>Ga0190275_10000444_pt1 | contig 37005 bp, 35 predicted proteins | sample Popmic550T_FD_133745 | JGI IMG/M metagenome (GOLD analysis project Ga0190275, IMG submission 133745) | Populus adjacent soil microbial communities from riparian zone of Yellowstone River, Montana, USA - 550 T | ecosystem: Environmental > Terrestrial > Soil > Riparian zone > Trees stand | place... | reverse complement strand
TTGTTTCAGCATCCAGCTTTCCGCTTCCCGGGCGAGCGACCAGCTGGACCCTGAAACAAGTTCAGGGTGACGCCGATGTCGGGAAAAAATCCGCGATTCATTCTCAAGCGATCACGCTCTAGCTAATCGCGGTCCGGATCCGCGGAGGGGGCGAGGGACGGGCGAAGCTTCTCCGCAGCCCATGCCGCCGCCTCCGCCACCACCGGGTCCGAGTCCGCCGTCAGCCGCTCCAGCGCCGGCGCCAGCTCCGTCAGCCCGCTATTGCCGGCCGCGATCGCCGCGTTCCTCACCATCCGCCCGCGCCCGATCCGCTTGATCGGCGAGCCCGCGAAGACCTGGCGGAAGCCCGAATCGTCGAGCGCCAGCAGGTCGGCCAGCCTCGGCGCCGCCAGCTCCGCGCGTGGAAGGAACGCCCGGTTCGCCCGCGCCTTGTCGGCGAAGCGGTTCCACGGACACACGGCAAGGCAATCGTCGCAGCCGTAGATGCGGTTGCCGATCGCCGCCCGAAACTCCTCCGGGATCGGCCCCTTGTGCTCGATGGTGAGGTAGGAGATGCAGCGCCGCGCATCGAGCCGGAACGGGGCCGGGAAGGCGTTGGTGGGACAGATGTCCAGGCAGGCGGAGCAGCTCCCGCAATGGACGGCGTGCGGTGCGGAGGTCTCCTCCAGCGCGAGCGTCGTGTAGATCGCGCCGAGGAACAGCCAGCTGCCGTCGCTCCGGCTGACGAGGTTGGTGTGCTTGCCCTGCCAGCCGAGCCCCGCCGCTTCCGCAAGCGGCTTCTCCATCACCGGCGCCGTGTCGACGAACACCTTGAGCGCGCATCCGGCCTCGCCGACCAGCCAGCGGGCCAGCGCCTTCAGTGCCTTCTTGACCAGGTCGTGATAGTCGGCGCCCTGGGCGTAGACCGAGATCCGCCCCACCTCCGGCCGCTCCGCCAGCGCCAGCGGGTCGACCGCGGGCGCGTAGCTCATCCCGAGCGAGATGACCGAGCGCACCTCGGGCCACAGGCCGGCCGGCGAGGCGCGCCGATCCGCATTCTCCTCCATCCAGATCATGTCGCCATGGGCCCCGTCGGCGAGCCATTTCCGGAGCCGCTCGCCGCTGGCCGGCGCCGAGTCCGCCCGCGCGAAGCCGACCGCGCAAAAGCCCAGCTCCCGCGCTCTCTCCTCCAGCCGCGCCCGCAGCTCGGCCGAAAGCGCGGACGCCGGCCCCGCTGCCGGCACGGACGCCGGCGCCGCCTGCCGGCCCGATATCGGATTACCTTCTCCCTTATAAGGCGCGCCGCTTACAAGGGAGTCCGCCTCGCGGCTCGGCTCCGGGTCTCGAAGCTTCGGCTTGCCTTCGCTCATCCTCGCTCGCTACCACAGGCGCGCAAAGGGGGCACGCGTGACGAGTGGCTTAGCTATTGAGGCGAAAGGACTGTTCAAGGCCTTCGACGGCAAGACCGCCGTCGACGGAATTGACCTCGCCGTTCCGGAAGGCAGCATCTACGGGATCCTCGGCCCCAACGGCGCCGGCAAGACGACCACCTTGCGGATGCTGCTCGGGATCATCGATCCGGACCGCGGCGAACGCTCGCTGCTCGGCCGGGCCCGGCCGCTCGAAGTGGCCAGCCAGGTCGGCTATCTTCCGGAGGAACGCGGCCTCTACCCGGCGATGACGGCGCGCGAGGCGGTCGCCTTCATGGGCGCGTTGCGCGGACTCCCACTCGCCCTGGGCAGGGCTCGGGCCGAGGAATTGCTTTCGGCCAACGGCCTCGCCGATTATGTCGACAAGCCGATCCGAAGCCTTTCCAAGGGCATGGCCCAGACCGTCCAATTGTTCGGCACCATCGTCCACCGCCCGAAGCTGATCGTCCTCGACGAGCCCTTTTCCGGCCTCGACGCGATCAACCAGGGCCGGCTCGAGCACCTCATCCGCGACGAGGCGGCGGGCGGTGCGACGATCATCTTCTCGACCCATGTCATCGCCCATGCCGAGCGCCTGTGCGAGCGGATCGCGATCATCGCCGGCGGCAGGGTCCGGTTCGAAGGCCGGGTCGCCGAAGCGCGCGACCGGCTTCGGCCGCAGGTCCGCCTTCGAACCCGGGTCGCCGAGGGACCTTGGCGCGGAGCGCTTCCGCCGGACGCGCATCATGAGGACGGCCTGTGGTCGTTCGAGCTTCCCCAAGTCGGGATCGAGCCCCTGCTCAAGGCGCTGATCGACGCCGGGGCGGGGATCGAGGATCTGTCGATCGAACGGCCGGGCCTCCACGACGCCTTCGTCGCCATCGCCGGCGAGCAGGCGGCGCGCGAGCTCGCCGACAGCGCCGCACAGGGAGACGCGCGATGATGGGCTTCGTCCAATCGGCCTACGTCATCGCCCGGCGCGATTTCGTCGCGACCGTGTGGTCGCGGACCTTCCTCTTCTTTCTGCTCGGGCCGCTGCTCGTCATCGGGCTTTCCTTCCTGTTCGGAAGCATGAGCGGGCGAATGGCGCGCCAGGACGTCCACGCGACCGTCGCCGTGGTGGCCGCCGAAGCGGATTTCGCGGCGCTTGCGGCGGCTCGGGAGCGTCTCAATCCGAGCTTCGCCTCCCGTCCCCTTCCGACGCTCGTCCGCGAGGCTCCGGGCGGGGACCCGTCAGGGCAGGTCGAGACGCTTCTGAGCAACCCGGACAAGCGGATCCTCGCCGTGCTCACCGGCCCTCTCGATCGCCCCATCCTCACCGGCGCGATCACGAACCAGGGCTCCATCCAGAAACAGATGTCGCTCGTCGTCGATCAGGCGCGCCAGCAGCGCGCGCTCGCCGCCGCCGGCCGGGCCGGGCCGCCCGTCGCCGTCGCGGTGGTCGAGACCGACCGTTCGGAAGGCGCGCTCGCGGCGACCCGGGCGATCACCGCCCGAGGCGGCCAATTGCTCCTCTTCATGCTGACCGTGCTCCTGGCCGGAATGCTGCTTTCGAACCTGCTCGAGGAGAAATCGAACAAGATCATCGAGGTGCTCGCCGCGGCGCTTCCGATCGATGCGATCTTCCTGGGCAAATTGGTATCGATGCTCGCCATTTCCCTGGTCGGAATCGCCGTCTGGGTCAGCGGCGCTCTCGCCGCGCTCGCCTTGTGGCCGGGTCAGGCGCCCGGCCTGCCCGAGCCCGCCGTCGGCTGGCCGCTCTTCATCCTCCTCGTGCTCCTCTATTACAGCGCCAACTATCTTCTCCTCGGAGCCCTGTTCCTGGGCATCGGAAGCCAGGCCAATTCGGTGCGCGAGGTCCAGACCCTGTCGATGCCGGTCACGGTCGGGCAGATGCTGATCTTCCTTCTCGCTTCCTACGCGGTCGGCGCCTTCAACAGCCCGCTCGGCCTGGGCGCCGCCATCTTTCCGTTCAGCTCGCCGCTCACCATGGTCGCCCGGGCCGCTCAGACCGCGGAGCTCTGGCCGCACGTTCTGGCGCTCGCCTGGCAGGCTCTGTGGGTATGGCTGACGGTGGCGCTGGGGGCGAAGCTGTTCCGAAGGAACGTGCTCAAGTCGGGCGGCGCCGGGTCGGGGGGAATGCTGAGGCGGCGCAAACCTGCCTCCCCATCGTAAGATGGGGAGGGGGACCATGCGCAGCATGGTGGAGGGGTAGCTGGCGCTGACCTGATCAGATCGCGCTCGACCTCCCCACGTCGGCGCTTCTACCCCTCCACCACCCTTCGGGTGGTCCCCCTCCCCGTGCTTCGCATGGGAGGTAAATTCTATTCCGGGGCGTCCCCGACCTGCTGCCAAAGCTCGACCTTGATCCCGTCGCAATCGAGGATCCAGGCGAACTTGCCATATTCCTCGTCCTGACGGCCGAGGATCTGGACTCCCTTGGCCTCCAGGTCCGCGATCATCCCGTCCAGATCGTCGACCCGAAGGTTGATCATGAAGGCGGCGTCGCTCGGCGCGAAATAGTCGCTGGTCGCCTTGAAGGGCGACAGGATGGTGTAGCCCCCGGGATCGCCGGAATGGGGAAAGGTCGCACCCCATTCGCCGCCCACTCCGAGCGTCTCCTTGTACCAGCGCGCCGTCGCCTCCGAATCCTCGACCTTGTAGAAAAGGCCGCCCAGCCCCGTCACTCTAGCCATAGATCGCCTCCGCCGCTTCTTTCAGGGCCTTCATCGCCAATTTGTATGGGAAAGGTCCGTGGCTGATCCGAGCCACCCCGGCCGCCGCCACCGCCGAGGCTTCGGGCGCGCCGGGGAAGGCCATGAAATTGACCGGAAGCGGCGAGGCCGCGCAGATCTGCGCGAGTTGGTCGAGATCGACGAGGCCGGGCACGAAAAAGCCGCTCGCGCCGGCCTCCGCATAGGCCCGGGCCCGGGCGATCGCCTCGTCGATCGCGGCCGGCGCGTGGGTGGCCGCCTTGGTCTTGAGAAACAGGTCCGTGCGCGCGTTGATGAAGAAATCCGACCCGACGGCGGAGCGCGCGGCCTTGATCCGCACGGCCTGGGCGTCGACCGGGTGAAGGCCCTCGCCCCCGATCACCTGGTCCTCGAAATTGCAGCCGATCGCGCCCGTCTCGGCGAGCCGCCCGATGTTTGCCGCCCCCGTCTCCGGCTCGACGGCATAGGCGCCTTCGAAGTCGACCGTCACCGGTAGCTCCACGGCCGCGACGATCCGAGCCGCGCTTGCCAGCGCCAGCTCGAGCGGCAGCGCTTCGGCATCCTGGAATCCGTGAGCCGCGGCGACCGAGGCGCTGCCCGTCGCGATCGCCTTCGCGCCCGCCTCCGCCACCGCCTGCGCGCTGCCGGCATCCCAGGCATTGTAGAGGATGACCGGATCACCCGGCCGGTGAAGCGCGGCGAAAGCCCGCGCCTTGTCGCTCAGCTCAGCCATACCCCCACCCTCGTCAATCCCGCGAAAGCGGGAATCCAGCCTTTCATGCGCTCCGCGTCAAGCGAGAATAAGCTGGATCCCCGCTTCGCGAGGTTGACGAAGGGCGACGGGCCTAGCGGGGGGCGCGCCTCGAGCTGACGATCCGGCCGGAATTGTCGGTCACCACTTCGAGCAGCTGCCCGGCCCGGTCGCGAACCTGGCGCACCGTCTGGCCGGTCGAATTCACCGTCTGCGACACGGCGGTTAGTCCGGACGCCGCGAGATCGAGGAGCTGCCCGTTCCTCAGCGCCGTGCCCGCGATACCGCCGACCGTCCCGACCGTATTGTTGGCGACCCCGCCCACCGTGTTCACCGTGTTGTCGACAGTCGAAAGCAATTGGGTGACGAGCTGCGGATTGTTGTCGAGCGTCTGAAGCGTCCGCTCGATGATCGCCCGAACGTTGTCGAGCCGGACGACCAGGGTCGCGGTCGCCTGAACGCCTTTGATCCCGATCTTGACCTGGTCGATGCTGGCGTCGGCCCCCGCCGTCAGCTTCAGGAGATTGGCGAGTCGGGCATCGAGCGCGATATGGACCTGGAGGTTGTTCACCTCGAGGTTGATCTCGTCGACCGAGAGATTGGGGATGTCGAGAAGCACGTCGGGCTGGTCCTGGCCCTGCGACACCGCCTGCGCGAGCGCCGTCGACTGGGCGCCTCGGGTCGGGGCGGCCCGGCGGTCGTCGCGGTCCTGGGCAGCGGCGGGCGAGGCGGCGACGGCGAGCGCGGCGGCGGCGGTAAGCAACGGATAAAGACGCATATGGATACTCCCTGTTGACGGGAGCGCAACGTTACTGGGGCGTACCGGTTTCAGCCTGCGCGTCGATTTCGACGCCTTCCTGCACGGAAGCTTCGGCGTGGACGTCGACGGTGACGTCGCGAAGCGCCCTTCGCCCCTCCGCTTCGGGTTCGACTTTCACGTCGACCCGGTTGCCGGGGCCCTCGCCGCGGACCTCGAGCTTCGCTTCGCCCTTCTGTTCGATCGTGACGGAGCGAGCCCGGGCACTGAAATTGAGCTCGATGTCGGGCACCTGGGCCGCGGCGGCCTGGAGGAGGATGAGGAGAATCATGACCGCTCAACGGCTATTACGGGCACTGGTTTCATCTCGTCGCCCCAGCGAAGGCTGGGGGCCTAGGGCGTGAAGACCGCGGCGCCTTTCACCCGCCGGGCCCCCAGACTTCGCTGGAGCGACGGATAATTAGTGGACGAACCGCGCCACCACGTCCCGATACGACCGGCTCACCTTCACCTGGCTTCCGCTCTCGAGCACCAGGAAACACTCCCCGTTGGTGTGCGGCTTGACCTGCCTGACCTGGTCGAGGTTGACGATGCAGCTGCGGTGAACGCGCTGGAAGCGGCGCGGGTCGAGGCGCTTCTCCAGGTCCTTCATCGTCTCGCGGAGGATCAGCGTGTTGTCGCCGGTGTAGATGCACATGTAATCGCCGGCGGCGTCGATCTTCTCGATGGAATCGACGTCGACCCGAAAGATCTGGCCCCGGTCCTTGATGTTGATCAGTTTCTCGTAGCGGTTGGAGCTCGGCGCATCCTCGGCGGCGTTGGCGACCTGGTCGACCGCGTCCGGAGCCACCTCGGCGAGAACCTCCTTAAGCCGTCCGACCTCCTCGGCGCCGCGCTTCTCCGCGAGCCGGTTGCGGACCCGGTCGAGGGTGTCGGCGAGCCTGTCCTCTTCGACCGGCTTCATGAGGTAATCGACGGCCTGCGCCTCGAAGGCGCGGATGGCGTGGTCGCTGTAGGCGGTGACGAAGACAAATAAAGGCGGTTCCACCTCCATCAATCCCTGGATCACCGAAAATCCGTCGAAGCCCGGCATCTGGATGTCGAGGAAGACCAGGTCGGGCTTGTTGGTCTTGATCGCCCGGATCGCCTCGCGGCCGTTCGAGCAGGTCTCGACGATCTCGACGTCGTCATGCTTTTCCAGGCGCAATTGCAGGCCCTGGATGGCCAGAGGCTCGTCGTCCACGAGAATCGTGCGGATCGTCATTTCGGTTCCTCAGGTGGTTCAAGCTGGTACGGGATTTCGATGGTAACGCGAAAGCCCCCCTTAATGTTCGATTCAGTCTCGAAACGATGATCGGCGCCATAGGCTTGCGCCAGACGGTCCCGAATGTTCGCCAGTCCGACGCCCGTCGACTGCTGAGCCTTCACCCAATGATCCTCGGCCCCCGGGCCGGTGTCTCGGACCGTGAGCACGACCCGGTCGATGTTGAGCCGCGCCGTGACCTCGATGTCCGCGCCTTCCTCCTGCGGGGTCACCGCATATTTGATCGCATTCTCGACCAGGGGCTGGAGCAGGAGCGAGGGCAGGCGGGCACGGGCCACATTCTGGTCGATGTCGAAGCGCGGCCGCAAACGGTCCTCGAAGCGCATCTTCTCGATCTCGAGGTAGAGCTTCAGGGTCTCCACCTCCTGCGCCACCGTCACGGCGCCCGTCAGGTCGTTGACCAAGGTGTAGCGAAGGAAGGATGACAGCCGCGACAGCATCGCGTTGGCCCGGTCGGTCTGCTTCAGGAGCACCAGGGTCGAGATCGAGTTCAAGGTGTTGAACAGGAAATGCGGATTGAGCTGGTAGCGAAGCATGGCGAGCTGGGCCGAGCTCGCCTGATGCTCCAGCCTCAGCAGCCGGTCGCTCTGCTCCTCGAGCAGGAGATAGTAATTGATGCTGTAATAGAGGGCCGACCAGGCGACGAGCAGGGTCAAAGTCAGGACGATCGACCCGAAGAATTGAAGCCCCTCGGGCGTGATCCCCGGCCTGACGAAGGTGGCGTGGCTCCAGGTCTCGATCGCCGAGAAGGCGGCCGAGGCGGTGACGATGAGGATGATCGAGGTCACCCAGGTGATGATCGGCCGCATCTTGATCAGCCGCCGGTAGGCCGAGGCCATCAGGAGGGTGATCGAATAGCCGGTCGCGGTCAGCAAGGTGATGTGGATGACCAGGCTGAAGCCGAAATTGTTGGCGATGCCCGAGAGGGTTCGAAGGAAGAAATAGCCGGCCCAGCCCGCCGACTGAAGGATCCAGAAGGCGCGATTCTTGTCCTCGAAGAACGGCTGCTGCTGGAGCCGGAAAGGCTTCCAGCCGCCTGCCGCGGCTTCGCGGGGACCCGCTGCGTTCGCCTGGACTGCGTTAGTTGACACTGTTCGAGGGTTTAGCGGGCAAAATCAGGATCGACCAGTCGCCCTCGTCGGCGACCCATTTCGCCACCGCCGAGCGCACCTCCTCGGGCGTCAGCGACTTGTAGTCGGCGAGGTAGGTCCGCGCATGTTCGATTCGATAGGGTTCGCGCGACCAATCCTCCATTGCCCCCAACCAATAAGCGTTGGTCTTCAGCCGGCGCTCGATCCCCGTCACCACCGGATTGATCGCGCGCTGCCATTCGTCGGCCGACGCCGGCTTGGCGGCGAGGTCGGCGACGATCTCGCGGGCCAGCCGGAAGAAGAGGTCGGCGCGCTCCGGCCTGATCTCCGAGCCGGCGAAGAAGAAGCCCCACTCCTTGAACTGGAAGCTCGTCTGAACCGCCGCCGAGGGCGAATAGCTCGCCCCTTCCGAATCGCGAAGCCGCTCCATCAGCCGGGCCTGGGCGATATTGGCGGCGAGGCCCAGCGCCCGCCGCTCGCGCCGCCCTTCCGTCCCGCCGAAAGTGGTCCAGCCGAGCGCGGCATAGGCTTGGTTGCGGTCGCCCTGGTGGGTGTAGCGGATCGGCTCCCTGGAAGCCCTCGGCGGCCTCACCTTGAGCGACTCGGCCGGCGGACTGACCTCGGCACGGCGGGGGAGGGCCGCAACGGTCTTCAGCATCGCCGCCACCGCCGTCTCGATATCGACGTCGCCGACGATCACCGCCTCGATCGGCCCCTGCGCCAGCAAGGGCTTCATGAACGCCTCGAAATCCTCGTGGCGGAGCCGCTCGATCTCGGCCTTCTCGAAAGGCTGCCAGCGCGGGTCGCCGCCTCTGGCGACGGCCCCGAATTCCCGGCTCATGCGCGACGACGCGGAGGAGAAATCGAGGTCGTAGCTCTCCAGCGCCCCGATCTTCGAGCGCTGGAACAGGGCGGCGTCGAAATGGGGCGCGACGATCTTGGCCGTGAGCAGCCGCAGCTGGTCGTCGATCTCCTCGGCCCGGGTCGAGCCGCGAAGGACCAAGGTCTCGTCGTCCATGCCGAAGCTCATCGACATGCGCCGCCCGGTCAGGAGCCGCTCGAGACCGTCCAGGTCGAACGGTCCGACCCCGGTCGAGCCGAGCACGGACGCCATCCAGGCCGGCGACTTGCGGTCGGCCGGAAGCGCGGCGATGCCGCGTCCGAAGCGCAATGCGACGTTGACGCTGCCCTTGTCGTAGCCGGTCTGCTTGAAGACCAGGCTGGAACCGTTGGCGAACCGGACGATGGTCGTGTCGAGATCGGCGATCTTTTCGCGCGAGACCTCGAGTCCCGGCGGGCCGAGCGGCGGCAGATCGTCCAGGCTCACCCGCCGGTCGGCCTGGCGCGGCGCCGGGGCCGCGGCCTCGGCGGCGGCGAGCGCCTGCCGAAGGCCGGTCACCGGCGTCGGGGAAAGCATCGCCAGGCGCGGCCCGGAGCCGGCGAACATGTCCTTCAGCGCCGACTGCACCGAGTCCGGAGTCATCGTCGGGGCCAGCGCCTCGAACAGGGCAAGCTGGATCTGCGCGGTGGAGATGACGCCGTTGCCGTCGAGCGCCGCGACGAGCCGCCCGGCCCGCGCCTGGGAGCGCAGGGTAGGGTCGCCCTGGACGGCGGCCCGGCCGCCGGTCCGGATATTCTCAAGCTCGCGGTCGATCTCGGTCCGGCTGGGCGGCGCCTTCAGAGCGTCGGCGAGGATCGCATAGGCCTCGGTCAGGGCCTCCCGCCAGCGCCCCTCCTTCGCCATTACCGACATCTGGGTATAATCGGCGACGTTGACGCTGTTTTCGGCCTGCACCTGGGCGTTGAGGAAGGCCGCCTCGCCCCGCGCCTTGGCTTCGAGCCGGCGGTTCAGGATTCGGCGGGCGAGGGTACGGGCCAGGTCCCTGCGCTCGCGCGCTTTGGTCGGCGGCACCGCCCGGTAGGGCCGGATCCAGCTCAGGGTGGCGAAATAGGGGGAGCCGGGGTAGTCGATCCCCGCGATCCGCTTCGGCACGTCGGCGACTTTCCCGTAAGCGGGCTCGCCGGGCGCCTTCCCCGACCCCTTCCAGCCGCCGAAGCGCGCCGCGATCAATTCCTCCATCAGCTTCGGATCGGCGTCGCCGACCATCACCAAGGTCGCCCGGTCGGGCCGGTACCAGCGCTCGTAAAAGGCCTTGAGACCGGCCGCGTCGGCGCCCTTCAGGGTCGCCTCGAGTCCGATGGTGTCGCGCCGGGCATATTTGAGGCCGCCGTAGAAGAGCGGCATCATCATCTCCCTCAGCTTCACGCTGACCTCGGTCCGGCGGCCATATTCGGAGAGGACGACTCCGCGCTCGGCCTCGACGATCTTCGGGTCGAAGATCGCGGTGTCGGCCATGTCCGCGATCAGCCGCAGGCTGGTGTCGAGCGAGGCCCGGTCGGCGTGAGGAAGGTCGAGCATGTAGACGGTCTGGGTCGGCTCGGTCGAAGCGTTGGTGTCGCTTCCGAAGCTCGCGCCCAGCCGCTGCCAGGTCTCGCGCACCTCGCCGTCGCCGAAATTCTTCGTTCCGCGGAAGGCCATATGCTCGACGAAATGGGCCCAGCCGCGTTCCTTCTCCGCTTCGTGAAGCGAGCCTGCGTCGATCCTCAGCCGGACCGACACCTGGCCCTCGGGCAAGGCGTTGCGCCGAACCGCGTAGCGAAGGCCGTTGGGAAGGGTGCCGAAGGTCCAGGCCGGATCGGGCTGGATGTCGCTATCCTTGTAGAACCAGTTCGAATCCCCCGCGGCCGACACGGGCGCGGCGACGAGGAGGAGAGCGAGGAGACAATAGCGGAGGAGCATGAAATTCCTTTGCCTCCCTGTCGCGAAGCGACGGGGAGGGGGACCACCGAAGGTGGTGGAGGGGTGACTGGCTAAGGACTTAGAGGTTCTCACGCGAACCTCAAGCCACCGGGCCTTCTACCCCTCCACCACCTTCGGTGGTCCCCCTCCCCATCTGCGATGGGGAGGCAAGCTAGTCCCTTCCCCCAGCTTGACTCTCGCTGAACGAGATGGGAACATAAAAGGAACGTATGAGTCGTGAGTCGCAATGCCTTCAAGTCCTGCCCGAGCCGAACGCCTGGCCGCCCTCCGTGCGGAAGTCAGGGCGCTCGAATCCGCCGGGGCGGGGGAGGCGCGCCTGTGCCTCCCCTTCGGAGTGGAGTCCCTCGACTCCCGCCTCGCCGGCGGCGGCCTTCCGGTCGCTTCACTGAACGAGGCGGCGGGGACGCGGCCCGGTCCGGCCGACGAAGCTGCCGCGATCCTCTTCCTGGCCTCGGTCGCCGCCCGCCGCCCGGGAATCGTCCTGTGGGCGCTTCGAAGGCGCGACCTGTTCGCCCCCGGCCTGGCCGGCGCCGGCCTCCCTCCCGACCGGCTGCTCTACGCCGAATGCGACCGCGACGAGGATGTGCTTGCGGTGATGGAGGAAGGGCTTCGCCACGGCGGCCTCGCCGCGGTGGTCGGCGAAGTGGGCCGGGCGGCGATGCCCGCCACCCGCCGGCTCCAGCTCGCCGCCGAGGAGGGCGGAACGCTCGCCCTCATGCTTCGGCGCTGGCGCGGCAATGGCGAGGATCCGCTCGGGCCCCCGTCCGCCGCCGTCACCCGCTGGCGCCTCGCCTGCGCCCCGTCCTCGCCTCCGTCCTTGTCGGCGCCGGTGCCGGGGATCGGCCGTCCCCGCTGGCGCCTCTCACTCGCCCGCCAGCGCGGCGGAGCGCCTTTCGACCTGATCATGGAGAGCCCCGATGCCGAGGGTCGCCTCGCTCTACCTTCCGAACTTGAGCACCGACCGGGTGAGGACGGGCGAGAGAGAAGGGCGGCGTAGCGAGGGGAGGAGTGGGGGTTCTTTGGCTCTGCCCCTCGACGCATCCAAAGAAGGCCGCGAGCCTTGTTCTTGTCCCCGCGGCGGTCATTGGCGTCCCGGCGCGCGTTGGGCCTGGAAATCCTCCCCGCCGCGTAGCGGTGGGGAGGGGGACCCTGCGAAGCAGGGTGGAGGGGTAATCGCCGAGGCTTCCGCCAGCTACCCCTCCACCACCCTTCGGGTGGTCCCCCTCCCCATCTGTGATGGGGAGGATAAAGCGCCACTCCTCCTCTCCCGCCGGACCGGCAATCGTCTCCTGATCGCCGCCGCCTCGCCCGAAGCAAAGGCCCTCGGCCTCCATCCCGGAATGGCGGTCGCCCAGGCGCGGGCGCTCGTCCCAGGCCTCGACATTCGCGACGACGATCCGGCCGCCGATGCCGATCTGCTCCAGCGCCTCGCCTTGTTCGCCGCCCGCCGCTGGACTCCGCGCGCCGCCGTCTCGCTCCCCGACGGCCTGTTCCTCGATCTCAGCGGAACCGCCCATCTGTTCGGCGGCGAGGACAGGATGTGCCGCCGGATCCTTGCCTTCTGCGCCCGCGCCGGCTTCGCCGCCCGGATCGCCGTCGCCGGAACGCCCGGCGCCGCTCATGCCTTGGCCCGCTTCGGCCCGGGCATGCTCTGCCCCGTCAACGGCGAGCCGGAAGCGCTCGCCCCGCTCCCGCTCGCCGCGCTTCGGGTCGAGGCGCCGGTCCTCGCCGCCGCCCGCCGCTTGGGCCTCGAGACGGTGGGCGATCTCCTCCCCTTGCCGCGCGGCCCCCTCCAGCGCCGTTTCGGCAAGACCCTGCTCGCCCGCCTCGATCAGGCGCTCGGCCGCTCCGGCGAGCCGATCGAGCCGGTGGTTCCGGAGGAGGCGCCTTCAACCCTGCTTCGCTTCGCCGAGCCGATCGCCACCGCCGAGGCGATCGCCGAAGCGCTCCGTCTCCTCATGGCCAGCCTGGTCGAGACCTTGCGGAAAGCGGGGCTGGCGGCGCGGACTCTCGCCTTGCTCTGCGACCGGGTCGACGGCCGGGTCGAGCGGATCGCCATCGGCACCGCCCGGGCGACCCGCGACGGCGCCCATCTGCTTCGACTCCTCGGAATGAAGATCGAGACGATCGAGCCCGGCTTCGGCCTCGACCAGATGCGCCTCGTCGCCGGCCGGGTCGAGCCGCTCGCCCCCGAGCAGCTTTCCGGCGACCGTCCCGAGGCCGACCTCGCAATGCTCGTCGACCGGCTCGCCGGCCGGCTCGGCCCGCGCCGGCTCTACCGGGCGACGGCGGTGGAGAGCGACGTTCCCGAACGAAGCGTCGCCCGCACCGGCCCGCTCGATGTCGCTCTTCCGTGGCCCAAATGGCCGCGCCCCGTCCGCCTGCTCTCGCCGCCCGAGCGGGTCGAGAATGTCGTCGCCTTGCTCCCCGATCTTCCGCCCCGCCGATTCACCTGGCGCGGCCGAGCCTATCGGGTCGCCCGAGCCGACGGCCCCGAGCGGATCCACGGCGAATGGTGGAAGCGCACCGCCGAAGCGGAAGGGGTGCGCGACTATTTCCAGGTCGAGGACGAGGAGGGGGCGCGGTTCTGGCTCTACCGGAGGGGCGACGGGGTCGACGCCCGCACCGGCGACCTCAGCTGGTACCTACACGGGGTGTTCGGATGAGGGGGTTTCTTGCCTCCCCGCGCGAAGCGGGGGGAGGGGGACCATGCGAAGCATGGTGGAGGGGTAGCTTCGGAGGCCTCGCCAATTACCCCTCCACCACCCTACGGGTGGTCCCCCTCCCCATCGCAGATGGGGAGGCATGATGTATATCGAGCTCCAGGCCCTGACCCATTTCTCCTTCCTTCGCGGGGTTTCCAGCGCGGAGGAGATGTTCGCCGCCGCTGCCTTGCTCGGCTATCCCGCGCTCGGAATCGCCGACCGCAACAGCGTGGGCGGGCTCGTCAAGGCGCTGAGGGCCGCCGACGAGACCGGGGTTCGGCTGATCCCGGGCTGCCGGCTCGACCTGATGGACGGGACCGGCCTGCTCGTCTGGCCCGAGAGCCGCTCCGGCTGGTCGCGGCTCACCCGTCTGCTCACCGCCGGCAAGAGCCGGATCGACCGGGCCAAAGGCGAGAAGGGGCGATGCTTCCTCCACTGGGAGGACGTCGCCGCCCGGAGCGAGGGCCTGGTCGCGGCCCTGGTCCCGGACGAAGCGGACGCCGTCACCGCGGCCGCGCTCGCCCAGATGCGCGACATCTTCGGGGATCGGGCCCATCTCGCCCTCACCCATCGCCGCCGGCCGGGGGATGCGGCGCGTCTCCACGCGCTCGACGCGATGGCGAAACGCCACGGCGTGCGCGCCCTCGCCACCGGCGACGCCCTCTACGATTCGCCCGACAAAAGAATGCTCCAGGACGTCGTCACCGCGATCCGCCACAAATGCACGATCGACGATCTCGGCTTCCGCCGCGAGCGTTATGCCGACCGCCATCTGAAGTCGCCGGAGGAGATGGAGCGCCGCTTCGCCGACCTTCCCGACTCGGTCCGGGCCAGCGCCGACATCGCGGCACGCTGCACCTTCTCGCTTCGCGAATTGAGCTACCAATATCCCGACGAGATCGTGATGACCGGCCGCACCCCGCAGGAGGCGCTGGAGCGGCTGACCCGGACCGCTCTGGCCTCCAAATTCCCGGAAGGCCCGCCGAAAAGCCATGTCGACCTGCTCGAAAAGGAGCTGGGGCTGGTCGAGAAGCTCGCCTACGCGCCTTATTTTTTGACGGTCAACTCGGTCGTCCAGTTCGCCCGGAGCCAGGAGATTCTCTGCCAGGGCCGGGGCTCGGCGGCCAATTCGATGATCTGCTTCGTGCTCGGGATCACCTCGATCGATCCGGTCAAGCACACCCTCCTGTTCGAGCGCTTCATCTCCGAGAGCCGGAACGAGCCGCCCGACATCGACGTCGATTTCGAGCATGAGCGGCGCGAGGAAGTGATCCAGTGGATCTACGACCATTACGGCCATGGCCACGCGGCGCTGACCGCGGTGGTCAGCCGCTACCGGACCCGGGGCGCGGTCCGCGAGGTCGGCAAGGCGCTGGGCCTGCCCGAGGATCTGACCGCCATGCTGTCGAGCCAGGTCTGGGGCTGGTCGGAAGCGGGCGTGCCCGAGCGCCATGTCGAGGAGCTCGGCCTCGACCTTAGCGATCCCCGACTGGCTTTGACGCTCGAGCTCACCCGCCAGCTCGTGGGCACTCCGCGCCATCTCAGCCAGCATCCGGGCGGCTTCGTCCTCACCCGCGACCGGCTCGACGATCTCGTTCCGATCGAGCCGGCGGCGATGGTCGACCGGCGGGTGATCGAATGGGAGAAAGACGATCTCGAAGAGCTGAAGATCATGAAGCTGGACGTGCTCGGCCTCGGAATGCTCGGCTGCATGCGCCGCGCCTTCGATCTCCTTCGCGCCCACAAGAGCATCGACATGAACCTGTGGTCCGACGCCCTCCAGGAGGACGACCCCAAGGTCTTCGAGATGATCCAGAAGGCCGACACGATCGGAACCTTCCAGATCGAGAGCCGGGCGCAGATGTCGATGCTTCCGCGGATGAAGCCGAGGGAATTTTACGACATCGTCATCCAGGTCGCGATCGTCCGTCCCGGCCCGATCCAGGGCGACATGGTCCATCCCTATCTTCGCCGCCGCGAGGGTAAGGAGAAGGTCGAATTCCCGTCGCCCGAGCTCGAGGCGGTGCTCGGCAAGACCCTGGGCGTGCCGCTTTTCCAGGAGCAGGCGATGAACGTCGCCATCGTCGGCGCCGGCTTCTCGCCGTCCGACGCCGACCGCCTCCGCCGCCAGATGGCGACGTTCAAGACGACCGGCGGGGTCAGCCGCTTCCACGACCAGATGATCGAAGGCATGGTCGAGCGCGGCTATGAGCGCGACTTCGCCGAGCGCACCTTCAAGCAGATCGAGGGCTTCGGAAGCTACGGCTTCCCCGAAAGCCACGCGGCCAGCTTCGCCAAGATCGCCTATGCGTCGAGCTGGATGAAATGCCACCATCCCGACGTCTTCTGCGCGGCCATTTTGAACGCCCAGCCGATGGGCTTCTACCAGCCCGCCCAATTGGTGAGGGACGCCCAGAACCACGGCGTCGAGGTCCGGCCGGTGTGCATCAACCGGAGCCGGTGGGACGTGACGATGGAGGGAGAGAAGAGGGGAGAGCCGTCATCCCGGCGAAAGCCGGGACCCCAGGCCGGAAAGGCGCCTTATCCTCCCCGAGGTCCCGGCTTTCGCCGGGATGACGATTTGCTCCCCCTCCGACTCGGCCTTCGAATGGTCCGAGGCCTCTCCAATCTCCACGCCGGGCGGATCCTCGCCGCCCGCCTCGAAGCGCCCTTCGACTCGGTGGAGGACGTCTGGCGCCGCTCCGGAGTGCCGGTGGCCGCGCTCGAGAAGCTCGCCGACGCGGACGCCTTCGCCTCGCTCGGCATCGACCGCCGCCAGGCCCTGTGGCGGGTGCGCGGGCTGGGCGAGGCGCCTTTGCCCTTGTTCGCCGCCGCCGACGCCTTGGGCGCCGAGCCCGAAGTGGCGCTGACCCCGCTCACCGGCGGCCGCGAGGTGGTCGAGGATTACCGGACCGTCCAGCTCTCGCTCCGCGCCCATCCATTGGCCTTCCTGCGCGAGGCGCTGGGGCCGAAGGTGACGACCTGCGGCGGCCTCGCCCGATTGAAGGACGGGTCCAGGGTCGAGGTGGCGGGCCTCGTCCTCATCCGCCAGCGGCCCGGCAAGGGCAACGTCACCTTCATCACCCTGGAGGACGAGACCGGGATCGCCAACATCATCCTGTGGCAGCGCAAGTTCGAGGTGCAGAGGCGGATCGTGATGGGCGCCGCGATGATCGCGGTGAAGGGGCAGATGCAGAAGGAAGGCGAGGTGATCCACGTCGTCGCCGACCGTCTCGAGGATATGACGCCGTTATTGCACCGGGTCGGCGCGATGGATTTCCCCCACCGCTACGCCCCCGCCGACGGCGGCAAGGGCGCCTCGCCCGACCCGCGCAAGGCCAAGGCGGCGGGGGTCATCAAGGTGAAGTCGAGGGATTTCCATTGAAATCCTCCCCGCGATTTCGCGGGGAGGGGGACCAGGCGAAGCCTGGTGGAGGGGTAAGTGCCGTGAGTTCAGAGCATCAAGCGCAAGACGGGAGAAGCCTGCGCCATCTACCCCTCCACCCCGCTACGCGGGGTCCCCCTCCCCATCTGACGATGGGGAGGATATCTAGAACTTCTGCTGCCTCTCGTAGAGGCTCTTGTAATGCTGGATGCGGGTCACTCGAAGCCCCGGCATTCCCGAGCGATCGACCGCGCGCTGCCACGAGGCGAACTCCTCGAGGCTGAGCGTGTAGCGCGCGCAGGCCTCGTCGACGCTGAGCAGCCCGCCATTAACCGCGGCGACCACCTCGGCCTTGCGGCGGACGACCCAGCGGGTCGTCGAGGGCGCCGGCAGCGAATCGAGGGTCAGCGGCTCGCCCAACGGGCCGATGACCTGAGTCGGGCGCGGCGCCCGGGTCTCGATCGTGTCATATTCAAGGACGTTCACGGACATTTTATCTCCTGCCTCCCTTCGCTCCGCCATAGGCGGCAGGCGTTGAAGGAAGACTGAAACCCCAAGGTAAACGCGGCGGTCATCAGTTGAAGGATCCCCGCCGGGCGAAGGCCGGGTTGAAGCAGCCCAGCTGAGCCGCCACCGCCTCCCGCCAGGCGGGCCCGGCAAGGAGTATCTCGGCGATCGGATCGGCGATGCTCGCCGCCGGCGCCGCCGACGCCCGCCCCGGTGCCGCCGGCCCCGAGTCGCGCTGAGCGCGCAAAGTGGCGACCAGCATATCGAAATCGAGGCCTGCGGGCGCCCGGCTCGCAAACCTCTGTTCGGCTCGGCGGAAGAAGCTCAAATCCATGCCGCCCTTCTAGCGGCGAGGGTCTAAGACGCGGTTAAGGGGCCATTAGGCTAGAGTTTACCCGGGTTAACCGCGGTCGCCTGATAGGTCGGCGCGAGGCATCTTCGTGCCGTCAGGCTGGGCTTTACCGGCCTTCCTCCCTATGTAGCGCCCGCCATGATCGCCGATTTCCAACTCGACCGGCCCGCCCAAGAGGCCCGGATCGTCGTCGCCATGTCGGGCGGCGTCGACAGCTCGGTCGTCGCCGCTCTGGCCGCGCGGACCGGCGCGGAGGTGATCGGGATCACCCTCCAGCTCTACGACCATGGCGAAGCGATCGGGCGCTCCAAATCCTGCTGCGCCGGCCGCGACATCTACGACGCGCGCACCGTCGCGGAGCGGCTCGGGATCGCCCATTACGTCTTCGACTACGAAACCCGCTTCCGCGACAGCGTCATCGAGCGCTTCGCCGACGAATATGCCCGAGGGCGGACCCCGATCCCCTGCGTGTCGTGCAACCAGTCGGTGAAGTTCACCGACCTGCTCGCCTTGGCCCGCGACCTCGGCGCCGACTGCCTCGCCACCGGCCATTATGTCCGAAGGGTCGCCGGACCCAACGGCGCCGAGCTCCACCGCGCCGCCGACCCGGCCCGCGACCAGAGCTATTTCCTGTTCGCGACCACGCGCGATCAGCTCGACTATCTGCGCTTCCCGCTCGGCGGCCTGCCCAAGCCGGCGGTCCGCGAGATCGCCCGCGAGCTCGGCCTCCTCGTCGCCGACAAGCCCGACAGCCAGGACATCTGCTTCGTCCCGAACGGCGATTATGCCTCGGTCGTGAAGAAGGTGCGGCCCGAGGCGGCCCGGCCCGGCGAGATCGTCGACCTGGAGGGGCGGGTGCTCGGCGAGCACCGCGGGCTCATCCACTTCACCGTCGGCCAGCGCCGCGGCCTCGACATCGGCGGCCAGGCCGAGCCGCTGTACGTCGTCCGCCTCGAGCCGGAGGCGCGGCGGGTCGTGGTCGGTCCCAAGGCGGCGCTCGCCATCCGAGCCGCCCGGCTCTCCGGCCTCAACTGGCTCGGCGAGGAGCAGACGGAAGGACTCGCCGCCAAGGTGCGCTCGACCGCCCGACCGGCGCCGGCCCGCTTCGAGGGCGATTCCATAATCTTCGAAGACCCCGAGTTCGGAGTGGCCCCCGGCCAGGCGGCGGTCCTCTACGAAGGATCGCGGGTGCTCGGCGGCGGCTGGATCGAGGAGACCGTCGCTTTACGGGCGGAGAGCCTCGCCGCCGCGTAAAGCATTGTGCCCGCGGCGACGAGGATGAGAAGCATCCGCCAGCTCGGCCAGGCGGTCTGGGCGGCGGCCCAGATGCAGACGGCCACGGCGGGAAGGATCATGAGCCACACCGCGGAGCCCGGCCTCTTCGTCGCCCCGGCGAAAGCCGGGGCCTCGGGGAGACCCGTGGAGACTTCTCGACCCGAGGTCCCGGCTTCCGCCGGGATGACGGGTTTCGCCAGGGAAGCGATGCTGATCGAATAGACGAACATCCGCGCGAGCGTGCTCACTACCGCCAGCCAGACGAAGCTTCCGCTAAGCGCCAGTCCCGCGATCAGGGCGCCCATGAAGGCGATCGAATTGGCGGGAGTGGCGAAGCGCGCGCTGACTCGGCCGAACCAGCCGGGAAGAAGCCCGTCCCGGCCCATGGCGTAGCTGGTACGCGACGTGCCGGTGAGCCCGCCGCTGATGTTGCCGAGCAGCGAGAAGACCGCCGCGGCGACGAGCAGCATCCCTCCCGCCGGCCCCATCAGCGCCTCGCCGAGCGCGACCATCGGCGCCTCGCCGCCGGCGCCGGGCGCCATCACCGCCACGTAGGCGAGCTGAACCAGGAAATAGAGCAAGGCCGTCCCGACGATGGTCGCGATCAGGGCGCGCGGGATGTTGCGGGTGGGATTGGCCGTTTCGCCCGCCGGGGTGACGCTGTTCTCGAACCCGATGAAGGCGTAGAGGATGAGCAGCGCCGCCGCCTCGAGATCGGTGAGCGGCGGAACCCCCGACGGCGCTTCGATCGTCCCGCCCGCGACCACGAGGCCCATCACCGCGACGAACAGCAAGGGCGCGGCCTTGAGCAGGGTCAAGGCGTCGATCAGCTGCACCGCGCGCCGGACCCCGACGACGTTGATCCATACGAGGAGGCCGCAGACGGCGAGGATGATCGCGGCTCGGGCCGGGCCGTCGCCGAGCGGCGGCCACAGCACGGCGAGATAGGTGACGAGCACCGTCAGATTGGCGGCGAGCGCCGTGGCCCTGGCCACATAATAGATCCAGCCGGCCTGGAAGGCCACGGCGGGGCCGAAGGCGGCGGCATAGACGACCGGCCCGCCGGAAACGGGATGGCGCGCCGCCACGCGCGCGAAGGGCAAGGCGACGACCAGGACGAGCAGCCCGAACAGTGGAAAGAGAAAGGGGCTGAACGCCCCGAAGCGCTCGTACAACGTTCCCGGCAAGGCGAAGATGCCGGCGCCGACCATTCCGTTGAACGAGAGGAAAGCGGAGCCGAGGAAGCCGATGTCGCGGCGGAGCGGTTCGTCCTTTGTCGCGGTCATTACTGGCCTTCCCCCTTGCGCCGCCGGACTGTGGCGGGCGCTCTCTCGCGAGGCAAGCGCGTTCAAAGGTGAAGCCGGGGGGAAGGGGATGCCCCCAGCCGACCGGTCCGTTTCGCTAACATTAATCAGCGCAGTTGCAGTGGCCGCTGCCGTCGCTCCTGTGGTAGCGATCCGACGGGGATTGGGGGGAAATTGCGTAGGCTCGTCACGATCGATCTGCCGCGGCGCCTGTCGCGCCGGCTGCCGAGGCCGGTGACGGAGCTTGCCGTCGGCGTCGGCGCGACGGCCTTCTTCGTCGGCGTTCGACTCGCTCTTTCGCCCTTGCTGGGCGGGGTGGCGCCCTTCGCCTTGGGAATCATCGCCGTGGTCATCGCCGCTCTGCTCGGCGGCTGGCGAAGCGGCTTCGTGTCGATGGTGCTCGGAACCGGCCTTATCTGGTTTCTGGTTCTCCCGCCCCAGGGCAGCTTTGCGCTGGAAAGCGTCGAGACCGTGATGAGCCTGGCGGCCGGGACCTTCACCGAAGGCGTGATCCTCCTCGCCCTCGGCCTCTATCAGCGCGAGGTCCGCGCCGGCCAGCTGGAGCGGACCCGGCGGATCAACTTCCTCGGCCACGCCCTCAAGGAGATGGATCACCGCACCAAGAACAACTTCCAGATCGTCACCAGCCTCCTCGCTCTGCAGGCGACGCGGTCGGGAAGCGAGGAGGTCAGGTCGGCTCTGAACGAGGCGGCGGAGCGGCTCAAGGCGGTCGCTGCCGTCTACGAAGCGCTGGCGCCGAGCAGCCAGGGCCTCGCCTCGGTTCGGCTCCAGGACCAGCTCAAGGAGATTTGCGACCAGATCAGGCGCGGCATCCTGCCCGACGCGATCGCGCTTACGGCCGAGCTCGAGCCGATCCTGGTGCCGCACGAAAGCGCGGTGGCGATCGGAATCATCGTCAACGAGCTCGTCACCAACGCCTGCAAGCACGCCTTCGGCGACGGCGGCGGCTCGATCCGGGTCAAGGCGTGGCGGGACGACGGCGCCGCCTACATCGAGGTGGCGGACGATGGCCGCGGCTTCGTCGCCGGGGCGGCCAAGCCTGGGCTGGGAAGCCGCCTGGTCACCGCGTTCCTTCAGCGGCTGAAGGCGAGAAGCGACGTCCAGTCCTCGCCCGAAGGCACCATCCATTTGATTACGGTGCCGCTGGCCTGATGCAGGCCGGGATCAGCTTGCTCACGATTCAACGCCCGTCCCCGGCGTTCTGATGCCCGTCCGGAGCGCCGGGATCCTGCTCTACCGTCGCGACCCCGACGGCGTCCGGCTGCTGCTCGTCCATCCGGGCGGACCGTTCTGGCGCGGCAGGGACGACGGCGCCTGGATGATTCCCAAGGGACTGATCGACCCGGGCGAGGACCCGCTGGCGGCGGCGCTTCGCGAGTATGAGGAGGAATTGGGGGTGAAGGCCGAGGGCGAGCCGAGGGCATTATGCGAAATCCGGCAGGCGGGCGGGAAATGGGTCGAGGCCTTCGCCCTCGAAGGCGATTTCGACCCGGCGGAGCTAAGGAGCAACGAATTCACGGTCGAGTATCCGCCGAAGAGCGGAAAGTTGCGCGCCTTCCCCGAAGTGGACGAGGCGCGATGGTTCACGCCCGATGAGGCGAGGGCGAAGATATTGAAGAGCCAGGCGCCGATGATCGACGCGCTGGAGGCCTTGCTTGCCTCCCCATCGAAGATGGGGAGGGGGACCGCCCGTAGGGTGGTGGAGGGGTAGCTGGCGAGGCTTCACCAATCGCCCCTCCACCCTGCTTCGCATGGTCCCCCTCCCCACCGGCTTCGCCGGCAGGGAGGCAAGATAGTCAGAAGCGCAACGTCCCCTCGATCACCGTCACGCACCTTCCCCCCAAAATCGCCCTGTCCCCCGACCGCCGGCACTCGACTCGCCCGCCGCGGCGGCTCGCCTGGAAGGCGGTGAAGGAGTCGCGGCCGAGGCGCTCCGCCCAGAAGGGGGTGAGAGCCGCGTGGGCGGAGCCGGTGACCGGATCCTCGTCGACGCCCCAGGCCGGGACGAAGACCCGGCTGACGACGTCGTGCCCGCCGCCGCCGGGAGCGGTGGCGATGGCCATATAGTCGATCTCGGCGAGCCGCTTCATGTCGGGCGCAAGCGCTCGGACCGCCGCTTCGTCGGCGAGCAGGAGGATGGCGACGCCCTCCGACCCTTCGTAGCTCAGGTACAGTTCGGGCGGGGCGGAGTCGCCGGCGCCGTCGCGGGCGATGACGTCGACGATGCTTGCGCCGTCGCGAGCGACGACGTCGCGCATCTGCGCCTCGGTGGCGAGGCTGACCCGGGTCTGCGGCAGATCGAGGCGGTAGCCGGCGCCGTCGCGGGCGACGACGAGGATTCCCGACTGGCGGGTACGGAAGCGCAGCCGATCGCGATCGCCGAGCAGGACGTGGCCGCTGGCCAGCGTCGCATGGCCGCACAAGGCCACTTCGACCGTCGGCGTGAACCAGCGCAGGTCATAATCCGCCTCGCCGTCCGTCGCCGGCACCGTGAAAGCGGTCTCGGACAGATTGTTCTCCTCGGCGATCGCCTGCAGGATGTCGTCGGGCAGCCAGTCCTCCAGGGGCACCACGGCGGCGGGATTGCCGGCGAAGGGACGGTCGGCGAAGGCGTCGACCTGGACCAGTCTCAATTCAGGCATCGTTCTTTCCCTCCGGAGCATGGGTAAGGTCGGTTTCGACGAGCGCGTTGCCGGGCCGGTCGACCTGGCCCTCGGGATCGATGTGGATGAGGATCTCGACCCCGGGGAACTCGGCCTCCAGCTTGTGCTCGACCTCGTCCATCACCCGGTGCGCCTCGGCGACGGTCATGTCGGGATCGACCCAGACGTGGAACTGGACGAAATCGTGGGCGCCGCTGGTCCGGGTGCGAAGGTCGTGAAGGCCCTTCAGCGCCGGGTGGCGGGCGGCGACCTCGACGAAGCGGCGGCGTTTCGACTCGGGCCATTCCCGATCCATCAGCTGGTCGACGGCCCGGCTCGAGGCGCGCCAGGCGCCCCACAGCAGCCAGAGCGCGATGAGGATCCCGAAGACGGGATCGGCGCCGGTGAAGCCGAGATACTGGTCGAGCACGAGCGCGGCGATCACCGCCAGGTTGAGCAGAAGGTCGCTCTGGTAATGGACATGGTCGGTCTCGATCGCGACCGATCGGGTACGGGCGATGACCCGGCGCTGGTAGGCGAGCAGGCCCAAGGTGGCGAGGATGGCGAGGATCGAGACTCCGATTCCATATTCCGCATTGGCGGTCGGCTCGCCGCCGAGCAGCCGGTCGAAGGCGCGCCAGCCGATGCCGAGCGCCGAGAAGGCGATGATCCCGACCTGGGCGAGCGCCGCCAGCGCCTCCGCCTTCCCGTGCCCGAAGCGGTGCTCGCGGTCGGCGGGCGCGGAGGCGACATGAACGCCGTAGAGGGTGATCAGCGAGGCGAGCAGATCGAGCCCCGTATCGGCGAGCGACCCGAGCATCGCGACCGAGCCGGTGGTCCAGGCCGCATAGCCCTTGAGCAGCAGGAGGAAGAGAGCGGTCGTGACGCTGGCGAGCGCCGCTTTGGTCGTCAGCGAGCCATGGGCCTCGTGCGCGGGGTGGGCGGGGCTCACGGGTAGAGCAGCCCCTCGCTCCACCCCTCGCCGGCGCGGGTGAAGAGGCGGCGCTCGTGCAGCCGGTGCGCCCGGTCGCTCCAGAATTCGATCCGCTCCGGCCGGACCCGCCACCCGCCCCAGCGCGGCGGCCGAGGCACGTCGCCGCCCTCGAAGCGGCGGCGGACCTCCTCGAAACGCGCTTCGAACGTCGAGCGGGCGTCGAGCGGGCGCGACTGGTCGGAAGCCCAGGCCCCAAGCTGCGAATCGCGACCGCGGGTGGCGAAATAGATATCCGCCTCGGCTCCGCTCACCGCCTCGACCGGCCCCTCGATTCGCACCTGGCGGCGAAGCGACTTCCAGTGGAAGAGAAGGGCGGCGGCAGGATTGGCGGCGAGCTCCTCGCCCTTTCGGCTGTCGAAATTGGTGTAGAAGACGAAGCCCCGCGCGTCATGGCCCTTCATCAGCACCATTCGAACGGAGGGGCGTCCCTGGGCGTCGGCCGTCGCCAGAGCCATGGCGACGGGGTCGTTGGGCTCCGTGAGCCGGGCCTCGGCGAGCCAGGTCTCGAACAGGGCGTGGGGGTCGTCGGCCATGGCCGCCTCTTGCCGCTTGTCATGCACAGGCACAACTCCCCCGTCTTGCGCCAGCGAAGTGCGTTACCCATCTGATACAGCGCATTCGCAACGCAAGAGTGGACATTTGCACCGGTCTGGAGAACGAAGCGGCAATATGGCGGATCTCTATTCACAGCTGGGCGTAAAGCGCGATTCGGGCGAGGCCGAGATCAAGAAGGCCTATCGCAAGCTCGCCAAGGAGCTTCATCCCGACAAGAACAAGGGCAATGCCAACGCCTCGGAGCGATTCTCCAAGGTCACCCGGGCCTATGACATCCTCACCGACAAGGACAAGCGCGCCCGCTACGACCGCGGCGAGATCGACGAGGAGGGCAATCCGCGTTCGCCCTTCGGCTATGGCGGCGGTGGCCCCACCGGGCGTCCCTCGCCGGGGAGCGCCGGCTTCGGCCGAAACCCGGGCCCCGATTTCGGCGGCGGCGAGGAGATCGATCTGTCCGACCTGTTCGACGGCCTGTTCGGAGGCGCGGCCGGCCAGCGCCGCGCAGCGCCGGGCGGTTTCGGCGGCTTCGGCACGCGCCGCCCGACCCCGCCGCCGCAGAAGGGCGCCGACACCCCCTACCGCCTTCCGATCAGCTTCGAGGACGCCGCCACCCTGAACGAGCAGAGGGTCACGCTCGCCGGCGGCAAGACGGTGTCGATCAAGCTTCCCGCGGGCGTCGAGGAAGGCGCCAGGATCCGACTCGCCGGCCAGGGCCAGGCCGGTCCCGGCGGCAATGGCGACGCGATCGTCGCGATCTCGATCAAGCCGCACCGCTTCTTCACCCGCGAAGGCGACAATATCCGCCTCGACCTGCCGATCTCGCTCGACGAGGCGGTGCTCGGCGCCAAGGTCAAGGTGCCGACCGTCGACGGACCGGTGATGCTGAGCGTCCCGGCCGGGACCAGCTCGGGCAAGGTGCTTCGCCTCAAGGGCAAGGGCTTCACCGCCAAAAGCGGGCAGCGCGGGGACCAGCTGGTGACCTTGATGATCGACGTTCCCGCCGGCGACGAGGAGCTCGCCCGCTTCGTCGAAAGCTGGAGCGGCCGGGGCCAAGGAAACCCGAGGGGCGGGTTGGGCGTCTAGCCCCTTCATGACCGCGCTTCGCGCGGTCCCCCTCCCCGACAAATGTCGGGGAGGATTTTAAAGGCCCGCCAATGCAGGACATTTCCCCCGAATCCCCCGAAGCCAGGCGCAAGCGGCTCGTCAAGACCAGGGCCCGGCTGGGCAACATGCGCAGCAAGATGAAGCCGGGCCAATATCCGTTCGAGGTCGTCAAGCGGGTCGCCATCGGCGTCTATAACGACGGCTTCATCCACGCCGGGAACCTCGCCTACCTCGCCTTGATGTCGCTTTTCCCGTTCGTCATCGTCGCGGCCGCCGTCGCCCGGCTGTTCGGCCAGACGGAGGAAGGCCTGGCCGCCGTCAACGGAATCCTCCAGACGATGCCGCCCGACGTCGCCGACGTGCTCAGGAAGCCGATCGGCGACGTCATCAGCGCCCGCTCGGGCAGCCTGCTCTGGCTCGGCGCCCTGGTCGGCCTGTGGACCACGGGAAGCTTCATCGAGACGATCCGGGACATCATCCGCCGCGCCTATGGAGTGACCCACAGCCGGCCCTTCTGGGAATATCGCCTGGGATCGGTGGGGATGATCATCGGCGCGGTGATCATGGCCATGGTCGCTTTCAGCCTCTCCGTCCTCCTGTCGGGCGTCCAGCAGTTCATCGTCGGACTGATCCCGCGCGGGGAGGAGCTGGTCGGGCTGATCACCTTGTTCCGGGTGGTTCCGGCGCTGATGCTGTTCGGCGCCCTCTATCTCATCTATTATACGCTGACCCCGAAGCGTTACCGGACCAGGGGCTGCCCGAAATGGCCCGGGCCCCTGTTCGTCGCGATCTGGTGGCTGGCGACGACCGCTCTGCTCCCCGTCGTCCTGTCCGGCCTCGGCGGCTACGACCTCACCTACGGAAGCCTCGCGGGGGTCATCATCGGCCTTACCTTCTTCTTCATCGTCGGGCTTGGGGTGGTGATCGGGGCCGAGCTCAACGCGGCTCTGGCGGAGGTGCCCGAAGAAGCCCTAAAGGAGGGCGAGGAGCCGCATCACAGGACAAGCATCGGATGACCGGATTGATGAGCGGAAAGCGGGGCCTGATCATGGGTCTCGCCAACGACAAGTCGCTGGCCTGGGGAATCTCCAAGCGGCTCGCCGAGCATGGCGCCGAGCTTGCTTTCTCCTATCAGGGCGAGGCGCTGCACAAGCGGGTGAGCCCGCTCGCGAGCCAGGTCGGATCGGATTTCCTGATCGAATGCGACGTCGCCGACATGGCCGATCTCGACCGACTGTTCGAGGCGTTGAAGGCGCGCTGGGACACGATCGATTTCGTCGTCCACGCCATCGGCTTCTCCGACAAGAACGAGCTTCGAGGCAAATATGTCGACACCAGCCTCGACAATTTCCTGATGTCGATGAACATCTCGGCCTACAGCTTCACCGCAATCGCCCGCCGAGCCCGCGAGATGATGCCCAATGGCGGCAGTCTTCTTACCTTGTCCTATTACGGCGCCGAGAAGGTCATCCCGCATTACAATGTGATGGGCCTCGCCAAGGCCGCGCTCGAGACCAGCGTCAAATATCTGGCCATGGACCTCGGCCCGGAGAACATCCGGGTCAACGCCATCTCCGCCGGCCCGATCAAGACGCTCGCCGCCAGCGGAATCGGCGACTTCCGCTACATCCTCAAGTGGAACGAATATAATTCGCCGCTGCGCCGCAACGTCACCATCGAGGATGTCGGCGGCGCCGGCCTCTACCTTCTCTCCGATCTCGCCGCGGGCGTCACCGGCGAGATCCACCATGTCGACGCCGGCTACAACGTCGTCGGGATGAAGGCGGAGGACGCCCCGGACATCGCGACGACGTGACCCTGGCGGTCAGGCCGGAGACGGGCGCCGATGCCGAGGCGATCCGGGCGGTCCACCTCGCGGCCTTCCCGACCTCCGCCGAAGCCGATCTCGTCGCTCGCCTGAGCGAAGACCGGGATAACGAAATCTCATTGGTCGCGGAGCAGGCCGGCGAGATTGTCGGCCATGTCGTGCTCAGCCGGATGAGCGTGACCTCCGGCAGCCGGGCCGTCCGGGCGCTCGGGCTCGGGCCGGTCGGGGTACGTCCCGGCACCCAGGGCAGCGGAGTCGGCTCGAAGCTGATCCGCTCGGCGCTCGCTATCGCGGGCACGCTGGGAGAGGAGGTGGTTTTCGTCCTCGGCGAACCGGATTATTATCGTCGCTTCGGTTTTTCGGCCGCGACGGCGGCGCCGTTCGCTTCTCCTTATGCCGGACCCTATTTCATGGCGCTTTGGCTTCGCTCCGACCCCGCACCGCCCATCCACGGCATGGCAGCCTACGCCCCCGCCTTCGGCGCGCTCGGCAGTTCGCAATGAGCTGGAACAGCTTCGGCCGGGTCTTCCGCTTCACCACCTGGGGGGAAAGCCACGGCCCGGCCATCGGCGCGGTCGTCGACGGCTGCCCGCCCGGCCTCGCGCTCGGCGAGGACGATATCCAGCTTTGGCTCGATCGCCGCCGTCCCGGCCTTTCGCCCAACACGTCGCCCCGGCAGGAGCCTGACCGGGTCCGGATCCTGTCGGGCACCTATGAAGGCCGGACCACCGGCACTCCGATCAGCCTCGTCATCGACAATGTCGACGCTCGGTCGAAGGACTATGAGAACATGCCGCCGCGAGCCGGTCATGCCGACGCGGCCTACCAAGCCAAATACGGCCTCCGCGATCCGAGTGGTGGCGGCCGGGCCTCGGCGAGGGAGACGGCCGCTCGGGTTGCCGCCGGCGCGATCGCCCGGCTCGTCGTTCCGGAGCTGGAGATCGCCGCCCGGGTGGCGGCGGTCGGAGGCTGTGCCGACGAGTCGCGATGGCAGGCGATGCTCGACGAGGCCCGCTCGGCGGGCAGCTCGCTCGGCGCCCTGATCGAATGCACCGTCACCGGCGTCCCCGCTGGCTGGGGGGCGCCCGTCTACGCCAAGCTCGACGCCGAGCTCGCCGCGGCGATGATGTCGATCAATGCGGTCAAAGGGGTCGAGATCGGCGCCGGTCTCGAGGCGGCGGGCCTGCGCGGCGAGGACAATGCCGATCCCTTGCTTGCGGGTGGGATCACGGGCGGCATCTCGACGGGCGAGCCGATCGTCGTCCGGGCCGCGTTCAAGCCGACTTCGTCCATCGCCGCGCTTGGAGTGCAGGGGCGTCACGATCCCTGCGTCGGGATCCGCGGCGCCCCGGTCGTCGAGGCCATGGTCGCCCTCGTCCTCGCCGACCACAAGCTCCTCCACCGGGCGCAATGCGGATGAGCGGCCGCCGGGTGCGCATATACGGCCGGGTCCAGGGCGTCTTCTTCCGCGGCTGGACGAAGGACAAGGCGCTCGTTCTGGGCGTCCGTGGCTGGGTGCGCAACCGCCATGACGGCAGCGTCGAGCTGGTCGCTAGCGGCGAGGAGAAGGCGGTCGAAGCGCTCGTCGCGGCCTGCCGGACGGACCCTCCGGCAGCGCAGGTCGAGCGGGTCGAGGTTGAGGTCGTGGATAGGGACGAAGCCATTGCCGGCTTCAAAGTGACGGCGACCGCTTAGGATTGGTCTGAGACTGCGTTTCCCGGCAAAGGCCGGGATCCAGCCGCACCGACCGAGCGGCTGGGCCTCGGCCTTCGCCGGGGAGCGACGGAGCAACCCGTCATTCCGGCGAGGCCGGAATCCATCAACCGAAGTCTATCCGGACGAGTCGGTGTTCATGGGTCCCGGATCAAGTCCGGGATGACGCGCTCGCGAGACGCTTCAGATCATGTCCGCGAGATAGTCGCTGAGGCGGTCCATGCCGTGCGAAGTGAGCGCGATCGAATTCCGGCGGGTGGGGCTGCGCGCGACCAGATGCTTGTCGATCAGCCGATCGATCAGCGCCGGCCCGTCCTCGGGATCGACCCTTGCGACCCGATAGGCTTCGTCGAGCGGAACCTCCCGGCCGTCGTCGCCGGCGATGAACAGCGACAGCAGCAGGTCCCATGCGGGCTCGCCGAACAGGCCGACCGGGAAATATTCGTCGCGCCGCCGGCGCTCCTGATAGAGCCGCTCAGCCACGGTGCGCAACGATTGGCCGGCTTCGTCCGAATAGGGATCGGACAGGACGGCGAGACGCGCGGATGCTTGGCGGACTATCGCCAAAGCAGCCTCTAATCTTGCTGAATGGATTTCGCGCACCACGCCCTCTTCCCCGCGGGCACATTATCGATTTCCGCGGCTCTGCATAGAGTCTTATTTCGCTACTCATCAATTCCTCCTTGCCGGCTGGAGCAGGCCCAGCGCGCGGAAGCTCGACCAGCCCGAACGGGCGACGATCACATGGTCGTGGATGCAGATATCGAGCGCCCGCCCCGCCTCGGCGATCCGACGGGTCGCCTCGACGTCGCCCCGGCTCGGCGTAGGGTCGCCCGACGGGTGGTTGTGGGCGAGGATCAGGGCCGTCGCGCCCACCTCCAGCGCCCGGCGCATGATCTCGCGGGGATAGACGGGGGTCTCGCTCACGGAGCCGTGGGTGTGGGTCTCGTCATGGAGCAGGCGGTTGCTGCTGTTCAGAAACAGGACGCGCAGCCGCTCCGTGGGAAGCAAGGCCATGTCCAGCGAAAGATAGTCGATCAGCTTTTGCGAATCGTCCAGCGTCGGTCTGGCGAAAGCCTCGGTGCGAAGCGAATGCAGCATCGCATCCCGGACGATACCGAGATGCCGAACCGCCGCTGCCCCATCTCCGAGAGCCCGCGCCTGTGCGGCTGGCGCCGCCGCGAGCGTCCCCGCCAGCGACCCGAATTCGGCGACTAGCCGATCGGCCCACTCGGCGGCCGCGGCCCCGAGCGGCCGGAGAAGCTCGACCAGGATTTGTCGACACCGAACCTGGCCAGGCGCCTCTGATGGTTCCATGTGCCAAGGACGATTAGGAGGAGCATCAGATATCCCCAGAGGGAAAGCACTATCGCGTAGGCAGACCGTATCACTCCGGGATCCAAAAGCTTCGCGGCATGCCCCGCTGTCCCGATTGCTTGCAATGCTGTTACGCATAGCGGCCAGTACCTCTCCGCGCGGAGAGCCAGGACGAGAAAGGCGAGCAATGTGAAGACGTCAACCAGTAGGACACCAACCTCAACCGCTCCAAACCGACCAGTCGGGCCCGAGACCGCTGCCACTGAGAGCACAGAGCCGACGGCAAGGATGAAGGTACCGACTTTCTCCGGCGCGCCTCCTCTAAGGAGCACATATAGCGCGCAAGCAACGAAGAGTGCGTAGTAGACCGGAACGGGGAGCATGGTCCGAGCGGACCACGCTGCCCCTGCGGGGTCAAGCCCGCCCAGCCGTTGGCCATCCAGTAAGCTACTTCAGTTGCAGGCGTGCTGTGCACAGGGATCTCCGGCTGGAGCCACGATGACCATTCAGGCAACAGCCTGAAGGTGAGATGCATTTTTCTGGCCAGCGGGTGCTGGCGGCTTCCCCAACTCACCGACCGACATGACCCGTAATCCGATCTGGGTTTTTGCCTCGTCAAGCCTCCTGTGAGACTCGATTATGTCGCACCGGGCACGTGCCAGTGCCGCAAAAGCTGACGCCGCCATCTCGAATGCGTCGTGAGCAACCATCGGCGACAGATTGGCTTCCGAGCGAGCTGTGACGATGGCCGCGTTCAATTCGGCTGCGCGAGCTAAAGCTGCGTCAATTGCATCCTCGGCAGCGAAGAGGCTTTTTGCGACCTTCATGGCGGCATCTCGGCGTGCTTTGAGCATAAATTCTCCCTGTTCGCGGAAGCGCAGTTCCGCGTCTTTCAGCTCGGTTCTGTAGGTGCCGACCCCACGTCGCCGGCTTGAAATCCGAGGCCCAGGGCGCTGAAGGCCGGTGCTTCCCAGGGCACCCTGTCTCCACGCCAGCCTAACAACCACGCAAGGTTACCAGGCCCCGGTGCCGGTCGAGAGCAATTAGCTTGGGAGCCCCTCCCGGCGTTGCGATGGAAGAGCTTGGCTCTCCCATCCGCCGGACACCCGCATTCGCTGCCCGCTCTCGATCGGTGCCTCCGAATGAGCGGCAATCGGGTATCCAGGCAATGTCCAATGGTTGGTATACCAACGGCTGGATGTCTTTGGGTGTCTCTGCCGACGCTGGAGCGGCGTGCGTAACCTCAGAATTGTCACCCCCGGCTTGACCCGGGGTCCACCTTCGTGCCGGCTGTCGCAGAACGAAGGTGGACCCCGGGTCAAGCCCGGCATGACGAGGCAGTGCGAATTTAGCGTCCGATGCTCTGGAAAACGCCGATCAGGCGTCTTTACAAACTCGAGTCAGGTCAGCCCTGCGTCAGCCTGCCGAGCGCCTCGATCGCCGAGACCAGGGCTCCGAACGCCAGGGCCACGCCAATCGCGATCACGGCGATCCAGCCGAGCCTCGTGGCCCAATTGAGGTCGCCCGGCTTCGACGAACCGATCGGGAATTGGAAGGTCGGGCTTCCGACCGGGGTGGCGACTCGGAAGAAGGCCTGCTCCTCCCGCATCGATCCGCCGGCCGAATCGTGGGGCTGCCAGCCGCTCACGATCGGCGGGACGAAATTATACGGAGCGTGGGGCGAATCGGAGTCGAGCGACGGATAAGCCATGATGGGCGAATCGTCGCGGCCCTCGTATTCGGCGAAGATTTTCGCCGCGGTTCGACGGTCGCCGACGCCGAGCGTCTTCATCGCCGCCTTGATATGCTGGTCGACCGAGCCGGGCTCGATCCCCATCAAGGGAGCGATCTCTTTCGACGTGAGGTGCGCGTAAACATGCCTGAGGCAGGCACGCTGTTGCTCCGTCAGCTTGGCGAGGCGTTTCGAGTCCATGCGGAATGGGATTATCGCTTAGGATGGCCTTCTGCACAATGGGGCAAGGCAAAGGCCCGCAATTCAGGGACAGTTAACGATTTTAGCGGCCGCGGGTTTCATTCCGCCTCAGGCGGCGAAACCCGTCACGAACTCGGCGGTGGCGGCCCGGAATCGGGTCAGGCGGTCGTCGACGTTGGCGAATCCGCTCTCCACGGCGTCGATCTCGCTGGCGACGCTTTCGGTATTGTGGCGAATCGCCGCGATGGTGGCGGACATCGAGTCGGCGGCCAGCGCCGTCTCGTCGACGGCGGCGGTGATCATGGTCACGGTCTGCGCCTGGACCTCCATCGCCTCGCGGATCCGCTCGGCCGAAACCTGGACATCCTCCACGGTCTTCTGGATTGAGCCGTTGGCCTCGACGGTCTGGCGGGTCGATTGCTGGATGGCCGAAATCTTTCCCGTGATCTCGTCGGTGGCGCGGGCCGTTTGCGCCGCCAGCGACTTCACTTCCTGAGCGACCACCGCGAAACCGCGGCCGGCGTCCCCGGCCCGGGCCGCCTCGATCGTGGCGTTGAGGGCGAGCAGGTTGGTCTGGCCGGCGATGTCGCGGATGAGTCCGAGGATCGATTCGATCGCCTCGACATGGCCGGAAAGCGCCCGGCTCGCCTGCATCGCCTGGCTCGCTTCCTCGCCGGCGCGCACGGCGACCCCGGCGGCGACCTCCACTTCCTGCCTCGCGTCCTCGATCGCCCGGATGAGCCCGGCGGCGGTTTCGGCGGCGTCGCGCATCGCCAGCGCCGATTGCTCGGCGGCCTCGGCAACTTCCGCGGTCTTGCCGAGCATCCCTCGGGCCGAGACGGCGGTCCGGCCGGTCTTGTCGCGAAGCCTCGCCGATTCGCCCGTCGTCGCTTCGACGAGCCCGGCGACGTCGCGCTCGAACTTCTCGCTGCTTCGACCGCGCGCGGCGGCGGCCTCATTGGCCTCGAGCAAGGCGAGCTGGGCGAAGATGATGTCGCTTTCATAGGCGGCCAGGCGCTGCAGGGCCTCGAGCGCCCGGCAGAAGCCGGTCTCATCCTCGAATCGGGTCCCGAAGCGCGCGCAGAGAGAGGCGACGAGCCTCGCCCGCCGGTCCATCTCCCGCGGGACGGACGTGCCGTTGGCGTAGATATCGAAGGCGAGGCGGGCCACTTCGTGGATCCAGGCCGGATCGACCGGACGGGTGAAGCTGTCGCGGGTTCGCCGGACGGCGGCCTCGCCGCCGCTGGCCAGGACCGCGGCCTCGATCAGGTCGCCCGCCTGGCTCCAAAGCCAGCCGAGCTCCCGCTCGAATCCGCCGTCCGGATTATATTCGCGCAGCCGATGCGCGACCTGTTCGTCGGTCAGCTTCTGCAAAATCTGTCCGTTCCGGTGGAAGGCGTCGGCCATAAGCGGCTCCGATGCGGCTCTGCGTTGGACAGCGGATTAGCAGGACATGGTAAAAGAAGTTTGTCGCTACGAAGCCGTACGATCAATCAGGCCGCGAATCGCTTGACGAACTCGGCGGCGGCCGCCTTGAATCGCGCCATCTCCTCGTCGACCTGGCCGAAATTGCTCGTCACTCCGTCGATCTCGCGGGCGACATTCTCCGTATCCTCGCGGATCGCGGCAATGGTGGCGGACATCGAGTCGGCGGCGAGCGCGGTCTCGTCGACCGCCGCGGTAATCATCGTCACCGTCTGGGCCTGGACCTCCATCGCCTCGCGGATGCGCTCGGCCGAAACCTGGACGTCCTCGACCGTCTTCTGGATCGAGCCGTTGGCCTCGACGGTCTGGCGGGTGGCCTGCTGGATGGCCGTGATCTTGCCGGTGATGTCGTCGGTCGCCCGCGCCGTCTGAGCGGCCAGCGACTTCACTTCCTGGGCGACCACCGCGAAACCGCGGCCGGCGTCGCCGGCCCGGGCCGCCTCGATCGTGGCGTTGAGGGCGAGGAGGTTGGTCTGCCCCGCGATGTCGCGGATGAGGCCGAGGATCGATTCGATCGCCTCGACATGGCCCGACAGCGCCCGGCTGACCCGGGCGGCGTCCGAGGCCTGCTCACCGGCGCGGGTCGCGACCTCGCCGGCCAGCTCCACCTCGCGTCGGGCGTCCTCGATGGCGCGGATCAGTCCGGCCGCGGTCTCGGCGGCGTCGCGCATGGCGAGCGCCGACTGTTCGGCCGCGGCGGCGACCTCGGAGGTCTTGCCGAGCATCCCGCGCGCCGAAGCCGAAGCCTCCGAGGCCTGGGCCCGGAGCATGCGGCTGTCGGAGGCGGTGCGCTCGACCGCGCTGACGACGTCGTCGGTGAAGCCCTTGCCCTGCGCCCGCCGGCTTTCGCGCTCGGCCCGGCCCTGGAGCAGGCTGAAATGGGCGGCGAACATGTCGGCCTCGAGCAGGGTCGCCTGGGTAAGGCAGCGGGCGAGCCGGCCGAGCCGCTCGGGATCGCCCGACAGCTTCTCGACCAATATATCATGGCCCTCGCCGGCGGCGGCGTTGATCGAGGAGAGGAGGGTGGTCAGCGAGACATGGGTCGATTGTGCGTCGAGCACGTAGCCGCCGACCATGTCGGCCCAGCCCTGGCCCCGGACGTCCGTATATTTCGAGGCGAGATAGGGGAGGATCTTGCGGACATTCTCGTCCATCTCGGCTTCGGAAAAAGCGGCGTTGACCTCGGGGGCGCCGGCGAGATGGGTCCAGAATCGGCGGGCGACCCGGACCGAATCGTTGGCGAGCAAGGCGGCGACCTCCCGGCAATTGGCCTCGAGGCTTCCGTCCACGTCGAACAGAGCGATCCGCTCCGCCACCGTCACCTGGGTGAATTCCGCGCTCATTTACAATGCCTTCTCGCCACGCGCCCGATTTATCCGCCAGTTCTGGCCGCAAAGGGTTAATATCGGCTTAGTGAATGCGATCGGCGAAAGATCGGGCTAGGCTCGGCCAAGAGGGGGAGTTTGGCGATGCGCGGACTTGATGGACTGATGTTTCTTGCGGCCCTTGCGGCCCCGGCGGCCGGCGCGGCGGCCCAGGTCCCGTCCGGAGGGATCGACTGCATCTATTCGCGCTTGCCGGCCGCGGAAGCGACGGCGCTCGGCAAGGGCTATGCGACGGACTCGATTCCGGTCGCCCAGATCGCGGAGCGCCTCAAGCCGCTGGTCCAGGCCTGCGCGGACTCGGGCGCGCTCACGTCGCAGGGACAGGTGCAGCCGGCTTTCGAATATACGTTGCTGAGGCTGGAGGGCGATCAGGACGCGGCCTTTCTTCGCGCCAACGGAGTCGATCCGGCGAAGATCCGGGGCCTTTACGCAAAGCTCGATCCGCCGATGATAGCCCTGCTCGAGAAAGCCGCGCTCAGCGAGGCCGAGAAGGATCGTCTGACCCTCTATCTGGTGAAGACCCTCAGCCGTGACCCGACCCTGAAGGCGCCGCTCCGCGCGCGCGCGTCGCTTCTTCTCTACAATGTCGGCAAGATGCGCGTCCGCCAGGCCGCCTTCGCCGCGGCGCGCTGACCCAGCTCAAAGCTTCTCGGTCAGCTCCGGCACCAGCTTGAACAGGTCGCCGACCAGGCCGAGGTCGGCGACCTGGAAGATCGGGGCGTCCTCGTCCTTGTTGATGGCGACGATCAGCTTGGAATCCTTCATGCCCGCGAGATGCTGGATCGCGCCCGAGATGCCGACCGCGATATAGACTTCGGGAGCGACGATCTTGCCGGTCTGGCCGACCTGATAGTCGTTGGGCGCATAGCCGGCGTCGACCGCGGCGCGGCTGGCGCCGACGGCGGCACCCAGCTTGTCGGCCAGCGGATCGATGACGGCATGGAATTGCTCGGACGAGCCCAGCGCCCGGCCACCGGAGACGATGATCTTGGCGCTGGTCAGCTCGGGCCGCTCCGACGCCGCGATCTCGGCGCCGACGAAGCTGGAAAGGCCGGATTCCTCGCCGCCCGGGACGGCTTCGATCTGCCCGCTGCCGCCCTCGGCCGGCGCCTTCTCGAAGGCGGTGCCGCGAACCGTCAGTACCTTCTTGGCATCGGCCGACTTGACCGTCGCGATCGCGTTGCCGGCATAAATGGGACGCTGGAACGTGTCCTCGCCCTCGATGGCGATGACGTCGGATATCTGCATCACGTCGAGCAAGGCGGCGACCCGAGGGGCGACGTTCTTGCCGGTCGTAGTGGACGCCGCGACGAAGGCGTCGTGGTGTTGCATCAGACCGGCCGCGAGCGGAGCGACATTCTCCGCCAGCTGGTGGGCGTAAGCCGTGCCGTCGGCGACATGGACCTTGCCGGCACCGGCGATCTTCGCCGCGGCTTCCGCGACCGAGCCGACGCCCTCGCCGGCGACGAGCAGATGCACCTCGCCCAGCTTCGAGGCGGCGGTGACCGCGGAAAGGGTGGCGTCCTTCAGCTGGCCGCCTTCATGCTCGACGAGAACGAGCGTCTTCATCAAATCACTCCCACGGTCCGGAGGCGGTCGATCAGCTCGTCCACCGATTGCACCTTGATCCCGGCCTCGCGCTTCGAAGGCTCGC
>Ga0190275_10000443_pt1 | contig 37042 bp, 25 predicted proteins | sample Popmic550T_FD_133745 | JGI IMG/M metagenome (GOLD analysis project Ga0190275, IMG submission 133745) | Populus adjacent soil microbial communities from riparian zone of Yellowstone River, Montana, USA - 550 T | ecosystem: Environmental > Terrestrial > Soil > Riparian zone > Trees stand | place... | reverse complement strand
GTAGGCCAGTCAGCCAAGGCCCTCGGCAACGGCGTCGAATCCCATGAGCGAGAACGCTCGGGCACACGATCTCGATGCCCGAATACCGCGAGCTGGAACCCGAGCGAGCGCGAGGCCCTCACCTGGCACATGGACACGGTGTTCGAGGCGGCCTGAACGATTGGCATTCAACTTGAGGAGTGGCTCCCCTCCGGCCTGCGCGACCACCGCCCCCTCCCCCGCCCACCGGGGACGGGCGAACCGGGGCGGGCGCAAAGTGGTGCCCTCTTCGTGCACAGTAGCGACATGGAGAACGTCGCTTGAGCATTGCACCGGAGGCGTCGCTGACTCAAGCCAGTAGCGGCCTCGATGACCAGAACCGCAGGTCAGACCGGTAATGCTGAATCAGCACGACCGTGGGCTGTGAGGGACGGCAGGTCGGAAGCCGACGCCACTCGGACTACCGCCGCCACCCATCACTTTCGCACCGCCTTCATGCTGGCGTCCCCCATCGCGCAAATTGGGCGTGACCTGGAGGCACTGCACAGCGCCCACTGGGGCGCCCATTTCGCCCAGATCGACGTAGAGCATCCCTGGCCGGGGCCAACGGCACGACTCTCGGGCGGTCCATGCGCCAGATGATCCTCCGTCACGGATGCCTTGACTCGTCCCGCGCTTGGTGCGCACCGTGTCTTACATCCTCATGCTCCAGTACCCGCGGAGGCGTCATGTCACAGGGGAACACGCGTCAAGGCTCCTACGTCGACCAAGTACTCGATAGTTCGCTCGTATGGAATGTCGACCCCACGCACGTCGCGTTGACTGAGTCAAAGCACAAGCGCGAGGGCGCCGAGGAACAAGCCGACTTCGAGGCTTGCGTTGAGGTCGGGCGCCGACTGCTGCTCAATCAGTTCACGTTCAGCAACTGGGTGCTGCGACGCGTGGAGAAGGTCCAGTTCGCTTCCGACCGTAGGATCTCCCGTCGCGTCTCCATCGAGTTCCGAATACCGGAGGATGCACCGATCGTCCGCTTCGGCGATGAGGCCTACTGGTTGATCCCCCTCACCGTGATGCGACGGCACACCTTGGTCAATCTGGATCTTCGAGATGAAGAAGGTCGCGGCATCAGCCTCTTGGGTCTGCGCTTCACCCAGAAGCTCGACGAGTCGATGTTGAGAGCAGCCGCCCGGCTAGCCTCGCCACGCATTCGGCAGCCCCGCGTTGACGAGTACAAGGATGTCGACGAGTTCATCAATGATGTCGTATCTGGGACCTGGCTGGAGGTGCAAGCACGACTGAACCAGTTCGAGGCCTGGCGTGATCCCCACGGAAAGGCGGCGGGCACCCGCCACCCCCTCCATGACTACTTCGTGAACGATACGTTCCGCGCCACCTTGGAACGGATGTGGCGCAACTTCACGCTCTACGTGACACTGCCGGTAGGTGCAGGAAGGCATCGAGTTCTGATGCTCGCCTTCGAAGAACAGGTCCGCTGGCGCTACCAGCTCCCTCATCTAGCTTCCATCAAGCACTTCGAAAACCAGCCGCCAAGCTGGGTGTACAAACCGATAGCCAAGGGGCCGCGATTGCCACGCATCTCAAGCTTTCTTGGGTGGGGACCTACACGGATAAGGTTCCTGACGCCTAGTGCTGAAAACTGCGCCAGCTACCATTTCGAATTCAAAGCACCGTCGGGTCTGTGGGTGACGTCCGCCGCGTTCGTCGGAGGGCGGCCGAACGTCGACGCGGAAGGCGTCACCCCGTGGGACTCAATAGCTAGCACAGGGCATTCAGCGGGGCTCCACGCCATTGAAGTGCCGAACGGGAGCCTCTGTCGCGCACAAGTATGCCTTCGCGTTCCAGCGCGAGGCGGGTTGAGCACTCTACTGGTCGCTTGCCTTGCGGTAGTGGTGGCGCTGGCAACGGCGGCATGGCACGCGCGCCTGTATGGCACAGCGGGACACTGGACCAGTGACCAAGTCACGAACATCGTTCTGCTACTTGTCACTGTGTGCGCCGGCGCCAGTACGTACGTTGCGCAACACTCTTCAGGCGACGTCGCAGCCAGAATGCTGTCGGGCTTGCGAATCGCCGGGGTCATTGTGCTCAGCCTGCCAGCGGTCGCCGCGATCTCACTCGTCTTCATTAAGGATCGCACTTCCGACGCAAACGTGCCGACGACGTACCCGGTATTGCACGCGCCCAATTGGGTACCAGACGCGCTCGTGCGTTTCGTTGAAGGGACGCCAAGCCGCGACCTTCTCCTCTGGTGGCTTACAGGCCTGTCGGGCATAAGCGTGGCGGTTACTACGGCAGTCTTCTGTGGCTGGCTTTCCTCCTTGATCGACGCGCGAAGCATGGGGCGCAGTTCGCCGTGGGACATGACCACGGTGGACGAAGAGAGGCGATGGGTCTGGCGGCGCGGGTTGGGCAATCGGAGGCAGCCCATCTCTGGACACACGATGAGTTTCCATGACCTGATCAGCGACCTAGGACTGGCGAAACCTGCGATCGGGGTGTATTCCGCGGAGGGCTGGCATGAACGTTACAACTGGAGTGACGCCGCACAGAATGATGCGCTCGAACTTCTTCAAGGCGAGCACAACACCGCCCCGCAAAGCTTGTGTGTTTGCGATCCCTTGACTCGCCATGGCCACGCGTACCGACGTTCGGAGCAGCAGGCGCCTCGAAGGGCCGCGTCGAGTTGAGGAAGTCCCCAGGTTCTTGGGGTAGCTAGCAGCCATCTCGGCCCTCGCGGCGACCGTAGCGGCCGGTTGCTCGCTACAAACGATTCTTTCGACGACTCATGATGAATCGGACGTGAACTGACCCACGTCCCTTTACAGCGTTGACGCTCCGGGAGCTATGCCGCTCGGAGCGCTCTGCATGCCGCCGCGCAAGGACAGTCCTCAACGAGCTCAGATATCTCACCGTTCTCGAAGCAGACCGACCACGAGCAACAGTGTCGCTGCCCGCGCGCTCACTTGCGGACTCAGTCTTGGCTGACTGCCGTATCCACAGGCAACCCTGGCAGGGGGGCAGTCGCCAACGATATTTTCGCAGTCAGCCGTTCCAACTCGCCGCACCGGCTAGGTCAGTAGCCCACTGCCGAAGGTCCGGCCCCGCATGCAGGTCGACGTTCAGACGGGAAAGCTCGATGGTTTCCTGCGCGCTGATCGCCGCTTCCACGACGTGTCCCGACCGGGCGTGAAGAAACGCGCTGGCAAGCATGCTGGAGGCGGCGCTGTCCCTGCTCCCGGCGCGCGCGAACGCAGCCCTTGCCCGCGCGGCCGCATCCAGGGCTGCCTGTTCTTGACCGCAACGCCAGAGTGCCCAAGCGCGGTTGTGCAGGCACAACCCCTCGACTCGCGGCGCGTCGGCGCTGACTCCTTCCAGTCGCCCCTGTTCGAAGGCGACGAGCGCCTCTTGCGGTCTGCCAAGGGCGAGTAGAGCCAGGCCCTCAACGTTGCGGACGTAGCCCGTGGACTCATCATTAGCGGCGTACTTGGTCGCCGCGTCGCGGGACAGCTGGTACGCCCTTCCGGGGTCTCCGTTGACGAGGTGGGCGAGCGACTCGAGATCCAGCACTTGCGCCCAGGCGCGTGGCGTACCCAGTCCTGTCGCCAACTCTTGCATGTCGTCAGAGAGATCGAGAGCGTCGTCTGGCTTCCCCTGGTACAGGTAGGCCAGACCCAATGCGAGCATGGCGTGAAGGGCCTCACCGGAGTCGCCTGCCGAGAGGCGCATCTCCACCGCCTCCCGCAGCGGTTGTACCGCCTCGTCTGGGTGTCCTTCGTATCGCAGGGAGTCGCCCAGGAGGAACAGCGCGTCGGCGTGACAGTCCACGTCCCCAAGTCGCGCGGCGATCTCAGCGCTCTCTCTCAGCAGTGGGATCGCGTCGGTCACCGGGCCGCCGACCCGACAAGCCATCCCGAATCCGAGCGCCAGTTTCATCCGTAGCCGCTCGTCATCGATCCGACCTCTCAAGCGCTGGTGCAACGCCTTGGCCCTGCCTGCGGCTCCGCGCTCGACCATGAACCTCCCCAACCTCGCTACAAGCGAGGCAGCATCCGGGACATCCCCCGCGCGCATCAGGTGCTCGAAGCGGAGAAGCGCTTCGTCGAGGTCCTGCAGGTCCAGCGGCGGTTCGGGTGGTGGGAACTTCGCGTACCAGTCTGCAGCGAGCCGGTCTAGGTCCCGACGTTGCTCCGGACGCTCGGACTCGAGATCCGCTCTGGCCACTTCAGCGTCCAGTGGATGCATCGAGAGACGCCGGGTTTCGGCGTCGAAGGACAGCACCGCGACGTCGACCAGGCGGGCGATCACTGCCTCGAGCCGGAAGCCCGGCAACTCGGGCTCCGCCATCCACTCCAACGCCTCAGGAGGCGCGGGACGGCCCAGCACTGCCAGCGCATCCACAACCAGTCTGGCGTCCGCGTTGAGCCGAGAGTAATTCTCCATGGCGAGTTCGGAGACTGCGCGCTCGCGATCGGTCACGCAGCGGAGCAGCGCCTCTGGAGTAAGCGCGCGGTCTCCCGCAAGCACAGCACTGAACAGCTGCAGTCCCCGGGGCGAGCCACCCAACCGCTCGGACAGCGCAAGCAACTTCGCTTCAGGGGCGCTAGCCAAACGGCGGTCGAGCGTTCGGTCCAGCCGCCGGAGCAAGGCGACGGCGTCGCTAGCAGGTAACCCTTCATCAAGTCGAAGTTCGGTTCCCGAGTCCTTCGTCAGTCGAATGCTCGACCGCGATGTGGTGAGCACCGCAACCGCATCTCCCGGGCGACTCAGGACCTCGTCCATGAGTGCGCGCAACTCTTCGTCAGCGATCGAACCCCCATCGGCGAGAACGTCTTCCATGTTGTCCAAGAGCACAAGGACCCTGAACGGCCCCAGGGCGTCGAGGAGCCCCGCGGCGCGTTCGCGAGCCGGAGCGCCTGCCGAGGCAGCCCAACTGCGGCGCAGATGCTCCCCGTCTTCTCCCATGAGCTCAGAGCAGAGCATCATCACACGTTCAGCCGTGACCTCCTGGCTGCCGGAGCGGGTGCTCAGCAGTGCGACACCGTCGTACGGGCAACCCTCCGGAGAGGGTTCCTGGTCTGCCATCAGGACGTCGACGGCCCGCAGCGCCAGCGCGCTCTTGCCAACTCCTCGAGGGCCAACGATCGAGACAACTCCAGGCTGTCCTCCCCGCAGGTGAGCTAGCAGTCGTTCCATTGGTGCGACGCGGTCGAAGAACTCCTCGGGACGAGAGGTGACCCGTGCGCCCGCAACGCGAGTGCCCAGGTTGTGGTGACGGCGTTCCGAGGACACGGCGTGTTCCCGTTGCCGGGCCGCTGTCCGGATCTCCAGATCAGCATGCTCCTCCTCCAGGGGGGAGGAGCTGATAGGCGCATCTATGATCGTCGGAGGTACGACGAGCTCGAGGAGTTCCGTAACGGCGTCCACGATCTCGGTGAGGAAAGCCTTCGAATCGAAAGGGTCGCTCCCCGCGACGACGCGCAGGGTGGGAGCCACCGTCGGACGTCGCTTCGGGAAAGGAGCTGCCATGACCATCCCTCGTCCACCGGCCTGCTGGATGGCCTGGTTGACGGCAGCCCACTGTTCGTCGCTGGGAGCCTCTTCGAGAAGCGCTCCCGACACCAAGACGATGACTACCGCCGCGTTCACTGCCGCTCGGCTCGCTGTCTGGAGCAGGTCGTCGCCGCTCGGCAGCCACGTGATCTGCTTGGCTCCGACATTCCGCTTGCACAGTTCCGCGCGTAGCCAATCCGTCCAGGGCGCCGCACCGGGCGTCCCAACGACAACGCAGTCGGCCAGGGCATCCTTGTCAGAGACGTCGTTCCAAGCGCCCTTGAGCATCTCGACGGCCTGATCGACCGGCAGCAGGTGCGCGACTCGCTCAGTGGGAGATCGGTCCGCCTCGACGACAATGCCCGCAACGGCGTTCCGGACCTCGTCCCACACTGGCGCCCCGCTGAAGCCCCGCTCGACCCGTGCGCCGGTCTGTCGCTCGGCCTCCATCTGCACCCAGCCGTTGGCACCCCGCCTCTGAAGTACGCCGTGGGCTTGACGTCCCTCCTGTTCTGCGCCCACTGGAAAGCCGATGGTCCAGAAGCCGTGGCCCTTGAAGTCAGGCGGGGGCGGCAGCTGCAGTAGAGGAGGGCAAACGCCGTCGGGTACAGAAGTTTCAAGCCGGATGAGCGCGACGTCGGCGGTGTCGTCGTAGTTCCAACCCACCACCTTCCCAGTTCGCCTCACAACAGGTTGGGCGTACGGAAACTCGATCTCTACCGGATCCTGCGGTTGTGACCGGTCATCGATGGTCGAGAGCGCGGCGGCTACGACGTGCGCGCAGGTAAGTACGTGATCACGGTCAACCAAGACGCCAGCGCCAACGACCACGCCGCGCACGCTGGCGAATCTCGTGACTGCCGAACGTAGCTGGTCGGCCCGGGATGTGGTCACGGAGAGCTGGCGGATCGCCACGTCAGGGTGATCTCGAAGGCAGCGCCGGCGCCGGTCGAGGCTATGAAGGCACCGGCCTTCCAGGAAAGGTCGAGGCCGAACCGCACCTCGACCTCGTCCGGCGGGTGTGCGCCCTCGCGCAGGCGGTCGACAAGGGAGCTCGCGATGGGACGAATGGTGTCTGCGACCTGGGAGAACCTTCGTCCGGAGTCGAGAGAGATGTCATTGCTACCGTCCGTGGCGACCTTCTCGCGCCCACGGAACGCCTCCACCTGCTCGGCCTCGGAAAGTTCCACCTCAGCGTAAACCGGACCATCGTCGGTCTCATACCGAATAAGGGTCTTCATAGCCACTCCCCGAGAGCGTTGCGCGCTTCCCATCCTGAAGCCGACACCAACCATTTGCAATAACTCTGCCGGATCCCAAGACCCACGCATCGACCGGGACCACGACCTACCGACATCCCAGGCCGCCAAGCACTGCGGAGGGCGACGGGTGTCATCTTCCCCGCACAGCAACTTGTCGGACCGTCAGAGAGGCCCCGGTCCGCTCAAAGTAGGCATCAGGAATTTACATCTCGCCGCGTTCAGCATGTGCAAAGGGATGGTGGTCATCCTTCGATGTCGCGGACCGGCTGTCCCACAACCACCCGAAGATGACTAGGTCATTTCGCGCTACTATCGGGTGGACTTACCATGAGGGAGCCGCCGCAACCCGGCGGTGATGTGACACTTGGGTCCGCCGTGGAACCACGAGGACCCGGCCGCCGTTGTCGAGCGCCATGCGCGTTACCGTGACGGCCTGGAGATCGACTTGATGACGGCTGCCTGACCATGCTGGCGGCGGTCGAGTTCAGCTTTCGGGGAGCTGATGGGTGATGACCCTACCCAACGGGCCAGATGCAGACGGACTGGTTGACCAGTCGCGACTCACACTTTTCGCAGAGTTCCAGCTCCACGTGTCCGGCACCGTCGTCACGCTTCCGCACAGCGTCGAGCGGGTCCTGGCCTTCCTCGGCGTGACGCGCGGGGTGGTGACTCGCCAGCACGTCGCGACGAGGCTATGGCCCGACGTCGACAGCCGTCGGGCCAACGGCGACTTGCGGTCCGCGCTGTGGCGGTTGCGTCCCGTCACCGGTGTGATCCACGATGGGAATCGTCGGCTGGCGCTGGCGCCCCAGGTCAGGGTGGACGTGAAAGAGATGGCCGGGCTGAGCGCCTCGTTGATCGCGTCACCGGAGACACGGCACGTGACGAGGCTGCCCGAGCTCGTCGCCGCCCACACGATCTTGCCGGGATGGGACGAGGAGTGGCTGGTCGTCGAGCGTGAGCGATACAGGCTAGCCCGACTGAGGGCGCTGGAGCACTCGGCGGAGTGGTTGATGGCCCGCGGCCGGCTCACGGAAGCGCTCGACGTTGCGCTCGCGTCCGTCGAGACCGAGCCCTACCGCGAGAGCGCCCACAGGCTGTCGGTGCGCATCCACATCGCCGAGGGCAACCTCGCGGAAGCAGTGCGGGTCTACCTGGCCTACCGCGAGATGTTGGCCGCCGACCTTGGCGTTCCCCCCTCGCCGTTGATGGACCGACTGGTCGCACCGTTCGTCACTGCGATCGGTCCGGCGTTGAGACGCTGAGGTGCGGGAACCACAAATCACGAGGCTGCCGGGCCGCCTTCGGGCTGGGCGTACCGCTCGCCTTCGGGGAGGCCCTCAGCCTGGTGCCCGAGTGGCGTGGTCTTCTTCTCCCAGCACTCCTCGTAGGCGTCGAGCACCGCACGGCTCACGTCATCGATCTCCTTCAGCTTGTCGCAGGCGGTCTTCCGCGCCTGCTCATAGCAATCGAGCTCGGCCTTGCGCCCCTCGAGCGTGGCCAGCACGGTCCAGCCCGAGACGATGCACCGCAGGAGGGTGCACAGGCAGTCCATGTACGCCGTGACGGAGGCGAAGCCTCGACCGAGGCGCTCCCAGCGGGTCGCGGCGTCCAGGACCAGCCACAGCGCGTACCACTCGACGACCTTGTCCCCACCCGCCTCGACCTCAGACTTCAGCTGGTCGGCCGCGCTTCGGAGCTTGCCCACCCGGGACTCTATGTCGTCCGGCTCGGCGATCAGCCCGGTGAAGTAGGTCGCGCTCTCGGTCAGGTTGCGCCGCCGGCGCTCGATCTCCGCGGCCAGCGCCTCGATGTCCTCGGAGGTCTCCATCCCACCCGCGTCGGCGTCATCGCACGGCGACTTGCAGCCGCGCGGGCCGTTGCACTCCTCGATTTGGTCGAACACGTCGTCGCGGCTCGTCACCAAGCAGTCGATCTCGTCGTCCTTGAGCCGGCAGCGGAGCTGCTCGGCGAGATCGCCCAGGATCTGCCGAATCGCCTCCAGCTCGACGAGCGCAGCCGTGCGCGCATCGGAGTACTTGGCCCGGGCCTCGTCGTACTGCTTGCGGTAGTTCTCGAGGTTGGGCGCCGCCTCGTTCATCACCTCGGCCTGTCGCGAGAACCTCTTCGCCGTGCACGCCATGGTGTCGATCTCGGCGAGGTCGCAGGTGGCACAGCTTGCATCGCCGTCACCGGGTGTCGGCGGCTGCTGGGACTCCTGCGGCGGCTCCTCCGGCTCCGCGGAGCCGGTCTGATTGGGGTGGCTCGGTTCCTGTGCAGCGTTCATGCCACGGCTCCTCCTTGACAGCGGTGGCTCCACCTTCCGCGCGACCTGTCACCCGCGCGTCACGTACATCTGACACGCGCGAAGAGCGGCGCCGGCCTCGAAGCTGGCCCCTGCGGTGACGCTTTCGGTGACGGTGCGGTGACAACACGCTGGCTAGCGTCCACCCAGGTTTCGGGCAGAGGAGGCGATCGGCAGGTGACCTCAATCGCACTCGTCGATGTCGGCGCTCGCCCTGCCCCTTCCGGACAGGGTTCGATGTTGTGTCTGGTCCGCGATCCGTACGTGCTGCAAGCCGGCCGGCGGGTCGCGATCCCTGAGGGCAGCAAGCGGTTGCTCGCCTACGTCGCCCTGCAAGGTGGCCGAGTCGACCGGCGGCGGGCGGCCGGCACCCTGTGGCCGTACGGCGCCGACGAGCGGGCGGCGGGCAACCTGCGCTCGGCGCTGTGGCGGCTCAAGGGCGCCGGAATCCAAGTCCTCCAGGCCGACAAGACGCTGCTGTCGCTGACGCCCGGGACCCTGGTCGACATCCACCAGCTGTGCGACTGGGCCGCTCGCGTGATCGAGGGCCGGGTGAGCGGCGAAGATCTGCGCATCGGTGATTGTTGGCTGGAGGCCGCCGACATGCTTCCGGGGTGGTACGACGACTGGGTGATCAACGAGCGTGAACGGATCCGGCAACGGCTGCTGCACGGCCTCGAGGCGCTCGGTCGGCGCCTGCTCGAGGTCGACCGGCCGGCCGATGCCGTGGAGGTGGCGATGGACGTGATCCGGATCGAGCCGTTGCGCGAGAGCGCCCAGCACCTGCTGATCGACGCCCACCTCGGTGAGGGCAACGTGGTCGAGGCGCTTCGGACCTACCGCGCCTACGCCCGCCTGCTGCACGACGAGCTCGGGATCGCACCGGGTGTGGCTCTCGCCGCATCCCTCCCGGTCACGACGCGCGTGTGACGCTTACGTGACCATGCCGCGTCGATGATGTCCCCCGTGATCGTGGGACCGAACATGGGACCGGAGCCCGGGCCGGCCACTCCCCCGCCGGAAACCGTGATGGGAACTCTGGTGGTCCGGGCCTGGGCGGAGAGCGGGTCGACCCGCGAGGAGGTGCGGGCCCGGGTCCTGGTGATCAGCGGGCCTGACTCCCAGACCCGGGAGATCGGCATCGCCGCCGGGATGGACTCCATCCTCGAGCTCGTCGCGGACGGTTTGGAGCAGGGCCTGATGCTGCCGGAGCGGGCCTGAGTCACCCGATCCTGATCTTGCGCAGGGTCACCAACGTCTCGCCGTCGACAGCCACGAGACGACCGCGCACCGCAGCGGCCAGCCGCTCCGAGAGCTCGCCGGCCCACGGTGCGCTCAATGCCGCCGCGATGGCTCGGTCGAGCTCGGGGGTGCCTTCGCCGTGCTCCATCGCGGTCGGGGGCACGATCACGTCGGAAGCGTCCTCGAGGAGCATCTGGGCCGAGGCGCCCGGCAAGGCCTGCGCGACGACGGCGGCCAGGAACCCGGTGAACAGGTCGAGGTCGACCGGGTCGCCCAGGCTGTCAAGGAGCAGGCGCGCCAAGGGGTCGACCGGCTGTGCACCGATCAGCTGGCCGCCGCGCCGCAGCGCCTCCGTCGCGGTCAGCGCGGCGCCGCTGTCGGCGTAGACCAGCTTGAGCCACAGGGCGACCTCGAGCGCCTGGCCGACCGCCAGGTCGTCGAGCAGCCGGGGGCCCAGGACGCGCTCGCCGACGTGTACCCCGTCGGCCGGCTGGTGCCATCCGCTGAGCCGCTCGCAGAGCCAGCCGGCCAGCTCGAGCGGCGTGCCGACCTCCGCGGAGGCGATCGGCGGCGTCCCGACCAGCCGCCGGTAGACCTCGGCGCCGAGGGCGGGGCGATCGGCCGCCAGGCAGTCACGCACCAGCGAGCGCAGGTGGTCCTCCAACAGGTCCGGCTGTGCCGGGCGGTGCCCGGCGAGGTACTGCTGGTGCAGCCGTACCGCCTGACCGAAGGCCTCCACGCTCTCCTCGCCCAGCAGCCACGCACTGAGGCCGAGGGCCCGAGCCCGGGTCATCGCGAAGAACACCGGGTGCTCGCCCACGCGCTCGTCGCGGGCGGTGGAGTCGAGCAGCCAGGCGTGCGCCTTGGTCACGATCTGTGGGGCACGCTCCTCTTCCGCGCCGGCGATGAACGCCGCTGCACCCGTGCCCAGCATCAGCTGGGCGGCACTGCCGAGATTGTCGGGCAGGAAGTCGGCCTGCTCCCACTGTGAGGAGGCCTCGATACCGTTGCGCACGCCCCGCTGCAACGCCACTACTTGTTCGTCGTCCATGGTCCTGCTCCCGTCAGGGCTTTGGTGTCGGGTGGTTCCAAGGCACGGACACCTCCTCAGCGTCACTCACGTGCGTGAACGTCTTGTACTCGGCGCGGACCGCAGCGTGGAAGTTCTGCGCGTCCCTGGTGTGCACGGTGTAGGCAACGAACTCACCCTTTGCCAAGTGGTTGCGAGCGATCTTCACCTGCTCCGACGTCAGCTTCCCCGGCTTGGTGTTCAACGCGATGACCGCCTGTCGTACGGCGTTCTGGATCCTCAGCGACTCGGTGAACGTATCGGACTCGAACGGCGCCACCTTGGTGCTGCGGTACTTGGAGTCCCAGAAGTGGGGCATCCCGTTCGAGTCGACCGAGAACGCGTCGTAGCCGTTTGTGCCGACCCTGTCCCCGTAGTCCACGACAATGTGGCCTCCGGGCATGTCCTTGGCGATCCGGTTGGCCATGTGTGCCTCACCCGTCAGCCCCATCCAGTGTGCCCAGGCCTTGTCACCGTCTCCTTCGAGCACGTGGGGCACGTAGCCCTCGGGGCAGTTGTGTCGGGGAAGGGGAGGGCCGGTTGGCACGCCCACCAGATTCGTGTCGTTCGTGAGGTGCTTCAGCGTCGCCGGGTCGACGCCGAACGCGATCGCGGCCCACCGCACCCCGGCAGCCTCATGCTGCTGGACGAACTGCTCGGCCCGGAACACAGCCCGTCGCTGATCCGCGAGCGTGCCGGCCAGTTCGGCGTACGTCTTTTCGTAGGCGTCGAGTGCCTTACGGGTGTCGGCCGCCAGTGCTCGCAGGTTTCGTTCGACCTCGCCGCGCCCCCGCAGCGCGAGGACCTTCTCGACCGCTGCTCGCAGTGCCAGGCGCTCTCCCTCGATGAGGTACCTCGGCACGTCGGGGACGGCGGGCACGTCAGGCAGGCCCTTCAACCCCTCCCGGCGCGCCTCCCCCAGCGCATCGTGGAGCTCGTTGTGCGCATCCGCAAGAGGCTGCCCGGGGTTCGTCTTTTCGGCGCGCGTGCGCTCCTGCTTCTGGGCATTGGTCAACGCCCTTTCCTGCACGTTCGTCAGGTGCTCTGGGCCGCTCAGCTTCGCCAGCACGCTCGCCAGATCCGCTTCGGCGTACTCGAGGTTCCTGATCAGCTGCGGCTGCTCCGCTCTGAGCCGCCGCAGCGCCATCGCAGCATCCGCGCGGCTGGGCGCTGGTGTGGTCGAGGCAGGCGGCTCGCCCTCCTGGGCGACGTACCCCTTGGCCTCGCCCTCGATCTCACCGGTGAGGACGCGGCGGTACCGCTCGTGCTGGGCCATCAGCTGCGTGACCCGGATCGCCTCCGCGTTGGCCCGGACCGGGTCTCTCGTGGTCAGCATCCGGCGGATCCGCTCGTTGATGATCGACTCGAGCTTGCCGACCTCGCCGGCGGCCTCGAAGCGCACCCGGTCCTGGGGCGTGACGGGGTTCAGGCCGATACGACGCAGCAACGAGGCAGCCGACGTCCGCGCGTCACCGAGCCGGCCGGTCCATCGGCGGATCCTGGTCACCTCGCCGGCGTGCAGGGCGACGTCGATCGGGTGGACGCCCGGCCCGACCAGCACCTCGACCCCGGTGATCTTCCCTTTGGCCGGCACGGCGCGGACGCGGATCTCGTCGCGGGGCAGGGTCGTGTCGATGCGGATCGGGGTGTCGCGCAGGCCCTTGGGCAAGGCCGCCTCGACCGCCAACCCGTACGTCTCGGGGAAGACTCGCTGGCGTACCTCGGGCAGCAGCGCCGCGACGGCCCCCGGAGCGGCACCCTCGCGCACGACGAGGACCGCCCGACCCTCCCGGACGAGGAGTGCCGCGTCACCCGGGGCACCGCCGGTCAGCTTGGCGAAGTCGGCCGCTGCGACGCTGCGCATCGGCAGGTCGGCGTACTGACGGCGCTCCACGGGGGCCAGTCCCTCGAGCAGCTCGGTGCGGGCGTCCCGCACGCGCTGCCGCTGGAGCTCTGCGAGCTGCGACGACTCCACGGCGCGGGCCGTGCGCTCGGTGGTGAAGTCCCGGAGCGACCCCTCGGGGTTCAGCTGCTTCCACGCACGGAACTCGCGGAGCCGGTCCGCCGGTGTGCCCTGGTGGGCCAGGATGTCGCCGGTCGGAGCCCGCAGCTGCGGTGCCGACACTGCACCGAACCCGGCGATCCGGCTCTTCACCGCGTGCCAGGTGCCGAGGGAGACCTTTCCCCCGTAGTGGTGGGCGGCGGCCAGGCCGAGCCCCATCGCGGTGCTGTGGATCGTGCCGGTGACGGTGTTCTCGAGCAGCAGCGCGGCCCCGTCGGGGTCGTAGATGATCCGCTCGTCGAAGAGCGCCCCGGTGAAGCTGGACGGAACCGCCTGCACGCCTTGCTCGAGCAGCTCTGACGTGCCCTGGGCCACCATCCGGGCCGCCCACTTCTTCGACCCGCTCATGCCCTCGAGGAACGCGTACTTCGACACGCCTCTTGTCACGACGCCCTCGCTCCGGGCTGCCGCGCGGCCGACGGGACCCAGCTTGGAGAGCATCCGGGCGAACCAGATGCTCTTTCCGGTGGGCGCTCCGAGCGAGCCGGCCGCCCGCCCCAGCAGGCCGCGCCCGAGCCCTGCGGTCAGCGCCGAGACGATGGCATCGACCGCCCCGACGGCGAGGTCCGTCGCCAGCTCGCCCCGGCCGTAGTAGGAGCCCTTCATCGCCTGCTTGACCGCGATCGACACCCCGGTGGCGACCAGGGAGCTGATGATCGCGGCGGCGACGATCGCCGAGCCACCTGCGGTGAACGGCGACAGGACCGCGCCCACCACGACCGCGGCGACGATGGCCGCTGCGTTGGCCAGCATGTCGGTGATCTCGTCCAGAGCCTCGCGCTGGATCTCGATGGCGGTGTTCGCCGTCTCGACGGCGATGTCGAAGGACGTGATCGCGCGCTGCTGCGCGTCGCTGTCCCTGCCCGTCCGGCGCATCTCCTCCAGACGGGTGCTCAGAAGGGCGACCTGGCTCGCGGCGTAGTCGCTCTCCCTCTTGGTGAAGGCCCCCCCGAGCCGGGTAGCGGCCTTCTGGTCCCGCTCGAGCTTGCGCTTGGCGGCCTCGACGATCTGCGCCGAGGTCTGCGGGGCGCCCTCCCTCGCCATGTCGACCAGGTCACCCTGCTCGCGACCGCTGGTGTCGTCCTCGATGGCCTCGATCAGGGACTCGCCGTCGTGCTCCTTGCGCCACGTCTCGTCGGTCGTGGTGAGCTCAGCCTTGCTCATCGTCGCGAGCGTCGCGCGTAGCATCGGCTCGTCGGTGCCGACGCCCTCGATGGCGAACTTGAGCTTCTGGTAGTTCGTGAGCACGCCCCGCTGGGCGACCCGCGCCAGCGCCTCCTCCTTGGAGGTGAGCGACATGTTGTCCTCGACCATCTCGGTGAGGCTGCGCCCGCTCTTCTCCTGGTAGAGGGCTCCGAGCTCACCCATCCGCACCTCGGTGCGCTTGTCGGCGAGGGCCAGAACAGTCTTGGCGTTCTCCCGCTCGATCTCCATCCTCTTGTCGGCACGTTGCTCGCCGTCGTCGAAGGGCTCGTGCTCGCGCAGCCGCTCCTCGGTCCGGGCCTGGAGGATCGGCCCCATGTCCCGCTGTACGTCGGTGACGCTGCGGCTGGCCTGGTCGCGGAAGACAGCGTTGATGGCGGCGTCGCCAGCCCACAGCCCCTCGTCCTCCAGGCGCAGCTTGGCGACGTCGAGCTTGACCAGGTCGTTGGCCGCCAGGGCTTCGAGGAACTCCTTGCCCGCCGGGGTGGACAGCGCGAAGGCCGCCTGCGTGGCCGTGGTGCCGGCGGGCTGGTTCTTGACCCACCACTCGTCGGCGGCCATCTCGTCGAACCGGACGCCGAGCTCGTGGCTTCGCAGGGTGATCTCGGCCTCGATCTGGAAGCTGGTCCACGTCGGGCGCTTGGTCGCAGCCTCGGCCTCGACGTCCTTGCGGATCTGGGCGTAGACCTCGGCGGCCGCCTTGCGGTTGATGACCGCCTGCTTCTGGCCGCCCCCGTAGCCGCCGCCGTACATCCCGCCGTGCATGCCGTATCCGCCCGACGGGATGGTCACCACCGTGCGTTTCAGGGCGGTGGCGGCGGCACCGGTGATGTCGCTGCTGGCGAGGGCCATGGCCTCACTGGCCTCGGACTTCGACACCGACCACTGGTCGCCGAACTCGGATTCCAAGGTGACGCCGTAGCGGAGCTCGTAGCGACGCACGGCCTCGAGGCGCTCTGCGGGCTTGAGCGACCGGAGGATCCGGTTCACCGCGCCCATCTCCGAACCGGCGCCCATCAGCGCGCTGTGGATCGCGCCGACCGCACCGTCCACCCGGTCGCCCTGCATCAGTTGGTGTGCGGTCTTCATCTCGTCGCCGGTGAGGTGCCCGATATGGCCGTAGCCGTGCAGTGCGTCCTCGAGGGACTGGTGGTGCTGAGCCTCGTACTGCCACTTGAGCAATTCGGCGGCGAGCGGGGTGAGCCCGGAGAGCGCCTCGAAGATCGTCTCCTCGTCGTGTCCCCGCAAGCGTGCCACCGCGCCATGGATGGTCTTGGCCGTGGCGCTGGCATCCCAGTTCGGCTGGATGATCTTGACCAGGGCCTGGATGTCCTCCACGTGGTCCTTGACGGGCAGTGCCATCAGCTCCTGCTCGATGGCCTGCTCCCACTCGGCCTGGTGCTTGGCGCGCACGCGTTCACGCAGGCCGGCACTGAGGGCGGCCACGAGGTCCGGGGCCTTGCCCCCGCCCGAGAGTGCCTTGACCACAGCTAGCGCTTCCTTGTCGAGCGAGGCGATGTAACCGGTGACCTGTTTGTCCGCACCGGCGGCCTGGATCGCCCCGATCCGTTGGATCGCCTCGAGGTCCTGGGCGAGCGCGATCCGGGAGGCCTGGCCCTGCTGGTTCGCCCAGAACGCCCCCGACGAGAGGGCCGTGCCGAACCAACGGCCCAGCTCGGCGTCCAGGTCCGCCCACCAGGTGTCCTTGGCCTTGGTGTGCTCCGCGCCCCACAGCCGGAGCGCGGCGATGGCCTTGGTCGCCTCGTCCCGCACGGCGACCCGGAACCCCTCGGTCTCCGCCCGGGCCTTCGCCATCTGCTGGGCCTGGGCGCTCGTGTCGCCCTCGGTCAGGCTCGCCACTGAGGTGTCGGCCCAGCGTCGCACCTGGGCGGCGGCGATCCAGTCCTGGAACGTGCCGCGGGTCGTCCCGTCCTGGGGCTGCAGGGCGATCTCGTCGGCCACCTGCGCGAACCGGATCGCCGAGACCTGGTGCCGGATGGCGTCTGCAATCGCCCGTTCCCGCAGCCGCAGCTGCTCGTCGAGCCTCGCCATCTCGACGGAGACCGTGGTGTTCAGGTCGGCCATCGCCTTCTCGACCCGCCGCTGGGTCCGACTCGGTGGTCGCGGCACGGTGCGGTCAGCGTCGGCCGCCGCCTTGACGCCCGCTACGGTTCGCCGCACGTCACCACGCCGTCGCGCGTCCGCCTGTACGGCGCTCTGGGTGGCCTCCTCGGTGCTCGCGAAGCACATGCCTGCTGCCTTCTCGGCCTGCTCGTGGACCTGCCTCTTGCGAAGCAGCACCGCCTGGTCGAGCTGCTCGGGGGTCATCGCCAGTGCGGCTGCCAGCGCAGAGGCCTCCGCCGCGACCTCGCTGGTGGCCTGGGGCAGCTTTCCGCCCGTCAACTTGGACTCGGTGAACCGCCGGTCCAGCTCGCCGCCGGGGAAGCGCGAGTGTGCCTGCCGCACCGAGCTCATCAGCCGATCCGCCTGCTTGTCCGGGTCGGCGCGGAGGTCGGCCACCACCATCGCGAACATCACCTGCTGCTCCTGCTGCAACCCGGCGCCGACGACCTTCTCGTCGCGCACCGGGGCGCTCATCAACCTGACCAGCGGTGCCGGGAGCTGCTCGGGGAGCTGCTGGTCCTCGAGCTGCAGGTCGAGGTCGACCGCCTCGGGGGGTGCGAGTGGGTCTGGGTCCTTGGTCAGCCCGGTCGCCCCGCCCAGCTCCTCGCGGACCTTCGCCAGGGCTTTGCGCTCGCTTGTCGACTCCGGGTCCGTGCCCGAGACGAGCTCCAGGATCGCGGCGTCGCCGAGGCCGATCGCCCGGAGCTCGAGGTCGCTGAAGACCCGCCGGCTGAGGTCGGGCCACGTGCCTCGCGGACTGGGAGTGATGTCGGGCAGGACTGCGGGCTCGAGGGTCTTCCCGGTGACCTCCTTGAGCGCCTTCATCGGCTCCTCGATCGGGCTGGGATCCGGTCGCGGCGCAGCCCGGTGGGAGGGCCGACGTCCCACGATGCTGGCCGGCGAGCGGCGCCGGGCGGCCGCGTCGGTCTCGTCGCGGGCGGTGATCTTCCTGGCGACGGTGTCGACTGGCTCGCGGACCCGGTCCGGATCGGGGCCGACGGGGACGGGCAGCTCGGCGACCGCAGCTTCGGTCCTGGCCACGACGTCCTGGGGCGTGAGCGGCGGACCGAGCGTCGTCAGTCCCGGGGCGGAGCCCCGAGTCGACTCCGGACTGCCGACCGGGACATCGATCGCCGGGGCCTGTTCCGGGGCTCCGGCGAGCGAGGCGTCGTACGTGCGGACCTCTGCACCACCGTCCTCCGCCTGCTCCGGCACCGGAGCAGTGGCGCCCCCTGCCGGGCCACGCGGACCCTCGGTCGTGCCGGGCGCGAGGGTCGTTGCCTCGGCACCCGGGGCCGGCGCGACCTCGCCGACCGGAGCCGGCGGCGGGTCCAGGGTCGCGAACCACGACCCGAGCGCATCGGCCAGGTCGAGCACCGGCGACATCAGCCCGGCGAGCCAGTCCAGGCCCAACCCGTCCTCCGGCGTCGCCAGCGGGCTCGCAGGAGCTTGCCACGGGGCGAGCGGCGCCTCCCATCGCAGCACGGGCGGGGCGGCGGTCGGTGTCTCGGGCGTCTTGCCGAGCAGCAGCTCGGTGGACGGCGCGACGGCGGCCTCAGAGCCCGCTGTGCGTTCGACCCGCTCCTTCCGTACGGGCCCGGGGCCGGCCATCAGGACGTCCCGGCGTAGGCCCCCAGCTGCTCGCGCGGCAGGATGCGCGCCTCGCGCTGGTACTGCCGGCGCACCGCGGCCACGATGTCGGCCATGTCCAGGGCCGCCTGATCCTCGGTGTCCCCGCCGGCGGAGAGGCTGGCGCCACGCACGATCGCCGCGATCCCCGCCCCGGTCAGCTCCAGCCGGGTGAGGACATCGAGGTCGACGTTCGCACCAAGGCGTACGGGCGGCCCGAGGGCGATCTCCCACATCTGCCGCCGCTGCGCCTCCGCCGGCCGGGGGAAGTGCACGACATGGTGGAACCGCCGGGTGAACCCTGAGTCCAGGTTGGCGCGCAGGTTGCTGGCCAGGATCACCACGCCCTCGAACCGTTCCAGCCGCTGGAGCAGGTACCCGACCTCGAGGTTGGCGTAGCGGTCGCTCCCGCGACTGACCTCACCTCGCTGGCCGAACAGCGAGTCGGCCTCGTCGAAGAAGAGCACGCAGTTGGACGCCTCAGCCTCGCGGAACACCGCATCGAGGTGCTTCTCGGTCTCCCCCAGCCACTTCGACACGACGCGGGAGAGATCTACCTCCATCAGGTCGAGCCCGACCTCGGCGGCGATCACCTCGGCGGCCAGGGTCTTGCCGGTGCCGGGCTCCCCGGCGAAGAGCGCGGTCACCCCCGGGTTGCCGAACCGGTCCAGCCGCCAGGCGTCCGCCACTCGCGGCCAGGCGCGGGCTGCGGCGGCGACCTCGAGCACCTGGGCCAGCTCGGCGGGCGGCAAGACCAGGAGGTCACGACCCCGGGTCGGCGTGCGGCTCGGCGCCACCTTGCTGGACAGGCGCCGCGACACCAGCCGCGCGAGGTCGTTCACCTCGGGCCGATCCCCGTTGTGGGTCCAGCCCTGCGCGGCGGCGTGCAGGCCGGCGACCGCGGCGATCTCCTCCGACCCGAGCCGGAACCGGGCAGCGAGGTCGTCGACGATCTCCGGGCTCAGCACCGGGAACGCCTCCGACCAGTTGGCCCGTCGCTGGGCGAAGCCGTTCGCCGGCAACGACACCTCGGCGTACCTGCGCCGGGTCATCAGGCTCAGTGACCGCAGCGGACTCTCGCCCCACAGCACCACCGGCACGCTCGACAACGCCACAAGGTCAGCCGCCCGGGCGGCCTCGGCGGGGTCGTCCGGCACCCTCGCCACGCAGACCGCCCCCTCGAGGGCGGCTCGCTGGAGCGCGGTGCCCCAGTCGTCGCGCACGGTGACCGTGGAGCGGAGGCCCGCGAGGGCCGCCTGCACGGCCCGGCCACCGGAGTCCCCCGGCGCCCAGATGCCCACGACATCGAGTCGTCCAGCCGCCAGTGCCTCCACCAGCTGGCGGTCGACGGTCGCTGCGCTCCCGGCCCGGCTCGGTGCGGGAGGTGCGGCGGTAGCCGCCTGGCTGCCGATCAGCCCGACGTCGACCTCGGCCCCGAGCAGAAGCTCCAGCACGCCGTCGGCCGGCGCCAGCAGGACCGACGTCGATCGCTCGACCGGCCAGGCGTGGACCCAGCCGGAGCTGCGCAGCACGCCGTACGGACCGGCGCTCACGGCGGCAGTGCGTTCGGAGTCGAGGCCGGAGGCAAGCACCTCGACGGCCAGGTGCACGGTGCACGCGGGGGACCTCACGTCGTTGAGGTACGCGTAGAGCGTGCCGAAGGCGGGGTCCAGGGCGGGTGCGGCGACGAGCAGCAGGACGCCGAGGTCCGGATCCCCCAGTCCCTGGGCCCTGAGCCGCCGGCCGGGCAACAGCTCGCCCCGGGCGCGGGCGGCCCGGTCGAGGTGCTCGATCCGCTCCTGCTCCCGCGGTGTCAGGTCCACGCCCGGGCCGTAGGTGCGGCCCCGCTGGGCGAAGTCCTCGACGCGGTCGAGCATGGCCGCGGCGTGTTCTCGCGAGAGCGAGACCGGCGAACCGGACTCGGGCAGGCCCGCGAGCTGGCCGTCGCGTCGGGCGACAGCCGCCCGCACCCCGCGCAGCAGGGCACCGAGCCGGACCCTGACCTCGGCCACTGCCAGGTTCGCACCAACGCCGTCGGACACCCCCGTCACCAGGTCACCAGCTCCCACACGGTGCCCGGCGTCGGCCCCGGCATCGGCCACCGGTCCACCAGTCCGCCCGCGACGAGGTCCAGCCAGCGCTGGCCGCGCGGCACCGCGATGGTCAGCTCCGGTTCGCCGGCCGCGCTGCCGGGCCGTACCTCGACCTCGAGGTCCGAAAGCCGCGACAGCGCGCGCTGAGGGGCGTCGTCGACAGGCCCCCACAGCTCCAACGCGAGGCTGCCGAGAGCCGTGCCGACGATGGCACCGACGACGCGCTCCAGGTCCTCCTGCTCGGCGCCCGGGAATGCCCGCCTGGGCCAGAGCGCGTCGACGGTGGGCTCGAACCGGGCCGACCGCGGTGCCCGCGAGCGGCCGAGCCCGGCCAGCACCGCCTCGGCCTCGGACGGCCCCTCGACCCAGGCCAGCGGCAGGCTCCCGACGATCTCACCGACCACCCAGCCGTGGTCGGTGCCGGTGAGCTCCAGGTCCGAGGTACCAGGTTCGGCGTACAGCTGGACCAACGCGGAGGCCAGCGGAGCCGCGAGCAGGGTCGCCCCCTCGGCGCTGTCTGCGAGCGCGCGGGATGCTGCGTCCTGGTCGTGGATGGGCCAGCCGGCCGCGGCTTCCACGGCCTGGGTCTCGGCGGGGGTGCGCGACCAACCCCGGCCGGGCGGCGGCAGCGCCTTGCCGGCGATCGCTCCGAGGAGGAGCCGCCTCGCGGCCTCGGGATCGGAGGAGGTGGCGGCGACGGCCGCGAGGGCGTCAAGGTAGCCCAAGCGGGAGAGCTGGACGAGCACGAGGAACGGCAACCCGGGCACCTGGACGGCAGCAGGCGAGGGAGCGGGCCTGGCGGGCGTCGAGCGCATCCGTGCCGCCTCCTCCTCACGTACTGCGTGGCGTACGTCGTCGGTTCCGTGCTCTGTCGACGTCGCCGCGATCGGGGGCTCGGTCACCAGGCTCTCCGGCGGCGCTCCCGCCAGCCGCGCGGCGGCACGCGTGACCGCTGGCGCCACGGGCCGATCTCCGGCGGCGGCGACCAGGGCACCGAGCACCACGAGGGTCCGGTGGGCTGTCCCGAGAACTGGGTCGCGAGATCCGGCAGCCTGGCCGAGAACGACCGTGGCGACTGCCTCTACCGCGTCGGCGGTGAGCTCCACACCTTCGACGGCCGACGTCAGGAGTGCACACCACCGCGCAACGGTGGCCTCGGGCCACCCCGCGACCAGGCGTGGGAGGCGGCCGGACCGTGACCAGGCGCCGAGGAGACTTGCGAGCCGCTCGACGCCGAGCTCCACCGCGGCCGGCTGGGCCTCGGTGCCGCCGCCACTCGCCGGTGCCTGCTGCGGCTCCCCCGCGTGCCCGGCCACCGGGCCGGGTCGCGCACCTGCGGCGGCGGCCCGCAGGGCGGCGACCACCTCCTGGCGCGCGGCGTCGTCGAGGGTGCGGTCGGCCCGCCACCTCAGCGAGACGGCCTCAGTGAGGCGGACGTCCGCGTCGTCGGGCAGTCCGGCCTCTGCGACGATCCGCTCGAGCGCCAGCTCGACGCTCGGTAGGGCCGCCCGCACGAACTTCTCCGAGTCGGTGCCCCAACCCCAACCGCCACGGCCGCGAACGGTGAGCTCGCAGCGCTTCACCACGAGGTCCTGGCTCACGGTGACGGCTCGAAGGCCAGCGGACCGGTGAGACAGGCGACCAGTCGATGCGTGGCGCCGGGCGGGGTGTTGCCGGTGGGGCCAAGGGTCGCGTCGACCACACCCTCGACGACCTCGACGTCGTCGGCGGTCTGCCAGATCGAGACCACCTTGCTGCCTACCGCCGCCGGCAGGGTGTTGGGCGCCGCGGCGGCCTTCAGGTCGATCGGGGCCCCGACGTAGGTCAGCGCCGGGGTGCCGGAGCCCAGCCGGTAGTCCCACGGCCTGCTCAGCACGTCGTCGTCGCGCGGCACTTCGGTGGCAGTGAGCAGGTCGGCGGGCACCTTGACGATGTCGGTCGGGTCGGGCAGGCGGACGGCCAGGTGCTGGGCGCTGCCGGTCAGGTCAGCCACCGTGACCTTCCGCGAGCCCGTGGTGGCCGCGCCGAGCACGTTGCCGCCCTCCAGGTGCAGCACGGTCATCGTCGGCGTCGTCCCGGTGGCCATCAGGCACCTCCGGCGACGGCGGCGACGATCAGGTAGTCGCAGCTGGCGGGGGTCGTGGCCACGGTGCTGGGAGGCGTGAACCAGGTGCCCCAGCAGACCACCCTTCGGGTCGCGTCGACGCGACACTCCCCCGGCAGGAACAGCGCACCGGTGCCCGGCCCGGTCGCAGGGTCCGGCAACCGGGGCGTGACGAGCACGGACAGCTCCACCCCGCCCGAGTCCACCGTCGCCTGGTCGACGCCACCGGGAAGGGGCAACACCGTGCCGTCGGAGGCGACCCCAGCGATCACCCAGACCTTCCCGGCCGTGCCCTTGGCCTTGACCGCGCCCTGGAGCTCCAGGTTGCCCGCGGCGTCGACGCTCATGAGCGGGGTGAGCGTTCCGGAGCCGGTATGGGTGCCGAACACCAGCGCGGGACCGTTCTCGGAGTCGAGTACGACGGCCGGCACGCCGGCGTCGGGGTTGGGACGCGCGCGCACCTCGACCCGGCCCTGCTGACCGGCCACCAGGGCGGCTCGTACTCCCACCCGACTGACCCGCACACCGTCGGCCGCCGACGCGGAGCGCACGAAGCGACCGATGTGGGTGTCGAACTTGACGAAGCCCACCAGCACTCGCCAGGCCCCGTCGCCCGGTCCGCTGTCGGGCGGCGGCGCGGCCTGCGAGGCATCGGTGTCGCCCGCCCTCCCGAACTCGACCTCCACGTCCTCGGCCACCCGGGCGCCTCCACCGGCCGACTGGCAGCCGAGCGCCGGCGTCGTCGCGGTCAGGCCCAGGTCGACCCCACGCACGAACACCGGGTGCCAGGCCGTGATCGTGCTGTCGCTTGCTTCGCGGGCCGGCTGGGGGTTGTCGGCGGTGAAGCGTTCGGGCGACAGCGGTCGGTCCTCGGCGAGCACCAGCTCACGGCCCGTGCCGTCGACGGCGTACCCGGAGACCAGTGTGAGGTCGACGTACGGCGCCTCCTCCGGATCCGGCGTCGTCTGGGGGACCTCCCGCAGCGTCAGGCCGGCGCCGACCCCGGGTGTGTGCAGGTGCCGGGCGTGCCGGGCGTCGCGGTCGCGGTCGTTGCCCTCCATGCGGGAGAGGTCGGCGGCTGCCAGGATCTGGCCGTCGGCGAACAGCGGCCGGGCGACGGTCATTGCCCGCCTCCGCGCAGCACCTTCAGCTCGTCGGTGAGCTTGTGCAGCTGGTCCTCGATCAGCTGGATCCGGTCAGCGGGGACCGGACCGGCGGGAGCGGGAGCCGCGGGCACGGGCTGGACGGGCTGAGGCTGGCCGACCACCGACCCGACCGCCGAGCTGGCGGGCACGGCCTGCTCGTCCAGGAAGCGCACCACGTCGCGGAACACCGGGGCGTCGCGGGGCGAGCGCACCATCGCCATCACCCGCTCCGCCTGCAGGCCGATCTTCATCTTCTCGTCCTCAGTCGTCGGTTTGGCTGGCTCCCAGTCCACGTCGTTGCAGCAACGCTGGAGCAGCAGGTCGCGGGCCATCTCGGCGAACGGCAGCCAGTAGTTCAGCGTCCGGGGCGCCAGCACCCACTGCCGGAGCAGGCTGCAGACGTCGGTGACCCGGCAGTCCTCGATGCGCACCCGGGCCAGCGGCACCCGCAGCTCGGTGCAGGTCGGGCAGGGCGGGTTGACGAGGTCGCACAGGCAACCGCTGATCAGGCGCAGGTAGATCCGCGCCAGGGTGTTGACGTTGGTGCGGGCGTACGTGTCGAGGCGGTCCAGGCGCACCTTGCTGACCTGATCCCGCTCCTCGCAGTTGCCCTTGCCGCGACGGTCCATCTCCCGGATCAGCCGGTGGCGGAATGCCTCCGCGGCCACTGAGTACGCCGGAGGCGCCTCGACGGGGTCCAGTCCCTCAGCTCGCCACAGGCGCTCGGCGATGCTCGCCCCCGCGAGGACCGCGGGATCCTCCTCCACCTGGTCGATGATCCGCAGCGCGCGGTCGCGCTCGACGACGGGCAGCTTCTGGAGGTCCGGCAGGTCCTTCAGCGCCTTGGCCAGCTCTGTCCGGCGTTCCAGCACCACCTTGCGTTGCCGCCCCCGGAACACCTGAGGGCCGTTGCCGGCCGCGTGGTCCGCGTCCGCGGCCAGGGCCAGGGTCGACCGGGTCAGCAGGTCAAGCGCGGGACCGACAGCCAGCTCGCGCGTGGCGACGTCGTACTCCTTCGCCGTGGGGACCTCCCCCACCGTTGCGGCGCTGGCCGACCCGACAGCCTCGGCTGCCTCGGCCGCCTCGACCTTGGCCTGGGTGGTCGCGAACCGCATCAGCCTCGTCAAGGTCGCGGCGTCCTGCTTGGTCTCCTCGTCGTCGGCAGCCAGGCAGGCCTCCACGCGGTCGAACAGCGAGGCCTCCGGCTCCTCGACGTCGCACCCGCAGACCAGCTCGAAGCGATAGCCCTCCCGAACCCGTGAGAACTCACAGTCGCCGACGGCGCAGTGATCCTGCGAGTACGGCGCCACCGGCTCCTCCGGCTGCTCGTCGTAACGCACCACCAACAGGTAGTCGTCGTGCGGGGAGCGGCGTGAGGGGTCGTCGCACGGCTCCCCGCAGTCCAGCCCGGAGCGGCGTCGCAGCTCGTCGAGCAGCACCAGGGCGTCGATCTCCTCCGGGCACCCGACCACGATGTCGTTGCCGCAGCAGTCGAGCGCGTACCCGCTGCCGACCGTGAGCCAACCGGGCCGGCACGGGTCGCAGTCGACCTCCAGACCGCAGACCACGCCCGATCCGAACAGGTGCCTGTTGGTGAGGCGGCGCTTGGCGACGGAGTAGTCGTCGACGGCCTGCAGGTCGTCCTCGGTGAGCAGCATTCCACTGAAGAACCGCGGCCGGACGTAGCCTCCGGCCCCGGCTTGCCCGCCCCCGCACTGGCCCCCGCACGAGCCACCGCACCCGCACCCGCCCGTGCCTGTTCCCCGGACCTTTCCCGCGCCGGCGACCTGGCCCCCGCAGCCGCACCCACCGCGGGTCCCGGTGCCGACGGTCATGATGCGTCCTTCCGGTTCGACGTCACGTACAACCAGGACACGAAGTCCCCGCCCTCGGTCCCGTCACCCGACGGGCGTGGAGGGCAGTTGCGGGTGACGAGTGCTTCCACAGGTGTGTAGTCGCTGGCCGTCACCGGAACGCCACCGCCGATGTGGTTGCCGTCCAGGGCCCGGCAGCACTCGTCGAGCACGAAGTCGCCGCGCACCGTCACCAGCAACCGGTCGCCGAGCTGCAGCGTCTCGCCGGTCACGCGCCGGTAGGTGAACTCCTCCACGAGCCCGTCGGAGGGCAGTGCGTCGAACTCGCCCTCGATGTTGTAGATCGACCCCGATCGCCCGCTGTCGGACTCGATGGCAGTGAGCTCGACGACACCGGCACGCAGCGTGTCGACGCGGACCCCGCGCGACAACGTGAACCGCAGACCCCGGTCCAGCAAGGCGTTCACGTCGTCGCGGCTGTACGTCGCCCCGTGGACCCAGTTGATGCCGGTGATCGTGGCGAAGGGGTGCAGGGCGAGCGAGCGCCGCCCGACGAGGTCCACCTGCTCGTCTCGCAGTGGCTGCGTGGGGTCGAAGTCGCGGACCGTCGCCAGCAGGAGGCACGCCTCGCCGCAGGCGCCGCAGCACGGCTCGCAGTCGGGTCCTACCTCGGGCGGGGTCGTGCTGGCGCAGACCTGGTAGCTCTCGACGACTCGGCCGTACTCACAGTCGGGTGCCGGGTCGCAGCCGTGGGCCAGCATCGGCCGCATCGGGTCGGCGAGGACCTCTCGGTAGCACACGGTGAGGTAGACGTCGCCGGGCTGCTTGCGCAGTCGCTCGAGCTCGGACTCGTCGAGGAGGCGCGCCACGAGCACCGGCCGAGGGTGCCGGACGACCACCTCGTTGCCCAGGCAGTCCAGCGCTGCGCCCGGCAGCACGATCACCTCGGTGATGGTGGGGTCGTCCTCGCCTGGGCGACAGGACTGCTTCTCGGTCACGGTGACGTCGAGTCCACACACGATCCCCCACCCATGGAGGAGGCGGTTGCGAAGCCGGTCCTTCTCCAGGTGGTAGCCCTGCTCGGTGCGGAGGTCGTGAGCTCCGATCGGCTGCCCGTGGAAGTAGCGCAGGCGGGTGAGCAGCTCGATGCTGCCGCACCCGTGCGTGTCGGGTGATCCGCAGCCGCAGCCGTGCCGACTCGTGGGCCGGGGGCCGGGCTTGTGCAGCGTGGGTGTCTTCACGGGCCGCTGGTACTGATGGGGCCTTTCGGGCCCGTTCACGCCAGGAGCCGGGTCTTGGGTCTGGGGCTGGTTCGTCATCGCGTGCTCTACTTCCTGGTCGCTTGCCTCATCGAGCCTTGGTCGTCGTCCCACTCCGGATCAGCCGCGCGGGCGACAGGGCGGCCGATCACCTGGTCGAGCCCGACGGGGCAGTCACCTGCCCGGCCGGCGGCCACGACGGCGCCGCGGCCGAGCGCAACGCTGCCGACCACCGTCCTCGCCGGTGGCGTGAGGACCGTGTCGACGCCCAGCCGGAGCACCGTGGCGGTGAAGCCCGGCGGCGCGGCCACCACGTCGGCTACCACGTGGGCGGGCAGCTGGCTGGCGAGCACCCGGCTCACGAGCGAGGTGTCGGTGCCGGCCGGCACGTGGACCCGCACCTGGGAGGCGCCGTAGGTGACGGCGTCGTGGTCAGGGTTGCCCTCCGACTCGAGCCGGGAGCCGCCCAGGCGGGAGGTCCCGAGCCGGACCCGCACCCGGGAACGGCCGAAGACGCGCAGGGAACCGAGGTGCGCGGTGCCGACCGCTCCCCACGGTCGGGCCGTGCCGAGCTCCTCGATCGAGGCGGTCACCCCGAGCGCCACCTCGATCGTGCGCAGGACGCCGGCCAGGGTGCCCCGCACCCGGAACAGCTCCGGAGCCTCCCTCAGCAGGGCACGCCGCTGGACGACGTCCATCTCCGCCTCGAAGCCGGTGCCGAGCAGGCCTGCCAGCCAGGCGAGCGCGTCGTCGGGCAGGGCGTCGGCGTCGAGCATGGCTGGCCGCCGGGCGATGACCTCGTCGATCTCCTCGAGCTCGGCGTCGATGATCGAGACGAAGCGCTCGGTGAAGTCGGCCGAGGTCGGCTCCTCGGAGTAGACCGCCGGTAGCCGGCTGACGCCGGTGTCGCGCGGCAGGTCCAACCGGACCTGGTGCACGACGGGAGTGCGCCGGCCGTCGCCGGTGAGCCGCATCCGGAGATAGCCATAGCGTCCGGGGGGAGCGGCCAACGTGCTGTCGGTGGCTCCCGGCACGAGCGTGGACCAGTCAGCCGGATGCGGGTCGCCCGCTGCGAAGGCCTCCCAGTCGCCGGGCGGCGGGTCGACCGGGGTGCGGTCGGCCGGCGAGCCGTCGGTCGTGGCGAAGGCGACCTCGAGCACCGTGCCCTCGGGGACCTCGGCGTCCACCCGGACCCGGTGCCAGCGACAACCCGGCACCTGCGAGTCGAGCGCGAGGGTGAGGTACTGGCCGCGCCGTGCGAGGCGGTCAGGCCCCGCCGCCGCCTCAACCGCCGGCACCGGCCGGCCCCGCCAGTCGAAGCAGCCTCGGCCCTCGAGACGGAACCCGTCGACCTCGACGCTCGCGCCGGGAGGCACGGGTGGCTCGGTGCTGGGCCAGGCCGGCACCGGGTCACCCGGTCGGCACACCTCGGTCCGGCAGAGCAGTCCGCTGGGGTCGAGCTCGCTGTGCAACCCGTGGCGGTCCACGACCCCGAGGGAGCCGTCCGGCCCGAGCGCCACCGTGACCGCGCGCCGTACCCGCGCCCGCGCGAGAACCCGGCCGCTCACGGTGTCGAGAACGATCACCTCGCCGGGGGCCAGCATCGCCACCCGGCGGCCACGGGTGGCCAGCGCGCGTACGCGCCTGACCTCCGCCCAGCGCCGGAACGTGTCGTCACACGGTCCCAGTCGGAGCAGTCCCGCTCGCCCACCGAGCCACCAGGCGCCATCGGCCGAGCGCGCGAGCGCAGGCAGCGCAGCCGACCCAGGCGCGCCGACGCGTGGGGCGACGGGAGCCAGGCGCAGCGCCCCGTCGTCCGCCACCAGGCCCGCGAGCCCGTCGCCAGGGCGCGCGTCCCACCCGACGCTCCCGTCGAGGAGCCGGAAGGTGACCTCACCAGGTCCGACGCCGCTCACCGGAAGCCGCCCTCGCCACCTTGGACCGACTCCAGCACGTGGGTGCCCGGCCACACCAGCTCCCCGGCCGCCAGCTCGACGTCTGCGCAGGTCGGGAGGCGCCGACCGTCGACCCGGAAGCTCAGCTGGCTGGCCGCCTCCAGCTCCGGCACCTCGGCCAGCAGCATCCGCACGAGCGCGTTCCAACGCACCGGCTCCCCGAAGCCCCAGCCGGCTCCGGCCCCGCCGACCAGCGGGTCCAGCCAGTCGTCGATGGCGCGGCGTACGGTCGTGGTCAGCGCGGCGAGGTCGGCTCCGACCCGGCCCACGACCAGGCCATTCACGGCCACCTCCCGGTAGCGCGGCGCAACCGCGTGCACGCGCGCGCCCACGATGCCGGTGGAGCGGGCGAGGTGGTCGGCGACCAGCTGGAGGGTCTCGGCCGAGGGTGCCGGGGGGTGGGTGCGGTCGGCCGAGTGTGGCACCAGCACGAGCCCTATCGTCCCGGGGCGCGGCGTGCCGGTCAGCGGGTCGCGGCCGGGGAGCGCGTGGGCGCGGGCGATGTCGACGCCCGGTGTGCCCAGCGCCGAGACGGCATAGTCGGCGGCGGCGACGGCGCGCAGCCGCGAGCGGATCTCGCCGGGTCCGCGCAGCAGCACGTCAAGCGCGGACTCCGCGGGGCTCGCGGTCGTGATCGACAGCACCCGCAGCCCGCCCAGGTCGGGGGTGGACACCTCAGGCGCAAGCACGTCGTCGGCCGCCGGCAGACCCTCGGTCCCGCCACCTGTGCGATAGCTGCGCGCGACCACGTTGCGGTAGCCCTCGGGCACCGCGCGGCCGCGCACTCCGTCCCCGAAGGTCAGCAGTCCCTCCGCCGGGTCGAGCACGAAGACGCGATCGTCGGGCTGGGCGGTCGCCAGGCTCGGCACCTGGACCCAGCGCTGGACCACGTCGGCGGCACCCAGGCTCGAAGCCGGTTCGGCGACATCGAGCACGACCGAGCCCGGGAGCACCGGCGTGCTCGTCAACCGGTACGTCGCGCCGCCGGTCGCCCGTCGCTCGAGTGGTTGGGCCACCTCGCCCCTGACCGAACGGGCAGCCACCGCCGAGACCCCGTTGAGCGCCACTCGGCTCAGCCGTGCCTCCGGCCGGAAGGTGGCAGTGAGGAGGCGGGCGCGCAGCCATCGCATCGGCGTACCGGTCGTCTGTCCCGGACGGAGCGTGGCCGGCCAGTCGAGCGCGGCCGGGACGCGGAACGCGACGACGCCGCTGCGGTCGAGCCCGCGGGTCCCGTCCAGGTCGACGGCGAGCTCGGTGACCCCGGACGCGGCGATCGCCTCCCACCGCAGGAGCGGCGGCGGCGTGGGGCTCGAGGTGGCGCTGGCCGAGCCGGTCGCCCGTCCGGGCGGCGGGGCCAGCTCGACGGCGACCGTCAGGGTCCCGGCGGGAGCCAACGCCGACTCCACGCCCAGCCAGAGCTCGGCGGGTGGCCGCGGCCGCGGCCCGAACGGCGCCAGGCCGTCGAGCTCGTCCGCGCGGTCCAGTGCGGTCCAGCCGCCGGCCAGCACGGCCACACCGCCGATCCGGCCGGGCAGGGCCGAGCAGCCGTGCTCGGTCTCCAGCACAGGTCCGGTCGTGCCCGCCGAGGTGGTGAACACCGAGCCCGCGCTGGTCTCGACCGGAGCCTCCGCTCCTTCCTCGACCTGCACCGCACCGAGCGCCTGCGCCGGGCTGGGCGGACGCGCACGAACTCCCGCGGCACGCAGGTGGTCGAGCGCCAGGCGTGCCGGGACCCGGTTGAGGCGGCGGTGTGCCTCGGCGGCCAAGGTGGCGTGCACCCGGAGGATCGCGACGCCGGCGTCGTCGACCGTGCGGGCTGTCCACTCCGGGGTGTACGCCGCCGCCCGGCGCGCGAACTCCCCGAGAACCTTCTTGCGGCTCTCGGTGAGCAGCTCGGGCTCCACACCGTCGCCCAGCTCCCCCGGCCTCATGACGAGGTGTGGCACCCTGACGTCCCTGCCGACCGTCATCGCAACCCCCCGCGCACGGGGTCGGCGTCGACCCAGGTGATGGCGAGGCCGGCGAACCGCACGAGCTCGCGCTCGCCGATGCGTACGTCGTCGCAGCCGCTGGGCGCCTGGTCGTCGAGGGTCACCTCCACCTCGGTGACCGTCGACTCTGGTCCGAGCTCCCGCGCGAGCACGCCCATCAGGGCCGAGGGCCGCACCGGGCCGCCGAAGTCCCAGCCCTGCCCCTCCGCACCACCTTGGAGGGCGTCGAGGTAACGCCTGAGCGCGCGCTCGAGCCGGCCCTCCAGCACCGGGCTCAGGGCGCTTCGAGTCACGGTTGCGGCGACCCGCACCTCCCGGTAGACCGGAGGCAGCACGAAGACCTCCTGGCCGACGAGCCGGCCCCTCGCCAGCCGGGCACGGACGGCGGCCAGCATCCCCTGGTCGGGCATTGGATCCGCGGTCCACGCGGCCGGATCGCCGGAACGGTCCGCGTGGGGGACGACGGTCACCGCGACGGCCGAGGGTATCGGCACGCAGGGGAAGTCGGGGTGCAGCCCCAGGCTGGGGTGGGTCCGCTCCAGCCCGACGCCCGGGGTGGCCAGCGTCAGACGCCGAACGTCCTCGAGGGTGACGGTCCGGTCAGCCACGGCGAGGTCGTCACCCGCGCGAAGCCCGGCTGCCGCGACGCCCTCGGCCTCGTGTCCACCCTCGACGGGCACCGGGTTGGTCGCCGCCCCAGGACCGTCCTCGCGGATCCACTCCCCGCCCTTGCCGAGGTTCCCCGCGTTCCCGCCACCCGTGGAGAAGGTGGCCACCGCCGTGGTCTCATCGCCGACCCGCAGGATGCGGCCGGCGCGACCGTCGCCGAACCACAGCTCGCCCCGGTCTCGGTCGACCACGAACACCCGATCGCGGGGACCGGTGCCGATCCACGAGGCGACAGCGGTCCAGCGGACCGGCTCCTGGCTCGGCTCGGTGACGTCCAGGGTCACCCCGCCCGCTCCGTCGAGCAGGCGGCCTGCCGTGCCCGGTAGCCGCACGCGCCCACCCGGGAGCGGTGCCAGCCCGGCAAGCTGGCCGGTCACGTCGCGTGTCTGCGGCACCCGGTCCTCGGCCGGCACCGCGTTCGGGTGGACGCCCAGCACCCGCACCGGGTCCGGGTAGCCGCCACTGACCACCTCGACCCGCAGCCGGCAGCGACCGCCCACCAGCGTGTTCCAGACGGCCGGCCACTCCAGGCGCAGCAGTCCGCTGCGGCGCAGCCCGCCGGTGGTGTCGTCCACCGTCACCGGCGACTCCGACCCGTCGGGCCCGGCTGCCGTCCACCGAAGCGTTGCGGGTGGGGGCACGTCGGCGGCCTCGGGGCTCCAGGACGGCGGCACCCCAGGAGCAGCGGCGAGGTCGACCAGCAGGCTCAACGTCGCCGAGACCAACGCCGGACCCTGGTAGTGGTGGGTGAGCTCGAGCCCGTCGCCGACACCGAACAGTCGGCCTTCCGCCTCGAACGGACCGAGGGGCAGCACCGTCACGGGTTCCGTCAGCGCGCACCGGCGCCCTCCGGGATCGCGCCTGAGGGCGAAGACTGTGCCAGCGGGTACGTCGCTCCCGGTGCCGGCGTCCAGACAGAGCACGGTGCGCGCGCACGTGGTGGCGGCCGGCTCGCCCAGCCCGAGGAGCCGCAGGCTGGCCCGGACCATCTCGTCGGTGACCTGCTCGGCGCTGAACAAGCGTTGCTCGAGCTCCCAGGCAAATCGCTCCAGCAGGGTGATGCCCGGGTCGACCGGCCCGTGCAGCGTCCAGCGGCCTCCTGAGGCGCCGGGGATCTCCTCCAGGGCGAGCCGCAGCAGGTCGGTGAAGCTGAGGTCGTCGACCCGCAGCGCCTGCTCGACAGCCTGCTCGCTCATGGCAGGCCTCCGGGCCGGGCGACGTAGTAGGGGTAGACGATGCTGTCGCGGGTATTGGTACGGCGAACCGTGTAGGTCACTACGACGTCGACCCGTTCGGGTGCCTGCAGGTCCGGGGTGACGGTGACCGAGTCGACCCGGACGCGCGGTTCGTGGTCCCGGATCGCCTCGCTGACCGTCTGCTCCAGCAGCCTGAGGTTGGTCTCCGAGCTCGGCGCGAAGACCAGCTCGGGTGCCCGGGTGCCGAAGTCCGGTCGCATCACCCGCTCACCCGCGACCGTCCGCAGCAGCAACAACAACGACTGCGTCACCCCTGCGTCGCCGTCGACGTACCTGAGCGACCCACCGGCGTCGGGCACCAGCGGGAACACCACGCCGCGGCCGTTGAACTCGTTCGAGGGTTGCGTCATCCGATCATCACCGTCCCCGAACCGGTCGTGACCGTCGCGGCGTCCAGGTCGTCGGGGTCGTTGCAGGTCTTCACCGGGTCGCCCTGGCGGGCGGCGGCCTTGCCGTTGATGGTGACGCTGCCGGAGCCGCTGCTGACCGTGCCCTGGTTGGACGGTGGTGTCTGGAAGGAGACGCCCGGTGGCAATGGGAGGTGCGGTGGGTCGTTGCGGGCCACTGAGTCCTTGGTCGCCGCCGCGAGCCCGTCGATGGTGACGTCCGGGGACGTCTCCGACGTGATCGTGCCGGAGAAGGGGTGCCCGGGCATCGACGTCGGCACTGTGGCGCCGGCGGCGGCAGGCACCATCACGATGTGCGTGTCGAAGCCGGTGACCGCGTCGGTACGGCGTGCTGCCGGGCTGCCCATGTTCCCTCCTCCGCTGGTTCGTTCGACGCCCTAGTTGAGGGCGATCTTCTTGGCCCTGACGGTGACCTTGCCGTTGCCGCCGGTGCCTTCGATGACGACCTCCGGGGCCGAGAGCGTGATCTTCGACGTGGCCTTGAGCGTGATCTCGCCGGACTTCTCGGCGAGCGTCAGGCTCGCGCCCTTGGAGGTCTTGAGGGTGACCGTCCCCTTGCTCTCGTCGAAGCTGAGCTCCGAGCCCGACGGCGTGCGGAGCGTGCGCACGTCCTTGCTGCTGCTCCGTGAGTGCGGGGGCTTGTCGACCTTGCCGTGCAGGCACCCGAGGATGTAGGGCCAGCGCATGTCGCCGTGTGAGAAGGCGACGAGCACCTCGCCGTCCTTCTCGGGCACCCAGGTGCTCCCGTAGTCGGGACCCGCGTAGAACTGGGCGACCCGCGCCCAGCGGCGGTATCCCTTCGCGTACCACGGCAGCGCGATCTCGACCCGACCGAGGCCCTGCTTGTCGTTGACGTTGGTGACGATGCCGATCACCACGCCGTAGAACCGCTGGTCGGCGGCGATCGCGGCCATCGGCATCTGGCTCATGCCGTCGCCTCGTCGGTGACCTGGACGCCGCGGCCCTCGAACTCGGTGACGTAGCCACGGTCGTTGAGCGTGTGGGTGACCTTGGTGACGTGGTAGAGGCCGCCGAAGCGCTGACCGACGCCGTGCACCTCCACGTTGTCGTCCAGCTGGAGGTCCGGCAGGCCCATCAGCTTGCCCTTGGCCGTGTGGTACTCGTAGGAACGGTGCGCGAGGAGCGCCTTCGCCAGGGCCATCGCCTCCTCCTCGTTGTCGACCGGGCGGTCGACCACGACGTCCTCGCGGCCAGACCCCGTCGAGAGCTCCTTGGCCGCATCGGGGCCGGTCTTCTTCGGCCGTCCCCGGACGCCCTTGGTGTTGTCCTTGGTCGCGGTGGCGGTGATCGCCTGCTTCTTGTCGGAGTCCCAGCCGCGTACTGTCACCGACTTCACCTGGCTGCCGGCGGTGATCGTGGGCTTGAAATCGATGAGGTTGGGCGCGACCTCGGCGTTGTGCAGGGTTCCCCAACGCAGCACGTAGGTGTTGATCGACTCCGTCCCCCGGCCGTCCCTTGGCTTCTTGAAGAACAGCTTGTCCTTCTTGGTCTTGGTGTCGGTGCGCATGTAGACGTCGAAGTCGATGAGCCGGGCGCGCTCGCGCAGGAACAGCGCGTCGTCGATGTTGCGCTGGACGACCAGCTTGTGGCGCGGCCCCTCCTTGTCGACCTCGACCTCGACGTCGTGCCGCTTCGCGATCTCCTGGGCGATCTCGTAGTCGCGGACGTCGGTGTAGGTGACCTTGTCCTCGGGCGGCTTGGAGTGGTTGAGCTTGGCGAGGGCGTCGATCCCGCCGACCCCCAGGGTGGGCGCGCCGTCGGAGGGGAAGTCCGGGCTGAGGGTGGAGATGATGCCGCTCATCAGCGACAGCACCCGGCCGGCGTACCCGAGCTTGACGTGGATCTGCCTGCCGATGGCGAAGGTGTCGGTGTCGGTCCACTTGAGGTCGAACTTCTCGGCGTCGTAGTTGTTGAGCTTCAGGTCGACGCTCGTGAGCTTTTCGAGGTCCATCCGGATGACGATCTCCAGCACGTCGCCGTTGACCTCGGGGTCCAGCGGCTTGCCGTCCACCTCGACCACGAACTCGGGCGCGTAGTACTCGTCGGTGAGTCCCGGCTGCCTGCGCGACCCGGTCATGACCTGCCCCCGACCAGCCGCGGGACCACCAGCACGGTGCCGGGCGCAAGGCGCCGCGGGTCGGTGATGCCGTTGGCGATGGCGATCTCCCGCCACAGCGAGGGGTCCCGGAAGACCGCTGCGGAGATCGAGCTCAACGTCTCGCCGCTGCGCACCACGTAGCGCTTCTCGACGTCGGGCGAGGTGGACTTCTTCTTCTTCTCCTGCTCCTCGATCGTGACGTACTCCTTCAGCTTCACGCCGAGCTTGGCGCGCAGCGGCTTGCCGTCGATGTGGAACAGCAGGTAGTTGATCTCGAGGGACTGCAGCACCCCCTGGAACACGTCGCGGTCCCAGTAGAAGACCAGGATCGGCGGTGCGTGCAGCTTCTCGTCCTTGCCCAGGCACTCCTCGATGGCCTTGACGTACTTCTCGTGGACGCTCACGAGCTCGTCCGAGGTGTCGACGAACAGCTCCATGGTCAGTGTCCGGGCACCGCCTCGGACGTACTGCAACGGCGGCGACACCAGGCCGGGGATGGGGATCTCGGCGAAGGTGTTCTCCTTGGAGATCTTGTACTCCGCCGGGTTGAAGTGCAGCTTGACCACCTTCGCCGGCTGCGGTGGCTTGAGGATCCGTAGCTCCGCCTCGGCGTATTCGCGGCCCAGGAAGTTGATGGGGAGGCTCACCACGACCTCCCGCCGCCGTAGGTGCGGTCCTCCTCGCGCACGACCGACTCACTGTCGGCCGTCCGGCGCATCTCGTAGCGCGCCATGTGGTGTGCGAAGAGCTCGCCGAAGCGGATCTCGTCCTGCTCGCGCTCGGCCTCGAACATCACCCGCAGCACCTCGATGGTGATCATCAGCCCACCCGCGGCGGGGTCAGCGGGACCTGGACCAGTCCCTCGTGGGCGATCTCGAGGGACTCGATCGCCACGGCATTGTCGCCGGCCTTCAGCTCCGGGCCCTTCCACGCAGCCGCCAGGCCACCGCGAAAGACCCAGCCGACGGCGGGGTACTGCTGGTTGGTCAGCATGATGATGGCGCCGTCGCGGCGAGCGCCGATCGATCGCGTGAAGCCGGCCTGGTACCAGAAGAACAGGCCGGGGTCGCGGACCACCCCTCGCTTGAGCACGATCCGCGAGTAGGAGTGCCGCACCGGAAGCTGGTGCACGTAGTCGTTGCGCCCGCCCTCCGGCTGGGCGAGCACCTCCAGCTGCGCGCCGAGCCCGGAGACCTCGCTGAACTGGCCGGCTGCGATGAGGGTGATGATCGCCGCCTGGGTGCCCCCCAGGTAGATGTCGGACGGGTCGAGCGACACCACGAACCGGTAGGCGGGCAGCGGGTCCTCGATGCTCGGGATGATGGTCATTGCTCCACCACCTCGAGCAGTCCCTGCGGACCGATGGTCAGCCGGAGCGTGATGAACTCCATCGGGGTGGCCGGGGCGATCTCGATCTCGCAGACGACCTGTCCGGCATCGGCGGTCTCGGGCGGGTTGGTGGTCTCGTCGCAGCGCACCCGGTAGGCCTCCTCGGGTGCCGAGCCCTTCAGCGCACCGCTGCGGAACGCCTCCATCAGCACACCGTTGATGGCGCGGGTGATGCTGAACCGCAGCAGCTGGTCGTCGATGTCGAAGACCAGTGGCTCGGTGACCCGGCGCGCCGCGCGCACGATGCGGTGCACCAGCCGCCGGTGCGCGAGGAACCGTCCGTCGTACCGGTCGAGTGTCTGCGCCCCCCACAGCTCCAGTCCGCCACCCACGCGCGGCCGGACCAGGTTCAGGCCGAGCCCGTACGCCGAGGCCTGGAGGTCCTGGGGTAGCGC
>Ga0190275_10000442_pt1 | contig 37080 bp, 29 predicted proteins | sample Popmic550T_FD_133745 | JGI IMG/M metagenome (GOLD analysis project Ga0190275, IMG submission 133745) | Populus adjacent soil microbial communities from riparian zone of Yellowstone River, Montana, USA - 550 T | ecosystem: Environmental > Terrestrial > Soil > Riparian zone > Trees stand | place... | reverse complement strand
CTCGACACCTTCGACGGAAGCTACACCGGTGGCTCCTCCGAGACCTGCGAGAGCATCGACACGGTGCTCGAGCTGGTCGCCGCGGATGGGACGACGATCCTCTCCACGGATGATGATGGAGGGATCAACCGTTGCTCCTCCATCGACCCGTCCGTTGACGGGGAAGTGCGCAGGCTGCCCGCAGGCACCTACTTCGCCCGGGTCACCGCCTACAGCGAGACGATCCCTGCCTACTCACTCTTCATCCGCTACGTGGCGCTCTGCGGTGACGGCGCGGTGACGGGCTCCGAGGAGTGTGACGGGACCGTGAACTGCACCGCCACCTGCGAGCGTGTCCAGGTCTGTGGCGACGGCCACCTCGACTTCCCGGAGTCCTGCGAGGATGGCAACACGACGAATGGAGATGGGTGCAGCAGCACGTGCAGCGTCCCAGGGCTGCAGGGCGAAGTGGAGCCGAACAACACTCATTCCGAGGCAGATGCCCGCGCAGGCGGCTCCCAGCCGGTCCTCATCACCGGCGCCACGGGCTTCTCCAGCACGCTCGCCACGGCGAGTGACGTGGATGTCTACAAGATGCAGCTGCAGGCCCCGCAGGTCGTCCGTCTGGAGAGCTACAAAGGAGGGCTCGGCCGGTGCATGTCCGGCCTGGATTCGATCCTGTGGCTCGAGAACACGGACCGCACGCTGAGAGAGTCGGACGATGACGGGGGACTCGGGTTGTGCCCGGCACTGACCCTGTCGCTGGAGGCGGGCGCCTACTACGTGAGCATGGAGCGCTTGGGAGGGGACCAGGTGGAGTCCTACCTCCTGGAGGTGGCGTTCCAGAGCAACGCGGGGACCGAGTCCGAGGGCAACGACACGCGCGCGAGTGCCAACCCTCTGAGCGGCCCGGACAGCGTCATCTCTGGCTCCATCCCCGCCACGACGGACGCGGACTACTTCCGGCTCAGTGTGACCCAGGGCCAGTCCATCCGGGCGGAGATCATCGAAGGTGGCACGAAGAGCTGTAGCGACTCCGAGATGGAGTCGGAGCTGGCGCTGTTCAATGAGGCCGGGACAGAGCTCGTCTCAGATACCTTCGGGGGCCAGGGCAGCTGCTCCATGATTAACGGACGGGACTTTTGGTACTCCGAGGCGGGCAACCTGCCGGCTGGGAACTACTACCTCCGTGTCCGGTCCAGGCCGGACGCGGCCGCCGGCAAGGAGACCTTCGACTACCGGCTCTCTGTCACCCTCCGCTAGGAGCGCCCGGAGTCTTCGCGCTGTGGAGGCCCCAGGAGGGTGCTGGCGTACGTGAGTGATGCCTGGAGGCCTCGCCCCACGGCTTCGGCTCCGCCCCGTTCGAGGGAGCGCTTCGGAACGGTCGCTCTCGCGAGCTCAGCAGTTGACGAACACGGCGGAGTGAATCTCCCGGTCGAATCGCTGGCCCGTTGGGCCAGGGATCACGCAGCCGACACCTTCTTCAGCTCGGCCCCGCACGAAGAGGTCCTCATAGGACGAGTGTTGCTGCCCTTCGTAGATCCACCGGGTCTTGATCGTCACTCGGATGCACCGCTTCGCGTGCCGGTTCTTGCAGAAGACATAGCCGCTTCCAAATGCGCAGAGGTTGGGCACGACTCTGGACTCAAGGACGACGTAGTCCCTTGCGTCCTCGTCTGCGTTGGCTCCCATGAGCAGGCTGAGTGATTCCTCATTGTCTTCCACCTGCTCCCCTCGCTTGGGGAGCTTCAGGGCAGCAAGGAAGTCGGCGAAAGCCTTGGCGTCCGGTGTGGCGTACCTCCTGGGGGAACCGGCGAGGCTCATCACGCAGATGAACCCGCCACCCTGATCGACCAGTTCGACCACGCACTTGAGAGTGATCGAGTTGAGCATCAGCCAAGCGTCGATCTTCCACTGAGCCAGGCGCCGGAGCGTCTTCAGCTTGTAGGACTTGTCGCCGGGGATGATCATCTCGCCGGTCCGGTCCTTCTCGTTGACCGCGAGCCGGTACGGATAGGACCCGTTGGAGTCGCTGAGGATGGTTTCGAATACCTGATCTGGCATGGCCTGTTCCTATGAGGTGGTTGGGGAAAATGTGCAGGTACCGCTGGTGCGCGGTTCGGTACTTGTCAGTCATGCCTCGAATACAATGCCTTGATCGCAACGATGTCTCGCGGAGAGAGCTCGCGCTGGCCATTCCGAGGCTGCGCTCTCATGATCGAGGCTGACTCAGACGAGTGGCCAAGCCCGAGTGCATGGCCAAGCTCGTGAATCATATAGGTCTGCAAGTCGAGCACTCCCTGGGTCATGGTCGAGGCCCACTTCGTCGCTGCTCTGAAGTGTACGTTCCCACTCCAGCGCGTTCCTGGAGCAAACGCATGCGCGACCGTTGGCGGCTGGAGCGACGCGCCGTCGCCGTGGCGATCAGGCGTGAAGGAAATCTGGATGTCAGCCGTATGGAATGCGTCCACCCATTGGAGCGACAAGGGAACCTGCGACTGCCAGACCCTGCTTGCCTCACGAGCGACGTCTCGCGTCCAGCCCGGGGCATCGGGATCGACCGCGAGGGTCACCGTGCTCTTCTCCCAGCGTGCAGGTGCGCGCGGCCCGCTCTTCCAGAAGTGAGACGCGTCAAGGTCCGAAATGCCGCAGCGGGGTTTGTCGAAGTCGCGCCAGGTCTGTTCGTCCACGGTTCCGCTGATCGGAAGGTGCTGCATCTGAAAGTAGCCGAGCTCGGAGAGATAGGCCTGTGCTGCCGTCAGTTCCTCCGGAGCCGAGGCGAGCGGGGCTTCGTGCTGACGCTCACAGCCCATGAGGCAGGCAAGTCCTACGGCGAAGCCCCATCTCGAAGGCAACGGCACTAGAGGGTGTAAGCGAGCCAACTGCCTACCTCCATGGGACGCTCGTGGACAAAGACGGGCTGTTGCACCATCAGACCGAACTTCAGCTTCGTCGAAGGCTGGAACACGAGTTCCGCTCCCGCTTTCGAGGCCGGAGCAACGAAGGTTTTTGCACCAGCGGTCATGGAGGCCCTCAATGACAGAAGCATTTCGGGCCGCACCAAGTAGCCGTAGCCGACGGCAAGGCGGGTGCCGTACCCCCACCCGAGCGATCCGACGCGAGGCCCAGCTTGCAGCGAGAAGTCGAGCCCTAAGGCTATCAGCCGGTATTTCGCCCCGAGATCCGCACTTCCGCCGACCTCGCCCCCCAGCCCAGTCGCTTTGACCTGCGCGAAGCAGGTGAAGGCGAACTCCTTGTCTTTCTTCTTTGAACAGAGATCCGGACCTACTCGCAGGCCGAAGTCGCCGTTGCTATCGCGCGAGTCCTCAAGGAGATCTGTTCCTCGAATCGTAAAGAGAAGCGTGGGAGCCCATGCTTTGACCGACTTGTACGTGAACGTCACCATGGCATCGAGACTCGTGCCCAGGGCAGTGGAGTCTATTCCATACGCGCCAGTACCTTGGAGTTCGACTTCCACTGGGTTTTGCAAGCGGGCTCGAAGAGGCGCATCGGGACCATCCATCAACTCGAAGAATGCGTCATCTGTCGGACTTGTCGGGCCGCGCCCGAAGTAGTCGATGTCGGCCAGGGCTGCACTTGCTCCCAGTTGAATGATCACGAAGAGGATGAAGCAGCAGTGACGCATCATGTAACACTCCCTTCGGGGATGACACGGGGGCCGCACGCTGCTCGAAGAGCAACGCGGCGGCGAACATGAACTGAGTACTCTCAGAACGGCGCGCGCGGCTTTTCTTGGAGAGGAATTATCGTTCTTTTTTTCAGAACGCGTTTTCAGAGCAGCTCGCGTCGAGGCCGAGCGCCCTGCAGGACTGAACCACTCTCAGCAGCCGCTCCTCTGCCTGGACTCGCTGGCCCTGGGCCTCCTCATGCCGCGCGAGCAGCCGCTCGGCCTTGAGGCGGAAGCGAGGCTCCGGCAGATCCACAGCGAGTGTCGCCAGCTCCGAGGGCTCGCCCAGACCGGTGCGCAGCAACGCCCCGAGCAGCACGTCTCGCTCCTCGGACTTCCGCAAGCGCTCCACCAGAGCGGCGGGATCGGTCAGCTCGCCCCGCAGCAACCGCCCGTACTCACGGGCCAGGGGAGCCCGGATCGCGAAGTCTCGTCCCGCCACGCCTTGTACGACGTCCCCCAGCACGGCAGCACCGCCCGCGAGACGATCCAGTTCCTCCGCGAGTGGGAGCAACCCTCGGGCCTGCTCCCCGCTGACAGCCGAGCGCGCCGCCTCATGGAGCGCCATCCGGGCCACCTCGGGGTGCCGACGCGCCTCTTGTCGGAGATCCTCCCCCGGCTGAGACAGGCGCTGCAGAAAGGCCTCCACCTCCTGCTGTTGGAGGGCCTGGCGCCCCAGCCGCAGCTTGCGAAGCGCCTCCGCCTGCCGCTGCGCCTCCTCGCTCCAGCCGGGTTCCCCCCGCCCCGCCACCTCCGCGAAGGCCTCCTCCGCCTCCTGCGCCAGCCCCAGCTCCCGCAGGGCTAAGGCTCGGTTCCACATCGCCTGGTCATCGCGTGGCTGGACGGCCCACACGCCTCGCAAGAGGACGAGCGCCTCCGCAGGCGCCCCGGTCTGGAGCCGGAGGACCGCGAGATCATTGGCACGCTCGGCAGAGGGAGACATGCGCTCGAGGAAGGCCGCAGCCTGCCCGGGGGCCCCCTGGAGCAGGTAGGCGGTGGCGACCCCCGCCAGATCCCCCTGCTCCTCCCTCCTGGCGAGCTCCTCCAGCGACAGTGCCTGCGCGCTGGCCTCCCCACTCCGCATGGGCACATAGGGGCGGTGACGCGCCAGGGAAGGATGGCTCAGCCGGGCCTCCAAGGGGCGTGTGGCGCCCGGAGAGAAGTCCAGATCTGCCGTGGGCTGTCGTGTGGTGAAGTACACGAGCGCCACAAGCGAGACGGCCAGTGCAACCAGGCCAGCGCCCCGGCGCCCCCAACTGCGCTTCCAAAGGGGCTGGATGTGCGCCCGTGGCGCCTCGGGCTCGCCCTCGGCATAGGCAGCCGCCGCCATCATCTCCAGATGGAGGGCCTCCCTCAGCCGTGCCTCACAGGAGGCACAGCCGAGCACGTGAATGCGGAAGCGCTCCGCCTCGGAGGGCTCCAGCTCCTCATCCACGAAGAGGTCGAGGTTGTCGCAGAGGCCACTCATGAGCGCCGTCCTTGATCCGCTTCAGTGAGGAGCCCCCGGAGCTCCCGACGGGCCTCGGAGATCCAGGCGCCCACGGTACCCGTCGGGACACCCAGCTTCTGGGCGATCTCCCGATAGCGCAGCCCCTGAGCGTGCAGCTCGTAGGCCTCACGATGCTTCGGCTTCAGGCGGCCGACCGCCGCACGGAACTGCTCCGAGGAGAACTCCCCCCACTTCTCCTCGAGGCCCTCTTCCGGGGAGACCGCCTCCGATTGAACTAGGCGCAGCCCGGGGAGCTGCTCCTGTTCCGCGCGCCGCTGGCGGTAGAGATCGAAGAACCGGTTGGTGAGCGTCGTGCACAACCACCCTCGGCGCGCCGCGTCACTGGCAGAGGCCAGCTTGTCGAACTCCTGCAGCGCGCGTGCGAGTGTCTCCTGCACCAGATCCTCCGGCTCTACCGAGCCCCGGCTGCTCAGCTTCCGAGCCAGGCTCAGCAGCAGGGGACGGTAGTCACGGCTGAGCTTCTCGAACTGGTGAGACTCTTTCGGCATCAGCGCGACCATCAGCTGCACACCCGCCCTCGCCATCGGAAAATGCCCCGGAAAATCCTCCGGCTCTAGAACGGAGGCGGCCGGATTTCTTGGGAAGCATCTTCATGGCCCTTGGCGACACAGCCTATTCTGCCTGCCAGGCCCATTGACATGGGCCAGGAGCCTCCATGTCCCACGACCTCGCACCCCCCCGCTCTCGCAAGCAACGGGCCTGGCTGGCGGAGAACCTCGTTCAAGGGGTGGCGCCAGAGCGACTGGTGGCCCGACTGGAACAGCTCGGCCTGGCTCCCGCGGAAGCCCGGGAGGAGGTGGAAGCCGCCAGGAGGCACCCCCTGGTGCAGCAGGGAGCCCGGAATACCCGGCAGCTCGGCGAGCTCCTGTCTCTACTCCAGTCGTATACGGCGCTGCACCGCCAGTCCGGGTGGCACCAGCGCCTGGAGCGCCGGCAGAACCTCCCGCCCCACGAGTTCCTGGAGCGCTACTACTTCCCCAACCGGCCCGTGGTGCTTCAGGGGATGATGAATCACTGGCCCGCCCTGGAGTGCTGGCGCCCGGAGCGGCTCACCGAGCGGTTCGGCGACGTGGAGGTAGAGATCATGTCCGGCCGGGAGACGGATCCGGGGCATGACATCTCCCCGGACCGCTTCCGCACCCGGATCCGCTTGGGGGACTTTCTCCACAAGCTGCTCACCCAGGGCCCGAGCAACGACTACTACCTCACGGCTCGCAACTTCGCCCTCGAACGCTCGGAGCTCCGGGGAATGCTGGACGACGTGCGGCCGATCCCTGGCTACCTGCGGGCCCCGGGACCCAAGGACATCCGGCTCTGGGTAGGTCCGGCCGGCACCGTTACGGAACTGCACCACGATCTGAACGGGCACCTCTTCTGCCAGGTGTCCGGACGGAAGCGGTTCAAGCTCATCCCCATCTTCGAGATCGCCAGCGTCTACAACCAGCAGCGCTTCTGGAGCGCGGTGGACGCCCTGCGACCGGACCTGGAGCGCTACCCCGCCTACTGTGAGGCGGACATCCTGGACGTGGTGCTCGAGCCGGGGGAGATCCTCTTCCTCCCCGTGGGATGGTGGCACTGGGTCCACGCGCTCGACGTCAGCGTGTCAGCGACCTTCTCCTGTTTCGATCTGCCGGGCAAGCTCCCCTCGTGGCGAATCCACGCGTCCGAGCAGGCAGACCCGACGACGCTCACTTCGGCTTGATGGGGGGCTTCGACGGCGGCGGAGTGGGCGTGGGGCCCTTGGAATCGTCATCGGTCCCGTGACCGGGATGCGGGTTGGGAACAACGACCGGTACCGATGGATCTGGCTCACCCGGCTTCCTCGGCTTGCCTCCCGACGACCCTGGCTTCTTGTTCACGGCCGCTCCTTCGCAGATGTCCTGTGTCTGCTATAGGAAGGCCATGCCTTCCTGTCAACGCTCATGGCCATGAGCCCCAGAGAGTTCCAACGACGCAGGTGGATCGCTGAGAACCTCGCGCGGGGCGTCTCCGCCGAGCAACTCCTCGCCCTGTTGCTCCAGTTTGATGTGGATCCCTTTCAGGCACGCGCCGAGCTGGAGGCCGCCGCGGCTCACCCCGCCGTGAGGGCCGCGAGGCCACTCGCTCCCCGCCGTCAGGAGATCGAGGCGCTGCTGGATGTCTATTCCTCGCTCCATCAGCAGTCTCCGGAGGCAGGCCGGATCGACCGCCGGGTCCGGCTCTCTCCGGCGGAGTTCTTCGAGCAGTATTACTTCCGACACCGGCCGGTGGTCATGGAGGGGCTGCTCTCGGACTGGCCGGCCTCGAACCACTGGTCTCCCGAGTCCTTCGCGGAGCGCTTTGGCGACGTGGAGGTGGAGCTCATGGCGGGCCGGGAGACCATCACCGATCCAGACTTTCATGGCGACCTGCTCGTGAGGACGCTCCGGATGCGCGAGTTCGTCGCGCGGCTCCGAGCCGCACGGCAGACGAACGACTTCTACCTCGTGGCCCGCAACCACCTGCTCCAGAACCCAGCTCTCTCCGCTCTGCGGGACGAGATCCGCGCTCCCGCCGGCTTCGTCATCCCGGACCTTCGCGAGCCAGACAGCACCCACCTGTGGTTCGGACCTGCTGGCACGCTGTCCAATCTTCACCACGATGAGATCAATGTGCTCTTCTGCCAGGTGTACGGGCGGAAGCGGTTCTGGCTCATCCCCTCCTTCGAGATTCAACGCCTCTACAATGACCGGGGCTTCTACAGCGCTGTGGACATCCTCTCGTCCCAGCCCGAGCGCTACCCGGACTTCCAGCGCGCGAATGTGGCCAGCGTGATCGTCGGTCCAGGGGATGCGCTGCTCATTCCCGTGGGCTGGTGGCATGCCGTGCGGTCCCTGGAGGTGAGCATCTCCGTGACGTTCGTGCGCTTTGCGCTGCCCCAGCGCAACCACTGGCTGAAACCTTTCTGGATCGGTCCACCGCCGAGCCAGGACATCTCTCGAAGGAAGGCAGCCCCTCATGAACTCGCTCCCCCCGGAGGATGAAACCTCTCCCTTCGAGCCAGAGTGGCGTCAGTGGCTCGCCGAGAACCTGCTGCGCGGTGTGCCCCACACTCAGCTCGTGAACACGCTGGTGAAGGCGGGGGTCGAGGAGGAAGTGGCGCGCGCGTCCCTGGCGGTCGAGCTGCGCGATCCCTATCTTCAGGGTGCGCTACGGGCGGCGCAGATGCACTGGAAGCTGGAGGGGCTGCTGGAGGTCTACCGCCAGCTCTTCGAGCAGTCTGGAGCGCACCAGCAGGTGCCACGCCCTCAGCAGCTCACTCCCAGCGAGTTTTTCGAGCGCTACTACTTCCGCAACCAGCCCGTGGTGGTGCGCGGCGCTTTGGAGGACGTATCCACCCTGGGCACTTGGACCTGGAAGCGCGTCACCGGACAGATGGACGGGCTTCAAGTGGAGCCCATCCTGGAGGGAACTCCCACAGCTCCCCTCACTGTGCGCGAGTGGGCTCGCCGGAACTCAGCGGGTGAGTCAGGGCTGGCCTGCTGGGCCTCCGCTCCCTTGCTGGAGCGGGAGGACCTCCGTCCCCTGGCCAGTGTGCTCCTCCCCCCGCGCGGGTACACCGCCGAGGGACTGCACGCGAGTGGGGCTCGGCTGTGGCTTGAGGCAGTGGGAGCCGGGCCCCCGCCGATCCCTGCTCGGAGGAACCTGCTGCTCGGCCCGCTCTCGGGGCGGCGGAGCCTCCAGCTCATTCCCTCCTTCGAGCTCGCCCGCCTCCGCGGTGGCCTGTCCCCCGAGCAGTCCAGCCCTGCTCAGGCTTCCGCGCCCTTGTGCCTCGAAGTCGCGCTGGAGACCCCTGAGCTGGTGATGATCCCCGTGGGCTGGTGGTTTCGGAGCCTCGCCCTGGAGCCTGGCCTCTGGGTGTCCTTCGAGGCCTTTGCCGCACCCGAGCCCAACACCTCCTGGCGGAGCCCGGAGCCTGGGGAAGCAGTTCCTACTCCATACCCTCGGGAGTGACCTACGCCTTCTTCAAGTGCTTCCGGGCGAGATGGCTCAGGGCGGGAGAGCTGGCCTCGTCGAGGATGCGCTGAAGGCTCTCCTGGAACCTCGTTTCATGCTCCTGTCCAAGCGCCGGATGCGCGATCACAGCCTTGATGGCGTCATACATCAGCATCTCTTCGGGTGGCATGGCGTGAGGCACCAGCGTGTCCTCTTTCTGAGGAATAGGCCGCCGCTGATCCAGAAACTCCAACAGCAGCTCCAGTTCGCTGAGCACACCCGGCGCATTCGCTCGGTCGCGTGCGACCTCCAGCGCATCGAGGAGGACCGTCCAGTCGCACAAAGGGTCCAGCGGCTCGTTCCTAACGTATCGTCTCAACTGATCGAGCAGGGCATTGTCGTCCATGGTCACCCTTCCTACCTAGGCATCCCACTCGATGGAGAGCTGCGGAATGAGCGTCGTCAGGACCGAGAGCCCATACGTCCTCTTGTTCAGGTCAACCGGTACGTGAGTCCCCGCGATGTGTGCAGTCATGAGGAACCACGTGAAAAGCCTGTCCAGGTACTGGCGCCGGAAGGCCGCGTCCTGGCCCATCTCTTGTTCTGTGTCGACGTCTGGCAGCGGCATGTCGATCTCGATCGCCTCGCTCATGAAGGACGGATCATAGAGGTAGACAGTCTTCCCGTCCTTGACGAGGAAGTTGATGCTGTGTCCATCCGTTCCATCGACGGGGAAGCAGTATCTGTTCTCGGTCAATCTGGGGAAGCCGTCCGGCTGTGGCTCCGGCCTGGGGGGATAGGCCTCCCTTTCCACCGGGAAGTCCGCCCGGAATCGGATGAGCCACGAGGGCTGGAGTTGGTTGAGTCCCGGCGAGGTGCAGGCGAAAGCGACCCAGGCGATGTCCATCGGAGGTGTCGGGAGCCGCTTGTTATATTTGGGGCGGAACGTCCTCCCCTCCACAACGACGCCCTGACAACCCGCCATCCGCTGGAACATCTGGCACCACCCCCCACACATGCCGCCTCCTGTCATGAACATGTAGCGCACCTCCCAGCCCGGTACGCCATAGCGTAGGTTGGTCGAGGGCAGGTTCTTGATGATGGCGTCGCAGATCGCTTTGCCCTCGTTCTGGCCGGCGCACCACTCCGAGGTCCAAAGCATGAGCGGAGTGTAGGTCTGGCCCTTCATGCGATTGTCATAGATCGGGAGCTCCCACGTGGTACACAAGGTGTGCTGCGTCTCACTGATGATCACTTCGATGTCTTTGTCCTCGTCCTTCCACGTCGCGATCCAGCGCAGGCGGAGCGTGTACTTGCCAATCCGGTCTGGCAGTGGCTGGCTAAACCAGAAAACCTTGCGTTCCCTGCTCTGGCTGTCTGCTGTGTGCTTCTCAAGCACGTCGAAGTAGGTGGCTCGTTTAATGATTTTGACGGTCTGAGGCTTGATCCAGACGATGGGCTTGGAACTGGGTGCTGGGGAGTTCTCGTCCAGGGGCAGTCCCTCTGCGCGGATCTGAATCTGTTCCGGAACGAAGAGATATTGAGCCATCAGGCCGAGCCGAACAGACGGAATACTCCCGCGTTTGTAGGCCACCGGCTCGTTGCGCACCCCCTTGATCCACTCGGGTCGAGCGCCCAGCTTTTCGCCTGTCATGGGATCCAGCAGAGGCAGGGCTCCGCTCCCTTCAAACTGGAAGTGCACGCTGTGCACATCGATGGGCGGCCATTCTCTGTTCATCTCAGCTCCTCGTCATTGCGTACTTCGCGTCATTGGAACAGCAACACGCTCTCGACCCAGCGGGCGCCAGGCTCCGCCTGCCGCAGGAGCAGGCGCTCATCGCGCAGGGCTGCAGCGGGGGTGGCACCCGCGCGAATGCGAGCGAGCACTGCTTCGAAGAACCGGCCCGCCGAGTCTGGAATGTCCGCCGTGGCCGCGAGCACCACCCGGGCCCCGGATGCGATGAAGGCCCTGGGCAGCGAGGCGTTCTGATGGATGAAGGGGGGGAGCCGGGCTGCACCACAGGCGGCGAGCACCACCACCGGTGTGCCCTCCAGCCGCTCATGCTGGATCTCCTCGGCCGTCAGCGCATAGCGGCCCTCGGGCTCCGGCGTCAGAGCGATCAGTGCAGACTCGGAGATGCTCCGGTTGATCAGCCCATGCGCATGAATCTCGATCTCCGTGGCTGATTTCATCGCCGCCAGCACTCGGGAGGGAGTGGCCCAGACCCCCACCAGCTCCTCGCGGAGCCCGGGAGAAGCCACCGAGGAGTCCCAGGGAGGCAGGCGAGGCAACTTCAAGGAGGGAGGTGCCTCCACATTGGCAACGACGAGCTGACGCGACGACTGCGCGCGAGGCGGCTCCGGGATAACGGCGCTGAGGCGGTAACTCCATGCCAGCTCCTGGGGAAGCAGGCCCGAGCGGCTGTCCAACGGCGACGGGGCCAGAACCTCCACGTGCTCGCAACCTCGCAGCCGTGCCACCAGCTCGGGCGGGACCAGGCCTGTCAGATCCTCTCCCAGTGGCTCGCGGCGAGTAGCATCATAAGCGCCATGCTCGTCGCCCCTGGGGCCGCGGACGACGACGACGGTTCGCTCGGAGTCCACCACGGCGGCCAGCACGCAGTCCTTGGGGACGGGGACCTGGAGTTCCTCAGCCACCCAGGCCAGGGCCTTGGAGAAGTCCTGGACGTGGCCCGCATTCACGGCCAGCGCGTGGTAGGCCAGGGCGACCGCGTCCCGGGCGTTCATGTCCGTCCGGCCGAGACGGCGGCCCTCCTCGATGGCACGCCGCAGCAGGGCTTCGCCGGCCGGGCGATCCTGCGCGATCTTGAAGCGGCCCTCGATGAGCGTGGCCAGCACCCGTCGGCCCGGAGGCTCGCTGGACGGGGAGACCCGCTCGAGCTGCTGCCGCAGCAGCTTCTCGTCATCGGGGCGCGGCGCGAGCCGATGAAGCTCCGAGAGGATCCACGCCCCCGTCAGCGCCACTGCCGGCCCACACTCCATCGCCCGATCCAGCTCCCGGCGCGCAGCCTCGCTCCGGAAGCGCAACATGGAGAGCGAGGACAGGTTGCGGTAGACATAGTTGCGGAGCTTGCACTCCTCTCCGATGACCTGAAGCCCCTCGAGCAGGTGGGCTCGCGCGGCGACGATGTCGACCCGGAACCGAAGCACCTGTCCGAGCGAGAGCATCGAAGAGGCGTAGCGCGCCCACTCCTCCAGCGATCGCGCCTGGTCCCTGCTCGCACGCGCGTGCTCCTCCGCCTCCGTGAGCCGGTTGTGGGCGGTATAGATGTGGCTCAGGATGAGCTGGAGATCGATGCAGCGCCCGGCGAGCCCCGGCGCATGGCAGGCCGCGAGCGCATCCAGAAGACGCCGCTCGCTGCGGTGGAGCTGACCCGCGGTCTCTTCCAGGAGCGCCACCGCCTCCTCGACCACGCTTTGGATCCACGGATCCTCCCACTCGCGCGCCAGCGCCTGGAGCTCTTCAGGCTGCCGGGGCTGCCCTCGCGCCAGCATCACGGCGCCCAGGAGGATGTCCCTCTCGCCAGAGGCTCGGAGCCGCCCGAGAAGCGCGCGGGGCTCTGGGTGCCGCTCACGAACCAGGAGGGCGTACTCGCGCGCAAGAGGTGCTCGGAGGGAGAAGTCCCGCTCCGCCACACGCAGGACGTAGTCCCGCAGCGGCGAGCCTCCCCCAGCCGGCTGCAGCACCTCGGCGAGCGGCAACAGGGCCAAGGCCTGCTCACGGCTCGGGGCGGTCCGGACCAGCTCGTAAAAGAGCCCGCGGAGGGTACCGGGATAGGCACGCGCCTGCTCCACCGGCAGGGGCGCATTGGGATCCTCCACCCTCGCAAGGGCGGCATCACGGGCCGCCCGCCAGGCTTGGACCCGAGCTCTGGCTTGTGCCCGCAGCTCCAGGGCCCGGCGCTCGGCCTCTTCGCTCCAGCCTGGCTCTCGCAGCTGGGCCACGCTCACGAAGGACTGCTCCGCGAGCAGCGGCAACCCCATGGCGCTCAGCACCAACCCTTGGTTCCACAACGCCTGGGGGTGGTTCGGCTCCGCCTCCAGCACATCCTCCAACAGGGCCAACGCCTCACTGTGATGACTCCGGGCGAGCGCCAGGACCGCGCGGTCATGGTCGCGCGCCAACGAGGAGGGAGCGACCGCGAGGTGGGCAGAGGCCTGCCCCAGATCTCCCCGGAGGAAGAAAGCCGCAGCCACTCCCACCGCGCCTCGGCGCTTCTCGAGCGAGGCGAGCGCGCGCAGCGAAAGAGGCGGTATCCCACTGGCGTCCTTGCCTGGAGACGGCTCATAGGGGCGGTAGTGATCCGCCTCGGGAATGCTCAGCCGGAACTCGGTGGGCCGGGTGCGAGCGCCCGCAAACCAGAGCTCCTCCTCGGCGCGCGCGGAGCCCACCCACAGCCATCCCACGATGGCCATGAGCCCCGGCAGGATCAGCAGAAGCCCGGCCCTCCCGGGCTTCCAAGCCCTTCCCTCGCGCTCGGGTGGCCGCAGCACCAGTCGCAACACGTTCCTCCCAACCTCTGCCGGTGTCAGGCCTGTTTACAGCGAGGCTGCAATGGTTCTCTTTTCTACTCAACAGCAGGGTGTAGGACCAAGAGCCAGGATCTCCGTCCCTGCTTCGACGACGGGCGGGCACCCTTGACCGTCCGCATCCGGACCCACTGCATCCGCCGCTCGGAGCTGAGTTCCATGCCGCGGGGCCTCATCTGCACCATGAGGAGGTAGGAGACATCAATGGGATGCCCTGCCAGTAAGGCTAGCCGGTACCGCCGGGTCTTGAGCGCCTCGATCGCTGCCTCCGTGAGCCCATAGGGGGCCATCTCCAGCACATCGCAGGCTCGAAGCCTTCCGTCGACTCCGAGGCGGCAGCGAAAGACGATCAGGGCGAAGGCTCTCGCCACGAGTGCTGCGGGCGGGTAGTGGGGCAGATTGCCCTCGATCTTTTCCGGTGCCGTGAACTCCCGGCGGCGAGCACGAAGATCGAGGAGAGGGCCAGGAGAGAGCGGCTCATCACCTCAGTCTACCGTGCTGGAGACACCGAGCCTCGGCTTCGACGCGGGGTGTGACCGGCGGCAGGGTCTGAGCCCCTCACCTTCCGCCTCAAGGAACTTCCTTGCTGGGATGACTCGGGCTCGGCACGCCACTATGGGCGACGCAGCAGGAAGGCACACAGGACCATGTCAGACTCGAACAGGCGCATCGCGCCGAGCTGATGAGTGGAGGCTGCGGGAATCGAACCTGCTGCCGGAGACTTCTGGCGAGAGGCATGGCTTGCCCCGGTACATAGGTATCCGTTCGATGCCTCTACCCGTCAGCGCTGCCGGAGCTGGGGCCGGATGAGATCGCTCTCGTTATTCAGGGCCTCGCTGGCCAGAGACACTTCCAGATCACTGCTCTCGCCGCAGCCCTGCGGGGCGGGGCCCTCCGAGTTGACCTACTGGGAGAAGATCTCCACTCTCCTCTTTCATGCGAACACTGGCGCTCTTGATGCTGATGGCGATGACGGGCTGTTCGGGTGGGGGCGGGACGCATCATGGAGGCGAAGACGGGGGAACCGAGCCAGAAGTGGATGCAGGCGCCGACGCTGGAGCAGGAGGCACCGACGGCGGTTGCGCGGAGGGCCAACTGTTCGAGCGATGCCACCCGTGGACCACCGATGTCTCCAGGCTGACCAAGCACTCCGAGTCGGACGCCATCATCAACGCGCTGAGCGGCGCGGATGGCTGGGGCTCAGGGAATTTCCGGACCGACCGCAGCCTGGTGGTGCTCAACGGCCCGGCGGGCATGCCGTTCCGCGCGTTCACGCCTATCTCCGACTTCTATTCGCCCGATTGCGACAACGTGCCCATGCCCGTCCCGACCACCGGCGCGATCGAAGGGGACCCCGGCTTTGCGTGCACCAGCGACGGCGACTGCCACCTGCTGGTCGTCGATGTGCCAGGCAAGCGGCTCTATGAGATGTGGAGGGCCCACATCACCGGGACCAGCACGGCTCAGTTTCGCGGTGGCTGCGCGGCGGTGTGGGATCTGACCAGGGCGTACGGCAGCACGCCGCGCGGTCGTGGGTGCTCGTCGGCTGACGGCGCCGGCTTTCCTATCGCAGCCATGCTCGCCAACGCCGACGAGGTGTACTCTGGGGAGGTGAGACACGCGCTGCGATTCACCCTCCCCAACGAGCGCATCCGCGATGGCATCTAACGGCCGCCTGCAACGCACTCCACCTTTCCCACCAACGGCGGACCCAACCTGCCGCCCTATGGTGTTCGCCTGCGCCTCAAGGCCAGCTTCAACGTCAACAGCCTGACCGCGCCCGGGGCACGCACGATCGCGAAAGCCTTGCAGCGCTACGGGATGTTCCTCGCCGATGGAGGCAACATCCCGCTCATGCTGGCCAGCGACCGCTTCACCACCCATAAGTGGAGCGAGGTGGGCATCACCAATGACCTGGCGCTGGCTTCGCTGGCAGTTACCGACTTCGAGGTGGTGGACATGGGCACGCCCGTCAACTGGAACGCCGACACGGACTGCTACCGCAACCCGTGAATCGTCTCAGCATCTGTGGGGCCTGCTGAGGTGCACAGCCGGAGCAACCCTCCCCCGAGTGCAATGAGAGGGCTCTCCTCCCTAAGACCGTGTTTCAAAATTAAAGCCCGAGGGGCTGCCCCCTCGGGGGAATCCCGCGTCGGCTTAATTCTGAAAGACGCTCTAAGGGGGACTGGCACTCTCCGTGGACAAGACGCAGGCCGGCAGACCGCACACTGGACATGAACGAAGTGCACCAGCGGCTCGTGGAGCTGAAGGCCCAGCAACCGCCTACCAGCGCGCCCGGGGCCTGACGCACTCGATCAGAGTCTCGCCAACGCCTCTTGGAGCGCGCCGGCGCCGAACGCTGAAGCCTGACGAACGGAGCGTGGTCTGGCTCAGGAGCCCGCAGCCCGGAGTTCCCCCAAGCAGGTGCGGAGGAGGCAAGCGCGGGGCTTGAGGCAGCGGCCAGCAAGGAGCGGATGAAGCGGAGGACGCCGCCAGTGGACTGGGCACAGGTCCTGAGCAGGACGTTCGACTTCGACGTGTTCGCCTGCGTCAGGTGTGGAGGCAGGCTTAAGGGTATTGACGTACCTGAAGGCAGCACGAGGGGTGCGGGCGATTGTGGAGCACCTGGTCTTGCCCACGGCATGTGCGAGCCTGGCCCCGGCGCGAGGGCCACCCCAAAGCTTCTGGTGTTGAGGCTCAAGCCCTGGCCCATCGCCTGCTGCGTCCTCATGGCAAGGGCGGCAAGGGTCGGCGTGTGCCCCAAGGGGTTGCACGGCCAAAAGCACTGGCGCGGCGCACGGCCTTGCTGGCCACGGCAGTTGCCCTCGCAGGTGCCCTCCGCAGCCTCCCTGCACAAGCCGCCGCCCGCAACAGGGCCTCCATCCCTCCGATACTTTTCTAGGCGAGGCGGAGCTGCTGTCCCGTCGGACTGTGGGCGCTCCATGCCTCCGAGTGAGCGACGCTCATCGCCCACGGACGGAGGCAGAGAAGCCGCACGCGATGAGCAGCGCTCGTTCTACCTCTGGCCAACGAGCAGGAGGCAAGGTGGCAATGGAAGCCCCGAGGCGCGAGCGCTGAGCGAGACTCACATGATCAAAGTTGAGGGAGCAGGCCGTCGGCATGCCATCCTCCGGCGACAGCAGTACCTCCGTCTCGAGCCCGCGGATGGTGCGCGTGGCAGGCACGACGATGATCTCGTTCAGCGCATCGATGACCTCGGTGCGCGTCAGAAGCAGCACGGGTCGGCGCTTGTCCGGCGCGGCGAACGTGTACCACCGAATCTCACCGCGACGCATCGAACTCGTCCCAGCCCTCAGCCTCCCATGCCAGGGGCTCTTCCTCGGAGGAGAACTCCTCCTTGCCCGGAGGGCTGGCACGGTAGATTTCGGCATCCGAACCGCCGCTCCTCGCGGCTGCTCGCAGCGCAAGCTTCGCCAGACGGACCTGCTCGTCATGGGGAAGCTTCTGCACGAGAGGCCAGAGATCTTCAGCCGTTAGCATCGGGTTCATAGGGCAAGCCTTGAGGCTAGGTTACGAAGCGGCTACCTGAACTTCAAGCCTGCGTTCGCCGGCTCGCCCTGAGAGCCAGCAGCCTTAGGAGGGCTGCTCCTTCGCCTGCCGCCCACCCAGGCGATGCCCGCCCTCCACGCTCCATTTTACCCTGAAGCGCCTCTCTCTCGGGGAGTGCTAGCTGAGTGCGGCCATCCTCTCCCCGGCCGCCGCGCATGGCAGGCTGGAGCTCCATCCATGAACGTGACCCATTCGCTCGGACTGATCCTGGTTGGGAGCTCAGCCAGGCCCGCTACGATCGGGATCGACTCCAGGTGCTCAAGGACCGCATTGCCCACAACGAGTACAAGGAGATCCGCAGCATCATCGTCATTCAGGACGGCAAGCTGCTCGTGGAGCCCGCTCGCGGTGGGCCTGGCCCAGCCCTCAAAGACTCCACGCCTTGATCATGGACTTGCCGCGACAGATGCAACCCGGGGCTCTGCTCACACCTCTACCCACAAGCTGTGCCACCTGGCCGACGCGAGGAGTGTCTGGTGCCAGGCAGGAGATCAGGCTATTTCCGGAATCGTGGCGACCTCACACAACTTTATTTCCTGAAGACTGAGAACCTGGGTGGCGGTGTCGGGCCGCCATCGGTGTGCCACAGGTTTGCAACGAGGGCTTGATGGGTTCACGCGTTGATCGGCATCGTGCACATCGCTCGCATCCGGCGGAGAGCCCAGCCCGTCGGTCCCCACCGCCCTCTTCGCGGGCCCCGGAGCGTCGCCCCCAGCCCCCGCCCCAGGCTCGTGCGTCCGGCCATGATCGGCGGGACGTCTTCGAGTCCAAGCACTCTCCCCAGCGAACCGCGGACCTGGTGGACAGGCTCCGCTCCAACGAGAACTTCCGCCAGCTGCCGCGTGGGACACAGGCCCGGCTCCTGGCGACGGCCCGGGGTCACGGGCAATCCCCGGAGGCTCGCAGCAACATCGCGGCCCTGGCGCTGAGCAAGGACTTGGATCGGCTCTCCCCCCGGCAGCAGCGCGAGGCAATCCAGACCCTGCGCCAGGGACTGGGGAAGAAGGGAGTGGGGAAGGATCTGGCCGAGCTCGCCGGAGACAAGGACTTCCGCCGGCTCGACGGGAAGGACCAGCGGAACCTCATCGACGCGGTGGCCTCTCAGCGAGGAGACCGCTCCGCTCGGAACGCCTTGGTGGACCTGGGGACTTCGGGCGGCTTCCGCCGGCTGCACGACTCCATGCAGCGGCAGCTCGTCAATGAGCTCGAGAAGCGCCGCCAAGGAAAGTCCGAGGCACGCTTCGGCAAGGCCGCACTGGAGCTCGCTGACAGCGCGAGCTTCCGGCGCCTGTCCCCGGACGTGCAGAGCCAGCTGGCGAAGGCCATTGCTCCCGGGCGTCCTTCGAGCCAGGCCTCTCGCCAGGCGATCACCGAGCTCGGGACGAAGCCAGAGCTCGCGAAGCTTCCGCCTGCCACCCAGCGCAAGATCCTGGAGCACCTGCCCCCTCCCCGCGCGGGCCGTGAGGCGAGCGTCGACCACCTCGACAGGCTCTCGGAGCTCGTGGACGGTGGGGACTTCGGGCAGCTCCGGCCGGAGCTGCAGGGCCGGGTGCTCGACGCCATCCGTCCGGGCCGGCTCGAGCCCGAGCACGAGCAGACGCTGGTGGATCTGGGCTCCAGCAAGGGCTTCGCCGCGCTGTCCGCCCCGGAGCAGGATCGGCTCTTCCAGTACGTCTCGGGGACAAACCCCCTCTCGCGCTTCGTCCACGTGGGGCTGGGAGACAAGCTCCTGGAGGACGGGTTCCAGAACGCCAGTGCCGCGGGCCAGGCCGACCAGCTGAGGGCCTTCCTCCGGGATCAGCCCTCCGTCCCCTCTGTGGCCTCTTCGTTGGGAGGCAGCTTCGCGGCTCGTCCCTACACCCTCTCCGGGCCGGTGGAGGCGCCGGGACACGAGTTCCATTCCGGGAAGGCGGATGCCCTCCGGTATGAGGTCGAGATCGAAGGTCAGCGCATTCCGGTCTTCATCGGGAAGGACCAGGACGCACAGCGTGGCGCCTACCACTCGATCGATGAGGTCGCGCAGGCGCTCTCCACCCTGCCTCCTGCGAACCGTGCACTGGTTCAGCAGGTGAACGTGGATGGCAACCGGAACCCCGAGGATGCCCACTGGGAGCAGGTCTACGGCGAGCCCGGCTTCCGTTCGTACATGACGGCGGGAGCGGCGGGGATTATCAGCATCTACCCCTCGGACGGAAAGCAGACCCAGGAGTTCATCAACTCCTCGTTCATCCACGAGACGGGGCACACGCTGTCGCATCGGCACTGGGGATCGGATGAGAACGATCCGCGCTGGAATGACTACAAGGCGGCGATCGCCAGTGATGGCTTCGTGGCCTCCGACTATGCCCGGAATGCGCCCACGGAGGACTTCGCGGAGACGCTGGTACTGTACCAGAAGGTCCGCGGGACTCCTCAGGAGGCCGAGGTGCGCGCGCTGATGCCGGCCCGCTTCCGCATCATCGACGAGCTCATGGCCCGTCCTGCGCCCCCAAGAACCACCCCCATGTCTGCGTCTCAGCTGGCCGCGAGGTACATCCGCGCCTGAGCTCATGAGCAAGCCCAAGCACCCAGGCTTCATCCGTTACATCGATGGCAAGACCCAGCAGGAGGTCCGCCGGCTGGACATCTCCCAGGTGCCAGAGTCGCTGCAGTACGCGCAGACCCCGAACGGCTGGGTCCCCGTGGTGAAGGTCGTCTCCCTCGTGGAGGGCCCTCAGCGCACACTGAGGGAGTATGGGCCTGCGGATGAGCTGCTGCGCTCGACCGTGCAGGTTCGCTCCTCGAACGTCTCGGGTGAATGAGGTCGAGCTCAGTCGAGTTCAGGCTGAGACTCGAACCTTTTCCTGGAGCGCGCGTGCGCTACGCTCGCGCGGACGTCCTTCCCCTGGAGCTCATGCCCCCCCCTCGCCGCCCAGCCTCCGATGGCGACACGCCGCCGCCGGCCGACAGGCCATTCTCGCTGGCGCCAGGCGAAGCGTTCACCTGGCACTCGGAGAGTGACGCGCCCGCGCCCACGCGCCTGTCACCCGTGGATGATCGACTCGGCGCAGACGCCGCGCTCAAGCGCCTGCGCCGCGGCGAGTACCTGCTGTACACCGGCGATTTCCACAACGCCAAGCAGCTGCTCGGCGCGATCACCCGGCGGCTCGGCCACTCGGAGAAGGCCCGCTCACCGCTGGAGGCATTCCGGGCCGAGCGGCGCGCGCGGCACCTCGAGCACGAGACGCTCTCGCGCATCGTGGTGGCGCTCGACAGCTCCTACCGGCTGGGCCTCGCGCGGGCACCGGACGTGGCGCTGGCCTGCCGTCAGGTGTGGGGCGAGCCCGAGGCCCCCGCCACCGTCGTCCCCCTCAAGCAGCTGCTCGGCATGCTCGGGGCCGCGGAGTGGCGGCGCAAGGGCTTGGCCGTCCCCGGCCTCACTGGCCTGCTCCACCCCCACTATGGCGTCTACCTGCCGACCCGCACCGACTATGTCGAGCTGCTGCTGTCGCTGCCCCACGTGAAGGGCAAGCGCGTCTTCGACGTGGGCACCGGCACCGGCGTCCTCTCGTTCCTGCTGCTGCAGCGTGGGGCCGAGTCCGTGGTCGCCACCGACTGCGACGCCCGGGCGGTGGCTTGCGCGCGCGAGAACGCGGAGCGGCTCGGACTGGCACGGCGCTTCCAAGCCCTGGAGGCCGATCTCTTCCCGGAGGGCAAGGCGGATCTGGTGATCAGCAACCCTCCGTGGATCCCCGAGCCCCCCAAGAACCGGGTGGACCGCGCCGTGTTCGACGAGGACAGCCTCTTTCTGCGGCGCTTCCTGGAAGGGCTCCCCTCCCATCTGGCTCCCGGCGGCGAGGGGCTGCTGATCTTGTCCAACCTCGCGGTGCTGCTGGGCCTGCGTCCCCAGGGATGGCTCGAGGAGCAGCTCACACGCTGCGTCCTGACTGTGAAGTGGACCCGGTCGACCCCGGCTCGGCACTCCAAGGCCAAGGACCGCTCGGATCCGTTGCACGCCGCACGCTCGCGCGAGGTCACCACTCTCTACTGCCTGGTACCCGTGCCCGGCGGCGCCTGAGGACACTTCCTGGTCGCTTGAGGGATAACCTGCCGCTCTCTCTCGGACAGGTAAACCTCCTCCCCTCATGACCGACCTCCTCACCCCTGAGACACTCCCCGCGCTCGCTACCCGCATCGAGCGAGCCCAGGCCGCCCAGAATGCCGCCTGTGCGCGTGCCTCCGCTCGCGGCGTTCCCCCTTTAAGCATCGCGGGCGGAGAGGTCATCTTCGCTGGCCCTGGCTCCCCTCTCACGCAAGCCGTGGCGCTCGCGCTCGGACAGGAGATCACCGCCGCCGAGCTCGACCAGGTCGAGGCCCTGCTCGGTCGCGAGCCCGGCCCCATGCAGATCGAGACCTGCCCCTTCACGCACCCCTCCCTGCTCGCGCTCCTCGCCGAGCGGGGCTACCGGATCTCCGAGTTCCAGCAGGTGCTGGTGCGCCCAGTGGAGCCCCTGGAGAGCGCTCCCTCCGGGCTGGAGGTCCGTCCCCTCCGTCCCGGCGAGGAGGAGCCGTGGGCCCGGGGGATCTTCGAGGCCTTCACGGACAGCGTGCCCCAGGATCCGGCGCTCCTCCAGCTCATGCTGCCTGCCACCCGGGCCGAAGGGACGACGTGCTTTATCGCCCTCATCGACGGAGAGCCTGCTGGCGGCGGCACGGTGGCGGTGCATGACGGGATCGCCACCCTGTCGGGCGCGGGCGTCAAGCGAGCCTTCCGCCGGCGAGGGCTCCAGACGGCGCTCGTGCGCGCGCGGTTGGACTTCGCGGCACGCCAGGGCTGCACCGTGGCCTCCAGCGGCACGCAGCCTGGGACCACGTCCCAGCACAATCTGGAGCGGCTGGGGTTCCGCATCGCCTACCCCAAGGTGGTGCTCGTCCGGGAGAGGTAAGGATTTTCGCTGACCCCGTCGTCTCTCTGGGCGCTGGAATTCCCCGCGATTTCTCGAGGACCTCCGGGGAACCGAGCTGCCCGCAAGGAGACGGTGAGCGATGACTTCGGGACAGAAGAAGGGGTGGGCGGGAGTCTGGGCCTTGGGCCTGGCCTCCCTCGTGGGAATGGCGTGTGGGCCGGCGCAGCTCGAGGGAGAGCTCGCTCCCCCCAGGGTGGCCGAGGAGAGCGAGGGCGCCCTGGTCAACGGCGGAGCGATCGAGAACCCGTCCTTTACCACCTTCCGGACGGCCCTCCCCGTCAACACCTGGCCTGCCAACTTCGACTTGACCCAGGGCTCCCAGCTCCTGGGGGACATCACGACCCTGTTCCCCGCAGGCCCGCTGTCCGGCTCCACCCATGTGACTTCCTCGGCCTTCACCGTGCCGGCGGCCGCGCAGAGCCTGCACCTCGAGTTCCTCACTGGGAATGCGAGCAACGGCGCGCACCGCGTGCCTCTGTACCTCGAGGTGCTGAGCGGCCCCTCGTACTCCACGGTCACCCGCATCGACGAGGACACCCTCTGGAGCTCCCTCGATGAAGGCTGGCGAGGCGGAAAGGTCAGCCTCCAGGCCTTCGCGGGACAGAGCATCAAGCTCCGCTTCACGACGTGGAACCACGGAGAGGCCCGGGCGAAGTTCCGCGCCGTCACCCTCCACACCGAGGTCCCCCGCTGGCAGCTCTCCAACGGCCGCACCGGCCAGCTCCTCTCCTTCGAAGGCCCGACCGGGTCGCCGTACCTGCGGCTCAGCGAAGGGAACCAGTCCGCCACCACGGAGCTCTTCACCCTGCCGGCGGGCGCCCAGACGCTGCGCTTCAAGTTCAAGGTCGGGAACGTCGGGGACGGCCTGCACCGCGTGCCGCTGTACGTCGAGGTCCTGCACGGCACCATCGCCACCCGCATTGACGAGGACACCGCCTGGGGCTCGATGGTGGAGGGCTGGAAGAGCGCGGTGCTCAACCTGCAGCCCTTCGTGGGCCAGAACATCCGGCTGCGCTTCACCACCTGGAACCATGGCAACGCGCAGGCCTCCCTCGGAGGGTTAGGCCTCTACACCGAGCTCCCCGGCTGGACCTCCTCCAACGCGGGGTGGACCCTCATCACCGAGCAGCAGCGCCTGCCGTCCACCGACAAGGTGACTCCCGACAACGCCGACTTCAGCACCGGGCTCACCCCGCTCGACACGGCGCCGCTGAACCCGGCCTTTGACGAGCCCATGCAGCCTTCGGGAATCGTCATCTCGCCCGCGTCGTACACCCTGACGGGGGGCATGTCCCTGACGAGCGCGCCCTTCACCGTCAAGGCCACCGTCCAGAGTCTCCGCCTGCGCTTCATGACGGGCAACGCCTCGGACCCTGCGCACCGGGTACCGCTCTACGTGGAGGTGCTGACCCAGGGCGAGTTCGCCGCCGCCACCCGCATCGATGACGACACCCTGTGGCGCTCGCTGGGTGAAGGGTGGACGGAGGCTGTGCTCGGCCTGCAGGCCTTCCGGGGCAAGACGGTCCAGCTGCGCTTCACGAGCTGGAACCACGCGGAGGCCCGCGCCGCCGTCGACTCGCTCACCCTCCAGACCGAGGTTCCTGGCTGGGAGGTCTCCAACGGCCGGACCGCTCGGCTCGTGAACGACGGGCTCGCCACTGCCCACCTGTGGCTCACCGAGGGGAATCAGACCGCCACGTCCTCGGACTTCCTGGTCCCACTGGGGGCCCAGTCCCTGCGCTTCCGTTACACCATGGGGAACAACAGCGATCCCCAGCACGTGGTGCCGCTCAACGTGGAGGTGCTCAGCGGCGAGGGCTACAGCCTGGTGACCCGGATCGACGATGACACCTTGTGGAGCTCGGCCGCCGCCGGCTGGAAGACGGCCATCCTCAACCTGCAGCCCTTCAAGAACCAGCGCATCAAGCTGCGCTTCCGCACCTGGAACCATGGCGAGGCCCGGGCCCGGATCGACGCCCTCCGCCTGTACACCGAGACGCCCTCCTGGGAGTCTTCCCACGCCGGGAGGGCCCGCATCGAGGCCCCCGCGGGCAACCCCTTGCTGTGGCTCGAGCAGGGCAACACCTCCGCCACCTCCACGCAGTTCAAGGTCCCCGCCACGACTCAGTTCGTCACGTTCGACTACCTGGTGGGCAACGTCACCGATCCCGCCCACAGAGTCCCGCTGTACGTGCAGATCCTGAGCGGGCTCAACTTCGTCACCGTCACGCGCATCGACGGCGACCTGTACGGCGCGACGAATGACGGCTGGCGGACCGCGCGGCTGGATCTGCGGTACTTCAAGGAGCGCATCGTCAAGCTGCGCTTCCTCACCTGGAACCATGGTGCGGCGCGGGCCCGCATCGACAACATCGCGTTCCAGACGGGTCCGGACACCCCCGTCCGCGGCCCGGACTACCCCCTGGCGGGAAACTTCCTGCACCTGATTGGTGGGGACCGGATTGTCACCACGTCCGCCTTCACCGTGTCCTCGCCCTCTTCGACGCTGCGGTTCAAGCACCAGCACGGCAACATCGAGGACGGTGCCCATCGCGTCCCCCTCTATGTCGAGGTGCTCAGCGGCCCCCAGTTTGGCACCCGGACGCGCATCGACCATGATCTCCTCTGGCGCACGCTCAATGAAGGCTGGCAGGACTCCGAGCTCTCGCTCAGCGCATTCCAGGGCCAGCTCATCAAAGTCGCCTTCCGGAGCTGGAACCACGGGAATGCCCGGGTCCGGCTGGACGAGCTGAACGTGGCAGGGGATGGCGACCAGCTCCCGTTCACGCCCTGGGAGCTCCCGGGGCCCTCCGGGAGCTGCCTCGGCTTCGAGCTGGGCCAGGCCTATGGGCGGACCTGCACGGCCTACGCCTATGGCCGGGGCTGCTCCGCGGACCCGGAGGATCAGGAGATCTACGCCGCCACCAACTACATGCACTCGGGCCTGGACTTCTCGCTGCCCATGAAGACGCCGCTCTACGCGGTGGCCTCCGGCACGCTGGTGTGCGCGGGCCAGGGCAACTGCAACTGGCCCTCCGACACGCCCCAGGCCGGGTGGACGCTGGCCAACGGGACGACCTGCTGGGACGGCAACTGCTGTCCTGCTCCGGGCTCGCCCGACGCCGTGCAGTACTTCTCCGCGGGCTGCGAGGGGAGCGGTGTCTCTCCCACCAAGCACCGCCTGGTCCTCCGCACTCCTGACAATCGGTTCATCGTCTACGGCCACATCTGGGCGACCGCCTCCGGGCTGACGGTGGGCTCGACCGTGTCGGCGGGACAGCTCCTCGGCTATTCCGGCTCCGCCAATGGTCCGCACCTGCACTACGAGGTCCGCGACATCAACAACCGGGCCTATGATCCGACGAACTTCTTCGCGTCGAACGTCCAGACGGCGATGCTGCGAGACACGAGCGCGGAGCACTTCTGCCAGGGGGACTACGGCGATCAGCCCGTGACGGTGTTCGGCACCTATGACGGCTGGATGAAGAACGGCTGCACTCCAAGCCCCCGCTCAACGGGCAGCAAGGTGCTCCGCTGCCAGTTCTGCAGCTTCTCGGCCGATGCGGTGGTGTGCATGGGTGCGCCCACGGAGTGAGGCTGTTCGGTCTCGACACCGCGGATGCGATGGGCGGCATGTGGAATGCCGCCCATGGCCCTCATCGACGCTCAAGAGCCGGGGGGACGCTCCTTGTTCAAGGGCGCGTACTCGCCGTCGAAGTGACGCGTGATGATCTCGAGAACTCGCCTGCCTTGCATGGTCTTGACATCGCTGGTGATCTTCCTGCGCCATTTCTCATAGTCGACGATCGGCCGCTGATGTCGCTTCGCATAGATGAGCAGCTGAACCAGCAGCTCGAGGCTGTCGAAGTCCTTCGCGATTCTCCCGTCAAGTCCCCTTCTCTCGGCAAAGTCCGACCAGTTCTTTTTCAGGGACGCGAGACCTGGGAGCGCCTTGTGCGTTCCCAACATCGACAGGTACTCGATCCACTGTTTCGCATCGGCCCGGTCATTCTCCGTCTTGTTGCTCGGGAGCTTGTCCCCGGTGAAAGCCTCGCTCACCTCGTGCAACAACAACATCCGCAGAATCTTGTCCTTTGAGTAGTCTGTCGATTCAGGCAGATAAACCCAGGCGAGCAGGAACGCGCCATACATGTGCTCTGCGACGGACTCTACCCGCTCGCCCCCGTTCTGCTCGCCCCAGCCTTGACGCAGCTCCGCCTTCAGCGCGTAGAGATCCTCGATGACAGCCCCAGACGAGAAGACTCTCCGCTCGAAGGTCTTCTCGATCATCTGGAGATAGACCATCAGCTCCGGGCAGAGGAACTCGAGCTGCAGCTCACGGGGACTCGAGAGGATCTTCGTCACGAGATGCAGAATCCGCTGCCGATCGGGTTCTTCCAGACAGCCAGCTTCGTAGCGGTGAAAAGCCAGAGAGCAGAGCGAATAGAGCTCCAGCTCGAACAGGGGCGGGTAGTTCTCCTTCCGAGCGATGGCGCCTTCAAGATGCTCGTAGTGCTTCTCGAACGTGCGAGGGCACGGAGCGAGCTCGTCATGGTAGACAGGCTCTTTCGTGGGAATGAAGGGGACGTCCCCGTAGTACTCGATGAGGAAGCCACGGTTCAGCAGATCCGCCTCGGGATCCTGGATGAGCGCCTTGATATAACGTTGAGAAGCCTGCCATCTTGGATCTTCGGCTTTGGGGGACTGCGACCCCTGCTCGCCTTTTGGATTCAGGATGATCAAGCTGATCTCGATGGTTCTCTCGAGCAGCTTCTTGATGTTGGGCTCGAGCTCCGAGGCTGCGAGGACCTGCCGCTGCTTCTTCAGCAACTTGGAGGCCTTCGTCCTCGAGTCGCGATTATCGACACGCCCCAGAAGGAAATACATGATGGCATGCTTGGACACTGGCGTGTGGTCGAAGATCGCCTCCGCAGCGTCGACCAGCAGATACAAGTTCTTGTCGAGGGCCGTGATCAGCTCCCGGCAGAACCGGGTGATCATCCACGGATAGATATAGGAGAGAATCTGGTGCGTGCCTGCCGGAAGTTGGCCTCCTCTGGCCGCCTCCAGGAGGGTGCCGACGATGTGCACCGCGACCAGGAAGTAGCGAGCTGTCTGATGTGACTCATGCAGAAGGTGCCATGAGACCAGATCAGCGCCCAGCTCCTCCGGGGCGATCGTCTCCCGGAGGACTTCGTACCGGAAGGCGAGCTCGGCGGGCCGCTGGAGGCCAATGAACCCCTCGCTGAGAGCGCCCTGCTTCTTGAGATAGCTCGTGCACTCCCGCCCCAGCAGCTCACTCAAGTTGCGTGGGGCCCGGGAGTACCGGGTCGAGGAGAGCAGTATCCAGAGCATCCGGCAGTCGAGCTCTTCCAGCTTGAAGTCCTGAATCTGTTGCGTCACACGCTCGACCATGTCCTGAGAGACAGGTCCATGGGCTTGCGCGTACTGGCGAACGACCTCCTCGAAGTCCCCCTTCCGCGTAGAGACCCCCTTGAAAGAGAGCAGGCTCGCCAACCGGGTATAGGAGTCCTCCTGCCGCTCGATGCGATGGCCGACGAGGAGGGAGAGGTGCTGACCCACAGGGCACTGGGCAAGCGCTATCTGGCCAAGATTCTTGCGGAAGCGGCCATGAGCGTCGAAGTGATCAACGAGGATGATGAACCTCTGCTGGCGTCCCGCCAAGGTGATGTATGGCGAGAGATCCTCCTGCAGGGCCGCGCGGGCCTGCTCGAAGTGCGTCGACGGTGGGCCCTCGTAGCTCCTCGTGTCGTAGCTCGCCAGGTCGATGTAGAGGGGGATCGGGGCTCCCTCGGGGCTTCTCTCCCTGCGTTCGCGCAGGTACCAATAGAGGGCTGCAAGAAAAGCGGTCTTCCCGGTGCCCGCCGCCCCATCGATGCTGAGCGGAAAGGATTGACTGAACTCCTCGAGCATCGCCGCCGTCCGCTCCAGGAGTGTCGTCTGCCCCTTGGACGCAAGGGGCCTGGGCTCATGAACGACGAACTTGAAGAAGCTCGCGTACTCGACAGGGGAAGGGCTCGGGCGTTGACGAAAATGCTCGGGGAGGTGGTGCTGTTGGACGAGGCGGCTCAACTCCACCTCGAGCACCGAGATGTTGGTGCGGGAGATTGAACCGCGCCGGGGCTGCCTGGGCTTGCCGGAGCCCTGAGGTTCGGCGCTGTCAGGAGCGGCTGGCGGAGCAGCCCTCGTCGGGAGGGAGGACCTGCCTTCCGGCTTGGTGATCGAGGCTTCGACGTCCTTCAAGACCTCGAGGACCTGGGAGGCCGAGGTGGGGCGCCTCTCAGGGGCGGCCTCCAGCAGCTTCTCCACGAGCTCGCACACGCGCGAGTAGCGCTCGGGGAGTGCCTGGCGCAGACGCTGAGCTCCTCCTTCTGGTCGGCTCCCCACCAGCGCCTCGTAGAAGATGACGCCTATCGAATAGAGATCCGACCGCACGGTGGGGTTCCTGCGAAGGTCCTCGAGCTCAGGGGCCGTGTAGCCCAGCGTGCCAGGTGCTCTCAGGTGTTGCGCTGGAGCGAGCCCCTTGCGCGGCTCGAGGAAGTGGGCCGCACCCAAGTCGACGACTCGAACGCGCCACCCCTTCTCGACGTCGACGACAATGTTCACGGGGTTGAGGTTGCAGTGGATGATTCCTTGCTCGTGAGCGTGCTTGATCGCCTCCACGAGCTGCCGGACGACGAGCAGCGCGGTCTCGAGGGGGAGCTGCTTGCGCTCATCCAGAATCGCGCGGAGGTTCTTGCCCTCCGCGTACTCCAGGATGGTGTAGCGGTAGGTGGAGGTCTTCTCGTTTGCATGAATCTTGACGAAGCCGCCGTGCTCGAGAGCGCTCAGTGCCTCACTCTCGTTGTTGAAGTATTGGGCCGCCGCGGCGCTTGCCTGCTGTTCAATCAACACCTTCATCACACGGACTTGATCCAGGCTGCGATAGCGCACCTTGTACGCCCAGCCCATCGACCCTTTGCCGAGGGGACTCAGGATCTCGTATTGGGGGGGAGGCGCGATGGAGATGGCATCAGAGGGAAGCGCAGGTTGAGAACCGCTCCGGGGGACTCTCACTCGCTTCTGCGCTTGCGCTTGGAGGTGCCACGGCCCGAACCGGAGACGCTCGCGCTCGGCCGCGGCCGCCGCCACAAATGAGCGCTCCTGCGCATCATATGAGCGCCGAATTCGCCACCCGCCCTGCTCCTCCTCCAGCAGGATGATCTGGTAGCCGATGTCGAGGTTCCAGTGCTGGCGACCGTACTGTCCGACCCCGGCGCTTGCCCCCGCCACGACGGAGAGGATCCAGTCGCCTGTAGAGTCCTCATCGTGCCAATCCACATGTTGGTGCCCATGCACTGCGAGCTGGAACTGGTGCTTCTTCAGCCACTTCCGGATCTCAGGTGCGCCCTCCATCACGCTCATGTCTTTCCGAATGCCTGTCGGATTGGCGAGGTGGTGATGCATCACCGCGATTCGGAACGGCGCCGTGCCACTGACTCGGAGCAGCTCTTCGGCCCGCTGCCGTTGATGGTGGCCCACCGCCCCACCCGCATACAAGCCGCGATCGTGGCCCTCACACGAGTTGAAGCCGATGAGCTGGACACCCAGCTGCTCCCTGAGATCGAACAGCTCCACCTGCTCGTGCGCTGGCCTGCCATACACCCACGGCCGAGCCTCGGCGTAGAACCCTCTCCAGATACTGGAGAAATGCGCGTAGCGCTCATCCGCTGTCTGAGCGTCTCGGAGCTCGTCGTGATTGCCCGGGACGAGCACGAAGCGGTCGCGCCCGAGGGAGAGCTTCTTCGAAAGCCTGACGAGGAAATCGGTGGCCAGTGCGACTCCGCTCTTCTGCCCCCGATCCAGCAGGTCCCCCGAGACGATGACGAGGTCAGGCGTCCAGCCGTGACTCTCGAGGTCACTCAGGATGCTCTCGAGGAGGCCCCGCTGGTTGTACGCGGGTTCATCAAAGGCAGGCCATTCTGGAGTGTTCCAGTAATGAGAGCTGGGGAAGCGCTTGGTGCCATCGGCGAAGTGCAGATCCGTCAGATGGAGGATCGTCAGGGGGAGGCGGGGGGGGCGGCTCGAATCCTGGGCAGAAGGCAAAGGGTTGCTCTAAGTGAGGTTTCAATTCGCACGTCTCTGGCGTGACTATACTTGCGGTAAAGAGTCCCGTGAAGCGGACGGGGGGGCGTCGCTGTGGCCGCCACCGGACCCTGGCCGTGCGGTGGCTGACACTACCTGCTTCGACTGGTACGATCTGATGACGAGTGACGTGGAGGCCGCCAAGGCTTTCTACTCGAAGGTCATCGGCTGGAAGACCTCGAAGTGGGAGCAGGGCGACTACGAGCTGTGGAACGTGGGCGAGCGGGGCATCGGAGGCATGATGCCGCTGAGCGCAGACGCGAAGAAGAAGGGCACGCCTCCGCACTGGATGGCGTACATCGAGACCGACGACGCCGACGCCACGGCGAAGCGGGCCCAGGCGCTGGGGGGCCAGCTCCACTGGGGGCCTGAGGACATCCCCTCTGTCGGCCGCTTCGCTGTACTACGTGACCGTCGACGACAACGACGCCACCGTGGCGACCCTCCAGAAGAACGGCGGACAAGTCCTCAACGGGCTCATGGACGTCCCGGGCGGAGGAAAGGTCGCCCAGTGCATGGATCCCCAGGGCGGTGCGTTCGCCATCTTGATGATGGGCAAGACGTAGCCGCTACGCGGACCGGGTGCTGGCACGTGCCTCGTCGCACTCCTCGCAGTGCTCCTCCGGCGGACAGAGAAACACGAGAGGGTCCGAGGCGAGGAGCTCGGCAGCGACGGCGACGACATCGCGTGAGTCGCACAGCCGCGCCTGGGCGTTGCCCACGAGGCCTTCGCGCTGCAACGCGCGCGCGCGCAGCGGCTCGTCGATGAGGCGGAAGCCCCGGCAGCAATGGTCGGTCTCGGGGATCATCACCGTTCGTGGGTGCCCCTCGATCTCGACAACGCAGGGGTGCTCGACGGAGTAGGGGACGCCCGCGATGGCCTCCGCCAGGTGCAGCGTCGTGTTCTCGCTGTGGCTCACGCCAAGCAGCAACACCTGTCCGGCAAGGTCATGGACGCGGCCCACCGGGCTGTCCGGACCGTGCGGCGGCGACAGCGGCTGGGGTGCGCAGATGCGCTCTGCCATCGGCCCCGCGGCCGCGAACGAGCCGCCTGGATGCGTGCTGCGCCGCACCCCCGGCCGTCTCCAGAACAGCTCGGCCGTGATGCCCATCCCGGACGTCGGCGTCGACGTAGGGTCGAAGATCGTCTCGCCGTCGGTCATCGTCGGCATGACCAGCGTGCCCTCCTCCCCGAGCGCGGACCTCAGCGCGCGAAGCAGCCCCAGAGGGCCGCCTTCCATCGGCCGCACCGCTCTGAACGACGTGTGCACGAGCAGCACGCCGCCACGACGCACGCCCAGGGCCCGAAGCTGGGTGGCCACCTGCTCGACGCTCAGCTCTGCCATCACGCTGCTCCTTCAGGCCCAGCGCCACAGGGAGGGAGCTCGCAGGCTCCCTGGCCTCAGCGGACCTCTGCGCCGGTGGGGCAGTACCGCTGGGTGACGCTCACCAGCTCCTCGAGCTTGAAGGGCTTCTTGAGGAGCTCCGAGACCTTCATCTCCCGGGCGATCTGGACCACATCCCGGAATGCGGAGATCACCACGACCGGAATGGACGCCAGCTCCGGGCTCTGGAGCTGCTCCTGACGGAAGGCCCTGCCGTCCATCCTGGGCAACATGAGATCAAGGAAGATGAGGCAAGGCTGTGGCCCGGGGGCTCGCAGCTTGTCCAGCGCCTCGAGTCCATTCTCGGCGCCCACGGCCTCATAGCCGTGGTCCTCGAGGACCTCCATCAGGCTCTGGCGAATCTCTTCGTCGTCCTCCACGACCAGGACTCGATGGGCGGGCATCAGTGCATCCCCTCGTTCTTCTCGGGCTCCGCCGGGGCGTGCGCGCTGGGGGCCAGGGGCAGCCGGATGGTGAAGCAGGCTCCTCCCTCCGGCAGGTTGCGCGCGCTCACCCCCCCGCCGTGTGCCTGGACGATCTCCCGGACGACGTAGAGCCCGAGCCCCATGCCACCGAAGTGGCGAACCTCGGCGGCTCGCTCGAAGCGCTCGAAGATGCGCGCGAGGGCGGCCTCGGGGACCCCGGGGCCTCTGTCACGGACCTCGAGGACCACGGTCTCTCCCTCCTGGCCGATCGACACCTCGATGGGCGTCTGGGCCGCGTACTTGATGGCGTTCGACACCAGGTTGCTCACCACCTGCTCGATGCGGAGGCGATCCCATATGCCGAAGACGGCCTGGTCGGCGCGGAGGCTGAGCTCACAGCGTGCCTTGGTGGCGGAGTCCCGGAGGCGCTCGATGGTCTCTCGCACGACCTCGACGAGCTCGAAGCGCTGTCGGTTCAGCTCGAAGTGTCCGGTCGCAATGCGCGAGACGTCCAGGAGCGCCTCGACGAGGTCGGTCAGCCGCTCGGTGCTCCGGGCCGCCCGGTCGACCCTGGCCACCATCCGCTTGTCGAGCTCCTCACACCGCTCGCGCAGGCTCTGGAGCTGGAGCTGGAGCGCGGTGAGGGGCGTCTTGAGCTCATGGGAGGCGATGGAGAGGAACTCGTCCCTCAGGCGAATGGCCTCCTGGGCCTGGGCCACCCGCAGCCGCTCATTCTCCAGCTTCCGGCGCTCGGTCAGATCGCGCGTCACCTTGGCGAAGCCGAAGTGGCGGCCCTTGGAGTCGTAGAGCGCGGTGAGGATGACATGCGCCCAGAACTGAGAGCCGTCCTTGCGCACCCGCCAGCCTTCCTCCTCGTAGCGGCCCTCGCTCAGCGCCAGCTCGAGCTCTCGCTCGCACTTGCCGGCGCGGAGCTCCTCTTCCGGGTAGAAGCGGGAGAAGTGCTGCCCGATGATCTCTTGCGCCTTGTAGCCCTTGATGCGCTCGGCGCCCAGGTTCCAGGTCGCGACACGCCCCGCCGAATCCAGCATGAAGATGGCGTAGTCCCTCACGCCCTCGACGAGCAGGCGGAAGCGCTCCTCGCTCAGGCGGAGCTTCTCCTCTGACTGCTGGCGGTCCGTGAGATCCCGCGTGACCTTCGCGAAGCCGCACAGCTCCCCGGACGAATCTCGCATGGCCGAGATCACCACATCCGCCCAGAACAGAGAGCCGTCCTTGCGCACCCGCCAGCTCTCCTCCTCCACGCGCCCATCCTCCGCGGCCTGCCTCAGGAGTGCCTGCGGCTTGCCGCGGCGGATGTCCTCCGGAGTGTAGAAGCGGGAGAAGTGCTGACCGATGATCTCTTGCGCCTTGTAGCCCTTGGTGCGCTCGGCACCCGGGCTCCAGGTCATGATCCGGCCCTGCGGATCGAGCATGAAGATCGCGTAGTCGCGGATGCTCTCGACCAGCAACTTCCACCGATCACCTACCCGCCACGACGGGTCCTGTGCTTCTGCCACAAAGTAATCCTGTCGTTGCGCGAGTGTTCGCTTCTCGTCAGTCATCAAGGCCCGGACTGGGGGGAGGGGTCCTGTTCATTTTCCAATCTGGGTTCGCCAGTGGCCAGAAGCAACCCTCTCTTCGTTGATTTCGTTGAACCTTCAAAGATCCTGTGATCTTCCAGGTCCCGGCGGAGACGGGCAGTGCGAAGGAGCGCTCTACCCTGTGTGCCTCTGGCTGCACACCGATCTGCACAACCGCCCGCCTAACCCCGCATGCCGCCATGCGTCAGCCGTTGGCGCGGCCGCTGCAATCTCCTCCGCGGCATACGGAGGAGGACTCAAGTGAACGGAACGAAGTGGGACGTGCGTGTACTGGCGATCGCGGGAGTGGGGCTGCTGGGGCTTGCGGCGGTGTTCCTCTGGAGGGATCTGCAGGTCCCCATGGAGATGTTGCTCGCCGTGGTGGCGGTGGGGGCCACGGGCCTGGCCTTTGCCGGAGTGCCTCGGGAGCGGCCGCTCGCCGGACCCATCGCGGTGATCGCCTGCGGCGTGCTCGGCGGCGCCTGGTACGCGGCCACCAAGTCCGGCCTGCTGCTCGTGGGCCTGACTGTGACGCTCGTGGCCGCGGCGCTCGCCGTGTGGCGCTCCCGGCCCGTGAGCGCGGAGCCGGATCGCCTGCAGTCCGTGCTCGTCTGGTACGGCCTGACGGCAGCAGCCATCGCCACCTCCTGGGCCTTCTACTTCCACTTCCTCACCCTGGGCTTCGCGTGGGATGACGTGGGCCGGCGCCTGGTGCTCACCCTGGGCTGGCTCGTCGTGGGCGTCGCCCTGGTGCTCCACGGCCGCAAGCGCGGGGAGGGCGTCATCCGTGATGCGGGCTTCGCCTTCATCGCCATCGCCGTGGGCAAGGCCCTGGCGTACGACACCACGCACCTCAACGGCACCTTGCGCGTGGCGGGCCTGGCCGGCGCGGGCATGCTGATGCTCGGCGGCGCGTGGCTCTCCACCCGGGCCTCGCCTCGGAGCGCCTGAGATGGGACCGATGCTCTCCCTGGCCAGCGCGCTGCTCCTCGGCACGACGCCCATGGGCCCCTGCTACGTGCCCTCGGATCAGACCGCGGGTTGGAAGCGGGTGGAGCTGCCCGCCCAGGCCCCTGCGCTGGCGGCTCCTCAAGGCCTCGAGCAGTTCCGCGCCGGTGAGCGAGCGCTCCTCTCCCAGGTCGACCCACCGGACACGTACCTGGGTGCCCAGGAGCGGCGGCTCGGGCGCATGGTCTATTCCTTCCGGCTTCCGAAGGGCACCTACCGCATGGAGGTAGGCTTCCTCGACTCCCTGAGTGGGGCGAAGGTGGACGCGACGGCCTACGTGGGCGGCCGCGCCTACCCACTCCTCAGTGAGCGGCGGCAGTCCAGCAAGGAGCTGGTGCTCGACTGGAATGTGGCGGGCGTGGACAGCCTCGTCGTGGAGGTGCACCGCCACCTGCGTGAGAAGCCGGTGGTGCTCCACTGGCGGGTGGACCGCGAGGTGGCTCCCTCTCAGGAGCTGCCGACTGGCTCAGCCTTCGGTGCCGCTCGCTCGCTCTACTTCCGGCACCCGGGCGGCCGGCGCATCGAGCTGTGTGACACCCCTGGGCTGCCGATGGCGCTCTTGCGCTGGCCGGAAGGCACTCCTGCGGAGGTGACACTCACACCCGCTGGAGCCGAAGGCACCCCGTGAGCCCACGGCAGCGCTCCAAGCGGGCATCCTGGAGGTGGAAGCCACCATGCGGTCCGATATGATCGGCGCATGTGCCGCAACATCAAGCTCCTCCATCACTTCCAGCCGCCCGCGACCGAGGCGGAGATTCGCGACTCCGCCCTGCAGTACGTCCGGAAGCTGAGCGGAATGCGGGAACCCTCGCGCTCCAACCGGAAGGCCTTCGAGCATGCCGTGGACGAGATCACCGCGACGGTGAACCGGCTCTTTGCATCGCTCGATGCCCATGGCCCGCCGCGGACGCGTGAGGCGGAGAAGCTCAAGGCCGTCCAGCGTGGGCAGAAGCGCGAGGAGCAGATGCGGGCCCGCATCTTCCGGAAGACGGGGTTGCCGCCCTCCCCGTAGGCGGACGCAGCGCGGGGTGAGGTTCCGCTTGACGCCTCCTGGCGGGAGCGCTCGGATGCGCGCCCATGACCTCGCTGCTCACCCGCGCCGAAGCGTCCAACTACAAGGAAACCTCGCGGCATGCCGACGTGCTCGCCTTCGTCGACGAGCTCTGCCGCCGCACGAAGCTCGCCCGGCGCGTGGACTTCGGAAAGAGCGGCGAAGGCCAGCCCCTGGTGGCCCTCATCGTGAGCGATCGCGGCTGCTTCACGCCCGAGCTCGCGCGCAAGCAGAAGAAGGTCGTCGTGCTGGTGGAGGCCAACATCCACGCGGGGGAAGTCGAAGGCAAGGAGGCCGTGCTCGCGCTCGCGCGTGACCTGACGCTCACCGCGCTCGGCCGCAAGCTGCTCGACAAGCTGTGCCTGGTGGTGGTTCCGAACTTCAACCCCGACGGCAACGACCGGATCAGCCCCAACAACCGCAAGCTCGATCTGAAGAACCTCGAGGGCCAGGTGAACCCCGAGGGCGGTGTGGGCATGCGCTACACCGGAGAGGGCTGGAACCTCAACCGCGACAGCATGAAGCAGGAGGCGCCTGAGACGCGTGCGCTCGCCGCCCTGTACCAGACGTGGTGGCCGCACCTGTTCATCGACTGCCACACCACTGACGGCAGCATCCACGCCTTTGATCTCACCTTCGACACGTCTCACTCGAACGAGCCGCTCTTCGCGGAGCTGCGCGCGTTCAACCGGGAGATGCTCGAGCGCGTGGCAAAGGCCGTGAAGACGCGCCACGGCTTCGACAGCTTCTGGTACGGCAACTACAAGCTCGAAGGCGATCCCAGCTCGGGCTGGCACACCTATCCCGCGCTGCCGCGCTTCGGCAGCCACTATCGTGGGTTGCTCGGCCGGATGGACGTACTGCTCGAGACCTACAGCTACATCGACTTTCCACGCCGCTGCGCGGCGACGCGGGCGTGGTTGCTCGAGCTGTTCCGAGACGCCGCGAAGAATGCCGCCGCCTATCGCCGCACCACCGAGGCGGAGGAGGAGCGGATCATCTCGCGCGGCGAGTCGCCCGATGTGCAGACTCTGGTGGGCATCAACTACGGTGTCGCCACGCGCGACGACAAGGGCGCGCTCGTGTTCGAGTACCCCGCCTACGCGAAGCCCGGCGACACCGCTGTCATCCACGCCTTCGACGAAGCCAGCATCACCGAGCGCCGCTACCCGGGGAAGCGCCGGCGCAGCTACCGCATGCCGCACTACCGGACGTTCGTCCCCACCCAGGCGGTGAGCACCCCCGTGGGGTACCTCGCGCCTGCGGAGCTGGCCGCGCGTCTCGAGGG
>Ga0190275_10000441_pt1 | contig 37091 bp, 37 predicted proteins | sample Popmic550T_FD_133745 | JGI IMG/M metagenome (GOLD analysis project Ga0190275, IMG submission 133745) | Populus adjacent soil microbial communities from riparian zone of Yellowstone River, Montana, USA - 550 T | ecosystem: Environmental > Terrestrial > Soil > Riparian zone > Trees stand | place... | reverse complement strand
TTTTTTTTTTTGTTTCTTATAATAAAAAAAAAAGAGAGAAAACAAAATGCTCCCCCCGAGCCACCAACCAACATTTTTGTCTATTACTCTCCCGCGGGGGGGGGGGGGGGGGGGGGGGGGGGAGGGGGGGGGGGGGGGGGGGTGGTGGCGGCCGTGGAAGCCGAGGAAAGGCGCGCGAACCGCCAGAGGCCGAGCCTCTTACCTCCCATCACCTTCGGTGGTCCCCCTCCCCATCTAACGATGGGGAGGCAATTCGCTCAGCAGCCCGGGGTCTTCTCCGAAACCGCCTTGCCTCCCTGCCGCGAAGCGGCGGGGAGGGGGACCATGCGAAGCATGGTGGAGGGGTAGCGGCCGTGGAAGCCGAGGGAAGGCGCGCGAACCGCCAGAGGCCGAGCCTCTTACCCCTCCACCACCTTCGGTGGTCCCCCTCCCCATCTGACGACGGGGAGGCAGCACACTCAGCAGCCCGGGGTCTTCTCCGAGACCGCCTTGCCGCTCAGCACCCGGCGCACGCCTTCCAGGCATTTCGGAGGCACTTCGGCCGTGGCCGTCGCCGGCTTGGCCGCGGCCGGGGCGGCGGGCTTGGCGGCGGCGCCGGCTTCCCCCTTCTGCGGCAGGCCGGAGAGGGCCCAATGCGTGCTCGCCGAGAGCGGCTTGCCGGAACGGACCTGGACCGCGGCCGTGGAGGCCTCGGCGTTCGGCGGCTCGTAGCGGCGCAGAACGGCGCGGGCGAAGCTGTCGATGCTGCCGGGAGCCTTGGTGCCGTCCGTCCCCACCTCAGCCGCGGCGGCGGCTTCGGCGGCGGCCAAAGCGGCGGCCTCGTCGATCGTCGGAGCGTCGGCCAGGCTCGTCGGGTCGGAAGTCAGGCTCCGCATCTTGGCGATCTGCGGCTCGATCCGGCCCGCGCTGAAGCGGAACGCCGCCGGTTTGCCCCAGCCGCCTTCCCAGCGGTAGAAGATGTGGGTGCCGACGTTGGTGAGCTTGACCAGGCTGGAGCTCCAGTAAGGAACCACCCAATTGGTGTGATAATGGGTCGCCCAGCCGACCGGGGCGAAGACCTTGCCGGCGAGCGCTTCCTCGGCCACTCGGCGCGCCCGCGCCCAGCCGGCCGCGGACGGCGTGCGGCGAAGCGCTCCGTCGCAGGTGAAGGTGAACTGGCAGCCGGTCGCCCGCTCCTGGCCCTGGAAGACGACTCCGCAGACGGTGCGCGGATAAGCGGGGTGGCGAACCCGGTTCAGGACGACCTGAGCCACGGCCTGCTGGCCGGCGGTCGTCTCGACGGCCGCTTCGTAATAAACGGCCGCGGTAAGGCATTCGACCGCGCGCAGGCGGTCGGCCGGAGTCGCGAAAGCGATGGCGAAGGGGCGGGCGGCCGGGTTGGGCAGGGTCGAGAGCGGCACCGCGGCATTGATCGTCACCGCGTCCTGCGGGGCGATCTCGCGGAATTGCAGCGGCTCAGGCTGGGGCGGGATGCCCAGGCCCGGGATCCCGCGGCCATGGCTGGCGAGGCGCGCGTTGGGCGTCGCGCTCGCCGGCTCGAACCAGGCGACGCTGAGGCCGGCGATCAGATAGAGTCCGGCCATGGTCGCCAGAACGGCGGACGCGAGCCAGTGCCTCAGCTCCGGGACCCGGGGCAGGAACGGTCGGCGCAGGACGAGTTCGTTCGACGACATCAACTACTCCGGAAAGGACGGGCGCTCTATTGCGACCGCCGATCCATGGCAAGCGCGAGGCCGGTCAACCGGTCCCTCGTCGCGCCGAAGATCTAAGAATTCCACCAGGCCGCTCTCTACCCCAGATGGGGAGAAACCTCAAATTTTCAACCCTCAGGCGGCCCTGCCGGAGACGTAACGGTCCCGGAAATCGGCCGCGAAAGCGCCCAGGCGGAGCTCGCAAATGGCCGCTCTCAAATCGCTCATCAGGCTCTGGTAAAACCAGATATTGTGCTCCGTCATCAGCATCGCCCCCAATATCTCGCCCGAGCGGACGAGATGGTGGAGATAGGCCCGCGACCATGACGCGCAGACCGGGCACCGGCAGGAGGGATCCAGCGGGCCGCCATCCTCGCCGAAGCGGGCGTTGCGGATATTGACCGGGCCGGTGCGGGTGAAGGCTTGGCCGGTGCGGCCGGAGCGAGTCGGAAGGACGCAGTCGAACATGTCGATTCCCCGCTCGACCGCGCCGATTATGTCGTCGGGCTTGCCCACCCCCATCAGATAGCGGGGCCGGTCCGCCGGAAGCTGGCCGGGGGCGAAATCGAGGCAGGCGAACATCGCTTCCTGGCCCTCCCCCACCGCCAGGCCGCCGACCGCATAGCCGTCGAAGCCGATCTCGATCAGAGCCTCGGCCGAAGCCCGGCGCAGCCCCTCGTCGAGCGCGCCCTGCTGGATCCCGAACAAGGCCGCGCCCGCCGAATGCTCCTCCCCGGCGTCGAACCCCTCCCGCGACCGCCTCGCCCAGCGCATCGATCGCTCCATTGCCGCCGCCTGCTCGTCGCGAGTCGACGTCGTCGCAACGAGCTGGTCGAAGGCCATGACGATGTCCGAGCCGAGCAGGCGCTGTATCTCCATCGACCGCTCCGGGCTGATCATGTGCCGGCTGCCGTCGAGATGGCTTTTGAAGGCCACCCCCTCTTCCGTGACCTTGGCCAGCTCCGACAGGCTCATCACCTGATAGCCGCCGCTGTCGGTGAGGATCGGCCGCTCCCAGCCCATGAACCTGTGGAGCCCTCCGAGCCGAGCCACCCGCTCCGCGCCGGGCCGGAGCATGAGGTGATAGGTGTTGCCGAGGATGATGTCGGACCCCGCCGAGCGTACGTCCGCCGGCTTCATCGCCTTGACGGTGGCGGCCGTTCCCACCGGCATGAACGCCGGAGTCCGGATCTCGCCGCGGCGCATCGCGATCGTGCCGGCGCGCGCGGCGCCGTCGGTGGCGGTGATGGAGAAGTCGAAGCGGGGGCGAGCGGCCATGGCCGCGCGCTCCTACACCATCGTCATGCCGGGGACAGCGAGAATCCGGCCCGATCCGCCGCGGCCGGGCTCAGCGCGCCTTGGTGCAGGACAGCGGATAGGGGCGCCCGTTCCAGGTCGAATTGCCCCTGGCCTGGGTGGCGGAAAGCCGTCGCAGGAACCAGCCGTTGCCGTCGGCGTGCCTGAAGTTGAGGGTCGTCGACGTCGCCCTTGCGAAGGTCAGATCGGACCAGGCGCCGCGGTCCAGGAACCGGCCCCGGCGCTCCGCCCCGGCGATGCTCGTTCCCGTCTCGCCGTCGCTGCTGCCATGGTCGACGCTGACGATCCGCCACACCATCCGGGTCTGCCGGCCGTCGAGGACGCATCGCCAGTCGCCCATATACCAGCCGCCGGCGACGGTGCTGGCGGTCGCCGGGGTCGCCGCCGCGAGCAAGGCTGCGAGACATAGCCACCTGGCCGTCATTTCATTCTCCCTCCGGACGGAAAGCCGAGACTAACGCAATGCGCCGGGCGGTTTCAAGCGAACCGGGCGAAAGGCCGGTCGCTCAGCCTGGAACCGCCGGGAGAGACCAGGCCACGGTGGCGAACGAGCCGATCCCGAAGCACCAGAAAGCCACCCAGAAGGGATACTCTTCGAGCCTCCAGATCTGCTGGATCGTGAACGCGGCGACCAGGCCGATCAAGCCCCACAGGATCATCGCGCCCGCCATCAGGAAGAAGCCCTCGCCGCCCATACATCCTCCTCTTGCGATGCCGGCGCTCAGTCGGCCGGCGGGCCTTCCGGGTCGTCCGTTCCGGGCGTCCGCTTCGCGGCCAAGGCGGCGCTTTCCTTCTTGAGCGGCCCCGAGACCGGGCAGACCTGCTGCAGATAGGTGTTGAGGGTGTTGGCGAGGCTGTCGGGCACCAGCCGGTAATGGACGAACTGCCCCTTCTTCTCGCTCGTCACCAGCCCGGCATTTTCGAGGATCCCGAGATGCTGGGACACCGCGGATTTCGAGATGTCGAACCGCGCGGCGATCTCGCCGGCATTGAGGTCGGCATGGGCCAGATAGGCGAGGATCTTGCGCCGCACGGTGGAGGAGAGGGCTTCGAAGACGCGTTGCATGAAAAGCATTTAAGCAGTCGCTTTACCACTTGCAAGCCCATCGAATAAGCGATTAAGTGATGACTTAATAGCTTCAGGAGTTTCGACATGGCCGTCTTGGAAGATCCGCACGCCGTGAACTCCCTCCGCGCCGGAAATGCCGATCCCTCGGCGGGCCGGGTGCGGTGGGATCCGGTCCATTCGCTGTGGAACGGGACGATGCTCGCGGCGGCGCTGATCCTCGGTCCACTCACCGTCTCGCCGGCCGCCTTTGCAATGTTCCTCCTGACCACGGGTGCCGGACTGCTCCTCGGCCATTCGGTCGGCTTCCACCGCCGGCTGATCCACGGCAGCTTCGAATGCCCTTTGTGGCTTGAGCGGGTGCTGGTCTGGTTCGGCACGAGCGTCGGGATGAGCGGCCCCTTCTGGATGATCCGCACCCACGACCTTCGCGACTGGGCGCAGCGCCAACCGCATTGCCACGATTACCTCGCCCACCGGAGGCCGATGGTCGTCGACGCCTGGTGGCAGATCCACTGCCGACTGGAGCTCGATCGTCCGCCTTCATTCGATCTCGGACGGATCGGTCGCGATCCCTTCTACCGCTTCCTCGAGCGGACCTGGATGCTCCAGCAGGTGCCGATCGCGCTCACTCTGCTCTGGCTCGGAGGCTGGCCCTGGCTCGTCTGGGGCGTCTGTGCGCGGGTCGCCGCCTCGGTCACCGGACATTGGTTCGTCGGCCACCTCGCCCATCGCCGCGGCCCGCAAAGCTGGCTGGTGGACGGCGCCGGCGTCCAGGCCCACGACGTTCCCTGGGCCGCGATCCCGACGATGGGCGAGGCGTGGCACAACAACCACCACGCTTTCCCAGGCTCGGCGAGGATCGGCCTCTACCCCGGACAGGCGGACTGGGGCTGGCTCTTCATCCGCCTGCTGGAGCGCCTCGGCCTCGCCTGGAACATCCGCACCCCGGAGACCCTGGCGGCGCGGAAGGCGCTCACCCGCGTCGGAAATCAGAGCCTCCGTATCCGAGGCTCGGCCCTCTGCGGCTTGACCGCCAGCTCGGTCATGGCCCAGACCATCGCGTCGGCCCGGTCGGGACTCGCCCCGTTTCCCTGCCAGCCCGCCGGCGTGAAGCCGGCCAGCTCGTCCTCGAGTTCGGGAAAGGCGCCGGCGAATTTCGCCCTTCCGGTCTCGAACAGCACGGCGACCGGCTCGGCTCTGGTCTCCTTGCCGTCCTTGGCATGGACCAGGGTGACGGGAAGCCCCGAATCGGCGCCGCGAAGCACTTCCGCGACCATCTCGCCCCCGTTATTCCTTTCCGCGACCACGCGATGGGCGCCCCAGGCATGCGCCGCGTCCGCCGCCTTGCGCGCCCAGGCGTTCGGGCTCAGCCCACCGGCCGAGCAATCGGCGAGCACGTGCACCTTCCCGTCCGCCACAAGGCCGCAGACGACGATCCCGCACGTTCCGCCCTGCGACGCGGGGGGGTCGACCCCGACGACCACCCGCCGATAGGGGCTGTCGCCGGCGGCCCCGGTCCCTATTGCCGGTGTCCGCGATTTCTCGATCAGGTCGCGCGGCCACAAGGTGCCTTCGAAATCGTCGAGCAGCGCCCCTTCCAGCTCCTGCCGCCCGAATCTCGTGCCCTTGTGCGCGGCTTCGACCGCGGCGATGAAGTCGTCGGGCAGATGCGGGTTGGCCCGGGTCGCCCCACCCGTCAGGACCGTAGCGTCGAGCGCGAGCAGGCGCTTGAGCGCCGGCACCGGCCGCGGGGTCGTCGTCACCAGCGCCCGCGGTTTCGGGCCCAGGCGAAGCCCGAGGCGCAGATTGTCCCAGGCCGACTGCCCGCGACGCCACTTGGCGAGCTCGTCGCACCAGGCGATGTGATGCTCGGGACCGCGCAGGCTCTCCGGATTGGCGGCCGAATAGACGAACGCTTCGGCGCCGCTGGCGAAGGTCAGCCGTTTTCGGCTCGGCTCCCAGCGCATCTTGTCCCGCTCGTCGTCCCGGGCGACCGCGAGCAGGCCGGAGCGGCCCTCGACCATCACCGCCCGCACTTCCTCCGGATTGGCGGCGACCAGCGCGATCGCCGCATCCGGATTGGCCCTGGCGAAGGCGGACACCCATTCCGCGCCCGCGCGCGTCTTGCCGAAGCCGCGCCCGGCGAGCAGCACCCACACGCGCCAGTCGTCCTCCGGCGGCGGCGTCTGGCCGGCATGCGCCCAACTCGGCCAGTCGGACCCGAAGACGAGGCGCTCGGCCTCGCTGAGCGACCGGATCGCCAGCCGGACATCCTCCTCGCCCAACCCTTCCAGCGCCTCCACGCCCCGCCGGTGACCGAGGTTCATGCTACCCACTCCTCTCCCGCTTTCCGCGGGAGAGGAGCAGTGCCGAGCAATCACTCGCCGCCTCCCCGCTCCCGATGCCGCTTGATCGCCAGGACCCGCCGGACGATCTTCTCGGTCACCTGCTCGATCGACGGCGGCTTCGCGCGCGGCGCCCAGCGCCCGCGCCCGCGCCTCTTCTCCTCCCGCCATTTCAGGAACCGCATCGCGAAGTCGGGGTCGAAGGGCGCGCCTTGCATCGGAGGAGCCGCGCTCTCCTCCGTCCCCGGCGCCTCTTCCGCAGGCACTATGTCGCTGCCTTCGCTGGCGAGCCGGAACTCGAGCGCCAGCTCGGCTTCGTCGAGCAGTTGCTCGAGGGCATTGGCGAAGGCCGGCCATTTACGGCGGCGATCCCAGATCGCCCCTTCGGAAAAGCCGACCGCCCGGGCCGCGCCGCGGACGCTGCCGCATACCCGCAGGGCCTCCAGGAAGCGCCGTTCCACCGCCGCGTTCCAGCGGTCCTCGCCGGTGGAGACCAGCTGCAGCCGCCCCCTCTTGCCGCGCCGGATCATGTTGAACCTGCCGCCTTTCGGACAATCGAAAGGCCCTGTCGCGCCGGACAGCTCCCGATGCGCCGCCTCGGCCGCTTCCTCCCAATCCCGGTCCAGCTCCGGATCGTGCTCGCGCCTCTGGTCCATCAGCCGCGGCTCCACCCCGATCGCCGCCGCCGCCGCCTTCCGGTTTCCCGTCTCCCTCAACACCGCCAGAAACCGCGCCCGCTGCTCGGCGGTCAGCCGCCCATAAGGCCGCCGCCCACTCCCCTCGTCCATGACCCCACCTCCCCCGGCAAATAGTCAGGATAGGAAGGTGATAGGATCTTTCCTATATTTCAACCATAGAACCGGATCGGATCGATTTGCAGGCACTCTGGAGGGGAATGGACAACCGGCGCGCACGGCTGAAGGGTTGAGGGTTGAATCGTCATTCCGGACTTGATCCGGGATCCATCTTGTTCATGCCCGTGCAACAAGGAAGAAAGGTGGATACCGGATCAAGTCCGGCATGACGAACGAAGCAACCTGGCCCAACAGGCTCCAGCCCGCACGCCTGCGCCCTCACCCGCCGAACTTAAACCCCGTCGCGGTTCCTACGTGCCAGGCACCGGGTTACTCGCTGCCGGCCGCCGCGTTGAATGGCGGACGTTGGCCGACAGCGGACCATCTGCTTTTGGGCGATCGAGCCAAAAAGCCGACCACATCGCGTTTACGGGCCGGACGTCCGCTTACGACCCATTGCGGACATTGGGCTGACGGCAGCTAAGCGGCCTTTCTGACGGTCCATCCGGAGCGCCAAATGCCCGCAATGGGTGGAAACGGACATTCGGTTAGTGTTGTCCAACTAGTCATGATATCGAACTCCAAATGCCACGTCGCGGGTTTGACGCAGCACGCGGTCAAGGTATGCTCTAGATCCTAACCACGGAGGCGCTGGTGTTGGTGAACATGAACAGGGCATCGCGGCTTAGTTTTGTGGTGTTCTTTTTGATGAGTTCAGAGTCGGCCAGCAGCCAACGTGCCCCTGCCGACGCGGGTTGCCCGCAGGATCCTGTCGCAGCATCGGAAGCGATTGGAAGGCTGCAGTTAATCGAACGGCGTATGTCGGGTGGCGGGCTGTTTGTGCCTACGTCCAGCGTCTCGATCCGCTCGCCGGGAACAACAACAATCTACGGTTTTCGGCCGACCACGATCTGGAAAAACGAGGGGGTCGAAGCATTCGGAAAAGCGAAATTTAACTATCATTTGCCCTATCCTGCAGCAAGGGTGCGCGCAGCCGTTGTTCGTGCCGAAGGCGGAACGTGTCGCGGCGAGGGAGAGTGTCATCTGAGGCGGCCTGGACCGAGCGCGCTGCACATCATTATCACCGGTACCGGATCGACCAGCTCCATTACCTGCGAATACCGCAATGCCGAATTCGACGATGGCTGGTAGGAGCTAGGCGGGTCAACCTGTCGATCAATCCTTCAAGATCACGTCATTGAGGTCTTTCGACAAGCACCTCGTTTCTCCGGTGCACGAGGGGTCGTCATTCTCGACCTTTGAACGTCCCCCCATTGTTGAAGCCGCTGACGCGGCGGCGGATTTGTAGACACCATCAGGTCGCGCTAACGGCCATATGCCGCCGCTCAGCACAAAGGGGGAATGTCCGCTCTCCACCCGTTCCGGACCTTGGCCGCGATGTCGGCTTTCGACCCATTGCGGACATTCCCAACAGCGGGTAAAGAAGCGTTAACGAAGCGTGTGGCCCGGAAGGGAATACCGGCGGCGCTTCACAGAGCTAACGCCTTCCCCGAAATCGGATTCCGAGCTGACTCACCACTGCGGATAGGTTGGGCGCGCCCGTTAGGGTCGAGAGGTCCGGGGCTGGGGCGCGCCCAAGCCGGGCATAGCGGAAGCCCTCTTAATCCCCCGTCACAGCACGGCCTTAATTTTGGTCGCCGGGGCCTGGGCTTGTAAGCTGCACAATCCCCTCCCCGAAGCGAATGTCCGCTAACCACCCGCCGCAAGTTGATGCCTTATTCGGGAACGGCGTGGGTCTCTTTCATGGGCTGCCAGCCATCCGGCGCGGTGCCTCCTTTGGGCACGGTAATAACGTTCCCATATCCGTCCGTGTAACCCCTCTCGCCATAGGGTACGCGGGTCTGGACGCCGCCACCATCCATTGTCGTCCCTTCATAGATGCGGTCGATGGTTCGGCCCTGAGTTCGATCGCTGCTTTCCTGCCCGGCTTGCCAGGCTCGATTCATCCCATCGAACGATTGCTGGCGAGCTTCGTGTGCGGCCTGACCTGCTGCACCTTGCGCGCGCAGATTCGCCAAGCTAGCCGCAGCATTCCTATTCATTTGGGCACGCCAGCCAGCCATCTGCGCCATGGCCTCTGCGCCATTCCTCATGACTGCCGCGCTTTCGGAATAGGCGGTGAAGATACGTTCTGCGAGATTCCTGTAGGACGTGCATGCCTGGCCGTCGCCCGATCGGCAGGCCTGACTCAACTGGGCCAATTGCCGACTGTGCCCTGGAAATTCAGGTAGGGCATCGCAGGCCAACTGGTTTCCGCTTTGGCACTGTTCCTGTCTGATCTGCAACAGACCCACCAAGGCTTGCTGCGCACCGTCCTGCTGCGGATCGCCAGACGCCATGTCTGCCTGTTCCGTTCCTTGTTGGGAAGCGCTCTGGCCATTGGCAAACATTGGGTCGCCGTCAGTGCTTTCCTGATCCGCACATCCCGCCAGCAAGGTCACCAGCATCAACCCTCCGATGCAGTACCCGGCTAATGTCTCAGTTTTCATGTCCCGCCCCCTTATTGCCTACGTGACCGGTACGCTCCCCAATGTCCGCTTTCCACCCATAGCTGCCATTAGAAGGCGGCGCCCGCACGCGCCGAGCGCCGCGGCAGGTTCAAATTTCCGTGCCCTCGGCTAGGGCCAGGGCATCTTCGATATCGACTCCGACATACCTGACGGTGCTCTCGATCTTGGTGTGACCAAGCAGGGGCGCTTAGGTGCCCGCTAGGCGCTTAGGTGCCAGCTACGTGCCAGCTACGTGCCTGGCACCGACTGTCCCTGGCACCGACTGTCCCCCGATTCTGGAACCGGCCCCGGCGCTCCAGGCTATATTTGGATCGCATCGGGCGCGCGCGGCACCCCCTGGCCTGACTGATAGCGTCCGAGGACAACCGTGGCGGGTGCCACGGCGAAGGCGGCCGCATAGGTCGCGCGGACCGCATTCGAGAACGCGATGGATTCCTGGTGCGAGACGTGCGGGATCGTCTGCGCCCGATAATAGAGCTGGGAGGGATGCGCCGGCGCGGACGCCGTTTGCGTCATATAGGATGGCATTGGATTTTCCTTGGACTGAAGGCCTGGACAGGCGGCCGCCCCGCTCGCGGGACGGCCGGCCGAGTGTCGGTTGCTTACGGCGCGGGCTGGACGGTCACCCCCCAGATCTGGATCAGGCCCTTTTGCAGCGTCTGAGTGACGCTTAGCGTCGAGTCGTTGTTGAGCACGCTGCTGGTCGTCTGCGTGCTCGAGCCCGAAGCCGAGAAGAATGGCCAGATGCCGCCGCTGGCCTGGGCCTGAATCTGCTTGAAATCGTCTTGCGAATATTGAGCGTGCGACTTGACGGTGATCGAATAGTCGCTGACCAGCACGAGCTGGCTGACATAACGGGCAAGGCCGCCGGTTTTCCCGAAAAAATTGTCCCAGCCGCCGGCGCTGGCGCCGGGATTCCATATCGACATGTCGTTTTTGGCGTTGAAGGCCCGGATCACTTCGTCGGACGAGTACCAGGATCCGGCGCTCGACGGCAGCGTGGCGTAGCGGTTGATCGTGCCGGTGATGGTGAATTTCGATGCCGCCGCCATATTGCTCTGCTTCGAGAAGCTGGCGCTCGCCCCGCCCGAGAAGATGTCGAAGTGGCCGTCCGCCGCGCCTTCGATAAAGGTCGAGCTCGAGCTCGTATCCATCGAGCTGCTGTCGAAATCGATCGTGAGCGATCCGCCCTGGTTGATCTGGCTGATCGCATTGTTGATCGTCGTGGTATAGGTTGGCAGGGTATAGGTGCCGCCGGTGCTGGTGCTGAAGGTCGTCTGGTAGGTCGGGTTGTTGTACGCCGCCCACGCACGGTTCAGCGGCGAATTCAGCGCGGCGCTGATTGCGGCTTCGCCGCGAGCCAGCGTGCCGGGATCGAGGTTGCTGCTCATTTCGAAGCGCTGGAAATAGGTGAGCTGGGTCTCGCCCGCCTGCGCCGGATTGGCGGTCTTCCAGGTGATCCATGACGCATAGCCGTCTCCCAGAGCGGTTTGCAGGCCGAGAGCCGAAGTTTCGGGCAGCAGCGCGTTGAGCAGGCCCAGATAGTTGCTCGACCTCTTGTTCATCGAGGTTGCATCGTAATAGCCCACGCTCGTCGCCGGCGGGACCGCGTCGGCCATCAGGAACAGGCCCGCCCCATCCGTAGTCTGGAGGCCGAGGCTGCCCTGCGCGAGCTGGAACGTATCGCGATTAAGTTTCATCGCGTCGCAGACATAGTTGCGCCAACCCTGGTTCAATTCCTGAACCGTCGCCGCTGTGTCAGAACTAGGCATGATGATATCCCCTAAAACGGAGTTGATGCAGCGATTCGCTGCGGCCCCATAATCGAAGCGTTTCTCAAGAAATTCTCGGCAAGAAACCGACTATGTTATCCGTTCAAAATGGATTTAGTTCGGGTCTTTCAGCTGATCTTCGATGCGCTTCAGCGATTCGAGGATATGGCGCGAAAGCGAGGCGATCAGCAGGTCACGGGCGACCTGCTCGCGGCCGGAGAAATGGAGCATCGCGTCGAGCACGCGGTCCGAGCACCGCATCAATGCGACGAGATGGAAGCCAGCGGGGCTGTTCTTCCTTTCGAACCAGTTGCGCACCGCGCGCTCATGCGCTCCGGTCAGTGCGGCAATGACCTTTACTGCCGATCCGGTGCCGCCGAAATCCTGCCTCAGCGCCGATGCGATGACACGCGCGAATTCGGCGGGGTCGATCGGTATCGAGGATTCAGGAAGATCCGGGAAAGAATAACTCGAATCCGATCCACTAGTTTTTTCGGTTTTGTTGGGCATGACGACGGGTTCCTCCGTACCAGCTAATCCAGCTCGACCGAGTACGCGTTATCGCGGCGACGAATTCCGAGTTTCCACTAAAAGCGAAGGCTTGATTATTCGTGGTCGCGGTCAGGTTGGAGAGTCAGGACTCGTTGATCTGAGCCGGAAGATAACGGCGGCGGCGAAAGCTCGCGTTCTTCGTGTCACTCAACGGTTTCAGCGCTCCCGCGCTCGCTGCGATCCGAACCAAGTCGCTGATGACCGGCCATCAACTTCTAGTGCCGCTCTGCGGCGCGGACATTCGCAAGGTGGCTTGCGAAGGGTGGATTTGGAGAATTTCTTCAAGGATGAGATTCGCAAGGTTCGGCACCAAGGGACTTGATGGCTGAGCTTGCCCGGCCACTTCATTAGCGAACGTCGGCTTATGAGATCAGCTTAGCGCCTACCGGAGGGCCGACATTGGCGCAAAGCAGACTTAGGCGCCGCCGGTCCGGCAAACCAACCCGCCGACCTCAGGGCAGCAACAGGCTCGCATCCCCGTAAGAATAGAACCGGTATCCCTCCCCAATGGCATGCGCATAGGCCGCCTTCATCGTCTCAAGCCCCATCAGCGCCGAGACCAGCATGAACAGGGTCGAGCGGGGGAGGTGGAAGTTGGTGATCAGGCCGTCGGTGGCGCGGAAGCGGTAGCCGGGGGTGATGAAGATCGCGGTGTCGCCTTCGAAGGCCTGGATGAGGCCGGCTTCGTCGGCGGCGCTTTCGATGAGCCGGAGCGAGGTCGTTCCGACCGGGATGAGGCGGCCGCCGGCGGCCCGCGCCGCGTTGAGGCGGCCGGCGACGGCGGAGTCGATCCGGCCCCATTCGGAATGCATTTTGTGATCGGCCGTGTCCCCGGCCTTGACCGGGAGGAAGGTGCCCGCTCCGACATGGAGGGTGAGAGTCTCGTGGCCGACCCCCGCCGCCGCCAGCGACTCCATCAGCCGCGGCGTGAAGTGGAGCGCGGCCGTGGGCGCCGCGACCGCGCCTTTCTCGGCGGCGAACATCGTCTGATAATCGTCGGCATCGCGCTCGTCCGCCTCGCGCCGGCCGGCGATGTAAGGCGGCAGCGGCATTCGCCCGGCGCGCTCGAGCAGAAGCTCGACCGGCTCGTCCCCCTCGAAGGCGAGGCGCAGGCTGCCATCCTCTCCTTTGGCTCCGGCGACCGCGGCGACTCCGCTTCCGAAATCGATCCGGTCGCCTTCCCGGACCCGCTTGGCGTTGCGGACGAAGGCACGCCATGAGCGGGGGCCCTCGCGCTTGTGGAGGGTGGCGCCGATCCGCGCCCCGGGCCCGCTCCGCGGGCCGTCCGCGGCGGCCACTCGACGCCCCTCGAGCTGGGCGGGAATGACCCGGGTATCGTTGAAGATCAAAGTGTCGCCGGCGCGCAAGTGCCTCGGGAGATCCGCGACGGCGCGGTCCTCCGGCGCCTCGCCGCCGCGCAGGACGAGCAGCCGCGCGGAGTCCCTCGGGCTCGCCGGCCTCAGCGCGATCCGGTCCGGAGGAAGCGCGAAGTCGAAGGCCTCGACGCGCACCTGCCCGCTTACCGGCTCTTCTTGGGCGGCGGCTTGGGCTTGGATTCGGGGAGCCGGATCGACGGCGGCGGCGGGACCGCGGGGCCGGCGGCGGCCTGGCCGGAGCGGCCCGCCGCGGGCGCCGGACCGGGCGCCGCGAAGACCTGCCCGGGGGCCGGCGGAGCCTTGTTGTCGGCGGCGATCGAGGCCTGCAGGATCCGGCTCGGGCTGGCCGGCGGTTCGCCTTTCTCGATCGCGTCGACGAAGTTCATTCCGCCGATCACCCGGCCGAAGACGGTATAGCGCCCGTCGAGCGAAAGCCGCGGCGCGAGCATGATGTAGAACTGGCTGTTGGCGCCGTTCTCCGCCGCGGCGACGGCGGCGGCGTCGGCGCCGTCCGGGGCGCCCGGGCGAGCGGCCGCGATCGCTCCGCGGACGTGCGGAAGGCCGTTGAACTCGGCCTTGAGGTCGGGAAGCTGGGAGCCGCCGGTGCCGTCGCCGGTGGGGTCGCCGCCCTGGGCCATGAAGCCGTCGATCACCCGGTGGAAGGTCAGGCCGTTGTAGAAGCCCTTGCGCGCCAGCTCCTTGATCCGGGCGACATGGTTCGGGGCGACGTCGGGCCTGAGCTGGATCGCCACCCGCCCGCCGCTCGACAGGTCGAGCAGGAGAATGTTGTCCGGATCGGCCGCGGGGGTCGCCGGCGGCACCGTCAGGCCTTGCGCCGCCGCGGAACCGGCGAGGAACAGGCCGAGCAGCAGGGCCAGCAAAGTCGTGATACGCATGTTTATGGATTTCCCCGGATAAATCCGTTTTCTGGGCCGATATTGCGCGGCGCGGGCGGCCGGATCAAGTGCCTTTGCGTCCCAGCGCCTTCACCCGGCCGGCGACGTCCGCCACCACCGCTTCGGGCACGAACTTCGAAATGTCGCCGCCGTAGAGGGCGATTTCCTTGACCAGGCGCGACGCGATCGGCTGAAGCGAGACGTCGGCCATCAGGAAAACCGTTTCTATTCTATCATTCAATTGCTGGTTCATCCCCGCCATCTGATACTCATATTCGAAGTCCGCGACGGCCCTCAGGCCCCGGACGATCATCGAGGCGCCTTCCCGCTCGGCAAAGTCCATCAGCAGCGAATCGAAGGAGACGACCTCGATATCCTCGCCCAGCCCGGCGAGCTCGCGCCGAACCATCGCCATCCTTTCCTCCACCGAGAACATTGGCGACTTGGAGGGGTTAGTGGTGACTCCGATGACGAGCCGGTCGACCAGCTTCGCGCCGCGCCGGATGATGTCCATATGGCCGAGCGTGATCGGATCGAACGTGCCCGGATAGACGCCTGTCCTCATTCGCTCCCCCCTGCTTCCCGGCGAATGCCGGGACCCAGTCGTTGCGCTCCTGCCGCTGGACCCCGGCCTTCGCCGGGGAACAGAGGCCTCGCCACCTTTAACCCGGTCAATGGTCCCGCTCCACCGCGAAGCGTGCGATCACCCGAAGCAGATCGGCTTCCGCGCCGTAGCTCTTCAGATAATCGACCGCCTGGCCGACCAGAAGCTGGGCCTGCTGCCGGGCGCGATCGCGGCCGAGCAGGGTAACGAACGTCTCCTTGCCCCTGGCGCGGTCCTTGCCGACCTTCTTGCCGGTCTTCTCCTCCTGGCCTTCCTCGTCGAGGAGGTCGTCGGCGATCTGGAAGGCGAGACCGACGTCGCGGGCGTAGCCGCGAAGCTTGATCCGCCCGTCGGGCGGCACTCGCCCCATGATCCCCCCCGCTTCCAGGCAGAAGCCGATCAGGGCGCCGGTCTTCAGCTGCTGGAGCCTCGTGACCGCGGAGAGATCGAGCTTCTCCTGCGTAGCGACGAGATCCATCATCTGCCCGCCGGCCATCCCGGCCGGGCCGGCGGCCCGGGCCAGCTCGGCGACCAGCTCGACCCGGACGAACGGATCCTCGTGGGTCGCTTCGTCGGCGAGTATCTCGAAGGCGAGAGCGTGGAGCGCGTCGCCGGCGAGAATCGCCGTCGCCTCGTCATAGAAATTGTGAAGGGTCGGCTTGCCGCGGCGCAGATCGTCGTCGTCCATTGCCGGAAGATCGTCGTGGATCAGCGAATAGACGTGAATGCATTCGACGGCGGCGCCGACCCGGATCGCGCGTTCGCGGGACGTATGGAAAAGGGCCGAGGCGGCGACGACGAGCAGTGGGCGGAGCCTCTTGCCGCCGCCGATCGCCGCATAGCGCATCGCTTCGTAAAGCCTCGCCCGCGGATCCGGGGGAACGCCCAGCAAGACGGAGAGGAAGTCGTCGATCTCCACCCGAACCTGGCCGAACGCGGCGGCAAGGAGCGAGGAATCCGCCACCCGCGGCGGCTCAGTCGGCGTCGAAGGGAATGGTGCCGCCCGGCTGGCCGTCGCGGCCGAGCTGGATCTTCTCGATCTTCGCCTGCGCCGCCTGAAGCCGCGCCTCGCATTGCTGGCGGAGGCGATCGCCCTCGCCATAAAGCTCGATCGACTCGTCGAGCGACGCATCGCCGCTCTCGAGCCGGCGCACGATCTCCTCGAGCCGCTTCAGCGCGGCTTCGAAGGAGAGTTCGGAAATGGCTTCGGGGGCGTCCGGCATGGCCCGAGCATTGGCCCCGGTGCGGGCGAGGGTCAAGCCGGGGGGCGAGGAGATGGCCCGCGCAACTGGGACGGTATCGCCGAGCCGCTTCCGTGCGCAGGGAGGAATGGAGATGACGGTCACGGCTTCCTCCCTCCGAGCGGAAAGCGGGAGGGGGAATAGGCATGATCCAGGACCCTCTGCCGGAGAGCCGGGTCGAGCCGGCAATAGGATTGGCCGGCGAAAGCCTGGGCGGCGTGATCGAAATTGCGGAAGCGGCCGACCGGCGATGCGGCGTAGAGGCGGTTGGCCTCGCTCGCCGTCGTCGACGCCTCGACCGCCCAGATCGTCACGGCGAACCGAAAGGGCCAGCTGAGCGAGGGAGCCTCTAAGCCCTTCGCGCGCAAATATCGGCGCGCGAGAGAGGCTTCAGGCCGGAAACCGGGTCGTCTCGCATCAAGCGTCGGGCCGATGCAGGCATAAGCCGGGCTGCCGCGCTTCGAATCGGAGAGGACGGGCGCGCTCATCACCTGCCGGCAATAGAAAGCGAAGCCCGCGAGGATCGATACGACGGTCAGGCACAGCAAAGCCACGAGCGTTGCGAGGCAGCTTCGCGCCCTGCCCCTCACGGCGCGGCCTTGGCCCGCTCCTCGGCCTCCAGCTCCTTTCGGCTCAATTTGCCGATCATCGTCTTGGGCAGGCTCGCGCGAATTTCGACCGCGACGACCCTTTCATGCTTGCCGACCTGCGGGTTGAGCCAGGCGACGAGGGCCTCGCCGGTCGCGGCGGCGCCGGGGTGGAGGGTGACGAAGGCCTTGGGACGCTCGCCGGAATGGGCGTCGGCGATCCCGATCACCAGCGCTTCGCGCACGTCCGGGTGGCGATAGAGCATCGCCTCGATCTGGCTCGGGAAGACCTTGAAGCCCGAGACCGCGATCATGTCCTTCAGCCGGTCGACGATTCGGATATAGCCGTCCTCGTCGATCAGGCCGACATCGCCGGTGCGCAGCCGCCCGCCGGCGAAGGCCGAAGCGTCCGCCTCGGGCCGCCGCCAATAGCCTTTCATGATCTGCGGACCCGAGACGATTATCTCGCCCGGCTCGCCCTCGGGCACGGGGCGGGACGGATCCTCCTTGTCGGCGAGGGTGACGATCGTCCCCGGTATCGGCTGGCCGATCGAGCCGACCTTGTTCAGCCCTTCATAGGGATTGGTCGAGACCACTCCGGCGCTTTCGGTCAGGCCATAGCCTTCGATCAGCCGCACGCCGGTCGTCGCCTCGAAGCGCCGCTCGAGCTCGGCGTTCATCGGCGCCCCGCCCGATATCGCCGCGCGCAGGCTGGAGAGGTTCGCGACGCCGATCCGGGGATGGTCGAGCAAGGCCTGGAACAGGGTCGGGACGCCGATGATCGAGGTCGCCCGGGTCCGCTCGATCGCGGCGAGGACCTGGCCGGCGTCGAAGCGGGGCAGAAGCACCATCTGGCCGGCCTTGGACATGGTGCGGTTGAGGACGCAGGTATTGGCGAAGACGTGGAAGAGCGGAAGCACGCCCAGGATCCGGTCCTCGGCCTCGGGCTCGGGGTCGAGCGCCTCGACCTGGCGCGCATTGGCGCTGAGATTCTGGTGGGTGAGCATGGCGCCCTTGGGCGTTCCCGTCGTTCCGCCCGTATATTGGAGGACGGCGAGATCGTCGGGGACGATTTCGGGGAGGGCGCACGCGCCGTCATTCGCGATCAGCGCCGAGAAAGACGTGATCCGAGAATCGTCGGGGCGCGCTTCCACCTCCTTGCGCTTGAACAGCCGGTAGAGGATCGACTTGGCGGGCGGCAGGACGCCGGCGACCGAGCCGACGATCAGCCGCTCGAGGGAGCTGGCATTCAACACCTCGATGGCACTCGGCAGCAAGGCCTTGGCCGAGAGCGTGAAAAGAAGCCGGGTACCGCTGTCCTCGACCTGCGCCTCGAGCTCCGCCGGCGTGTAGAGCGGCGAGAAATTGACCACCGTCGCGCCCGCCTTGAGCGCCCCGTAATAAGCCGCGACATAATGGGGCGTGTTGGGAAGGAACAGGCCGACCCGATCACCTTTGGCCACCCCCATTTCGGACAGGCCGCAGGCGACCCGGTCGACGGCGCTCGAGACCTGCCGATAGGTATAGACCCGGCCCATGAAGTCGATCGCCGGCACTTCGGGCGCGGCGCGCGCGGAGGCTTCGAACAAGTCGATCAGGGTAAGGGGCGGGAAGCTCCGGTCCCAGGGTTCGGGATGGCGATAGGCGCTTCGCCAGATGTCGGCCGGATCGGGCATGGCCGGCCGGATATCCTAAGCGGCGGCGCGGTACCAGCCGACGCCGTCCCGCACCTCGCGCACCGCCTTCCCCTCCACTTCGAGCCGCCTGAGGTGCGCCAGCGCCTCGCCGGTGGCCAGGCCGAGCATGCCGTCGTCAATCTGTCGGGCGAACAGGGTGCCGAAGCAGTCGACCGCGCGCCTGGGCTCGGCGAGCCTGGCATGGAGCGCGTCGAGCCGGTCGCGATGCCCGAAGGCGAGGGCGTCGAGGCGGGCGTGGAGGCCGGTGAAGGGCTCGCCGTGCGAGGGGAGGACGAGGAGGCTGTCGGGGAGTCCCTTCAATTTCTCGATCGAGGCGAGCCAGTCGCCGAGCGGATCCGCCTCGGGCTCGCTGAGGCTGAGCGAGACGTTCGAGGTAATCCTTGGAAGCACCTGGTCGCCCGCGATCATCAGCCCGGCTTCGTCGTCGATCAGGCAGGCATGTTCGGGGCAATGGCCATTGCCGACGAGGATTCGCCACTCGCGCCCGCCGACCCGCAGGCGGTCGCCCTCCTCCATCCGGACGAAGCTGACCGGTATCGGGCTCACCACCGACGCGAAGCGGCCCCAGCCCTTGGCCGCCTCGGCCTCGATCCGGGCCTCGTCCCAGCCGGCGAAGCGCCAATAGGCCACGGCCTCGCGCGGCGGCGAGTCGCGAACGTCGCTGGCGAGCAGGCGGCCGAAAAGATACTCGCTCCGGGTCATCCACAAAGGCGCCGCGAAGCGGTCGGCAAGCCAGCCGGCGAGGCCGAGATGGTCGGGATGGAAGTGGGTGCAGATGATCCGGGTGACCGTGCGGCCGGCGAGCGGCCCGTCGAACAAGGCCTCCCAGGCCTCGCGGCAGGGCGCGATGTCGAGGCCGGTGTCGACCAGGGCGATTCCGCCCGTCCCCGGCTCCGACACGGGATCGCCATCGTCCAGAACCCAGACGTTGATGTGCCTGAGCGAGCCGGGGATCGGGAGCCGGGCCCAGCCGACCCCGTCCGCCAGCGCGATGAGCTCGCCCGGAGCCGGGCCGCGGCGGCCGAGCGGATAGGTCAGGCCCTTATGGCTGTAGGCCTCGCCCGCATCGGTGAGGGAGACGTCGGGACTGGCGGGCTCAGCTCTTGAAGAGGTCATCGGCCGTCGGCTCGCGCGGCGCGGCTTCGCCCGCTTCCTCCGCGGCATGCGCGGCTTCGGCCTCGCGGGCGGCGGTGTCGCGCTCGCGCCGCAGCTCCTCGATCAGCGCCTCGCGGTCGCCGGCGAGCCTGTGATCGGTCGGCGCCGGTTCGATTCCCGCCGCCTTGGCCGCCTTGGCGACGATCGCGTCCAGCTCGCGTTGCGAGCACAGGCCGAGCGTGACCGGGTCCTTGGGCTGGATGTTGGCGATGTTCCAGTGGCTGCGATCGCGGATCGCGGCGATGGTGGTGCGGGTGGTGCCGATCAGCTTGCCGATCTGGCCGTCCGAGATTTCCGGGTGGTTGCGGATGATCCAGGCGATTCCATCGGGCTTGTCCTGGCGCTTCGAGACCGGCGTGTAGCGCGGCCCCTTGGTTCGGCGGGTCTGGTCCGGCTCCTTCAGGATACGAAGCTTGTAATCGGGATCGGCCTGGCCGCGGTCGATCTCGTCCTGGTTGAGCTCGCCGGCCCGGATCGGATCGCGCCCGGTCAGCTTGGTCGCCGCCGTATCGTCGGCGATCGCCTGAACCTCGAGGATGTGGAGGCCGCAGAAGTCGGCGATCTGCTCGAAGGTGAGCGAGGTGTTGTCGACCAGCCAGGCGGCGGTCGCATGGGGCATGAGCGGCTGAACCACTTGTCGTCTCCAAAAACAAGAAGGGCCGCCCCTTCCCGGAGCGGCCGTTACGTTGCCCAGCGATCTAGTGCAGCGAGCGGCGCAGGGCAAGGCGAATGGCGCCCTGGCGGGCCCGGTATCTTTTTTGCGAAAGCCACATCCAGAGGCCCCATCCCCGGCATCTTATCAAACGAAGCTCGATGAACCGGGCCGCGACTGCGCGGCCGATGAGGGGGAAGAACGAATGAGAAAAATGCTGATCGCCGGACTGGTCGCGGCCGCCCAGATCCTTCCGGCGGCGCAGCCGGCCGCGGCCGCGGAGCTCGGCCATGACCGGACGGCTACGTCCAGCCAGGTCTCGGCCTTCGCCGGAGCCCGGCTTCGGGTGCCGCTGGGCGGCGGCCGCGAGAAGCCCCAGGCCGGCCTTGCCCTGACCTCGACCCTGCGCAGCGGCGCGACCGGCGAGCTTCGCTTCGCCAAAGGGGCCGAGCTCGGCTTCGCCGGCGACCGCAAGCTGCGCCTGTCCGTCGCCGGCACTCCGGTCTCGAAATTGCGGCAAGGCGCCGCCGCGCCGGACGGACGCAAGCTCGGGGTCTCGACCCTCGGCTGGATCGGAATCGGCGCCGCCGTCGTGGTCGTCGGAACGGCGATCTGGTTCGTCGACGCCATGAACGACGCCAGTGAATAGATCGAAACCGGGGCGCGGCTTCGCGACTCCTGAGGGGGAAATGTGATGAGAAAATTGTTGATCGCCAGCCTGGTTGCCGCTCAGATCCTGGTCGCCGCGCGGCCGGCCATGGCCGCCGAGCTGCCTCGGGACAGCCTGGGCAAGCCCGCTGAGGCCGCCGCCTTCGCCGGCGCGCGGCTTCGGGTGCCGCTCGGCGGCGGCCGCGAGAGGCCGCAGGCGGGGCTCGCTCTGACCTCGACGCTTCGCAGCGGCACCACCGGTGAGCTGCGTTTCGCGAAAGGCGCGGAACTCGGCTTCTCCGGCGGGGATGCGCCGCTCCGCCTCACGCTGGGGGGAACTCAGGTCTCGCGGCTGGCGCAGGGCCGCGCCGGTCCGGAAGGCCGCAAGCAGGGCGTCTCCACCTTGGGCTGGGTCGCGATCGGTGTCGGCGCCGTCGTGCTCGTGGTGGTCGCCGCGACCGCGATCTGCCTGAGCGACGACGACTGCATCCCGAGCGAGTGATCCGGCGCCCCGGCGCAGGCTGGGGCTCCTACGCCCCCATCCCGACATAACCCGGCGCCGCGGCGACCCGCTCCAGCCACGCCTTCACCGCGGGATAAGCGGAAAGGTCGAATCCGCCCTCTTCCGCCACATGAGTGTAGGCATAGAGCGCGATGTCGGCGAGGCTGAGGCGATCGCCGACGAAGAAGTCGCGACCGTCGAGATGCTCGTCCATCAGGCGCAGCGCCGCCTCGCCCGCCTCGCGCTTGCCCGGCAGCAGCGTCCGCTGCAGCTCGCTCAGCCTCGTCTCGCCGACGAAGGCGAGCCAGAAGCGCAGGGTCGCGACATTGGGCTCGTGATTATATTGCTCGAAGAACATCCAGCGCAGCATGTCGGCCCGGTCGAACCGGTCGTCCGGCACCAGCGCCGTCCCGTCGGCGAGATAGAAGCAGGCGGCGTTGCTCTCCGGGATGAAGCGCTTGCCGATCTGGAGGACCGGGATGCGTCCGTTGGGATTAACGGTGGTGAGGAACTCCGGAGTCCGGGTCTCCCCCTTCTCGATGTCATATTCGCGTCGCTCGATCGGGACGCCGAGCAGCGCCGCGGTGAGCCGGATCTTGTAGCAATTCCCCGACTGGGAATATTCGTGGAGGATCAGGTCCATCCGGTGCTCCCTACGTCATTCCCGCGAACGCGGGAATCCCGCTCCTTCTATCAGGGATTGGCGGTATGCTCGAACAGGTCGAGCCAGTCGGGATTGGCTTTCTCGATCAGTTCGATTTTCCACGCCCTTAGCCACTTCTTGATGGCTTTTTCCCGAGCGAGGGCTTCGTCGATCCGCTCGTAGGGCTCCACGTAAACGAGGCGAAGGAGGCCGTATTTGGCGACGAATCGGGAGCCCTGGCCTTCCCGGTGCTGGAAGGTGCGACGGGCGATGTCCGAGGTCACCCCCGTGTAAATGGTGCCGCGATAGCGGTCGGCCATCATGTAGACCCATCCGCCGCGCATTAGAAAGGAAGCGAGATTCCCGCGTTCGCGGGAATGACGGGGTTAGGCCTCACTTCACCTCCAGCACGATCTTGCCGACATGCTCGCCGCTGTCCATCAGGCGGTGCGCACCGGCGGCGTCGGCAAGCGGAAAGACGGAGTGGATGACGGGGCGTATGTCCCCCGCCTCCAGATGCGGCCAGACTTCCCGCTTCAGCTCGTCGGCGAGCGCCGCCTTGAACTCCACCGAGCGCGCTCGCAGAGTCGAGCCGGTCAGGGTCAGGCGCTTGCGCATGACTTCCCAGATCGGAATTTCCACGCTCGGCCCGCGCTGCGCCGCGATCGAGACGTGGCGCCCGTCCTCCGCGAGGCAGGCGAGGTTCCTCGGCACATAATCGCCGCCGACCATGTCGAGCACCACCGCGACGCCGGCGCCGGCGGTGAACCGCTTGACCTCGGCGACGAAATCCTGCGCCTTGTAGTCGATCGCCTGCGCCGCGCCGATCTCCAGCGCCCGCGCGCATTTTTCCGCCGAACCCGCAGTGACGATGACGGTCAGGCCGAAGGCCTTGCCGAGCAGGATGGCCGTGGTGCCGATGCCGCTGGTGCCGCCGTGAACCAGCACCGTGTCGCCGGCCTTGGCGCCGCCGCGCCGGAAGAGGTTCGTCCAGACCGTGAAGAAGGTCTCGGGCAGGGCCGCGGCCTCGACCATTGAGAAGCCCCTCGGCACCGGCAGGCAGATGTCCGCATGCGCTACGGCATATTCGGCATAGCCGCCCCCCGGAACCAGCGCGCAGACAGGGGTTCCGTACATCTCCCTGGCCGCGCCCGGGCCGGTATCGACGACAATTCCCGCGACTTCGAGACCGGGTATCGAGGGCGCGCCCGGCGGCGGCGGATAGAATCCCAGGCGCTGCATCACGTCCGGCCGGTTGACGCCCGCGGCTGCCACCCGGATCAGGACCTCGTCCGCTCCGGGCTCCGGCACCGGCCGCTCGACCGGCTGAAGAACCTCCGGCCCGCCCGGCGCCGCGGGATCGATCGCGATCATCGTCTCTGGGATTGCGTTCATGCGGTCACGCCTTGCGCCGAAAGCGCGGCCGCGCAAGCCCTTCGGGTTGACGCCGCCGCCCGGAAGGGAGAATCAGGGGGCCATGGACCTGGACGAGCTCTTTCCAAGCAAGCCCGACGATCCGCTGATCCTGCTCGGGCGGCAGGATCTGGATCCGCTCTCGGTCGACGAGCTCCACGCCCGGATCGAAGCGCTCGAGGCGGAGATCGTGCGGGTGCGCGCCAAGATCGACGCCGCGGTTAACCACCGGGCAAGCGCTGAACAGCTATTCAAGAAATGACCGGAGCCGGGGAACATTCGGCCTTTTCCCCAGCTTTCTTGGAGGTGCGCTTGATGACGGCGGTCCGACGTCCGACATTAAGGCCGTGTAGTCCGTGAATCTTTGCGGGCTTTGAGGAGTAACCGACTTGCCTTCCTTCGCCCGCGAACTCGAACAGACCCTGCATACCGCTCTGGCGGAAGCCAGCGGCCGCCGGCACGAATATGCGACGCTGGAGCACCTTCTGCTCGCGCTCACCGAGGACGCCCACGCCTCCAAGGTGATGAGCGCCTGCGGAGTCGACCTGAAGGAGCTTCGCGAGGCGGTCCGCGCCTATCTCGACAGCGAATTGGAAGCGCTCAAGGTCGACGGGCAGACCGATCCCTCGCCGACCAGCGGCTTCCAGCGGGTCGTCCAGCGCGCCATCCTCCACGTCCAGTCGTCGGGACGGGACGAGGTAACCGGCGCCAACGTCCTCGTCGCCCTCTTCTCCGAGCGCGAGAGCTACGCCGTCTATTTCCTCCAGCAGCAGGACATGAGCCGCCTCGACGCGGTCAGCTACATCAGCCACGGCGTCGGCAAGGGCGAGGCCTCGGCCGAGCCTCAGGAGGTCAAGGGCATCGAGGAATCCAAGCCCGAGGAGGGCAAGAAGAAGAACGAATCCGCCCTCAAGCAATTCACCGTCAACCTGAACGAGAAGGCGCTGAGCGGCCGGGTCGATCCGCTGATCGGCCGCGGTCCGGAGGTCGACCGCACCGTCCAGATCCTGTGCCGCCGCTCGAAGAACAACCCGCTCTATGTCGGCGATCCCGGGGTCGGCAAGACCGCCATCGCCGAGGGCCTCGCCCGCAAGATCATCGAGGGCGACGTGCCGGAGGTCTTGAAGGAAGCGGTCATCTACGCGCTCGACATGGGCTCGCTGCTCGCCGGAACCCGCTATCGCGGCGATTTCGAGGAGCGGCTGAAGGCGGTGGTGACCGAGCTCGAGAAGCTTCCCAACTCGATCCTGTTCATCGACGAGATCCATACCGTGATCGGCGCCGGCGCCACGTCCGGCGGCGCGATGGATGCCTCGAACCTCCTGAAGCCGGCCCTTTCCGGCGGGACGATCCGCTGCATCGGATCGACCACCTACAAGGAGTTCCGAAACCATTTCGAGAAGGACCGGGCCCTGCTCCGGCGCTTCCAGAAGATCGACGTCAACGAGCCGACCGTCGAGGACACGATCAAGATCCTCGCCGGCCTTCGCACCGCGTTCGAGGAGCATCACAAGGTCAAATACACGACCGACGCGATCAAGGCGGCGGTTGAGCTTTCGGCGCGCTACATCAACGACCGCAAGCTGCCCGACAAGGCGATCGACGTGATCGACGAGGTCGGCGCGATGCAGATGCTGGTGCCGCCCAACAAGCGCAAGAAGACGATCACCACCAAGGAGATCGAGGCGGTCATCTCGACCATCGCCCGGATCCCGGCGAAGAGCGTCTCGTCCGACGACAAGAAGACGCTCGAGCATCTCGACCGCGACCTGAAGCGGGTCGTGTTCGGCCAGGACGCGGCGATCGGAGTCCTCTCCTCGGCGATCAAGCTGTCGCGCGCTGGTCTTCGCGATCCCGACAAGCCGATCGGCAACTACCTCTTCTCGGGGCCGACAGGCGTCGGCAAGACCGAGGTCGCGCGCCAATTGGCCTCGATCATGGGCATCCCGCTCCAGCGCTTCGACATGTCCGAATATATGGAGCGCCACTCGGTCAGCCGGCTGATCGGCGCCCCTCCGGGCTATGTCGGCTACGATCAGGGCGGACTCCTGACCGACGCCGTCGACCAGCATCCGCATAGCGTGCTCCTCCTCGACGAGATCGAGAAGGCGCATCCGGACCTGTTCAACATCCTCCTCCAGATCATGGACAACGGGCGGCTTACCGACCACCACGGCAAGACGGTCGACTTCCGCAACGTCATCCTGATCATGACCACCAATGCGGGCGCCAGCGACATGGCGCGCGAGGGCCTCGGCTTCGGCAACAACACGCGCGAAGGCGAGGACGAGGAAGCGATCAAGCGGATGTTCACGCCGGAATTCCGCAACCGCCTCGATGCGATCGTGCCCTTCTCCTATCTTCCGACCGAGGTCGTCGCTCGGGTCGTCGACAAGTTCATCCTCCAGCTCGAGCTTCAGCTGGCGGATCGCAACGTCCATATCGACCTCGACGACGAAGCCCGAAAGTGGCTGACCTCTCGCGGCTACGACAAGCTCTACGGCGCCCGCCCGATGGGCCGTCTCGTCCAGGAGAAGATCAAGCAGCCGCTCGCCGAGGAATTGCTCTTCGGCAAGCTCATCCACGGCGGCGAGGTCAAGGTCACCATCAAGGACGACGCCCCCACTTTCGAGATCGTCGCCGCGGCGCCCAAGCCGAGCAAGAAGCGGGGCAAGAAAGCGGCGGAGCCCGAAGGCGAGCAAAGCCAGCCGGAAGGCGAGCAGGGCCAGCCCGAAGAGCAGGCGTAACGGCGCGGGGAGGGACGCTCTCTCCCCGCCCCCTCGCGCATCGCCGGCGCGAATTATCCGAGATACTGATTCTCGCCTGACGGGGTGAGCGGGCGCGCGTAGCGGGGCGTCCTCGTCGGCTTCGTTCGCGCCGCGTCGGCGATCTTAGTCCTGGCGCCACTCTCGCAGGGAGGTCGATGCCCTTCGATATGGCGAACCTTTGCTCCAAAATGGATGAAGTAGGCCACCGGAGAAACGCAGACGATGCATGATCTCGACCGCCGTTCGGCGGTTCTTTCCATGGCGCCCGCAAGTCCTGCCAAGTTATTTTAAGTTCGCACTAGATAGAGAGACTGGATATCTCCCTGTTGGATACACTTATAAAGTATATCCAAAACGATGATAAATTATTCGTCTATCAATGAGGTAGGCTTTATCATATATCTGGAAGGATGAGCTTGGGCCAAGCCCTGGGTACCTGAGACGCAGCAGGGAGGATTGCCGTGTTCGGCCGCAAACCCTATGACCACCGCCTGCTTTTGCAAGACAAGCTCAACCTGATCGACCTGGCATTCGAGGCGTACGACGCGAAGACTTTCGCCGATCTCGGGGGAGTATGGCGCGTCGAGGGCGGCTACAGCTTCTACGCCGCCTCGAAGCATGGCGCGACGGGCCATCTCGTCGACACCCATCCCACCGAACGGGTCCGCAAGATCGCGGCCCGATGGCCGCAGGTCGCGCTTGTGGAAGGCAGCTTCGGCGACCCGGCGGTCGCTCAGGTCGTCAGCGGAGCGGATGTCCTGTTCCTGTTCGACGTGCTGCTTCACCAGGTCCGGCCCGACTGGGACGAAATCCTCCGGATGTACGCGGGCGCCCGGATCATCCTCATCTACAACCAGCAATGGACCGGCCCCGAGACCGTGCGCCTGACGGACCTCAGCGAGAGCGACTATTTTCTCAACACCCCCCACCGGCGCGACGAGCCGCCCTACGATAGCCTGTTCGACAAGCTCGACGAGCCTCACCCCGATCATGGCGGCCGGACATGGCGGGAGGTGCACCATGTCTGGCAATGGGGCATCACCGACCGCTCCTTGCTGTCGGCCTTATGGGACCTCGGCTACCGACTGGAGCATTTCAAGGATTGCGGCCGGTTCGGCACCCTGCCGCGTTTCGAGAACCACGCGATGCTGGTGAGAAAATAAAGCTCGTCCGCGCGCATCGCGATCAAGCGGCGAGTCCGGATGGAGCCAGTTGTCGTCACTATCCCCGAGGAGCGAACCGCCCTCAAGGAGCGATCGCCGCGGTCGGCGGGACGGCCTTCCGGCTGCGCCGGTCCGGCGCTAGGGAGGCGAAAAGAGGAGGATAACGGCAATGTCGCAGACTCTCACCTTCTACACCAACCCGATGTCGCGCGGGCGGATCGTCCGGTGGATGCTGGAGGAGGTCGGCCATCCCTACGAGACCGTGGTTCTCGACTACGGGACGACGATGAAGGCGCCCGATTATCTCGCGGTCAATCCGATGGGCAAGGTTCCGGCGATCCGTCATGGCGACACGGTCGTGACCGAGGGGGCGGCGATCTGCGCCTATCTCGCCGACGCCTTTCCGGACGCCGGGCTGGCGCCGCCGCCGGGCAATGAGCGCCGCGGGCCTTATTACCGCTGGATGTTCTTCGCCGCCGGCCCGGTCGAGGCCGCGGTGACCGCCAAGGCGCTGGGGCTGCTCGCGCCCGCCGACAAGAAGGCGATGGCGGGCTATGGCAGCTTCGAGGAGACGATCGACACGCTCGAGCGCTGCATCGGTTCGGAGCCCTATATTTGCGGGGAGCAATTCACCGCCGCCGACGTCTATGTCGGCTCGCAGATCGGCTGGGGGATGATGTTCGGCTCGATCGACAAGCGGAAGACATTCGTCGACTATTTCGAGCGGATCAGCACCCGCCCCGCCGCCCTTCGGGCGCGCGAGCTGGACGACGCGCTGATGCCCGAGCAGTCCCGCCCCGAGCCTCAGGAGGGCTGACATGGACGATATCCGCGCCGCCGCCATCGCCCTCTATGATCGCTTCACCCATGAGGGCATGGACCGCCGCGCCTTCATGGCCGAGCTGACCCGCCTTGCCGGGAGCGCCGCCGCCGCCTCCGTGCTTCTCGCCGGCATCGCCGCGGATCCGGCCGCCGCGGCCATCGTCCCGGACTCGGACCACCGGATCCGCGCGCGCCGGATGAGTTGGCCGGTGGGTGGCGGGCGGTCGATGAAAGGCTATCAGGCCGAGCCGCGCAATCCTTCCGGACCGCTCGGCTCCGTGCTCGTCATCCACGAGAATCGCGGGCTCAACGCGCATACCGAGGACGTCGCCCGCCGCCTGGCCGTGGCCGGCTATCGCGCGGTCGCGGCGGATTTCCTTTCGCCGGTCGGCGGCACCCCCGCCGACCAGGACGCCGCCCGCGAGGCGATCGGCAAGCTCGACCTCGGCGCCACGGCGGCGGATGCGGTCGCGACCCTGCGCCTTCTGAAATCGCTCCCGGGGAGCAACGGCAAGGCGGGCGCGGTCGGCTTCTGCTGGGGCGGAGGAATGGTCAACCGAGTGGCGCTGACTGCCGGGAGCGCGCTCGACGCCGGCGTGTCCTTCTACGGCCCCGCCCCCGATCCGACTCTGGCGGCGCGGATCCAGGCGCCGTTGCAGCTCCATTATGCCGAGCTCGACGAGCGCGTGAACAAGACCGGCTTCCCGTGGCGCGACGCCCTCGTCGCCGCCGGCAAGACGGTCGACGCGCACGTCTATCCCAAGGTCAACCACGCCTTCCACAACGACAGCTCGGCCGAGCGCTACGACGCCGCCGCCGCCCGGCTCGCCTGGCAGCGCACCCTCGACTTCTTCGGCCGCTACGTGGCCGCCTAGGGCGCGATCATCTGTGATTGAACCGCTCCTCCTGAGTAGGGGCTGAGCGAAGGCGAAGGCCCGTATCGAAGGACCGTCCTTCGATACGCCGGTTCGACAAGCTCACCGGCTACTCAGGATGAGCGAACCGTCTCAACCCAAGACGATCATGCTCTCATCCCCCCTGCTCCTCGCGGGGAAGGATAAAGAAAAGGCCCGGCGTCGCCGCCGGGCCTTCCCTTTTCAGACTGTCGCAAACCTCAGTCCCTGTTGCCCATGAAGCGCAGCAGGAAGAGGAAGAGGTTGATGAAGTCGAGATAGAGGGTCAGCGCGCCCATGATCGCCAACTTGGCCAGCGCCTCGCCGCTGCCCTGCACCTCGAAATACATGCTCTTGATCTTCTGCGTGTCATAGGCGGTAAGGCCGGCGAAGATCAGGACGCCGATCGCGCTGATCGCGAGGTCCAGCGCCGAGGACTTCATGAACATGTTCACGACCATCGCGACGATGAGCCCGACAAGGCCCATGATCAGGAAGGTGCCCATTCCGGACAAATCCTTCTTCGTCGTATAGCCCCAGAGGCTGAGCCCGAGGAACGCCGCCGCCGTCGCGAAGAAGGTCTGGGCGATCGAGCCCTCGGTGTAGACGAGGAAGATGGTCGAGAGCGACAGGCCCATCAGGGTCGCGTAGAGCCAGTAGAGCGCCTGCGCCGCGCCCGTGGACAGCCGGTTGATCCCGAAGCTCATGATCATCACCAGCGCCAGCGGCGAAAGCATGATCACCCAGGCCAGGATGCCGCCGTTGATGAACACCTGGGCGGCCGGCGATTCCAGGCCGCCGCGCGAGAACAGCAAGGCGACGACCCCGGTGAGCAGGACGCCCGAGGCCATGTAATTGTAAACCGAAAGCATGTGGGACCGCAGGCCCGCGTCGAAGGCGATGCCTTCCCGGCCGATCGTCTCGGCCGTCTGCGGCGATGCGGTCGCGCGCGGGTCAAATCCGTTAGCCATCTTGAAGTCTCTCCTCTGGCGGCGAAGGGCGCCGCGGCTCCCGGTAATATCGTGGGAAACCCTCTCACATTCAAGGAAAACCGGTACGCAGGGCGTCCGGCGGAGTCTAAGGAAGGCGGCCATGCACCGCCTGTTCGTCGCGATCCGCCCGCCCGCAACGGTCCGAGCCCGGCTCCGGGATGTGATGGGCGGAGTCGCCGGCGCGCGCTGGCAGGACGAGGACCAGCTCCATCTCACCTTGCGCTTCATCGGCGAGGTCGACCGGCACATGGCGCGCGACGTCGACGCGGCCTTGAGCAGCGTCCACCATCCCGCTTTCCCGATCGCCCTGAACGGCCTCGGCGCGTTCGACCGGCGCGGCGAGCCGGTGACCTTGTGGGCCGGGATCGCCCCGCAGGAACCGCTCCGGGCGCTCCACAAGAAAGTGGATCAGGCGCTGGTCCGGGTCGGGGTGGAGCCGGACCGGCGCGCCTACATGCCGCACGTTACCATTGCCCGGCTCCCCCGCGGCGCCGGGCCGGTCCAGAGCCTGCTCGAGCGTTCGGGCGGACTCACCAGTCCGCCCTTCGCGGTCGACCAATTCTGCCTGTACGAAAGCCGCTTCACCCCCGACGGCCCGCTCTACGAAGTGGCGGAGCGCTACAGGCTGGATTGAGCGGTCACGCCGCCAGGCGCGACAGCAGCCGGTCCACCATCCCGGCATAGGTGTCGCCGAACAGCCGCATGTGGAGCAAGGCCGGGAACAGCTGGTAGAAAGCGCGCCGCGCCTCCCAGCCCGGCTCGAGAGGGCCATAGGCCTCCCAGAAGCTGTCCCCCGGCGAATCGAACAAGGTCAGCATGGCGAGGTCGACCTCGGAATGGCCATGATAGCAGGCCGGGTCGATCAGGGCGGCGAGGCGGCCGTCGGCGACGAGGATGTTGCCGCCCCATAAATCCCCGTGAAGCAAGGCGGGCCGGGGCGCGGGAGGCGCGATCTCGCCCGCTTGCGTCGCCAGAACTCCGACGCGTTCCCGCCACGGCCGGTCGAGCACGCTGGCGGTCGCGACCAGCCTTTGCTCGGCCCAGAAGCCGGGCCAGTCGCGGCGCTCGCGATTGTCGAGCGCCACCGTTCCGATCTGATAATCGACCGGCCAGCCATATTGATCGCCGCCATGATCGTGCAGGCGCCGCAGGGCCGCCCCGACATCCGCCCAGGCGGCCGGGCTGAACACCCGGTCGTTGGGGACATGCTCGAGCAGGAGCACGCCCTCATGCTCGCCCTCGACGACGGGTGCGGGAATTCCGGCCGCGGCGATCGCCCGAAGCATCGCGCCCTCGGCGCCGGCGGAGAGGTCGCGCTTGGCGACCGATCGTCGCCCGTCCGGGCGCCGCACCAGAAGAGCCTCGGAAAGGTCGCCCCCGGCGAGCCGCTCGAGCCGATCCTCGGACAGGCCGGTCAGGGCCGCCACTCGGCGCGCGAAGGCGGTCACCCGCCCGCAATCTCCCGGGCGAGGCCCTCGGCGCCGGCGCTGACGTCGTCCCAGGCGGCATCGAAATGGCTGTCGTCGCCATAATAAGGATCGGCCACCGCCTGACCCCGCCGCCCCTCGACATGGTCGAGAAGAAGCGAGAGCCGCGCCTTGCCGTCGGCGGGACGGAGCCGCTCGAGGTCGCGCAGATTGTTCGAATCGAGCGCGACGATATGGTCGAAGCGGCGGAAGTCGTCCGCCGTCACCAGCCGTGCCTTCAGGTTCGAAATGTCGATGCCGTTGCGGGCCGCGACCGCCGCCGCCCGCTGGTCGGGGGGATAGCCGATATGCCAGTCGCCGGTACCGGCGGAGTCGATCTCGACCTCGAGCCCCAGCCGCTCCGCCTCGCGGCGGAAAGCCGCCTCGGCCAGCGGCGACCGGCAGATATTGCCGAGGCAGACGAACAGGACCGAGCTCTTCATGGGCGATGCCTGATCCGGACTCCAGTTGCCAAAGCGCACCGCTCTGCTAGCCACTGACGGACGTAAAGTACAATGAGAGGGCCCATGGCGTCCGATCCCGCTGCTCCCGCCCCCCTACGGCCCGCCCGCATTGGCACTTATGCCTGGTACGCCCTCTTCGTCCTCGTCATCGTCTACATCATCAACTTCATCGACCGGCAGATCCTGTCGATCCTGGTCGGTGACATCAAGCGCGACCTGTCGGTGTCCGACGCCCAGATCGGCTTCCTCTACGGCACCGCCTTCGCCGTCTTCTACGCCTTGTTCGGGATTCCGCTCGGGCGGCTCGCCGACAGTTGGTATCGCGGCCGGCTGATGGCGATGGGCCTGGCGCTCTGGTCGTCGATGACCGCCTTCTCCGGCTTCGCCAACAGCTTCGCGATGCTCGCGACGGCCCGCATCGGAGTCGGCATCGGCGAGGCCAGCGCCTCGCCGGCCGCTTATTCGATGATTTCGGACTGGTTTCCGAAGGAAAGGCGGGCGACCGCCCTCTCGATCTACTCCAGCGGCCTCTATATCGGCGGCGCCTTGAGCCTGCCGATCGGCGGTTTCGTCGTTGCGCGCTGGAACAGCGCCTATCCCGATACCTCCCTGGCGCCCCTCGGCCTCGCCGGATGGCAGGCTGCCTTCCTCTCCGTCGGACTGCCCGGACTGCTGCTCGCCTTGTGGGTGCTGACCCTGCGCGAGCCGCAGCGCGGTGCTTCGGACGGGCTTCCGCAGCCGATCGTCCGGCCCAATGCCTGGCGGGATTTCGGCCGCGAGCTGGCCGCCATCCTGCCGCCGCTGACCCTGCTCAGCGTCTCGCGCTTTCCCGGCGCCCTGCGCCTCAACCTGATCGCGCTCGCCCTGATCGCCGCCGCCGCCTACGGCCTCTTCCGCCTGACCGGGGACGGGCCGCAATGGGGTGCCTACGGCCTTGGAGTCTACGCCATCTTCTCCTGGGTCCAGTCCTTGAAGTTCCGCGACCCGCCGGTCTACCGGCTGATCTGGGGGACACCGATCGTCGTGACTTTGGCCATCGCCTTCGGAAGCATCTCCTTCGTCACCTATGCGACCAGCTTCTGGGTCCCCCATTATGTCGAGCAGAATTTCTACGGCGGAGCGCTCGAGCCCGCCCGTTTCATCGGCGGGATGAAGGCCAAGGAGGAGATCGGCTTCATCATCGGCTGGACGGCCGCCTTCTCGGCCGCGGCCGGAGTCATCCTCGGCGGCTATCTTTCCGATCTCTGGCGCCAGCGCGACCCGCGCGGCCGGATCTTCGTCAACATGCTTTCTGTGATCCTCCCGATCCCCTTCGTCGCCTTCTTGCTGACCACCGACAGCCTCGCGGCCTTCTACTGGGTGAATCCGATCGCCCACATGCTGGCGTCGGCCTGGGTCGGAGCAGCGGTCGCGACGCTCCAGGATCTCGTCATTCCCCGGATGCGTGCCACCGCGGGCGCGACCTATGTCCTGGGGACGACGATGGTCGGGCTTGCGCTCGGGCCTTATTATGCGGGCAAGGTGTCGGTCATCTCCGGCGACCTCGCGACCGGCATTTTCGCCCTCTACGTCATCCCGCCCTTCACTCTCGCCGCTCTGTGGATCGCCTCCCGCCAAATCGCCGAGCTGGAAGCCAGCAAGGTCGAGAGAGCGCGCGAGTCGGGGGAAGCAATCTGATTTTGCCTCCCCCGCCGCGCGCGGGGAGACAGGATCATCCCAGCACCCCGCAGGCGATGCGCGCGCCGCTCTTGCCCGACGGGTCGGTGCGGAAATCGTCGGGCGCCGCGTGGATCACCACCGCCGCGCCGTCGCCGTCGATGAGCGACGTGGGAAGCATCCCGGACAGGCCGGCATTGGGGATCGTATATTCGAAGCTTCCGCGGCCGTCGGTTCCGACGACGAGGTTCGGAAGGTCCCCCTTGTGCATCCCTTTGGGATTGTCCTTGCCGTGCATCTGACCGGTCGGGTTCCAGTGTGGCCCCGCCGTCTCGAAGCCGGGGCCGTCGCAGCGGCCGGTGGTATGGAGATGGGCGCCATAGGCGCCCGCGCTCATCCCCACCGCCTCGACCCTGACCCTCAGGCTGTCGCCCGAGGTCTCCGCCGTCGCGCGCGCTCGGGTCCGGCCCGCGGAGTCGCGCAGGTCCGCGCTGAGGCGGGGAGGACCGATGGTCGAGACCGCGGCCGGCGGCCCGGCGTCGCCGGCCGCGGCGGAGTCCATATTGTCACCGGAGTCGCCGTCCGTGGCGCAAGCGGCGAGCGCAAGGGCCGAAAAGCCCGGAATCAACCATTGAGCAAGCCTCATCCTCTTTCTCCTCTTCGCGGGAGTGAACGATCCGGCGTGCCTGCGGTTGCCCGCGCAATCAGTTGCGGGCCGGCTGCCCGATTCCGAACCAGCGCAGGCCCGCTTCCTCGACATCCTCCGGTGGGTAGACGCTGCGCAGGTCGACGAAGACCGGCTGCGCCATGTCGCGGGCGAGGCGCTTCAAATCCAGCGCTCGCAACACGTTCCATTCGGTGACCAGGACGACGGCGTCGGCGCCGGCCGCCGCCTCGTAGGGGCTGTCGAAAAATTCGACGCCCGGCATCATCGGGCGAGCCTGCTCGGTGCCCTCCGGATCGTAGCCGCGCACCGCGGCGCCGGCGTCCTGCAGCGCCTGGACGATGCTGAGCGAAGGGGCGTCGCGCATGTCGTCCGTGTTCGGCTTGAAGGTCAGGCCGAGCAGGGCCACCGTCCGGCCGCGAGCCTCGCCACCGAGCGCCTGGACGACCCGGCGGCCCATTGCGCGCTTGCGGGCGTCGTTCACCTTCACCACCGATTCGACGATTCGAAGGGGCGCCTGATGGTCCTCGGCCGTCTTCAGAAGGGCGAGCGTGTCCTTGGGGAAGCAGGAGCCCCCATAGCCGGGGCCGGCGTGGAGGAATTTGGGGCCGATCCTGTTGTCCAGCCCGATCCCGCGAGCAACATCCTGGACGTCGCCGCCGACGGCCTCGCACAGGTCGGAAAGCTCGTTGATGAAGGTGATCTTGGTCGCCAGGAAGGCGTTGGCGGCATATTTGATCAGCTCGGCGGTGCGCCGGCCGGTGAACATGAGCGGCGCCTGGTTGAGGTAAAGCGGGCGGTAAATTTCCCGCATCAGCTCGGCGGCTTCCTCGTCGTCCGTACCGACGACGATCCGGTCCGGCCGCTTGAAATCCTCGATCGCGGCGCCTTCGCGCAGGAATTCGGGGTTCGAGACCACCCAGGCCCGGGCCCCGGGTGCGATCTCGCGGATGATCCGCTCGACCTCGTCTCCGGTTCCAACCGGGACGGTGGACTTGGTCACCACCACCGCCGGTCCGCGCAGCGCCCGGGCGATCTCCTCGGCGGCTCCGAACACATAGCTGAGATCGGCATGGCCGTCGCCGCGCCGGGACGGAGTGCCGACGGCGATGAACACCGCTTCGGCGCCGTCCATGCCTTCCTTGAGGTCCGTGCTGAAGGCGAGCCGGCCGCCGCTGACATTGCGCTCGACCAATTCGTCGAGCCCCGGCTCGAAGATCGGCATCGTCCCCTTCCTCAGCGCCTCGATCTTGCCCGAATCCTTGTCGACGCAGACGACGTCATGGCCGAAATCGGAGAAACAGGCGCCGGAGACCAGGCCGACATAGCCGGTACCGACCATCGCGATGCGCATCGGGTGATCCTTGGCTCACGGAGGGAATGGATCGCTTAGCCCGAGCGGCGCGCCCGGAACAAGGGCCCCGACCCCCCTGTCGCCGCGAGCCGCGGCGGGCGAAGATACAAAAAGAAAGGAGCCGGCCCGAAAGCCGACTCCCTCCTTGTTCTTTGGCGTTGCGCCGCCGGAGCGGCGAACCCCCTTCTTACCAGCCGGAGCCGGGTCCGAAGGTGATCTCCACGCGCCGGTTCTGAGGCTCGCGGACACCGTCGGCGGTCTCGACCAGCGGCCGGCTCTCGCCGAACGCTTCCGTGGTCATGACGCCATCGGGGATGCCGCGGCCGGCCAGGTACGAACGGACGTTCGCGGCGCGACGCTGCGAGAGACCGACGTTGTACTGGTCCGAACCGGAACGGTCGGCGTGGCCCGCGATCATCACCTGGGCCTGGCCGCAGGTCTGATAAGCGGAAGCCGCGTTGTCGAGGATCGCCGAAGCCTGCGGAGTGATCTCGTCACGGTCCCAATCGAAGAAGACCATGAACGGACCCGCGACGCACGCCGGCTTCACAGGCTCCGGAGTCGGCTCGGGCGGAACCGGAACCGGGATCGGCTCGGGGATCGGCTCCGGCTCGGGCGGCGGCGGCACGTCGCCACCGAAGTTGAAGGTCAGGCCGCCGAGAAGGCTGTGCGAACGGAAGCGAAGCTCGCTCTCCGCGCCGTTGAACGCGACAAGCTCGACCTTGTCGGCGTTGAAGAAGCGATACTTCACCGTCACGTCGATATTGTCGCTGATCGCCTGGCGGACGCCGGCGAAGACCTGCCAGGCCAGCTTCGAATCGGAGCCGTCGAGGAAGGGCGTCGCGTTGGCGAAGTTGCGGTAGTTGTTCGCCTTGACCCGCGCCATGCCGACACCGCCGCCGACGAAGCCGGAGATGCCGTCATCGTCGCCGAAGTCCAGCATGCCGTTGATCATAAAGCTGAGCGCGCTCGAGCTCCCGCTCGCGTCGCGCTGGGCCGGGAAGATCGCGCCCTCCAGCGGAAGCCTGATCGTGGTGTTGTAAGACTCGAGATCCGCCTTCTTGTAGGCAGCCTCGGCTTCGAGCCGGAACGCACCGAAGTCGTAACCGACGAAGATGCCACCGTCATAACCATAGTCATGGTTCAGCGTGATGGCGTTGTTCGTGGCGCCGACATCGACGTCCATATCTTCGACGATCATCGCACCAAATTCGCCACCAATGTACATCGCGCCATCGCGCGCAAAGGCTGGAGTGGCGAGCAGGGTGGATGAAAGCGCCATAGCGATGGCGAGCTTCCGCATAAACTTTCCCCTTTCTTCTTGCGTCCCTACGGGAACGACCATGAACTCAATACGGTAAGCG
>Ga0190275_10000440_pt1 | contig 37178 bp, 26 predicted proteins | sample Popmic550T_FD_133745 | JGI IMG/M metagenome (GOLD analysis project Ga0190275, IMG submission 133745) | Populus adjacent soil microbial communities from riparian zone of Yellowstone River, Montana, USA - 550 T | ecosystem: Environmental > Terrestrial > Soil > Riparian zone > Trees stand | place... | reverse complement strand
TTGAAGCCCACGTCAAAGGCCAACGGCCCCACCGGCGTCACGTAGCGCAGCCCCACGCCCGCCGTGTAGCGCAGCACCGTGGGATCGAAGTTCGTCCGCTCAGCCCACAGGTTGCCGGCCTCGAAGAAGAAGCCCAGGTCCAGCGAGCTGAAGGCCGGCAGGCGCAGCTCCGCCTTCCCCAGGGTGAACAGCTCGCCGCCCTGACTGAGGGGCGCCTGCCCCGCAAGCACCGCCACCAGCTCGGACGGACAGCCCAGCGGATTGACGACGGAGCGGCAGTCCAGCAGCTGCTGGCGTACCTCCGCGCGCTGGTCCTCGGGCAACACCCCATCCTCTCGGAAGCCGCGCAGGCTCGAGGAGCCGCCCAGGTAGAAGAGCTTGGAGCCGATGGACTGCGCGTTGTCGGCCAGTGGGACGATCGTCCCGGCCCGGGCCGACAGCGCGAAGCTGGCGCGGCGGCCCAGCGGGGCATACACGCTCACACTGCCGGACAGCTTCAGCTCGTGGATGGGGAAGTCCTCGGCCCTGTTGCCCAGCGCGTCCGTGGGCGCCACGCTGAGGTCCCGGGTGTACTCCGCGCTGGTGGCGAGCAGAAGGCCCTTGCGCGGATGGGTGGGATCATCCCGGAAGTCGAGCGTGGAGGATGCTCGGAGCGAGTACAGGGTGAAGACACCGTACGGAAAGCGCAGCCGCTCCAGGTCCGCCCGGCTCAGCACGTTCAGCACGCCGCCGCGCGAGCGCAGCCGGTTGTGCTCCAGCTCGCCTTGCACCGACAGGTTGAGCCACCGTGCCGCCGGCCAGTCCAGGCCGGCCACCGTCGCGAACCGCGTGGAGAGATAGGAGGGCCTGTGGATGCGCTCGCCGATGAGGTCCAGCCGCGCGCCCGTGTCCCGTGGCAGGAGGAAGAAGTTGAGGCGCGGCTGGCTCAGCGCCACGCTGCCGCGCCCGCCCAGCCCATCCCAGCCCTGGAGGGAGCTGTCCTGGATGCCGTCGAACCGCCCGGAGAACGCCTCCTGGCTCCAGCCCACGTAGTTCACCTTGGCACGGGCCAGCAGGTTGAGCCCGCGTCCGTCCACGTTCGGGAAGGCCGTGTCCACCGTGACGCGCGGACCGTCCACCAGGAAGTACCCGCCGGACACCTCACCGTCGATGCGCGGCCGCTCCTGCACCGTCACCAGGATGTCCTTGATCTCCTCTCGGCGGTTTGGCTCGCGCAGCTGCAGCTCCACCTGACGGAAGATGTTGAGCCGCGCCAGCCGGCGCCGGCCCTCCGCCAGCTTCTCCAGATCCAGCGTCGTGCCCACCTCCAGGTCGAGGTGCGAGCGCAGCGTTCGCTCGTCCGTGCGGGTCAGCCCCTGGACGATGATGCGGCCCACTCGCACCTGCGGGCCCGGCTCCACGTGCAGGTGGACCTTCACGTACCGCGGATCCTCTCCTCCTGGCAGCGCCTTCACCTCCACACGAGCGAACAGGTATCCCTGCTTCGCGACCGCCCGCTCGAGGTTCTGGCGCGCGCGCTCCACCGCCTCCTCGCTGAGCGAGTCCCCCTCGCTCAGCCCCAGCCCCGCGATGCTCGTCCCCGGCGGCTCTCCGTCTACCTTCACCTCGTCGACCCGCGTCTCCAAGCCCTCCTCCACCTGGAACTCCGCCACGGCCGTGCGCCCGTTCACATCCAGCTCCAGCCGGTGGAAGCGCACCTGCGCATTGGGGAAGCCGCGCTCGCGATAGGCCTCCGTCAGCACCTCCGCGGCCTCCAGGTACGCCTCCTCCACGAAGACGGTGTGGGGATCCGGTGCTAGCGGAACGGAGCGAGGCCCCTGCCCGCCACGCCCGTCGAGCTGCAGCGGATCGTCCCGCAACGGCAGCGTCAGCTCGGGCACCGGATCGGTGTTGCGGATGCGCTCGGCGAGCACCTCGCGCAGCACGCCGCTGGGCAGCGCCCGGTTTCCCTGGAAGCGCACCTCCGTCACAGTGAGGGGCCGCCCCTCCTCGATCTCGAAGACGAGCACGGCCTCCGCATGGTCCGGCCTGCGCACCTCGCGCGGGGTGACTCGCACGTCGTGGAAGCCCCGGTAGCGGTAGAAGGTCGCCACCCGCCGCGCCAGGTTCCACATCACCCCAGGATCCAGCGACTCCGTGCCGTCATAGGCCAGGACGCGGTCCAGGAGCGTGCCCGGGAAGTGGTGGTTGCCGTGGAAGTGGAGGGTGTAGCGAGGGCCGGCGGAGACGGGCAGGGCCACCGTCGCGAGGCCTGCCTCCAACGTCACCGAGGGGTTCCCCACCCGCGCGCGGAAGTAGCGCTGCTCGCGCAGGAAGCTCCGCAGTTGCTCCAGGCCCGCTTGGAGCCGCGCCTGATCGAACACCATGCCCGGCTTCAAGCCCAGCGCCTCCAGCAGCTGAGACAGCGGCAGGCCGGGACTGCCCGCGAGCGTGACGCGCTCCAGCCGGGTGGGCTGGCCCTCGTCCAGCGTGAACACCAGCACCACCCCGCCCGTCGCCGGCTCCTGGGACACCGCCACCCGCGCCTGATCATACCCCTTGCGGCTGTACGCCTCCTCGATGGCGGCGCGGGCCGTGTCGACACTGTCCGGATCCAGCGGGGCGTACTCCGGCAGACCGCTGGCCTCGCGGATCTCCTCGTCGGACAGGGCGACGTTACCCTCGATGACGAGCCTTACGAGCTGCTGCACCGGCGTGAGCTGGAACACCAGCCGCACGCCGCCGGGCACCTCCACCGCGCGGACCTCCACGTTCGTGAAGCGGCCGGTGTTCCACAGGCCCTCCACGCTCCGGCGCACCGCCAGCGGCGAGAGCACCTGCCCACGGCGGATCGTCACCAGCTCCGCCAGCCCCTGCGTGTCCGAGCCTGGCGGAAGGACGAGCTCCACCGCCATGACGTCGGGGGCCACCTGCTCCCCTGGCTCTGCGAGCTCCTCGCCCGCCGGAGGTGGCGCCTGCATGGCGGGACGCGCCAGGACTGCGCCTGCCCACAGCAGGCACACGGAGAGCGCTACTCGACCTCCCAGCTCAATTTGAGCTCGAGTCCGAGGTTGCCGAACGCGGCTTCGCTGTTCTCGTTGTCCCACTGGGCCTGTGCGGAGAGGCGGTTGTCGAAGCGGTACTCGGCCCGGGCGCGTGTCCCACGCCCGCTGACTGGCTGCGTCATGCCGATCTTAAGCTGATCGCTCAGGATCTTCGACTCCAGTTGTGCGGTCGGCTCCGCCTGCCTGGTCGCATCGTTGTACGTGGTCGAGATCTGGAAGGACAGATCTCGGAGGACGGGGTTGCTCGGCAGGAAGCGCTTCACCTGCCTATCCAACCCCGACACGTTGAAGAGGGCCTCGGCGGCCAGGCCCGCACTGGCCGAGGCCGCCGTCTCCTTGTCCGTGCTCGTCACACCCAGGGTGAGGAGGGAGACCACATCTCCCTCGGCCAGGGCGGGCTCGGAGGAGAAGACCACTTGCGGGTCCGCAGGGCGCCCGAAGGCGTGCACCTTCACGGTGTACTCGCGCACCTGCGTCTGCCCGCGCACGTCGAACACGAGATCGATCCCGTAGCGGTCCCGGAGCTCGACCTGGCCCTGGCTGATGACGAACTGGTTGTTGCGGAAGAAGGCCTGGCTCTCCTCGTCCGTCTCCACGCGGCCGAGCAACCCCGGGCGCATATTGGTGCCCGTCAGCCGCAGGTCGCCCAGCAGCCGGGCACGGGCCAGGTTGTTGTCCACCCGCACATCCTTGAGGTGGACACGCACATCATAGGTGAGGAACTCCCGCGGCCTGTCCGACGTCGTCGGCAGCACCGCGCCGGTGCGCCGTCCCAGGTTCTTCAGCATGGAGTCCAGCTCCAGGCCCTTCTGGTAGCGCAGCCGGAGGATGTCGATGTCGCCCGCAAGCAGCAGGGCGTCCGGGTTCCCCGTGAGCTGCAGCCCGCCCGAGACGGTGACAGGAAGATCATCCGAGTAGCGGTACGTCACGTCCTCCAGCTCGGCCACCAAGGTCATCTTGTCCGGCTGGAACTGCTTGAGGGCGAGCTCGCCGCTGGCGGTGACGCGCCCCTCGTTGAGCAGGCCCCGGAAGCCCTTCAGCAGCACGCCCTGCTCGGTGAAGGTGACCAGGCCGGACACGGCGCGCAGCGTGATGGGCCGGCCGCGCGCGGACAGCCGGAGCTCGGAGACAGAGGCCTCACCCACCAGGGAGGGCTTGTCCAGGCTGCCAGTGGCCTGCCCCTGGAACTCCACCCGCCCGCCCGTGCGCTCCACCTCGGGAAGCACCGTCTCCAGCAGGCGCATGTCCAGGCCGCCGCTCACGTTGAGATCCAGGGTGCGAAGCCCCATCCAGCCAGAGCCGGAGAGCTCCAGGTCCGGCCCACGGAAGGTGAAGGGCTCCACGCTCAGCTTCCCGCCCGCGTAGCTCAGGGTGATGGGCCCCTCGTTCACGCCACGCAAGCTGCCGCGCGCCAGGGCCAGCTGGTCCACGAGCGCGGTCGCCTGCGCACCCTCCATGTTGCGGATGTTGCCCTGCACGCTGAGGATGCCGGTCAGCGAGCCGGACATGCCCTGCGTCAGGGCGCTCTGGGGCAGCAGCGGGCGGATCTCCGGCAGCGACAGGACCACGGACAGCTCGTAGGGGAACGGCTCCCGCACCTTCATCTTCAGGTCACCGTTGGCATCCCGGAAGAGCGGCCCGGAGATCACCAGATCCCGGCCCGTCATCTCGCCCACCAGGTGCATCGCGCCGAGATCGCGGTCCGCGAAGGTGATGCGGGGGCCCTTCAGCTCCCCCTTGACGATGGGCAGGTTGGAGTTGCCGCTGACCGTGCCGTCCAGCGTGAGCGTGCCCTGCATGCCCATGCGCGCGGCGAGCTCCGGCCCCACCGCCTCCGCCAAGGAGAGGTCCTCGCCCCCGAAGCGGTAGTCCAGCCCGCCCGCGAAGGTGAAGGTCCCCTCCGCCCAGCTCTTGCCGAGTGGCCCCACCAGCGTGGTGCGCTCCAGCACCATCGCCTTGCCATCCACGAAGCGCAGCCGCGAGGAGCCCTCTCCCATGCGGCGCCCATAGTAGGTGGTGTTCTTGAAGTCGAACGCCGCCAGCCCCTCGAAGCGATCCACGGGGCTGTCGATCTCCACCCGCCCGGAGGCCAGGCCCGCGATCGTCCCCTGCATGACGGCGATGTTCGGGTGGAGCCCAGCGATGATGTCCAGCAGGTCCTCCGTGCGCCCCTGTGGCACGTTGACCTCGGCCTTCGCGTGGAGCGACTTGCCGAAGGTGAGCGCGGCCTTGCCGAAGTACTGGGTGCGGCCCTTCTGCCCGGACATCGCCGGGAAGGACAGCACCAGATCCTCGAACGTCGCCTTGCCCTGCACCACGCCCAGCCCAAAGCCCCAGAAGGTGAAGTCCCGCAGCGAGAGGTTCGAGTCCACTTTCACGTCCGCGTACGGCCCCACCACGGTGAGGCTCGCCGTGCCGCGGCCCTCCCACGGCAGGCCGGCGATGGCGCCATAGTCGGAGAGCTCCAGCTCGCCGTCCGCGCGCACCTCCAGCCCGCGCGTGGGCTCATAGAAGAGCGTGACATCCGAGTTCATCTTCGAGCGGCCCGACTCCACCTGTGCTCCGATGGTCACCCGGTCCGCGAGGATCTTCAGCTGCGCCTGCACCCGGCCCCGCTCGAAGGCCAGCAGTGTGAGCCCCTTCTGCTCGGGCGCATCGAAGGCGCGGGTGGCCAACACAAAGCGGCCGGTGCGCAGCTCCGCCGTGCCCGAGAGCTGCGGCCGCGGCAGGATCGTCCCGGAGAGGTGTCCCGTGGTCGTCGCCGGGAAGTCCACCCAGGAGCCCTTCACCCCCGCCTGCGCGAGGATCCGTCCAAAGGACGCATCATGCGTCTCCACGTCCAGATCCACGGGGAGGCCCGGGGTGAGCCGGACCGTGCCGCTCACCTCGGCGCGCCCGTTGCCCACGGGCACCGTCAGCTTCTCCACCAGCACCCGCTCGCCCTGGTAGTGCAGCTGCGCTGTGAGCGAGGTGGGGCCGTAGCGCTCATAGGCGAGGCCGTTCGCCGTCACCTCGACGGACACGCTCGGCGCCAGGGGGCGGCCCGTCACCGTGAGGCGCGTCCACACGTGCCCCGAGGCGGACCGCTCCAACAGCCCCGCCTGAGAGAGCGTCCGCAGCGGGAAGAACACCTGCGCGTCCAGCGCGAGCAGCGGCTGGCACAGCGACTCCACCCGTCCCGAGACGCTCACGGTGGCATCGTCCAGCGCCACCTCCGCGCGGTTGAGCTCCAGCGACTGCTCGTCCACGTCCAGGCCGCCGCTCAGCACCAGCCGCCCCAGCAGCAGCTCGCCGCCTCCAGGCCCCAACCCCACCACACCGCGCCGGGCCTCCACGTCGAACTCGGCGATGCCCCAGCGCTCCTTCCATCCCACGTCCAGCTCCGACACCTCCACGCGCCGTCCGCCAGGCAGCACCACCCGCACCTGCGCTCCTGTGAGCGCCAGCCGGGAGATCCTCAGCCGCTCCAGCGGCGCCAGCACGCACGGAGCCGGCTCACCCGGCTTCTCCTTCGAGGGCTTGGACAGATCCACCACCACGCGAGGCCGCTGCACGCGCACCAGATCCAGGGCCAGCTTGCCGGAGAAGGGCCGCGTCAGCCCGAGCTGGACCTCGGCCAGATCCGCGGCCAGCAGCGGCGTGTCCGTGCCGGGCGTGAAGAGGGCGAGTCCGCGGATGATGACCTTCTGTCCGAGCGGATCCAGCTCGCACTGGCCGATGCCCACCTCCAGCCCGATCAGATCCGGCAGGTTCCGCCGCGCGAGCGTGCAGGCCGTCTCCCAGGCCACGGACGTACGTAGAGCGGCAATGGCCCCCACGATGAGGAGGGCAATCACGAGTAGCGCCCGTCGCGCGCCCTGACGGCTCTGAGTGGCCAACGCCGCTACAGCTTACCGAGCCCCTCGAGGTAGCGGTCGATCTCCGCCAGATCGATCTTCGCGCTGGCTGGTCGGCTGCTGGGCTCAGGAGCAGGCTTCGCCGGAGCCCCCGGCGCCGGGGGCGGTGCCGAGCCCACCAGGCCCAGGTTGTCCGCTACCCGACGGATGAGCTCCTCGCTGATGGTCTCCTGGCGGGCCAGGAACGCCTCGAAGAGGGCGTTGTCGCACAGGGTATTGATGACGCGCGGGGTGCCGCCGGAGGCCTTGTGGATGGCCAGCAGCGCCTCGGGCGAGAAAGGCAGCCGGGGCGAGCCAGCCAGCCGCAGGCGGTGCTTGACGTAGGCCTCTGTGGACTCGGCGGTGAACGGCTCGAGCTTGTAACGGAAGGCCACACGCTGGGCGAGCGGCGGATCCAGCTTGAGGTTCTTCTCGATGTCCGGCAGCCCGAAGAAGACGAAGGAGATGAGCTTGCGCTCCGGAACCTCCAGGTTCAGCAGGCCACGGAACTCCTCCATCAGCTCGCGCGTCTCCAGCATCTGGGCCTCGTCGATGAGGACGACGGCCTTCTTGCCGGACTCGTAGATCTGCAGGAGGCGCTGGTAGAGCTGGGACAGGAGCGCGAGCTTCTCCTGGGCCGGGTTCTCCACGCCCAGCTGCAGCGCGATGCGGCGCAGCAGCCAGTTGGCGGTGATGCCCGAGTGGATGATGACGAGCAGCGCCGCCTCGTACTCGGACTCGGGGAGCGAGTCGAGCATCCGCCGCGCCAGCGTCGTCTTCCCCGCGCCGATGTCCCCCACGAGGATGGACAGGCCCTTCATGTAGCCCACGGCGTGCATCAGCCGCGTCAGGGCCTGGGAGTGCTGGGTGGAGTTGTAATAGAACCGGCTGACCGGGGCGTTGGAGAAGGGCTCGGTCGTGAGCTCGAAAAAGTCGAGGTAGGTCGTCATGGGCTCGCCGGACGTAGACTACACGTAGCCTACCTTGCGGGCCTTCGGGGCGCCCGCGGAAGCTGCGGCTGCCGCTGGAGGAGGCTTCGGAGCTGCAATGGGGTCAGGCTCGGGCTTCACCGACGCGGACAGCCGCTCCACCTGGGAGGAGACGTCGCGGTACTTCGGGTCCAGCTTCGCTACCCGCTGGTAGTGGTAGAGCGCCTTGCCCTCCTCGCCCATGGCCTCGTAGGCCAGCGCCAGCTCAAACCCGAGCGCCTTGGCCGCCTCGTCCTTGGCGTGCTCGCTGGCGAGCCCCTCCTTGAAGGCCTTCACCGCCTCCGCGTGCTCGCCGCGCAGGCCGTGCAGCATCCCGATCATCGTGATGCAGTCCAGCTCGCGCTTGGTGCCCACGCACCCCTTGCGCGCGACGGCGAACTCGCCCAGCGCATCGTCGCTGAGGCCCATCTCCTTGTAGGCGATACCCAGATCGTAGTGCGTGTCCACGTCCTCGGGCTTGACGACCTTCTCCAGCCCCTTCTTGAACTCGGCGAAGACCTCTTCGACCGAGTACTGGAAGTCGTCTTCGGACGAGCTCGGGGCGGGCGAGGTGTCGGCCAGCCCATCGATCTCCCCGGCCAGCTCCGCCGCCAGATCGAACGCGTCGCGCTCCGCGGGCGCATCCACCGGCTCCACGGTGGGCACCTGCATCATCCCGGTCTCGGTCTCCTCCGTCGTCGGAGTGGTCCCGTTCCCGGACTCGAGGGCCTCCAGCCGCGCCATCAGCTCGGCGGCGCGCGGGTGATCCGGGAAGGCGATCACCACGTTCTCGAGGATCTCCCGCGCCTCTTCGGTCAGCCCCTGATCGAGGAAGAAGCTCGCCTCGTCGCACTCCTCGGAGGCCGGCTCCTCCTCGCTGGAGATCGCCTCCGTGGATTGGGTGTGGACGTCGTCGCTCTCCTCCACCCCCAGCACGGCGCTGACGACGGTGGCGTCCTCGGCTTCGTATGCGGGGTGGCCCGAGGAGGTGAGCTCGGAATCGAAGCCCGCGCTCGCCACCGGGCTCATGGCCACCCGCGTCGGCATCTCCTCGTCGTCGCCCAGCGCGTGCCGCGAGTCCGTCGAGCTGGCGGTCTGGAGCAGCTGCGCCGAGGGCATCGCCGGACGCGTGGGCGGCGGATCGTCCTCGTCCCCGAGCGCCAGGCCCTCTCCCTCGTCGACGATGGGCTCGTCTCCCATGGAGATGCCGGGCTCGTCCACGAGGTACTCGGCGGACGTCGCGTCCACGAACGACATCTCCTCGTCCGCGGAGCCCGCGACGAGCGGCTCGTCCATGATGTTGGTGTTCGTCGTCTCGTCGGCGACCACCAGCGACTCGTCGTCCCCGACATCCAGCGACGTGGCTTCGTCGGAGGTATAGATGTCGCTCTCGCCGGAGACGATCGCCTCGCCCACCAGCTCCTCGTCGCCGAGCACCGTCTCCGCGGAGCCCTCCTCGACGATCTCATCAGACTCGGACGAGCCGATCGCGGCCAGCGCCAGATCATCCCCTGGAGGCCGCGCGAGCGCGTCCTCGGGCGCCTCGGCGACGACGATCTCCTCGTCGTTCGACTCCACGAGGATGGCGTCCTCTTCCAGGGACTCCACCTGCGCGGCCACCGGCGCCCCGGCCTGCTCCACGCGCAGCACGGCGAGGAACGCGGGCACCTCGGGGTGGTTGGGGCTCTGCTGGAGGATGGCGGCCAGGTAAGGCTGGGCGCGCTGCGAGTCCGAGCGACGGGTGCACAGCCGCAGCACGTTGAGCAGCTGCTCGCCGGCCTGCACCGTGTTCCCGGCGGAGACGTAGATGTTGTAGGCCTTCTCGTGCGCGTCGAGGTTCTCGGGATCGACGGCGAAGATCTTCCGCAGGTGCTCGAGCGCTTTGTCGTGGAGGCCGTACTTGACGTAGACGTCGGTCTCCGTGAGCAGCTTGGAGAGCTGCTCGCGCGTCAGCGGCCCCACGGGCGCGGGGGTCATCGTGGCCGGAGGAGCGGTACGGGGAGCCGGCGCGGGCGCAGGAGCCGGCGCGGGGGCCGCACGGGGAGTCGGTGCAGGCGCGGGTGCGGGCGCGGCACGGGGGGCAGGCGCGGGTGCGGGAGCCGGCGCGGGGGCCGCACGGGGAGCCGGCGCAGGCGCGGGGGCGGTACGAGGAGCAGGCCCTCGGACAGGAGCCGCGGGGGCGGCGGGAGCGTTGCGCGCGAGCAGCTCCGGATCCTGTGGATCAACCTCGGCGATCTTGTCCCAGACGCCGTTGGCCTCCTGGGCGCGGCCAGTGTCCTGGTAGACCTTGGCCAGCTCCTTGTAGACGGAGACCGTCTTCGAGGTCTGCCCCAGCCCCTGGAACGCCTGGGCCAGCAGGTTCAGCGTCTCGACGTCACGCCCGTCCGCCTTGAAGGCCACCTGGAGCTTGGCGAGGGCGCGCTTCTGATCACCCTTGTCCAGGTACAGCTTGGCCAGATCCTTGGCCAGCGCGATGTTCTCAGGCTCCAGGGCGGACAGGCGCTCGGCCACGCGCAGGTAGTCATCCGTGCGGGCGTTCTTCTTGAGGTAGTCAGCGGCGCGCTTGAACTCCGCCACCGCCTCCTTCGTCAGGCCCTCCTTCGAGTACAGCTCGCCCAGCTTGATCTTCGACGCCACGTTCTCGGGGTCGAGGTCGACCATCCGCTTGAGCGTGTCGAGCAGCTGCCGGGTATCGCCGGCCTTGTCGTAGTGGTTGGCGACGATCTGGAAGTACGCCATCGCCTCGGACATCAGCCCGAGCTGCTGGTGGAGCTCCGCCAGCTTCAGGTTCACGTCCAGCAGGTTCGGGTTGAGCTTGAGGACCTGCTTGTAGAGCGCGACGGCCTTCAGGAAGAAGCCATCCGTGGAGTAGCTCTCGGCGACCTTGGTGAAGTAGTGCGCGGCCTGGGGGTTGTCGTTCTTCTTGACGTACAGCTCCCCCATCTTCTGGAGGACGCGAATATCCTTGGGATCGGCCTCCAGGACCTTCTGGTACTCCTTGATGGCCTTGTCGTAGGCGCCCTTCGCGACGAGCTTCGCGGCGGCTTCGATGATCTTGTTCTTGTCCATCGAGCGGGGCTTCCGACCGGTCTAACCCCTTGGAACTTCTTGGGGTTTCCTGCGTCCTTCAAGGATCCAGCGAGGGAACCCCGAGGCTAACGGAAGAGGCTCTCGTGGGTCAAGAAATCGCCGGGCCATCCCCGAGGCGGATCAGGGGGTTGCGTGACCGGTGGCCGGGCGGGCAGCCTCAGGGCGCCTCTCAGGGCGTCTCTTCAATGGCCTTCTTCAGACGGCGGCTGCCCGTCTCGCTGGCCAGCAGGCGTTCGACGAAGCGGGTGTCGTACTGGCCTTCCTGGAAGGCCTCTTCCGCCAGAGCTGCCCGGTGGAACGGGATGTTGGTCCGGATCCCCTCCACCACGTACTCCCCCAGGGCCCGCTGCATGCGCCGGATGGCCGTGGGCCGATCCTCCGCGTGGACGATCAGCTTCGCCAGCAGGCTGTCGTAGTGTGGCAGCACCGTGTAGTTCTCATACGCAGCAGAGTCTACACGCACTCCATACCCGCCCGGGACGCTGTAGCCGGTGATCTTCCCCGGCCAGGGGGCGAAGGTGACGGGATCCTCGGCGTTCACGCGGCACTCGATGGCGGCGCCGCGCATCCGGATGTCCTCCTGCTTGAAGCGCAGGGGGTGGCCGTAGGCCATGCGGATCTGCTCGCTCACCAGATCGATGCCCGTGACGAGCTCCGTCACCGGGTGCTCCACCTGGATGCGGGTGTTCATCTCCATGAAGTAGAACTGGCCGTGCTCGTCCAGCAGGTACTCGATGGTGCCCACGTTGTTGTAGCGCAGCCGCTGCATCGCCTCGACGGAGATGCGCCCCATCTTCTCGCGCAGCTCCGGCGTGAGCGCCGGTGAGGGGCTCTCCTCGATGAGCTTCTGGTGCCGCCGCTGCACGGAGCACTCGCGCTCGCCCAGGTGGATGATGTTGCCGTGCTCATCCGCGACGATCTGGATCTCGATGTGGCGCGGCTTCTCGACGTACCGCTCGATGTAGAGATCGCCGTTGTTGAAGCTGGCCACCGCCTCCGCCCCCGCGGTGGCGAACGCCTGGGTGAGCGCGCCCGGCTCGCGGACGATCTTCATCCCCTTGCCGCCCCCTCCCGCCGCCGCCTTGATGATGACCGGGAAGCCGATCTCCCGGGCAATGGCCTCGGCCTCCTTCGGATCCCGGACGACTCCGGTGCTGCCTGGCAGCAGCGGCAGGCCCGCCTCGCGCGCCGCCTGCTTGGCCCGCACCTTGTTGCCCATCAGCCGCAGCATCTCCGGTCGCGGGCCAATGAAGCGGATCTTGCAGTTCTCACACACCTCGGCGAACTCGGCGTTCTCCGAGAGGAAGCCGTAGCCGGGATGGATGGCATCTGCCCGGGTGATCTCCGCCGCGGACAGCAGCTGGGGCACGTTGAGGTAGCTCTCCTTGGACGACGGAGGGCCGATGCACACCGCCTCGTCAGCGAAGCGCACGTGCAGCCCGTTGGCATCCGCCGTGGAGTGCACCGCCACCGTCGCGATGCCCAGCTCGCGGCAGGCGCGGATGACCCGCAGGGCAATCTCCCCGCGGTTGGCAATCAGCACCTTCTTGAACACGCCAGGTCTCCTCGCAGCCGCCGGGGCCGGCTCGTGGCCGGCCTCGAGCGGACTATGCCGGCTCGATGCGGAAGAGGGCCTGGCCGAACTCCACCGGCTGCCCGTTCTCCACCAGGACCTCGACCACACGCCCTGCCTGCTCGGCCTCGATCTCGTTCATCAGCTTCATGGCCTCGACGATGCAGAGCACCTGACCCTTCTTCACCACCGAGCCTACCTCCACGAAGGGCGGCTGGTCCGGAGCAGGCGTCCGGTAGAACGTCCCCACGAACGGGCTGGTGAGCACGTGGCCGGGCTTCTCCGCCGCCTTGGCCAGAGCGGAGGCAGCAGAGGCCTGCGCGGGGGCCGAGACGCGCGAGGGAGCAGGCGTCGAGTACTCCACCGGCGGCACCGGGCTCACCGACGGGCTCACGGGAGCCGCGTGGTGAACGATGGTGGGCGCCGGCCCATGGCCGCGGCGGATGTAGAGCCGCTCATCACCCCGCTGCCACACCAGCCGCGTCACATCCGAGGCCTCGAGCAGCTCCACGATCTGCCGGAGCGCCTCCACGTCCAGGGACGTCGCCCCCGGGTCGCGGCCGCTGGCCGGCGTGGGCTCACCTTCTGCCCGCGTTGCCTTGCGCTTCGTCGCCATACTCCCCTCCCGCCTGGGCTGCTGCCCGGACTAGCCCCCGGTGGCCACGCGCGTGAGGTACTTCCCGTCGCGCGTATCGATCTTCAGGACATCCCCCTCGTTGATGAAGAGCGGGACGTTGACCGTGTAGCCCGTCTCCAGCGTCGCGGGCTTCAGCGCGCCAGACACGGTGTCGCCGCGCACACCCGGATCGCACTTGATGACCTTCAGATCCACCGAGTTGGGCAGCGTCACGCCAATGGCCTTCCCGTTGTAGAAGAGCACCGAGACGTTGATGTTCTCCTTCAGGAAGTTCTTCGCCTCTCCGAGCACCTTCTCGCTGAGGAAGGTCTGCTCGTAGTTGCGAGTGTCCATGAAGTAGTAGTCCTCGCCCTGGAGATACAGGTACTGCATCTCCTTGTCCTCGATGTCCGGCTTGCCCACCTTCTCGCCCGACTTGAGCGTGGGCTGGAGCACACGGCCCGTCAGCAGGCTGCGGATGGTGGTCCGCACGAACGCGGAGCCCTTGCCCGGCTTGACGTGCTGGAACTCGACGATCTCGAACGGCTCCCCGTCGATCTCGATCTTGAGTCCCTTGCGGAAATCGGAGGTATCAATGACACCGGCCATGGAACAGCTCCTTCGGACTGCTGAAAAAGTCCGGGGTGTCTAGCCGATGGAACTCCCCTTTGGAAGGGGGAAACTAGAGCTCGGCGCGGACCTTCGGCGCGGTGACCCGCAGCACGTATCGGCCCTTACCGTAGTTGCCCTCGGCGCGGAGGGCCAGCACCAGGAAGTACTCCGGGGACACCAGACGGATGATCGTCAACACCTTCTCGCTGTTGACGCTCAGCTCCGTCACGGCCCCCGTCTTCAGCACGTCCGCGGCGTTCTTCAGCTGGGTGAGCAGGTTGGCATACTCCACCCAGGCCCCGTTGAGCTCGAGCTCCCCCGCCTCGTCCTTCTGGTAGGTCTCCACGGAGATGCCGTCGAAGCCCATCACGCTGCAGGCGAGGGCCCCGTCGACCTGATTGACCACCGACTCCAAGTGTGCGCGGAAGGACATGGCGGGGTGCGCTTAAGCAAAGAAGACGGGACCGTCAACCACCCTGTACCGGAATACAGCCGAAGGTATTGTAGAAGGCGTCCTGGCCAGGGTAGCCGCACGGGGCCCCCTCCGTATCGGCATAAGTGGGCACCTGGTCGTCCGGACACCTGGCTGCGCGACTGATGCTGATGGGGTACGTCACCTCGTTCGTCTCCGCGCCCTTGCCCGAGGGCAGCTTCCCCTTGACCTTCAGGGTGACGAACAGCGTCATCTCGTCCGGGTAGGTCGGCACCGCGGTCTCCAGCTTCTTGCGCGCCTCGGTCCCGATCAGATCCATCTCGAGCCAGGACTCTTCTGGATCCGCACCCGCCGGCACCACGAAGTAGATCGGGAGGCTCTCATCGGTGAAGCTGATCTTCGGGCCCACCGAGTCGTAGCTGATGAGGATCTCTTCGGCGTAGAAGCCGGCAGGGGTCAGCACATCATCGTCCGTGGAGAGCGGAGAGTAGAGCTGGAAGCCGATCCTGTACGACTTGCCGGCGTTGAAGTTCAGCGAGCCTCGGGTGAGGGCTACGTCCTCCACATCCTTACAGTCGAGAGTTCGCGGAACCGCACTGAGCAGCTGAACTGGATTGTTCCCCTCGACGCAGGCCGACGCACCGAACGCGAGGATTGCAATGACCCACAAGCGCTTCATGAGAGTGGACTCCATTTCTGACAGCCCCTGGCTCACAGGGACTGCGCAATCGTCTGGCGGTTGAGGATACGAGGCGTGATGAAGATCAGCAGCTCCTGCCGATCATCACGCTCGACGTTCCTGCGGAAGAAGTATCCCAGAACCGGGATCTTGCCCAGGAGCGGGACCGACGCGGTCTCCGTGCTGCCACGGCGCACGTAGATGCCACCGATGACCGTGGTGTCGCCGTCCTTCACGAGCACCTGCGTCTGGGCCTCCTTGCGTTGGATGGCGGGCTGGCCGTTGGCGCCCGTGTTCGCCGGGTCTGGCTGGTTGTTCTGCGCGGTGATGGACATCAGGATGCTGCCGTCCTGGGTGATGTGCGGCGTCACCTCGAGCGACAGACGCGCCTCGACGAAGATCGTGTTCGTGCCCGTGGCAGACGTCTGGCTGAACGGGATGGACACGCCCTGGCTGATGCGCGCGGTGTTGTTGTCCAGCGTCGTCACCTTGGGCGCGGAGATGGTCTTCACGTAGCCCTCGTTCTCCGCGGCGGACAGACGCAGCTGCAGCCCCAGCGCCCCGCCGGCCGAGCCGAACGTCATGCCGAGCGCGCCACCGACACCCGCGCCCGTGGCCGCCGGCAGGTTGATGGCGAAGGGCGGCGCCTCCCCGAAGCCCGGGGGCGCCTGGCCACCCGCGGAGCCAAAGAGGCTCGCCGAGTTCGGGAAGATCAGGCCCGTGGCGTTGCCCCGGGCCGCCGAGGCCTCCCCGCTGCCGCCCCACTGCACGCCGATCTGGCGGGAGAAGGACGTATTCGCCTCGACGATGCGGCTCTCGATGAGCACCTGCGGCGTCTGCGTGTCCAGGTTGCGCACCAGCGCCCGCACCTTCTCGATGTGGGAGCGCACGTCCTTCACGATGAGGACGTTGGTGCGAGTGTCCACCGTCACCGAGCCGCGATCGGAGAGGATGTCCTTCACACGCGCAGACATCTCCTGCGCCACGGCGTAGTTCACCGGGATCAGGTTGACGAGCAGATCCTCCTGCTGCTGGAGCGACTTCTTGCGCTCGGTGCGCAGCCGGGCCTCCTCCTCCAGCGTCTTCAGCGGGGCGATGCGGATGATGTTGCCCACCTCCTCCTTGCCCAGGTTCTTGGTACGAAGGATGAGGTCCAGCGCTTGATCCCAGGGAACGTTGCGCAGGCGGATCGTCACCTTGCCGCTCACGTCGTCGGCGACCACGATGTTCTTCTTCGAGATCTCCGCGATGACGCGCAGCAGGTTCTGGATGTCGATGTCCTTGAACTCGAAGGAGACGCGCTTGCCGCGGTAGCGGGCCTGCCGCGGAGCGCCCTCGGCGGCGTACGTCGGCGCCTCGGCGGTGAAGCCGGCGGTGCGCTGCGTGACGGCCACCTGCTCCGTCTTCACGCCCTGCACGGTGAGGTGCCAGCTCAGCGAGCCCCCACCCTGCGTCACCGACTCCTCGATGGCGCCGTCAGCGGCCACCACCACGCGCACGCGGTTGCCCTCACCGGGCACCGAGAAGGCGCTGATCATCTTCACCGGCGTATTCAGCGCGCTGGTGTCCAGGCTGCGCTCCAGCTTGCGCGGCAGCCGTGCGTTCTCCAGCGTCAGCACCGCGCTGCGCGGATCGGGGCGATCCACCTTCCAAGTGGCCGGACCGGACAGCTTGAGCTGCACCCGGCCGCCAGCGTCACCCTCGTCGAAGGAGAGCTCCTTGACGTCCACGAGCGCCGCCTGCGTCGCCGGAGCCACCTCGGCCGGCACGGGAGCCGGGCGCAGCGGCGCGTTCTCGGCCACCACCTCGCGCGGCTCGTCGGCGGGCGGAGCCTTGCGGGCCACCGCGGTCCCCAGCAGCACCTCGAGGCCACGCTCGGCGCGATCCACGCGGTAGGCCGGCATGCCGCCCGGGACATCGAGCACCAGCCGCACCTTCTCTGCGTGAGCGCCCACGCGCAGGCCCTTCAGCGTCTTGCCGCGGACGCGCGGCGCCTTGGCCGCCAGGTCCACGCCGTACACATCCACCGCCAGCCGCGGCGGATCCGCCAGCTCGAGCACCTCGTAGCGGGCGACCTCTCCGTCCGTGCGGACGGCCAGGGTGTCCCGATTGAAAGTGATGCCGGTGATGCGCTGGGCAGGCTGCGCCACCTCGCGCTCGTCCGCCTCGGCCGCCACGACGTTCTCGGGCAGGGCCTGCGCGGGAGCCTCCTGGGGCTCACCGGCCTCCACCACCACCGGGGCCGCCTGAGGCGCCGCGGACTGCGCCACCACCGGCGCAGGCGTGATGGGCGCGGCGGGCTTCACCGGCGCGGGCACAGGGGCCTTGGCGACGGCCGGAGCCTGCTCGATTGCGGGCGCCTTCTCGGCGACCGGCGCCTTCTCGGCAGCCGGAGCCTGGGCGATGGCCGGGGCCGGCTCCATCGCGGGTTTCTTCGCCTCGGCGGGCTTGCTCGCCTCGAGCCTGGCCGCTCCAGCCTCCGCCGCCGCGCCGTCCACCGAGATGATCACCCGGTTGCCGTCGGCGCGGACGTCGTACTGAGAGGCCTTGTCGAGCGCCACCAGCACCCGGCCCACGCTCGCGCGCTCGTCCGAGAACTGGGAGGCAACGATCCCTGTCACGGGACCGGTGCCTCCGTGGTGACCCTTGATGGCCGTGGCATCCGTGGACGAGAGGTCCACCACCAGCCGCTCCGGCCCGCTGAGCCGGAAGACCGTGAAGGTGGGCGGGCGAGTCCCCGAGACAACCACCTGGGTGCCTGAGCCTGTTGGGACGACCTGCAGATCCCTCAGCGTGTTGAGTTCAGCGCCGTCAGCCCTGGCGCCCACAAAGGCGACCGACAGCGCGGCCGCGACCACCCACTTGCCCCTCGTCACATCGCTCTTCCCGAGCATGCTACCCCTCTACAAGTTGGAATCGGGCGCGAGCAGCCGGCCCGACGGAGCTACTCCCAGTTCTTGCCCGTGGACAAGTCGTACAGCGATTCCCGCTTGTTCTCCGGTTTGAGCTGGAGGCTCACCGGATTGGGAATGTTCTTCCCTTCAGACGGGATGTACTCGGTCACCGTCACCGAGTCCCGAAGGATCTGTGTTACCCGGCCACCCTGCCGGCCCATGCGGGCGTTGCGGCGCACGACGTGCCCCCGCCCGAGTGGATCTTCCACCATGGCGATGGGGTTGGCGTCGCCGGTGACCACCGCCACCAGCTTGAGCTGATCCAGATCCCACGCGCACAGCGGCTCGCTGCACGAGGAGACCTGGGTGGTCGTGTTCGATCGCACCAGCTCCTCAAGCGGGCTGCGGAACGGATCCCGCTTGCCCACCGGGTTGTACGAATAGTTGACGGAGGATTCGACCGTCGCCTCCTTCTTCGGGGCTACGGTTGTCGCCGGCTTGGCAGGTGTTGGCCTGGGAGCCGCTGACTGCGAGCCCCCACAGGCCGCTACCGACAGGGCCAGCACTACCGTGGTCATCTTGAACTTGAGCGTCTTCATCCTCTGGATCCTCATCTCACCCTATTTCTTGGGCGGCGCAACTTTCTGGCCCGTTTGCTTCGCATCCTTCTGATCCTTCTGCTCGACGAACCGGAACGTCGTCGCCACGAAAGTGCTCTGAAGGACGACCTTCTCGTTCTTCACCGTGGGCTTGCCCAGGTCGATGCCGTTCACGTTCACGATGCGGCGCATGTTCGCGATCTCCTGCAGGAACATGGCGATCTCGTGGTAGTTGCCGCTCACGGTCATCTTGATGGGGATGCGAGCGAAGAACTCGCCGACGGCAGTCGACTCCTTGCCCGGCTCCACGCGCGCGATCTCCAGGCCGGACTTCTTGCCCACGTCGTTGATCTGCGCGAGCAGCTCGTCGATCTCCTTCTTCTCGGGCAGCTCGGTGAGCGCCTCGGCGAGCTTCTGCTCCAGCACGTCCATCTCTCGCCGGCGCTCGTTGAGGTTCTGGGCGATCTCGCTCTTCTCCGCCAGATCGATGTCCAGCTTCCGCCGCTGCTCCACCTGCTGCTTGATGCTGTCCTCCTTCGGCTGAATGAGGAGGAAGAAGTTGGCGACCGTGAGCGCCACGACTACGGCCGCGAGCCCGCCGTACTTCGCGCCAGCCGGGGCCTTAGCAATCTTGTCCAGGTACTGTTCCATGGCGTGCCAGGTCCTCTTAGATGGCGTAGTTGGACGACAGGTTGAGGTTGAAGTCGACGGTGGGGAAGCCGTTGGGGTCCGAGCCCGCCGGCTGCTTCTGCACCGCGTCCCTCAGCTCGATGTTGGTGAAGAAGGACTTGATGGAGGACACCGGGAACTCCTCGATGGCCGCGTCCGGGGTGAGCAGCTCCACGCGGGACGTCGGCGAGTCCTTGCGCGACTCCACCAGCCGGCCCATGCCCTTGGGTGTCCACACCATGTGGCCCAGGTTGCTCATGAACTCGGCGACCTCGTCGTGGCTGATGGCCGCGCCGCTGATCTTCATGCCGTTCTTTTCCTCGGTGAAGCCCTTGAGCCACAGCTTCTTGGGGATGGACAAGGCCATCGCGTCCATCATCTTCACCGGGCCCGAGCGGCCCTTGCGCAGGTTGTCCAGCACGCCGAGCTTCTTCTCCACCTCGGCCTTGCGGTCATTGATCTTGTCGACTTCGCCAATGACCTTCTTCAGCTCTTCGATCTTGGCCTGGACCTGGCGGATGGCGGCGGCGTTCTGGTTGAACTCATCGTTGCGGTTCGAGTACCACAGGTAGTTGCCCACGAACGCGCCCAGCAGGACGATGGCGAAGAGGACAAGGATCTGCTTGCCCATCTCCCGCTTCTTCGCCACCCGGACGGGCAGGAGGTTGATCCGGATCATCATATGCGTCGGTTCCTTGAGGCTTGAGGAGAGGGGTATCAGTTCAGCTTGTCACCAGGACGGCGAAGCGCCAGGCCCACGGCCACCGCGGCCATGGGCGCTACATCCATGATGAAGGCCGGGTCGAACTTGCGGTTGTCCACTTCGATCTTCCGGAAGGGGTTGAGGATCTCCACCGGCACGCCCACGCGCGTCTCGATCGTCTTGAACAGCGCGGGGATCTTCGCGGTTCCACCCGACAGGTAGACCTTGCTGAAGTTGGCGTCCGCGGCAGTGCCCGCGTAGAAGTCCAGCGAGCGCTGGATCTCGCCGGCCACCTGCTCGGCCACGCTGGTCAGCACGCGCTCCACGTCCTGGGGGACCACGGCGTCCGCGTCCTGGCGGTTGCCGCCGATCTTCAGCGCCTCCGCCTCCTCGTAGGAGACGTTGAGCTGCTTCTGGATCTCCTCGGTGAACTGGTTGCCGCCGATCGTCACGTCACGCGTGAAGACGGTGATGCCGTTGGAGATGATGTTGATGTTCACCACCGAGGCGCCCGCGTTGATGAGCACCACGGTCTCCTTGTCCGGCACGTCGTAGTTGGCGGCGAACATGTTCTGGACGGCGAACGCGTCCACGTCCACCACCACCGGCGACAGTCCGGCCTCGGAGACCACGGTGGTGTAGTCGTTGATCATGTCCTTCTTGGCGGCCACCAGCAGCACATCCATCTGCCCGGTGGCGTCGTTGGCGCCCGAGTCGAGGATCTGCGTGTCGATGTTCACGTCCTTGACGTCGAAGGGGATGTACTGCTCCGCCTCCCACTGGATGCTCTCCTCGAGCTCTTCCTGGCTCATGCGAGGCATCTGGATCTTCTTGATGATGACCGAGTGGCCGGAGACGCCGATAGCGACCTCCTTGCCCCTGATCTTCAGCTCGTTCATCAGCTCCTGCACCGCCTGGACGATCGCCGTGGAGTTCATCAGCGCGCCGTCGACGATGGCCTCCGGTGGCAGCGGCTTCATGCCGAAGCTCTGCAGCGCGTAGCCAACGTCGCCGCGCTTGCGCTGCTCCTTGAGGAGGATCATCTTCACCGAGGTCGATCCGATATCCAGACCGAGTGCCAGTTTGCCCTTCGCCATGCAGTTCTCCCGTGGAGAGGGCGCCAGCGTAACACCAGCGCGCAACCCCGCCTAAAAGTTGACCGGCGCCCGCTCGCTCCGCGACCGGTCGGGCACCCACTCCTGTGCCCTCGCCGCGCCCCTCGTAACGCCGCAGGCGCCGATTTTCTGGCGCCCAGCGCGCGCCGTCAAATCCCCACAATGTGCTCAGCCGGACGCCTAGCTGCCCTTCTCGGCCTCGGCGTCCGGATCAATTCCGTATTCCTTGATCTTGTACAGGAGCGCGCGATGGCTGATGTCCAGAACTTCAGCAGCTCGGGTGCGGTTGCCCCGGGTCCGGCGCAGGGCTGCGCGGATGTATGTCTCCTCCAGCTCCCGCATGGCGCGCTTGAGGGACAGATCGCTACCGGCCTGTTGCACGGGGGGGGAGCCAGCAGGCTGCGGGGACGCCGCCCACAGCCGCTCGGGCAGGTTGGAGGGCAGCACCTGGGGGCCATCCGACAGGAGCACGGCGCGCTCCATGGCGTTCTCCAGCTCGCGCACATTACCGGGCCAGGCGTAGGCGGACATGAGGGCCTCGGCCTCGGGGCTGAGGCCCTCCACTGGCGGCTCGCGGTTGAGCTGGCGGTTGAAGCGCAGGATGAAGGCGCGCGTCAGCAGGGGGATGTCCTCGCGGCGCTCTCTCAGCGGCGGCATCCTCAGATTGACCACGTTGAGGCGGTAGTAGAGGTCCTCTCGGAACTCACCGCGCTCCACCAGCTTGCCCAGATCCCGGAGCGTCGCGGCGATGACGCGCACGTCCACGCGCTCGGCGCGGCTCTCGCCCACGGGGCGGATCTCGCCCTCCTGGAGCACGCGCAGCAGCTTCACCTGCGCGGGCAGCGGCAGCTCACCCACCTCGTCCAGGAAGAGCGTGCCGCCGTCGGCCTCGCTGAAGAGGCCTCGCTTGGCGGTGCGCGCGTCCGTGAAGGCGCCCTTGGCATGACCGAACAGCTCGTTCTCAATGAGGCCCGCGGGGATGGCGCCGCAGTTGACGGCGACGAAGGCCTGCGAGGCCCTCGGTGAGCGCTCGTGCAGCGCCCGGGCGATGAGCTCCTTGCCCGTGCCGCTCTCCCCGGTGATGAGGACGGTGGTGTGCACCGGCGCAAGCCGATCCACCTGGCGCAGCACGGCCTTCAGGCCCTCGCTCTCCCCGAGGATTCGCTCGGGCGGAGGAGCCGACGCCGTCCGCAGTCGCCGGTTCTCGCGGACGAGCCGCTCGCGCTCCTCGGCCTTGCGGAGGACGAAGACGATCTCCTCCGGCTTGAAGGGCTTCTGGACGTAGTCATACGCGCCGGCCCCCACCGCCTCGAGCGCCTGCTCCTGCGAGCCATAGGCGCTCATCACCAGCACGGTGAGGCCTGGGTGCTCGGCGATGGCCTGACGCAGCACGGAGAGGCCGTCCCGCTTGGGCATGCGCACGTCACACAGCAGCACGTCGTAGCTGCGAGCGGCCAGCTCGCGGACGGCCTCTTCGCCGTCGGCTACGGCGCGGACCTCGTACCCGTGCTCGGTGAGCACCAGCGTGAGGACATGGCGGATCGAAGGCTCGTCATCAGCGACGAGGATGGAGCGGAAGGTGGGCATGGTCGCTCAGGACCTCATCATCCCCCAGGCCCCTGACGAAAGGGAGTTCCCATTCGCTTCACATGGCCACCAGGTGAAGACAGAAGCGCGCACCGCCCCCGGAGACATTCTCCGCCGTGAGCCGGCCTCCCATGCTCTGAGCCAGGTGCAGCGACACCGCGAGTCCCAGCCCCGTCCCCTTCCCTTCCTTGGTGGTGAAGAAGGGCTCGAAGAGGCGCGGCATCACCTCCGGGGGTATGCCCGGGCCGGTGTCCTGCACCTCCAGCCGCACCTCGCCACCCTCGCGCCGGGTGGAGACGCGCGCCCCGCCCTGCCCTCCCATGGCCTGCGCGGCGTTGAGCAGCAGGTTGATGACGATCTGCGAGAGTGGCCCGGCGTCCGCACGCGCCAGCAGCCCCGGCTCGAGCGCGAAGTCCACCTGTACCTGGGACAGCTCTGGCCCCGCGCGCACCAGCTTCACGCACGTCTCCACCACCTGGCTCACGTCCACCGGCGCCAGCGTGGCGGGCTTCGGGCGCCCCAGGTCCAGGAGCCCCCGGATGATGCCATCGATGCGGTGCACCTCGTGATCGATGCGCTCCAGGTACTCCTTCAGCTCGGGCGTGGGGGCCCGCATGCGCGCCAGCGAGAGGTAGCCGAGGATGCCCGCCAGCGGGTTGCCCACCTCGTGAGCCACGCCCGCGGCCAGCTTGCCCACCGTGGCCAGGCGCTCGGAGGACACCAGCTCCATCTGCGCCCGGGCCAGCCGCGCGTTGGCCTGCCGCAGCTCCGCGAGCTGCGAGCGCGTCAGGGCCTGCTCCCGGCGCAGCGCCTCCGCCATGCGGTTCAGTGCGCTCTGGATGCGCGACAGCAGGGGCCCGCCCTGGGACACCGGCGGCAGGTCCAGCTCGAGCCGCCCCAGCTGCTCCACCGCCAGCTCGGTGGCGCGCAGAGGGCGACCCACCGTCAGATCCAGCACGATGTACACCAGCACCGTCAGCACCAGCAGATCCAGCCCCAGCGCGAAGGGCAGGAAGCCGCGCACGCGCGCAAGCGCCTCAGCCTCGGGGCTGCCGGGCGCGGCGAGCCGGCGCGCCACGTCCAGCAGCTGGATGAGCACCGGCTGGAGTGTGAGCCACGAGAGCCCCGTGGAGAGCGAGCCCAGCAGGAAGGCCACGCTGGCAATGCGCCACTTCATCTCGCCAGGGCCTCGCCCCTCAAAGCGCGGCTCCCACCAGCAGTGCGAACGGGGAAGGCAGCACCTGCGCCAGCCACGGCCCCAGCAGCAGGATCTCCAGCCCCGCCAGCGCCAGCCACGGCCCGAAGGGGATGTTCGTCGTACCCGGTACCCAGTCGATCTCGTCGCCCTCCTCGTCCTTCGGCTCGTCCGGGATGGGCTGGAAGAGCAGGCACCAGGGCACCAGGAGCAACCGCTTCCCCAGCGGAAGCCCCGGCTTCGTGAACTCCCACGTCATGGTCAGCTCGGGCTCGGGCGGATCCTCCTTCGGCGTGCCCTTCTGCTCCGGCTGCGACTCCGCGCGCGGCCCCGCTCGGCCCGTGAGTGCAATCATCAGCACGCCCACCACGGCGCCCTGGAGGGAGGACAGGAAGAGGATGCCCAGCAGGGCCTTCCATGAGAGGAACGCCCCCAGCAGCGCCACCAGGTACTTGTCCCCGCCGCCGAGCGCCTCCTTCCGGAACAGCTTCCACCCCAGGTACTCCATCAAGCGGAAGGCCAGGAAACCCACCCCCGCTCCCAGAGCCGCACCCCAGAGATCGTCCATACCCCTGGGTACGGCCAGCACCATCCCGGCGAAGATCCCCGGGAGGGTGAGGGAGAAGGGCAGGATCCAGTGCTCCAGATCAATAAAGGTGAGCGGCACCAACAGCGTGACAAGCACCAGCCCGGAGACGAGCTCCCAGGTGAAGTCGAAGCGGCGCACGCACGCCAGGAAGAGCAGGCCGACGAGCAGCTCCACCAGCGGGTAGCGGATGGAGATGGGCGCCTTGCAGCTCCGGCAGCGGCCCCTCAACGCCAGCCACGAGATGAGCGGAATGTTCTCGTACCAGGCGAGCGTATGCCCACACTTCGGGCAGCGCGAGCGCGGCCGGACAATGCTTTCTCCGTGCGGAACACGGGCGATGACGACATTCAGGAAACTGCCGATGCACAGGCCCAGTACGAAGAGCCAGACAGTCAGCAGCGAAGAGAGAAAGGGCGGCCACTCCGTGTCCATCGGCCGCCGAGGCTACCTTCCAGCGCCCCCATTCGGTGCCCGAAAAAGTCGGTGGACGCTGGAAAGGGTGCCCAATTTCGTCTCTGGGTGCCAAAAATTGTCGATCGGGCCCTGTCCTGATCCCGACTCGCTCCCCCCCAGTCCAGAGGATCAGGCCACTTAGCAGATCTGGCGCAGATGGCCTTTCCCTTGCTAAGACAGGAACCGTTGTTCACCCCCAGTCCTCGCCGACTGTAAGGAGCAGCAGACCATGACCCAGAACCGTCGCAATCGTGGCTTTACCCTCATCGAGCTCATGATCGTGGTGGCGATCATCGGCATCCTCGCGGCCATCGCGATCCCGAACTTCATCCGCTTCCAGGCGCGCGCTCGCCAGTCCGAAGTGCACGGCAACCTGAAGAGCCTCTTCACCGGTCTGCGCACCCAGCAGCGCAAGCCGACCACGGTCGGTGCAAGCGATGGCACCATCCGGGCCACCGGCTTCTCCCCCGAGCGCGGCAACCGCTACAGCTATCACCTGGGTGCATGCGCTCTGTTCGAGGACCGCACCGGCCCGACTCCTAACCTGAACAACGAGGACACCTGCGTCGCCGCGGATCACTACCGCTTCCAGTGGACTGCGCCGGCCACGGGCCTGTTCGTTCCGATTCCTGCGGGCGGCACCTGGGCCAACGCCCACACTGACCAGACCTTCGCGCCTGGCGTGTACGGCGACGACGGCTTCTGGACCTTCCTGGCCTACGGCGCGGGCGACGTGGACAACGCTCCGGGTGACACGGCTGACAGCTGGTCCATCAGCTCCGCCGACGGCACGCTCGACTCCACCTGCCCCACGCAGACTGGCGTCCGCGTTGCGGCCGGTGAGCCGTTCAACAGCTGGAACGACGTGAACTGCGACTAATCGCCAGGCATCACAACATCCATACGAGACAGGCCAGGATGATGCTCAATCCTGGCCTGTTTCATTTCATGTGGGAGGCTCGTGCATGTCCAGGAAGAGCCCGCGGGGTTTTACCCTGATCGAGCTAATGATCGTGGTAGCGATCATCGGCATCCTGGCAGCTGTTGCCATTCCCAACTTCTTGCGGTTCCAGGCTCGCGCCCGGCAGGCCGAAGCAACCTCGAACCTCAAGGCCTTGTACACCGGCCTGCGGACCATGACTGAGCCGCCCTCTCAGATCCGCGTGCCAGGCTTCGCTCCAGAGCGTGGCAACCGCTACAGCTACCATATGGAGGACCCCTGCACGATCACCGAGGATCGCTCGGGTCCGGCCGCCTTGCGCCACGGCGATGACGAGTGTGTCGAGGCGGACTCGTTCCGATACCCGACGACTCGGCTCTACATCGTCCAGCTCCCTGGCGCGGGGAGCACGTGGAACTCCCCCAATCTCGCGGGCCCGGCACCAGGAATCTTCGGCACCACGACCTCATGGGACTTCCTCGCTTACGCCGCGGGGGATGTGGACAACACACAGGGTGATGGGGCCGACACCTGGCTGATGTCCTCCGCGGATGGCCAGGTGGTGCCCGCCTGCCCCAGCAGCGGAGCTGTCGGTCTGAGGGTCGCCTCGGGCGAGCCGTTCAACGTCTACAATGACGTGAACTGCGACTAGGCAGCCAGGCCCTCACGCCTCTGCCCTGGTTGAAACTCCTTGAGTCTTGCGTGAGCCGCATTTAGCGTTCAGCCTCTGGAAGCGATGAAGCCCCTCATCACACTGGTGCTGATGCTGACGGGTCTTGGAGCGGTGGCTGCCCTCTCAGAGCCTCCGCGCGAGCCACCTCGCGGTCCTTATCAAGCTCCCCTGTTACCCCGCATCGAGCTGCTCCGCGTCATTGGCGCCGGACAGCAGTCGCTCGTCGCGGACTACTACTGGCTCCAGGCCATCCAGGCCGCGGGGCGCGCCGGCAGCAGCCTGGAGGCCACACGCTACCTGGATCTGTTCTACTACGCGGACCTGGTCACGGACCTGGATCCCAAGTTCCACAAGGTCTACACCTTCTCCGGCACCGCCATCCCCACGAACCTCGGGCGTGAGACGTGGGTCAACACCGCGGAGGGGCGGAAGATCCTGGAGAAGGGCGTGAAGAACTTCCCCGAGGACTCCACACTGCGCCTGTACCTCGCCTACAACCTGAGCTACTTCTTCGGCGAGCACGCAGCCGCCACGGAGCACCTGCGCATCGCGGCCACGCTGCCCAATGTGAACCGGTTCGTGCCGGAGATCGCCACGCGAATGCTGGCGTACAATCGACACTTCGACGCCGCGCTCGCGCTGGTGGAGTCGTTCCGGGACAATGAGACGGACCCCGAGATGCGCCAGCGCTTCGAGGAGCGCATCCTGGAGATCCACCGCGAGCAGGCGCTCATCCAGGTCGATGACGCCATCTCCGCCTTCAAGAAGCGCGAGGGGCGACTGCCCCAGGCACTCTCCGAGCTGGTGGCCAAGGGCGACCTTCCTTCCATCCCCACGGATCCCATGGGCGGAGTCATCTATATCGGTGAGGATGGGCGAAGCGGCTCTACCTCCAGCTCGCTGCGCCTGGAGCCCATCGACCACCGCAAGAGAGTCCTCGAGCAGGAAAAGCAGCAGCGCCCCCAGGACGCACCGAACGCCCCATGAGCGCACCCATGACGTTAGCCATCGAGACCCGGGACCTGTCGAAGACGTACCGACTGGGGTTCTGGATGAACAAGCGGGTTCTGGCCCTCCAGAACCTCACCCTCTCCGTCGAGCCCGGACAGGTCTATGGGCTGCTCGGTCCCAACGGGGCCGGGAAGTCCACCACCATCAAGGTCCTGATGAACCTCGTCCAGGCGACGAGCGGCACAGCCCGCCTGTTCGGACATGCTCCCGAGTCGAAGGAGGCCCGCCGCAACGTGGGCTTCCTGCCGGAGAACCCCGCCCCGTACGAGTACCTCACGGGTGAGGAGTTCGTCCGGCTGGCTGGTCAGCTCGTGGGCCTGAGCGGCCAGGAGCTGGACCAGCGCGTGAAGGAGGTGCTGGGCGCGGTAGGCATGTCCCGCACCGCGGGCCTGCAGATCCGCCGCTACTCCAAGGGCATGGTGCAGCGCATCGGCCTGGCGCAGGCCATTGTCGGCAAGCCCCGGCTGCTCATCCTGGATGAGCCCACGAGCGGGCTGGATCCGGTGGGCCGGCGCGAGATCCGCGATCTCATCCTCCAGGAGCGCGAGCGCGGCACCACGGTGCTCTTCTGCACCCACATCATCCCGGACGTCGAGGCGCTGTGCACCCGCGTCGCGGTGCTCGTCAACGGCAAGCTGGCGCGAGAGGGCAGCGTGCAGGAGCTGCTCACCACGCAGGTGCCGGTGGTGGAGATCTCCGTGGAGGGAATGGCCGCAGAGGCGGTGCGCAACCTGGGCCACCCGCTCGAGCAGGTGCAGGATCTGTCCAACCGCCTGCTGGTCCGCGCCAAGGATGCCCACGTGCAGCCACTGCTCAAGAGCGTGCTGGACGCGGGCGGCCGTGTCACCAAGCTGCAGCCGGCCCGCTTCTCGCTGGAGGATCTGTTCCTCCAGGCGATGAGCGAGGCCAAGCATGGAACCGTCGGAGGAGAGATCTCGTCATGATGCGGCCGTTCCTCGCGCTCACCTTCAATGGCTTCCGGGAGGCTCGGCGCAACCGCGTCACCGTGGTGGTTGGTGCGTTCGCGTTTGGCCTGCTGGTGGCCTCCTCGCTGCTCACCAACCTGAGCATCTCCACCTTCGATCGCGTGCTCACGGACGTGGGCCTCGGGATCATGAGCATCGTGCTGGTGCTGCTGGCCGTCTTCCTGTCCAGCGGCATGCTGAGCCGGGAGATCGAGCGCAAGACGCTGTTCCTCATCGTCTCCAAGCCCATCTCCCGGTCCCAGTTCCTCATTGCCCGCTTCGCCGGCAACATGCTGACGCTGGCGGTGCTGCTGCTGGCCATGGGGGTGCTCTTCTTCATCCAGATTGGCATCTACGGCACGCTCTTCACCGAGGCCCAGTTCGTCGCCATCGGCATGCTCTTCTTCGAGCTGCTCATCCTCAGCAGCGTCGGCTTCGTGATGTCGAGCTTCTCCAGCCAGATGGTGTCGGCCACGGTGACGATCGGCGCGTACTTCGCCGGCCACCTGGGCGGAGACATCTATGAGATGTCGCGCAAGGCGGAGGAGCCCTTCCTGCAGTTGCTGGGCAAGGCCGTCTACTACGTGCTGCCCAACCTCTCACGGCTCAACTACCGCGTGCAGGCCACCTACGAGATCCCCACCCCTATGTCGGAGCTGCTGCCCTCCATACTCTACGCGGTGAGCTACTCAGCGGTGCTGATCGTCCTCGCGTCCTTCATCTTCTCGCGCCGCGACTTCAAGTAGGCGCGCGAGTCCGGCTCCCTCTACCCCGTGAGCCCCTCCTTCGCCCAGCTGGGTCTCTCGTCAGAAGCCCTGGAGGCCTTGCGCCGAGCGCGCTTCGCGCACCCCACTCCCATCCAGGCTCGGGCCATTCCGCCCGCCCTCGCCGGCAAGGACGTCATCGGCTGTGCCGCGACCGGCACTGGCAAGACCGCCGCGTACGTCCTGCCCCTGGTGGAGCGCTTCGCGGGAAGGAAGGGCCAGCTCGGGCTGATCCTCGCGCCCACCCGCGAGCTGGTGCTGCAGATCGCCGAGCCCGTGCGCTTCTTCGCCGAGCCACGCGGCCTCACGCACGCTGTCGTCATCGGCGGCGAGGACATGTCGGCCCAGGTGGAGGCGCTGAAGCAGCGGCCCTCTTTCGTGCTCGCCACCCCGGGACGGCTGGTGGACCTGCTGGAAGCAGGGGCCGCCACGTTCCCGCGGCTGGAGAGCCTGGTGCTCGATGAGGCGGACCGGATGCTCGACATGGGGTTCCTCCCTCAGATCGAGCGCATCCTCGCCGCCCTGCCCCAACGCCGGCAGACGCTCCTGTTCTCCGCCACTCTGGGCCCGGATGTGAGCCGCTTCGCCCGCGAGCAGCTCCGAGCCCCGATCCGTGTGGAGGTGACTCGCAGCGGCACTCCCGCCGAGCGTGCAAAGCAGCAGCTGTACCGGGTCACTCCGGAGGAGAAGTCACCGCTGCTGCTCACGCTGCTGGCGCGCGATGAGGCCACGGCTCTCATCTTCACCCGGACGAAGGAGCGCGCGGACAAGGTGCACCAGGCACTGCAGCGGGCGGGCTACCGGTGCGGTGTGCTGCACGCGGACCGCACGCAGAACCAGCGCAAGGAGGCGATGGAGGGGTTCCGCAAGGGCACCTACCGCTGCCTCGTGGCCACAGACATTGCGGCGCGCGGGCTGGATGTGGAGGACGTGGGGCACGTCATCAACTACGACCTGCCCCATGCGCCCGAGGACTACGTGCACCGCATCGGCCGTACCGCGCGCGTCGAGGCGAGCGGGGTGGCGTCCACGTTCGCCACCGCGAGAGACGATCAGGTGATCGCGCGCATCGAGCACATCATGCGCGCGAAGATCCCCCGTGTCCCCGTGCCCCGCGAGGACGCCGTCTTCCTGGAGGCGTGGGAGCGGCTCCGCGCCTCGCAGCGCGATCCAGGCCCGCCCCAGAAGGACCACAAAGTCTCGCAGCGTCCCTCGGAGAAGGAGCCTGGCCGGCACGCGCGAACGCACAAGCGGCGCCCCGGATAGAAAGGAAGCTCCTCAGACGGAGCTGCCTTGCGTGGCCCCCAGCCGCGCCGATACTGTCCACCGTCACGCCGAGACCGGAGATCCTGTGATGAGCGTCCGAGAGCCGACGGCGGACCGCGCCGCGCTCCTGGTAGAGAAGCACGGCAGTCCGCTCTACGTGTACGACGCCGAGCGCGTGCGTGCCGCCTACCGGGACTTCACCGCGGCCTTTCCCTACTCGCCCGTCGACTTCCACTACGCCATCGTCTGCAACAAGAACCGTCACCTGGTGCGCCTGCTGTATGCGATGGGCGCGGGGATCCACGCCAACACCCCCGGTGACGCCTTCGCCGCGCTCAACGCAGGTGTCCCCGCGCACCGGATCCTCTACAGCGGGACGAACCTCGACGCGGCGGATCTGGACTTCCTCATCGGCCACCGCATCCGCCTCAACCTGGACTCGGTCGACCAGCTCCGGGACTTCGCCCAGCGCAGCCCTGGTGGGGCGGTGGGCCTGCGCCTCCTCGTGGACGATCCCTCCCGCCCCAACCGCATCGGCGTCGACCCGGAAGAGCTCCCCGAGGCCCTCGCCATCGCGCGTGCGGCCGGTGTCCGCCTCATCGGCCTCCACATCTACGCGGGCACCAACAATCGCTCCCTGGCGCGGTTCCTCGCCTGCTTCGACCGGATGCTCGCCGCCTCGGAGCTCCTGCCGGATCTGGAGGAGCTCGACGCGGGCGGCGGCTTCGGCGTGCCCTACCGAGAGGGCCAGGAGCCCCTGGATCTCCCCACCCTGGGCCGCGAGGTGGCACGCCGGATGGAAGAGCTCTCGGCGCGCCGCGGCCGGCGGATCCGCCTGATCATCGAGCCCGGGCGGGTGCTGGTCGCCGAGGCGGGCTCCCTGCTCGTCAAGGTCATCTCGGTGAAGGAGCGCGGCGGGCGGCGCTATGTCGGTGTGGACACCACGGTGGGCAACGTCGTCGTGGAGAGCGTCTACTACCCTCACCATCGCGTCGAGGCGGTAGAGCCCCAAGGCTCCGTGCTCGAGATCCCCACGGATGTCTGTGGCAACACGACCCACTCTCGGGACTTCCTCGCGCGCAACTGCCAGCTTCCGCCGCTCGCTCCCGGTGACCTCCTCGCCCTGCGCGACGTAGGCGCCTACGGCTATGCCATGTCGAGCCACTTCCTGAACCGCCCCCGGCCCGCTGAAGTGGTGATCGATCAGGGCCAGGACTTCCTCACCACACGCCGCGAGACCTTCGCGGACCTCCTTGCCACTCAGGTGGACGCATGAGCGGAATCTGTGGCTATGTCGGAGACGCCTCCCCCGAGATCCTCACCGCGATGCTCGCCGCGATCGACTACCGCGGCGATCGCACGGACACCGCGCACGCCCCAGGTGTGGGGCTCGGCTACCGCTGGTGGGGCGGCCGCCCAGGCAAGTCCGCCTCCATCTTCCGCCAGGGCCCCCACCTCCTCGCCTGCGCCGGGACGCTCGCCCCGCCCGCAGCCTCGCCCGCGGAGGCCCTCCTGACGCGGCTCTCCACGGGTGGCTCCGCGCTCGATGACCTGGACGGTGCCTTCGCCTGCGCCTGGTGGGATGGCGAGCGGCGGCGGCTGACCCTGGCACGCGATCCCTTCGGCGTCCGCTCGCTCTACTACACGGTCCAGGGAGGCGTGCTGTACTTCGCCAGCGAGCTGAAGCAGCTCCTCGCCGTTCCGGGCTTCGAGGCTGCCCTGGATCCGGCCGCCATCCACAAGTATCTCACCTTCTCCTTTGTCCCCGGCGCAGACGTGCCCCTGCGTGGCGTGAAGCGCCTGCTGCCAGGCCACCTTGGTGTCTTCGAGAGCGGCCAGCTCGCCTCCACGCCCTACTTCACCCTGCGCGAGCAGCTCGATCCCTCGCTCGAGGACCAGCCCACGGCGGTGCGGCGTGTGCGCGCCCTCTGCCGGAAGGCCGTGGAGCGGCGGCTCAATGGCGAGCCCGAGGTGGCCCTCTACCTCTCGGGCGGCATCGACTCCTCGGGCGTGGCCGTCTGGCTCAAGGAGGCAGGCGTCAAGATCCAGGCCTTCAGCCTCGACTTCGGCGATCGGAGCATCGAGCGCGAGCAGGCCGAGCAAGTGGCTCGGATGCTGGAGATCCCTCTCACCTGGGTGAAGTCCACGGGTGAAGAGGTGGGGCCGGCGCTGATGGACCTCGTCTGGAAGCTGGACCTGCCGTTCGGCGACGCGGTCACCGGGCCGCAGTTCCTCCTCGGGCGGGCCGCGCGTCAGGCGGGCTTCTCGGCCGTCTTCAACGGCGAGGGCGGCGATCAGCTCTTCGGTGGGTGGACCTCGAAGCCCATGGTGGCCGCCGAGGTCTTCGGTGGCCTGTACGAGGACTCTCCCGAGGAGCCGGAGGAGATCTACCTGCGCTCGTACCACCGCTTCTACGGGCTGGAGGACTCGCTCTACACCCCGGAGTTCCGCGCACAGGTCGGCGGACCCGGTCAGCGGCGCGCGCTCCTGCGGCCCTACCTGGGCAGCCAGGAGATCCCCCACTTCCTGAACCGGGTCCGGTTGGCGGACATCGCCCTCAAGGGCTCGCAGAACATCCTCCCTCGCGCAGAGCGGATCGCCAATGCATGGGCGCTCGACATGCGGGTGCCGCTCTTCGATCGCGAGCTGGCCACCGCGTCCTTCGCCCTGCCGCCGCAGCTCAAGCTCCATGGCGCCTGCGAGAAGTACGTCCTCAAGCTGGCGCTCCAGAACAAGCTCCCGGACGACATCGTCTGGCGGCGGAAGTTCGGCATGAGTGTCCCCTCCACGGACTGGGTGCTGGGCCCGCTCGCGCCGCTCATGGAGGACCTGCTCGGGCCCTCGGCGGTGCGGAAGCGCGGCATGTTCCGCGAGGACTACATCTCGCGCCTGCGCCAGGGCCAGGACCAGGCGGATGAGACACGGCGCCGGCGCATCGGCGAGAAGCTGTGGGCGCTCGCCATGCTGGAGGCCTGGATGAGGGTCTTCGTGGATGGACACGGGCGCCGTCCGGGAGGTGCGGCATGATCTGCATCCGTTGCCAGGCGGACTCGACGTACCCCGAGCGCAAGGACACCAAGAGCTGCAAGCAGTGCAATGGCCGGTTCGCCTTCGAGCCGCGTGAGAACGATCCCTTCACCGACGTGGCCTTCCAGAAGGCGATTGACAGCGTGTCCGCTGGTGGTCAGGTGAAGTGGGGGGTCGAGCACCTCTACTACGAGATCTGCCGCAGGAAGAAGAGCATCGCCGCCAAGGCCAAAGCCTCCATCACGGCCCTGGTCTTTGGAATCATCGTGAGCGTCATCGCCCTCGAGCTGTCGCGCTCCCTGCTCCCGTTCCTCATTCCCGTGCCCATCGTGCTCTGCTTTCTCGCCTACATGATGGTGGGGGCGCGCATGTTTCCCCGGGGTGACTTCGAGCGACTGTGGGATCGCTGGGGGAGTGTCCACGGCAAGCCCAAGGGCTTGATCGCCCGAAAGCCCCAGGAGGCGAAGCCAGCACGGACCGCGGAGCCCGACATTGGCGACTACTCCTTTGACCGGGCGGTCGTCTGCGATCGCGCCCGCACGGTGGACCTGCTGCTGGCCAACAACTTCCACTTCGAGAACAACTGCGCGGTCCTCTCCATCGGGGGCTACCCGCAGCAGGCCTTCGAGACCGTGCGGCGCATGCTCCGGCGCAACCCGCGGCTCGAGGTGTTCGTGCTCCATGACATCACCGTGGAGGGGTGCCGGCTCGCCCACCGCCTCGCGACCGATCCCGAGTGGTTCAAGGGCACGGGCGTCCGGATCGTGGACGTGGGACTTCGGCCGGCTCACGCCAGGCCCTTCGAGAAGCTGCTCCTGCCCGCCGATCGGCCCGTGCCCTCCGGCGGGGGCCTCTCCGCCGAGGAGGCCCGGTGGCTCTCGAAGCACACGCTGGAGCTGGCCGTCATCCGTCCCGAGCAGGTGGTGAAGCGGCTCTTCCGCGCCATGAGCAAGACTCCCCAGGTCGCCCGTGCTCCCGCAGCCTCGCTCAGGGGCAGAGACACCCAGGGCCGCCTGCCTGGGGGGGCTGGGAGGGCCGCCGCTGCAGGCGCCGCGGGGGCCGCTGTCATGGCCTCCACAGCCGCCATGGCCGGGCCCCAGGATCCCGCGGAGCTGGAGCGGCAGAAGAAGAAGCAGGCCGACACGGGTGGAGGAGATGGAGGCGGAGGTGGCGGCGGAGATTCCGGCTCCTCCTGGGAGGTTGACAGCGACTCCTTCTCCGCCGACGCCGACGCCTCGGACGGCGGCGCGGATAGCTTCGGGTAGTCATGGAGGAACCGCGGTTGCTCAAGCCAGAGCCGGGGCCACCGTTCGGGACGGGCGTGGCCCGCCGACGTCCCTCTGGACGCGTAGGAGGGCTCGTGCTCGCGGCCCCCGCCCCGGAGCAGACCCGGAGTGCCTCTGGAGCGCTCGCGCGGGCCCTGGGACCTGGCGCCCAGCTGATTGCCCCTGAGCACGGCACCACACTCGTCGTGGACTGGGACGCGTGCTGGCTGGAGGGACGGCGCATCGAGGAGCTCTCCCAGTGGCGCGCCCTCGTGGCAGCAGGCCGTCTGGGGGAGGTGAACGGAGCATTTGCCCTCGCCTGGATCGCGGAGGGTGAGGTCCGGCTCACACGGGACGCCATCGGCGAGCGGACGCTCTACTACGCGAAGGTGCCCCAGGGGTGGATCTTCGCCTCGACGATCCATGCACTGCTCGCCAGCGGGCTCGTCCCCCGTGAGCTCAACCTGCGCGGCGTCGCTGCGTACCTCAGCTATGCCTACCTCCCAGGCGAGGAGACGCTCGTGGAGGGGGTCCTGGAGGTGCTGCCCGGCGAGGTGGTGCACCTGCCGCGCGGAGGAGGCCCGACCCGCCGCATGCCGTTCTGGTCCGTGCCCCCGGAGGTGGACACCAGCGCGCCCCTCCCACCCGAGGGAGAGGAGGCGCTGCGCCAGCACCTGCGCACGGAGCTGGAAGGTGCGGTCCTGCGCAGACTGCCTTCGGGAGAGAAGGTGGGAGCCTTCCTCTCCGGAGGGCTCGACTCCAGCCTGGTCGTCGCACTGGCGAAGCGGCTCCACGATCAAGAGGTCATCACCTGGTCGGTCTCGTTCGGCCCGGAGTACCGGAACGAGCTGCCGTTCAGCTCCCTCGTGGCACAGCACTGCCGCACCCACCACCGGATCGTCGAGCTGTCACCGCGGGTGATCCTCGCCCACCTGGACGAGACGATCGCGCTGCACTCGGACCCCATCGGTGATCCGCTCACCGTCCCCAACGCCCTGCTCTTCCGTGAGGCGAGCGCCGAGGTGGGCGTAGTGCTCAACGGCGAGGGGGGCGATCCCTGCTTCGGTGGACCGAAGAACCTCCCCATGCTGCTGGCGGAGCTCTATGGAGGCGTGGCAGGCACGGAAGACGAGTCACTCGCGCGGGAGCGCAGCTACCTGCGCGCCCACCTGAAGTGCTTCGATGACTTCGAGCTCGCGCTCTCGCCGAAGATGAAGGAGGCGGTCGCAGCCCGGCCGCTCGAGGCCTCGCTGGCGCCCCTCTTCGCCAATCCGCGCTGGAAGACGATCGTCGGCAAGCTGATGGCCCTCAACCTGTTCCTCAAGGGCGCCCACCACATCCTCCACAAGGTGGACGAGGTCAGCGCCCCCTTCGGCATGCTCGCGCGTGCACCCCTGTTCGATCAGCGGGTGGCGGAGGTGGCCTTCAACGCGCCGCCGCAGCTCAAGCTGAAGGGCTCCGTGGAGAAGTACCTGCTCAAGCGCGCCGTGGAGGATGTCCTGCCGCGCGAGATCATCGAGCGGCCCAAGAGCGGGATGCTCGTCCCGGTGGAGGGCTGGTTCCAGGACCCACTGCTGCCGGAGGCACGCACGCGGCTCCTGGACGGGCTCAGCCGGTGGGAGCTGTTCGACCGCAAGTGGTTGGAGCGGCTGCTCTCCGGCAAGCTGGGCGGACTGCGCCCTCGCCATGGGGTGAAGATCTGGCTCCTCATCACCCTGGAGGCCTGGCTGCGCACGGTCCTTGCCCGGTAGGGTGACTCCACGCGCTACGCCGAGCCGGGCTCGCTCCCATCCTCCCCGAGGCCGTGCTTGGCAGCCCGGTAGCGAAAGGAGCGGAAGCTCAGTCCCAGCAGCTCCGCCGCGCGCGTCTTCACGCCTCCGGCCCGCTGAAGCGCAGCCAGCAGGTACCTCCGCTCCGCATCGTCCAGGTAGCGCTCGAGCGAGAAGCCCGCCGGCAGCTCCACGGCCCCCGCAGCCTGCTGCTCCGGCTCACGCTCGCCGCGCAGCGCGGACGGGAGCGTGTCCGGGCCGAGCACATCCACGTCCGCCAGCGTGGCGGCGCGCTCCACGATGTTCTGCAGCTGGCGCACATTGCCCGGGAAGGGGTAGCGCTCGAGGACCTCGATCGCCTCCCCAGAGAAGTCCAGGTTGGGCCGCCCCAGCTCCTCCCGCATCTGCGCGAGGAAGTGGCGCGCTAGCAGGGGAATGTCTCCCGTGCGCTCACGCAGCGGCGGCAGATCCACGGTGATGACATTGAGGCGGTAGAGCAGATCCTCGCGGAAGCGCCCGGCCTTCACCTCCACCTCCAGCCGCTTGTTGGTGGCGGCCACCACGCGCGCATGGAAGGGCACCTCGGTGGAGCTGCCCACCGGCTTCACCCGCCGCTCCTGGAGCACGCGCAGCAGCTTCACCTGCGTGGACATCGGCACCTCGCCGATCTCGTCCAGGAACACCGTCCCCTCCCCTGCCGAGACGAGGATGCCTGAGCGATCCGCCTGCGCACCCGTGAAGGAGCCCTTCACGTGGCCGAACAGCTCCGACTCGAGCAGGGTCTCGGGAAGGCCCGCGCAGTTG
>Ga0190275_10000439_pt1 | contig 37382 bp, 37 predicted proteins | sample Popmic550T_FD_133745 | JGI IMG/M metagenome (GOLD analysis project Ga0190275, IMG submission 133745) | Populus adjacent soil microbial communities from riparian zone of Yellowstone River, Montana, USA - 550 T | ecosystem: Environmental > Terrestrial > Soil > Riparian zone > Trees stand | place... | reverse complement strand
CCGCACCGAGAAGACCGAGCGGAGGCTTCCGTGAGAGCGTTCCGCGACGGCATGTCCCCGGTGCGCGCCGGACTGATCGCGTTGATCGTGATCGCGATCGGCACGTGGTTCGCCTTCACCAAGGACATCCCGTTCACCCAGACCTACCGGATCCAGGCGGTGTTCGAGAACTCGAACCTGGTGGCGCCGCGATCCCCGGTTCGGATCGCCGGCATCGACGTCGGCAAGGTCGTCGACGTCGGTCGCTACAAGGACAGCGACCTCGCGGTGGTGACGATGGAGATCCAGGACAGCGGTCGGCCGGTGCGTGAGGACGCGTCGCTGAAGATCCGCCCGCGCCTGTTCCTCGAGGGCAACTTCTTCGTCGACTTGAAGCCCGGGACCCCGAGCGCGGACGAGCTGCCCGACGGCGGCGTGATCCCGGTCACCCAGACCGCGACGCCGGTCCAGCTCGACAACGTCCTGACGACGCTCCAGTCCGACACGCGCCGCTCGCTGCAGAAGACCCTGGTCGGCTTCGGCGAGGCGCTCGACTCGAAGCCGACCGCCGCGGAGGACGCCGACCTCGATCCGGATGTACGCGGGCTCACGGGCGCACAGGCGCTGAACAAGTCGCTCGACACCAGCGTCGGCGCGCTGCGTGGCTCGGCGATCGGCGGCGACGCGCTGCGCGGGACGGAGCCGCGGGACCTCTCGCGCCTGGTCAAGGGCCTCGCGGGAACGAGCCGCGGCCTGGCCCGCAACGAGGGACAGCTCAGGGAGCTGATCACCGACTTCAACACCACGATGGCCACGACCGCGTCGCGCGCGCCGGAGCTCGAGGAGACGGTGCGCCTGCTCGGGCCGACGGCGGCGAACCTGCGCAGGGGCCTGCGCAGCATCGACGCCGCGCTGCCGCCGGCGCAGGCCTTCTCGCGCGAGATCCTGCCTGGCATCCGCGAGACGCCGGCGACCGTCGCGGCGTCGGGGCCGTGGCTGGAGCAGGCGACGCAGTTCTTCGGTCCCGACGAGCTGGGCAACCTGCTCGACGACCTCACTCCCGCGACCCGCGATCTTGCCCGCGCCACGCACACGTCGCGCGAGTGGGTTCCGAAGGCCGACGACTTCAACCGCTGCGTGACCGACGTGATCATTCCGACGGGCAACATCGAGGTGGACGACGGGCAGTTCTCGGCCAACACCGAGAACTACAAGGAGTTCTGGCACTCGGTCGTCGGACAGGCCGGCGAGGGCCAGACCTTCGACGGCAACGGCCCGATGCTGCGCGTCAGCGGCCCGGGTGGCGCCCGGCCGCTCAGCACCGGCAAGACCAACTACCAGCTCCAGGCCCTGCACGGCAACGGCACGCTGCCGCTGCTGCGCACCAGCCCGGCGTTCCCGAACAAGCTGCCGCCGATCCAGCGCAAGCGGCCCTGCTACAAGAACCCGGTCCCCGACGTCAACGGCCCGGCATCGGTCGGCCCCGCCGACGGATCGGTTCCGGACGCGGCCGCGCCGCCGATCCCGCCCCGGGGCATCGGTGCGGTCAACCCCGACGAGGCCGAGACGGCTCAGCTGCGGCCGCTGCAGAGCTTCGCCGCGGGAGGTGTCCGATGAGGCAGATCCTCGGCAAGGCGTTTCGCCACAACCTCAAGGCCGCCGTGGCGATGCTCGGCCTGGTCGTGCTCGGCGTTGCGGTCGGCAGCTACATCCTCGCCCACCAGCGGCTCAACCCGCCCGCGTGGATTCCGGTCGTCGGTGAGCAGACGTTCGAGATCAAGGCCGAGCTGGAGTCCGCCCAGGGCGTCCTGCCGGGCCAGGGCCAGGCCGTAAACGTGTCCGGCGTCAAGGTCGGCGACATCGCCAGCGTCCACCTCGAGGACGGGCGCGCGATCGCGACGCTGCGGATCGAGCCGCGCTTCGACCGCGTCTATCCGAACGCGACGATCCTGCTGCGCCCGAAGACCGGGCTCAAGGACATGGTCGCCGAGCTCGATCCCGGCAGCCCGTCCTCGGGCGAGCCGCTCGAGGAGGGTGCGACGATCTCGAACAACTCGACCGCTCCCGACGTCAACCCGGAGGAGTTCTTCGCGAGCCTCGACGGGGACACGCAGGACTACCTGCGCCTTCTGCTCGGTGACGCCGGCGAGGCGCTCGGGGACGGCGGCGGTCGCGACCTCGCCAACACGTTCCGGCGCCTCCAGCCGCTCTCGCGCGACTTCAACCGCGCCAACCGCTACGTGATCGCGCGACGCCAGAAGCTCGAGCGCGTGGTCCACAACTTCTCGGCGATCATGTCCGAGCTCGGCGCCCACGATCGCGAGCTGGCGCGCTTCGTCGGCGGCAGCGCGTCCGTCTTCCGCCGCTTCGCCAACCAGAACGAGAACCTCTCCGAGACGATCGGGCTGCTGCCCGCCGCGCTGCGGTCCGGCAACACGGCGCTGGCGAAGATCGACCGCCTCGGTCGCTCGATGGAGACCACCTTCTCGAGCCTGCGCCCGACGGCGCGGGCGCTGGGTCCGACGCTGCGTCAGCTGCGCCCCTTCTCGGCGCGGACGACGCCCGTCCTACGCGACCAGCTGCGACCCTTCGCCCGTGACGTGCAGCCGATCGTCTCCGAGCTGCGGCCGGCCGCATACGACCTGGCGAAGTCGACACCGAAGCTGATGAAGTTCACCGAGGTCTTCAACGCGCTCTTCAACGAGCTCGCCTACGACCCGCCCGGCAGCGGCAAGGGCAAGGAGGGCTACCTCTTCTACCTGCCCTGGGCGAATCACAACACGAACTCGCTGATGGCGGCCCAGGACGGCATCAACCCGCTGCGCCGCAACCTGCTCCTGATGTCGTGTAGCCAGCTCCAGATCCTCCAGAGCTTCACCAAGCCGCCGCGCCCCGGCGCGGAGCTGCGCAACGAGTACCTGGCGACGCTGGTAAGGCTGCTCAACGCGCCTTCGTTCGACGAGCGCTGCGGCGGGGGGGCAACGCCGTGATCAAGCAGGCACCGCGTCCGTTCCAGATCTTCGCGATGGTCGCCTTCGTCATGGCGTGCGTCGGCGTGCTGCTCTACCTGTGGCTGTCGTTCGGCGGCGTCGTGCCGTTGCGCTCGGAGGGCTACCGCTTCCAGGTCCGCTTTCCGGAGGCCACCCAGCTCGCCGAGCAGTCCGACGTCCGCATCTCGGGCGTGCCGGTCGGCAAGGTGATCGACATCCAGACCGGACCCAGCAACACAACCGAGGCGACGTTGGAGATGCGGTCGCGCTACGCGCCCGTCGCGACGAACGCCCGCGCGATGCTGCGCCAGAAGTCGCTGCTCGGAGAGACCTACGTCGACCTCACGCCGGGCACGCGGTCCAAGGGCACGATCGACGACGGAGGCATGCTCGCGACCTCCGCCGTCGCGCCGACCGTCGAGCTCGACGAGATCTTCCGCACCTTCGACGAGGACACCCAGCAGGCGTTCCAGACCTGGATGCAGGCGCAGGCCGGCTCAGTCCAGGGACGTGGCGCCGACATCAACGCGCTCTTCGGCAATCTGCCCGAGTTCGTCGAGACGAGCGACGACCTGATGACCGAGCTCAACGCCCAGTCGCGCGCGGTGAGCGAGACGATCCGCGGCACGGGCGACTTCTTCTCGGCGATCAGCGAGCGCGACGGGCAGCTGGCGCGCCTGATCACGGAGTCCAACCGCCTGTTCGGAGTCACCGCGGCGCGCAACCGCGACTTCGAGGCGATCTGGGAGGAGCTGCCGCGCTTCTCGCGCGAGAGCCGGCTCACGTTGCCGCGCCTGACCGAGTTCGCGCGCAACGCCGACCCGGTCGTCAAGCAGCTGCAGCCCGCGGCCAGCGAGATGGCTGCCACCTTCGACGAGCTCCGCCGCCTGAGCCCGGAGTTCGAGAAGTTCTTCACCGGCCTCGGGCCGACGATCACCGCTTCGAGCCGCGGGGTCCCCGCCCTCGAGCAGCTGATGCAGGACTTCCCGCCGCTGCTCGCCGACTTCGAGCCCTTCCTGCGCAACCTGAACCCGCTGATCGACTTCCTCAGGCTCAACCGCCGCGAGGTGACCACGTTCTTCGCCAACACCACCGCCGCGTCGATCGGACGTCAGGAGCGGGGCAGCGAGCGGGCTCCCGAGTCGGATCCGATCCATCACCTGCGGGCGAGCGTGACGCTCAACCCGCAGGCGCTCAGCTACTACGCCCGCGCCCTCGGCCAGACCCGCAAGAACCCCTACATGGTCCCCGGCGGCCTCGACCGTCTCTCCAGCAGCCTTCCGGTGTACGACCCCCGCCTCTGCGCCAACGGCGACCCCGCGCCGCCGACGACCTCGGATCCGCCGGAGCTGGCCCCGCTGGCCGTGCTCTACGCCTTCCGCACGGACAGCCGCGCGGTCGCCCGCCCGCCGTGCGTCGGCCAGGGCACCTACCCCGGCTTCACCACGCAGTTCCCGCGCCTCGAGCCCGAGCCCTAGGCCCTGGCCGAGAGCTCCGCGTGCCGTGACTTCCGCGACGCGGCGGAGGGTCGGTCGCGCGCTTGACTTCAGGAATGGCGACGTTTACGATCACTCGTGATTCGTCTCGCCTTCTGTCAGGCGGTTCGAGGCGCGCCGAAGGTGCGCTCAGGGGTGAACAGGACGGGCAGGAACCGTGCGGAGGCTCGCCACCAAGCCGTCCGCACCGGGTGTGACCGAGGTCCAGCGGGAGCGGACCTCGGTCACGCTCCCCGTGCCGGAGCCGGCTCGGGCTGCCGGGGCCGTGGCCTCGGTAGGAAGACCTCGTAGTCCATCGAGAGCCCCCAGGAGCGACACGGCCCTAAGGTGGGCGGCGTGGCGGACCCGATCGATCGCATCGCCGACCTGCGCGACTCCTACGAGATCGGCAGCCTCTCCGAGGCCGAGCTGGCGCCGACCTGGCTCGAGCAGTTCGAGGGTTGGCTCGAGGCGGTGCTCGGTGGGGGCATGCCCCAGCCGAACGCGATGGTCCTCGCCACCGCTCGCGCCGACGGCGCACCCGATGCGCGCACGGTCCTGCTGCGCGGCGTCGACGGCCGCGGCTTCCGCTTCCACAGCGACTACCGGTCGCGCAAGGGTCGCGAGCTGGCCGAGAACCCGCGTGCCACGCTCGTCTTCCCGTGGTACGCCCAGCAGCGGCAGGTGCGCGTCGACGGCACGGTCGAGCGCCTCGATGCCGAGGAGTCGGACGCTTACTTCGCCACTCGTCCCCGCGGCTCGCGGATCGGCGCCGCGGCGAGCTCCCAGTCGGAGGTGATCGAGTCGCGCGAGTGGCTCGAGGAGCGGTTCGGCGAGGTCGAGCGCGAGCACGAGGGGCGCGAGGAGATCCCACGTCCGGACTACTGGGGCGGCTACCTCGTGGTCCCGCACGAGGTCGAGTTCTGGCAGGGCCGCCGCGACCGCCTCCACGACCGCTTGCGCTACCGCCGCACCGGCGCGGGCGCGTGGGTGGTCGAGCGGCTGGCGCCCTGAAGGACGCCAGCCGCTCTCCCTCCGACTACTTCTTCTTGGCCTTGCCCTTGGCGGGCGCCTTGCACTTCTTCTTGGCGCTGCCCTTGGCCTTGCCCTTCGCCTTCTTGCAGGGCTTGGCGGCCTTCTTGAAGGTCACCGACTTGACCTGACTCGCAGCCGTCCCGCCGTCAGGCGTGAAGGTCAGCGTGATCGGCACGGTGAGCTTGCGCTTCTTGGCCAGCAGGGCCTTGCCCGTGCCGGTCAGCTTGACCGTGATCTTCACCGGGCCGGCCTTGGTGGCGCGGACTGTCGTGGTCTTGACCAGCGGCTTCTTCGCCTTCTTCTTCGCCTTCTTCTTGGCCTTCTTCTTGCCCTTGGCCTTCTTGGCGGCCGCTGCGGCCTCGAGGCGCTGGGCGACCGCAGCCGCGGCACCGACGGAGGTCGAGCCGGCTGTCAGCGTGCCCGGGCCGGGAACGTTCACCGTCAGCGTCGCCTGAGTGCCACCCGCGCCGAACTTGACGCTCGGTCCCGGCGTGAAGGCGTTGCTTGGCGGCGCCGGCGGTGCCGGTGGCAGACCCGGCGGCGGGGGCGGCGGAGGCGCGAGCTGCTGACCCTTCGGGGGCTGGCAGGTGCTCGCGTCCTCCGCGATGAAGCGGAGGTCGTCCAGGAAGACGGCCGAGTCGTACCGCTCGTCCGATGCGTCGAATATCGACAGATGGATCTGGTGCGGGCCTGGTGTGATCGGAGCCTTAGTCGTGATCAGGCCCGTGGCCGCGTCGAAGTACGTGCCGTTCGCCTCGGATGCGAGCACCGCAGTGTCGCCGACGCCGTTGATCGAGATCGGATTGCCGCTCGGCGAGACCGCGAAGTCGTTCGGACGGGTCAGTGCGCCACCGTCTCCGACCGACCAGCTCGTCGAGTCGATCTCGGCGATGAAGGCATCGTTGAACGAGGAGCCGACGAACTCCGGGAACTCCTCCGACGCGAAGCGATAGTCGAGCGACAGGCAGTTAGCTCCCGCCGGAACGTTCACGTCGAGTCGCAGCACCGTCCAGTCCTCGGCCTCCGGCCCGCGGTCGTTTTGAACCGGCGTCGGGACGAACTGGAACGGGAACTCGAACTCGGTGTCCTCCGCGGTGTTGGTCAGCTCGGAGGCGATCGTGTTGACCTCGCCCGAGGAGAGGATCCCGTAGGTGTCGCCGAACGTTGGGAAGCCGACGAGCTGCTTGGGCTCGGGATCGAGAACCTGGTTGCCGACGCCGAGCGGATGCCCGCCGTAGGCGTACTCGATCAGCGTCGCGGTCGTGAGCTGGGCCGGATCGGCCATCAGCGCGTTGCCCGTGGTGATGGCGGAGCCGGGCAGCACGGCCGGGTCGAGCGCGTCGATCCGCGCCGAAGCGGACGCGGGCAGTACTAGTGCGCAGGCCATGACGGCCAGCAGAAGCCTCTTCATGCGAATCCTTCCTGGAAGACCAGAGTGAGACGTGCGAGAACGAGACGACCATATAGGCACTTCGCGAAACGCGCCATAAGCGCTTCCCAGCGCTTCCGACATCGGATAAGGCGTCGGCTAGCCTTGAACGGGCCCCGATCTAGGAGTCGCCGTGTTCGAGTTCCTGACCCGCCGCCAGCCTGAGATGCCGTCCGCGGAGGATGCGCTGCCGGGGCGGGACGTGCCGATCGTGACGCCGGGGAAGCACTTCGTGCTGGAGACGCCGATCGGGCCGCCGTTCCCGGATGGGACCGAGCGGGCGATCGTCGGGATGGGGTGCTTCTGGGGTGCCGAGCGCGTCTTCTGGGAGCTGCCGGGCGTGTACACGACGGCGGTGGGATACGCGGGCGGGACGACGCCCAATCCGACCTACGAGGAGGTGTGCGCTGGGCGCACCGGGCACACCGAGGCTGTGCTGGTCGTCTTCCGGCCGGCGGAGATCTCCTACGAGGAGATCCTGAAGGCGTTCTGGGAGGGGCACGATCCGACGCAGGGGATGCGCCAGGGCAACGACGTCGGGACGCAGTACCGGTCTGGGATCTACACGACCTCCGACACGCAGCAGGCGACTGCCGAGAAGTCGGCGGAGCGCTACTCGGCGGCGTTGACGGCAGCCGGGCGCGGGGCCGAGATCACGACGGAGATCGCGCCGGCAGGCGACTTCTTCTACGCCGAGGAGTACCACCAGCAGTACCTCGCCAAGAATCCCGGCGGCTACTGCGGCCTGGGCGGCACAGGCGTCAGCTGCCCCGTCGGCCTCGCGACCTAGCGGCCCTTCCAGACAGGATCGCGCTTCTCGGCGAACGCGGTCGCGCCCTCGCGGGCGTCCTCGGAGACGAAGACCGGGCCCGCGATCTCACCCTGGCGCTGCCACGCCTCGTCGTCGCCCCAGCCCGGCGACTCGAGCACGATTCGCTTCGAGGCGGCCAGCGCGAGCGGCGCGTTCTTGGCGATCGTCTCGGCGAGATCGATCGCGGCGTCGACCGCCGCGCCCGGCTCGGACAGGCGGTTGACGAGTCCGAGCTCGTGTCCGCGCTCGGCCGAGATCGGGTCGCCCGTGAGTGCCATCTCCATCGCGGCGTGGTACGAAATCCGGCGCGGCAGGCGCAGCAGCGCGCCGCCGGCCGCCACGAGGCTGCGCTTGACCTCGGGGATGCCGAGCTTCGCCCCACGTGAGGCGACGATCAGGTCGCAGGAGAGCGCGACCTCCAGCCCGCCGGCGACGGCGAAGCCCTCGATCGCGGCGATCAGCGGCTTGGCCGCCGAGCGCTGGGTGATGCCGGCGAAGCCGCGGCCCTCGACGTGCGGGCTCTCGCCGCGGACGAACGCCTTGAGGTCCATCCCGGCGCAGAAGCCCTTGCCGGCGCCGGTGATGACGCCGACCCGCAGCTCGTCGTCGCCGTCGAGATCGTCGAGCGCCGTGGCGATCCCCTGGGCGAGCGCCGCGTCTACGGAGTTGCGCGCATCGGGGCGGTTGAGGGTGATGAGCAGAACGCGCCCACGGCGCTCGGTCAGCACTGCCTGGTCGTCGTCCATCGGCGGAACCTACCGGCCACCGGCGTCGGCGCGCTCGGCTAGGGCGAATGGGTTTGAGCGCTCGCCGCTGGGTACCGAGGGCTCCACCACGCGAGCCGCCGACTCGCCGCCGCCCGTCCACGATGGAGGATCGTCATGACGCCGAACGCGCAGAAGTCCCCGCCGGAGAAGAGGCTCGCCCGCTTCCTCGGGTGGTTCAGCCTCGCACTGGGAACTCCGCAGACCTTGATGCCGGGCCGGTTCGCTCGCTTCATCGGCGTCCGCGACGACAGCCGCAGCCGCACCTGGACGCGGATCGTGGGTGTGCGCGAGCTCGCCACGGCCGCGGGGATCCTGAGCCGTCCGCGTCCCGTCGGGTGGCTGTGGGCGCGCGTCGCCGGCGACGTCAAGGACCTCGTCCTGCTCGCTGTGGCGTTCGGCAAGAAGGACTCGGAGCGCAACAGGCTCACCGCGGCGGCGGGGGCCGTCGCCGCGGTCACGGCGGTCGACGCGCTCGCGGCCATCTCGATGCGCCGCTCTGAGGCGGAGACCGCGGACGACACGACCGAGGTGAAGGCCGCGATCACGGTCTGGCGCCCGCGTGAGGAGATCTACGCCTTCTGGCACGACTTCCAGAACCTGCCGCGCTTCATGGCCCATCTCGAGGCGGTCGAGCCGGCTGGCGACCGGCGCTCGCACTGGAAGGCGAAGGCGCCCACCGGCGGCACCGTCGACTGGGATGCCGAGGTGGTCATGGACCTTCCGAACGAGCTGATCGCCTGGCGCTCGCTGCCCGGCGCCGACGTCGAGAACGCCGGCACCGTGCGCTTCCAGCCGGCGCCGGGTGGGGCCGGCACCGAGATCAGGCTCGACATGGAGTACAAGCCGCCGGGCGGCGCTGTCGGCGTGACGCTGGCGAAGCTGTTCGGCGAGGAGCCGCGCCAACAGGTCGAGGACGACCTGCGCCGCTTCAAGCAGGTGCTCGAGGCGGGCGAGGTCGTGCGGTCGGACGGAAGCCCGGAGGGCGCGATGGCCCGCCGGCAGCTCAAGCAGCGCCCGGCGCACCCGCTGGCGCCGAGCTCGAACGGGAGGAAGTCATGAGGGCGAACTGCTGGTCCGGCCGCAACACCGTGCAGGTGGAGAACGTTCCGGATCCTCAGATCCTGAACTCGCGCGATGCGATCGTGCGGATCACCTCCACCGCGATCTGCGGCTCGGACCTGCACCTCTACGACGGCTACGTGCCGACGATGAAGCGCGGAGACATCCTCGGGCACGAGTTCATGGGCGAGGTGGTCGAGACCGGGCGTGACGTCCCCAACCTGAGCGTCGGCGACCGCGTCGTCGTGCCGTTCCCGATCTCGTGTGGCAACTGTGCCGCATGTCGCAGCGGCCTCTACTCGCTCTGCGAGAACTCGAACCCGAACGCCGGGATGGCCGAGAAGCTCTGGGGCCACTCACCGGCTGGGATCTACGGCTACTCGCACATGCTCGGCGGCTACGCCGGCGGGCAGGCCGAGTACGCGCGCGTGCCGTTCGCCGACGTCGGGCCGATCAAGATCGAGAACGGGCTCTCCGACGAGCAGGTCCTGTTCCTGTCCGACATCTTCCCGACCGGCTACATGGGGGCGGAGATGTGCGACATCAAGCCGGGCGACGTGATCGCGGTCTGGGGCGCCGGACCGGTCGGGCAGTTCGCGATCGCGAGCGCCTTCATGCTCGGGGCCGAGCGCGTGATCGCGATCGACCGCTTCCAGTACCGGCTCGATATGGCACGAGAGAAGGCCGGCGCGGAGACCCTCAACTACGAGCAGGTCGACGTCCTCGACGCGCTCGAGGAGATGACCGGCGGTCGCGGCCCCGATGCCTGCATCGACGCGGTAGGCATGGAGGCCCACCACGCGCACGGGCCGATCCACGCCTACGACCGGATCAAGCACGCCGGCCGCATGGAGACCGACCGGCCGCACGCGTTGCGCGAGGCCGCGCTGAGCTGCCGTAACGGCGGCACCATCTCGGTCATCGGCGTCTACGGCGGCTTCATCGACAAGTTCCCGATGGGCGCCGTCATGAACAGGTCGCTGACGATCAAGTCCGGCCAGTGCCACGTCCAGCGCTACCTCCGCCCGCTGCTCGAGCGGATCGAGAACGGCGACATCGACCCCAGCTTCGTCGTCACCCACACCATGCCGCTCGACGACGCCTCCAACGGCTACGAGACCTTCAAGCACAAGCAGGACGACTGCATGAAGGTCGTGCTGAAGCCCTGAGGGGATCTAGTCCTCGACGACAGTGAGGACGCGGTCCGCCATGAACAAGCGCGCATAACTGCGTCCAGTCATCTCCTTCAGGATGCCGTCTCGTACGAGACGTGCAACCGCCTCGTTGGCTGTTTGATAGGACACGCCGTAGTGATGCTGAGCCCAGGTCACCGCGACGATCGGCTGTCCGATGATGTCCTCCATGAGCTTCGCTCGAACCCCGCGGATGTTCTGATCGCGGATCATCGTGCGCAACTCCTCCTGATAGTCGAGCAGCGCCACGATTCGACGGACGGTCTCCTCTGCCTGCGCTCGTAGGCCCTCCGCGAAGAACCGGACCCAGGGATCGAAGTCGCCGGTCTCGCTCACCGCGAGAAGCTGGTCTTGATAGTCGCGGCGACGCGTCTCGAACCACGGCGAGACTATGAGGAGGGGATAGTGCAGCACTCCGTACTGCATGAGCTGTAGAACGACGATGAGTCGCCCGAGTCGCCCGTTGCCGTCCGAGAATGGATGGAGCGTCTCGAACTGGTAGTGCGCCAGCGCGGCACGCACGACCTCCGGCATCTCACTCGTGCTGTTCACCCAGGACAGCCATGCCTGGACGCCCTCATCGAGGAGGTTGCCGGGCGGCGGCGGAATGAACCGAGCCTCAGTGATCGGCCCGCGTTGTTGACCGACTACGACCTGGCGATCACGGACACCCCCCGCATCGCTCAACTCGCCGGCGGTGTCGCGTACGAGGAGTCCTTGGAGCTCTCCCAGGAGTCCGAGCGTCAGCGGGCGGTCCTCGATCCAGTTGAAGGCGATCTCCGCCGCTTTCACGTAGTTCAAGACCTCTCGCACCTCGGCTGACCGCGTTACTCGGACGTCGAGATCTGCCTCTAGGACATCGGTGAAGGCGGCGTACGTTCCCTCGAGCGCCGAAGTGCTCTGCGCCTCTCGCCGGAGGGTCGGCCGGCGCACCAGCTCGGGATTGGGCACCTGCCTGCCAGCTTGATCCAGCTTGGCCAGGGCTCCTGCGGCTCCGACGACCGCGCTCCAGGTTTCGTCACTCAGGCGAAGCTCGCCAAGGTCTCGAGGCAGAGCGGCGGGGACGAAGGCCTGATGCTCGTAGAGCTCACCGCGCCACGGATCCATTCCGCTGATGGGGACCAGATGGCCAACGGGACTGTTTGCGATCGCCACGAGATCCATTTTCAGGCTTTAAGCTATCAAACCTGAATTTGACCTACGCAAATTCATGCTACCGCCAAGTCGGACGCTTAATTTCAGGCTCATGGCCCAAGGCCCTGAAATCTTCTCGCAGAATTCAGGTCTTCGCAGCTAGCAGCCTCGTCCGGATGGAACCCTAATTCCAGAGTTCGCCTGAGGGGTCGATCCGGGCAAATCCGTATTTTCGGCTCGTGCGCCTGATCGTCGCCCGCTGTGAGGTCCGCTACACCGGTCGGCTGACCGCCGTGCTGCCGGAGGCGCTGCGGCTGCTGATGATCAAGTCGGACGGGTCGGTGATGGTGCATGCGGACACGGGTGGGTTCAAGCCGCAGAACTGGATGACGCCGCCGACGGTGATCGAGGAGGAGGATGGGCTGATCGTCGTGCGCAAGCGGGCGGGGGCGACGGAGGACCGGCTCGACATCCGGGTGGTGGAGGTGGTGTCGGATGTGACGCACGACATGGGCGAGGCGGCGGCGCTCGAGAAGGAGGGGATGGAGCGTGAGCTGCAGGAGCTGCTGGCGGACGCGCCGGAGCGCTGCGGCGAGGGATTTCGGCTCGTGCGGCGGGAGTGGCCGACGGACATCGGACCGGTCGACCTGATGTGCCGCGACGCCGAGGACGGATGGATCGCGGTCGAGATCAAGCGGGTGGCGACGATCGACGCTGTTGAGCAGCTGACGCGCTATCTCGAGCGGATCGAGGCTGATCCCTCTTTCTCGACGCCCTGCCGCGGAGTGCTCGCCGCGCAGCAGATCAAGCCGCAGGCGCGGGTGCTCGCCGAGTCGCGCGGGATCGCGTGCGTCGAGGTAGACATCGGCGTGCTGCGCGGCGATCGCGAGCCGGATCTGACGCTGTTCGCGGCCTGAAGCCGACGGCCGGCGTCCCGCCTAGCGGCCGCCAGCCGCTTGGGCGCCCGCCATCGCGGGTAGCCATCCCAAGATGAGCGAGCGCCGCAGCACCGTGGCCTACCGGGCGGTCTTGCTGGCCGCGGGACTGATCGTCTTCGGGCTGCTCTTCCAGCAGCTGCTCACGCTGCTGCTCGCAGTGCTGATCACGGTGATCGTCGCGATCGCGATCTCGGCGTTCGCTGACCGGCTCGAGCGCCGGCACGTGCCACGGCCCTTGGGCGCGCTGCTCGCCGTGTTGCTCGGCCTCGCGGTCCTGGCGGGGATCCTCGCGCTGATCATCCCGCCGTTCATCGACCAGACGAACGAGTTCGCCGACGATGTGCCCGGGATCGTCGACGACCTGCGTGACCAGGTCCACGACGTGACCGGCGCCGAGCCGGGCGAGATCTCGGAGAGCATCGACAGCTTCGTCGAGCGCTACACCGACGACCCCGGCAAGCTGATCGGACCGATCACCTCGATCGGACTCGGTCTCGCGGGCGTCCTCGCCGCGTTCGTCCTGATCCTGATCACGGCGTACTACATGGCCGTCAGGCCCGAGCCACTGATCGATGGCCTGCGCCGGCTGGTGCCGCCGGCCCACCGCGAGCAGGCCGACCGGATCATGGGCCGGCTGCGGCGCTCCTGGGTCGGCTGGATGCAGGGGGTTGCCGCCGACATGCTGATCTCGGGCGTCCTGCTCTACATCGGGCTGACGCTGATCGGGCTCGACTTCGCGATCTTCTTCGCGGTCCTGACCGCGCTGTTCTCCGTGATCCCGTACTTCGGGGCGATCGCGAGCGGCATCCCGCCCGTCCTGTTCGCCCTCACCGACTCGCCCGGCAAGGCGCTGCTGGTGATCGTGGTCTACGTCGCGGTGCAGCAGATCGAGGGCAACCTGACGATCCCGCTGGTGATGTCGCGGACGGTGAAGATGCACCCCGCGCTGATCGCGGGTGGCGTGGTGGTCGTCGGCCAGCTGTTCGGCTTCGTCGGCCTGATCGTCGCCGTGCCGATCCTCTCGATGATCGTGATCCTCGTCGAGGAGCTGTGGGTGCAGCCGCTGGAGGAGTCGCACCGATTACGCAACCGCGAGGCGATCGACCTGCCGCGGCTAGAGCAGGACCTCGAGCGCGAGCGCCCTACAGCTTGACGATCGCGATCACCATCGACGCGAGCACGCAGATGACGATCACGACCTGCATCCAGATCCAGAAGGCGGGCACGGCCCCCGATCCTAGTCACGCTCCGTTCACGACGGCGCGACCGGCCGGCCTATGATCGGTCGCGTGATCGGCTCGATCGTCGCGGGTACCGACGGATCCGACACCGCGGTGGAGGCGGTGCGCCAGGCGACCGAGCTGGCGCGCACGCTCGGAGCGAAGATCTACCTCGTCAGCGCCTACGAGCCGGTGCCTGAGAGCCGGCTGCGTGCCGAGCGCTTCCAGGTCCCGGAGGACCTGCAATGGATGATCAACCCGCGCGAGGACGTCGAGCGGACGCTCGAGCAGGGGGCGGAGGCGATGCGAGCCGCCGGCGTCGAGGTCGAGACCCTCGCCCGCGAGGGCGACCCGGCCGACGCGATCCTCGACGTCGCCGAGGAGAAGGGCGCCGACCTGATCGTGATCGGCAACAAGGGCATGACCGGCGCCAAGCGCTTCCTGCTCGGCTCAGTGCCGAACAAGGTCTCCCATCACGCCCCCTGCAGCGTGATGATCATCCGGACCTCCTAGCGCAGCGCGGCGGCGGCGTCGAGGATGCCGTAGCCGTAGCGCGGGTCCCAGCCCGGCAGCCCGACGTCACGCGCGGTCGACTCGAGGTGGCGCTCGACCTGCGCCGGGGAGGGGTCACGGCCGAGGCGGTTCGCGCCGATCACCAGCGCGGCGACCCCCGCGACGTGCGGCGCGGCCATCGAGGTGCCCTCGTAGCCGGGCGGCAGGCCGAAGCTGGCGACGCTGCCGCCGATCCGGAAGGTCTGCTGGTAGATGAAGCTCTCGCGCAGGTCGGGACGGCAGTTGAGGGCGTCGTACTCCGTGTCGGTGTTGTCGGCGTCGGCGCCGCCGCCCGGAGCGGCGAGGTCGACGTGGCTGCCGCTGTTCGAGTACTCGGCCTGACAGCCGCGGGCGGTCGTCGCGGCCACCGCGACCACGGTCTTGGCGCGCGCGGGGTAGGCGACCTGCGGGCTGCCCCGGTTGACGGCCGCGGCGACGACCATCGTGCCGCGATCGCGGGCGTAGTGGAGGGCGGAGACGATGTCCGGGATCTGGGCGGAGCGGACCGCCGAGTCGAACTCGAGGCTGAGGTTGATGATGTCGGCGCCGTGGCTGGCCGCGTAGCGGATGCCGCGGGCGATCGCGATCGTGTCTCCCGCGCCCCTGGCGTCGAGCACGCGGATCGGCATGATCCGCGCGCGGTAGGCGATCCCCGTGGCGCCGAGGGCATTGCCCGTGCTCTGCGCGATCGTCCCGGCGACGTGGGTGCCGTGGCCGTTCTGGTCGTTGGGATGGCTGTCCTCGGCGACGAAGTCGTAGCCGCGGACGAACCGACGCAGGTCCGGGGCGCGCCGGAAGCGCCCGAAGCGCTGGTAGGCGACGCCCGTGTCGAGCACGGCGACGACGGCGCCACGGCCGCCCGGATGGCCCGCCCGGCGGGCGAGGCCCCAGGCCTCGGGCATGTTGATGCCGGTTGGGCCGCCGAGGTTCCACTGCAGCGGGAAGGCGGGGTCGTTGGGCGTGTAGTCGCTCGCGCGCGCGATGTAGTTCGGAACCGCGTAGGCGACGTCCTCGCGCTCGCTCAGGTCGTCGATCGCCTCGTGGACCGTCTCGCCCGCGTCGAGGCTGACCGCCTCGGAGCGGGCCTCGTCCTCGTAGCGGACGATCACCTCGCCCGGGACGTACGCGGGAGCGGCCGCGGCCGGGGATGCCGTGAAGGCGAGCGTGGCCAGTGTCGCCGTGAGGAGGGTGGCTCGAAGCATGGGTTACCGTCCGGCTGTCCAGTGTACGTATGCGACAACACCGGCACGGCAGGCAAGTTGTCATCGATCCATCGGTATCTTACGGGGCCGGCTTGAGGGCCTGCGTCACCGGCGCGACCGGCTTCGTCGGCGGCCATGTCACGCGCGAGCTGATCGAGCAGGGCCACGACGTGCGCGTGACCTATCGCGACCAGCGACGCCTCGCGCGGCTGGGCGGGCTCGAGCCGAAGCCGGTGCGGGCCGACATCCTCGACCGGGCGGCGATGCGGCGCGCCGTTCGCGGCTGCGAGGTCCTCTTCCACACGGCCGGCCTGGTGGCCTCGAAGCCGGTCGACCGCGTCTACGAGATCAACGCGCTCGCGCCGCGGATCGCGGTCGAGGCCGCGGCGGCCGAGGGCGTCGGGAGGGTGATCGTGACCTCGAGCGTGGCGGGGATCGGCCCGGTCGCGCCCGGGAAGGTCGGCAGCGAGGACGACCTCTACCGCGGCGGCGGGCTCGGCCTGACCTACCCCGACGCGAAGCACGAGGGCGAGATGGAGGCGTTCGCGGCGGGCGCGCGCCACGGCGTCGAGGTGATCGTGACGAACCCGGCGTATGTGCTCGGGGTTCCGGTCGATCGCTCGCAGCCCGGCGAGACCTCGACACGGATCATCGGCAACTACCTGCGCGGGCGGCTCCCGGCGGTCGTCGACGGGCAGACGACGATCGTCGACGTGCGCGACGTCGCCGAGGGGCACCTCGCGGTGGCCGAGCGCGGCAAGCCGGGCGAGCGCTACGTGCTCGGCGGCCACGATACGAGCTGGCCCGACCTGCTCGCGCGCGTCGGGGAGCTCGCGGGCGCGCGCCACCCGCTGATCGTGCTGCCGCCCGAGGTCGGTGGCTTCGCCCGCCGCGCCGAGGCGCTGCGGCTGCCGCTCGCGATCTCGGCGGAGGCGATGGTGCTGATGGCCCAGAACTGGCGCTACTCGTCGCGCAAGGCGCGACGCGACCTCGACTACCGCCCGCGCGCGCTCGACACGACCGTGCGCGACACGATCGACTGGTACCGGGAGCTGCTCGAAAGCGGCGTGCTCGACGGTGGCTCGCGCTCGCCGCTGTCGGTCTGGGCGTCGGGGCTGCGGCTTGCCGACCGCGCGGGCGCGCTGCGGCCGGTCGAGGCGCTCGCCCGGCGCGGCGGCCGCCGGCTGATCAGCCGCTGAGGAGGCCTGAGGCGATGCACTTCTTCCCGCGCGACGAGTACTTCATGCGCCTCGCCCTGCGCGAGGCCGAGCGGGCGCTCGAGCACGACGACGTGCCCGTCGGCTGCGTGATCGTGCTCGGCGGCGAGGTGATCGCGGCGACCCGCAACGAGCGTGAGCTGCGCGGCGACCCGACCGCCCACGCCGAGGTGCTCGCGCTGCGCGAGGCGTCGAAGCGGACCGGCGGCTGGCGGCTCGACGACTGCGTCCTCTACGTGACGCTCGAGCCGTGCGCGATGTGTGCCGGGGCAATCGTCCTCGCCCGGCCGCCGCGGGTCGTCTTCGGCGCGACCGACCCCAAGACCGGCGCTGCCGGCTCGGTCTTCGACGTCCTCGGCGAGCCGCGGCTCAACCACCGGCCGCAGGTCGCCGGCGGCCTGCTGGCCGCCGAGTCGGGCGACCTGCTGCGCACGTTCTTCGCCTCTCGCCGCTGAGTCCCCTCGCCGCCCGTTCCCCTGCTCGCGCGGCAACGTGTTCTAGGACAAGGACATGTACCGCACCCCGCAGGTTGCTCAAAGCCGATCTTCGGCGGTCGGCTCTCAGCTCGCATAGCCACGCGCGATTCGCGCGACTGAGGCGCCGTAGCCGCCGCCGAACAGCACGGCGTGGACGAGCAGCGGAAGCAGCTGCCAGAGCGACACCCGCCGCCCGTGCCCGTCGGCGAGGGGGGCGACCTCGGCGTAGGCGGCGAAGCAACGCTCGCCCGGACCGCCGAAGAGGCGCAGCATCGCCAGGTCGACCTCACGATGGCCGCCGTAGGCGGCCGGGTCGATCAGATGCGGCCGGCCGGCGGAGTCGGCGAGGACGTTGCCCGACCAGAGGTCGCCGTGCAGGCGCGCCGGCGGCTCGGACGGACCGGCCAGCTCCGGCAGCCGCTTGCAGACGCGTTCGATCAGCGCCTCGGTGCCGTCCGGCAGCGCACCGCATTCGGCCGCCCGTCTGGCCAACGGCCGCAGGCGGTGCTCGGCGTATAGCTCGGGCCACGAGTCGCTCGGGCCGTTCGGCAGCTCGATCGGACCGATCCGAAGCGGCTCCGGGCCGCCGAAGCAGGTCGCTCCGGCGGCGTGCAGCTGCGCAAGCCCACGGCCGAGCTCCTCCTCGCCGGCGGCGTCCAGCCGGCCTGCCTCGATCCACTCGAGCGCGAGGAAGCGTGGCTCATCAGCCCGCCCGTCGGCCACGGCGAGCACCGCCGGCACCGGGAGCGCGTCGGGCTCGCGTAGCCAGTCGAGGCCGGCGGCCTCGGTGGCGTATCCACCCGGCGGCGCGTCTGCCGCCGTCTTGACGAACGCTGCACGGCCGTCCTCGAGCTCGATCCGCCAGGCGTCATTGAGGTCGCCGCCGGATACCGCACGGCCGCCGCTGACCGCGCTCCCGAGCCTCGCGCCGACGGCCGCCGCGAGCGCGGGCGGAACCGTCACGCCGCCTCGGCGCGCACCTCGTCGAGCAGTCCCTCGCAGGCGCGCGTGACCACGTCGAGCACCTCCTCGAAGTGGTCCTGCCCCCCGTAGTACGGGTCGGGGACCTCGAGCTCGCCGCTGGCGACCGCCTCCGGGTCGTACTCGCGCAGCAGCCGCACGCGCTCGCGCGCCTCGTCGCTCGGCGCCAGCGCACGCAGGTCGTCGCGGTTCGCGCGGTCCATCGCGAGGATCAGGTCGAACGCCTCGAAGTCGGCTGCGGTGACCTGCCGGGCGCTGCCGCCGACCTCGATCCCGCGTTCGCGGGCGGCGCCCATCGCGCGTGCGTCGGGCGGCTGGCCGATGTGCCAGCTGCCGGTCCCGGCGCTGTCAATCTCGACGGCGTCCTCGAGGCCGTGCTCGCGGAGCAGGTGGCGCATCACGCCCTCGCCGGTCGGTGAGCGGCAGATGTTCCCGAGGCAGACGAACAGCAGGCGCATCGTGCGGTCGCCTCAGACGGTGGCGCGGTCCTCGGCGGCCTCGAGCACTCCGAGCAGCTCGCCGACGCGGCAGACGAGCAGGCGCTCCTCCTCGACCTCGATCCAGACCCCGGCCGAGGCCGGGAAGACGACATGGTCGCCCGGCTTGACGGGCATCTGGACGCCGACCGACTCCCACCAGTCGAGCCCCTGACCGATAGCGAGGACGATCCCGTGCTGAGGCGGCGGCTCGTTCGTGCCGGGTGGGACGACGAGCCCTGAGCGGCGCACGCGATCCGGGTCGAGCTCCTTGATCACGACTCGGTCGAACAGCGGTCGCAGCTCCTGGCGCATGCCCGCAGGATACGAGGCTTCCCTATCGTCCTGCGACATGACCACCACCACGACGCCGGGCGCCGACGCCTACACGCTACCCCAGGAGTTCGAGGACTTCCGCGACACGATCCGCGACTTGGTGGCGGGCGAGGTCGCCCCGCGCGCCGCCGAGATCGACCAGACCGGCGAGTACCCGTGGGACGTCCGCAAGGCGTTCGCCGATCACGACCTGCTCGGGCTGCCGTTCCCGGAGGAGCTCGGCGGCACCGGCACCGGCACGCTGATGTTGAACATCGCGATCGAGGAGGTCGCCAAGGCGTGCGCGTCCTCGGCGCTGATCCTGATGCTCCAGGAGCTCGGCACGCTGCCGATCCAGCTGCACGGGACCGACGAGCAGAAGCGCCATTGGCTGCCGAAGTGCGCCTCGGGCGAGTGGACGCCAGCGTACTGCCTGTCCGAGCCCGAGGCCGGGTCGGACCCGAGCGCGATGCGCACGACCGCCGTGCGCGACGGCGACGACTGGGTGATCAACGGCACCAAGAACTGGATCACGAACGCGACGGTGGCGGATTTCTACGTGGTCTTCGCCGTCACCGACCGCGAGGACCGGCGCTTCTCCGCCTTCGTCGTCGAGAAGGACCGCGACGGTTTCTCGGTGCCGAAGCTCGAGCACAAGCTCGGGATCAAGGGCTCGCCGACCGGCCAGCCCGTGCTCGAGGACGTCCGCGTGCCGGCCGACCACCTGATCGGCACCGAGGGGCGCGGGATGGCCGTGGCGCTGTCGACGCTCGAGCGCACCCGCCTCGGCGCCGGGGCGCAGGCCGTCGGCATCGCGCAGGGCGCGACCGACTACGCCGCCAACTACGCCAAGGAGCGCATCTCGTTCGGCAAGCCGATCTTCGACCACCAGGCGATCGCCTTCAAGCTCGCCGACATGGAGTGCAAGACCGCCGCCGCGCGCGAGCTGCTCTACAAGGCCTGCGCGATGGCCGACCGCAACGAGCGCGGCCTCGGCAAGTACTCCTCGATGGCGAAGCTGTTCGCCTCCGACGTCGCGATGGAGGTCACCGTCGAGGCCGTCCAGGTCCTCGGCGGCTACGGCTACGTCAACGAGTACCCCGTCGAGCGGATGATGCGCGACGCCAAGATCACGCAGATCTACGAGGGCACCAACGAGATCCAGCGGATGGTGATCTCGCGGGCGATGCGCTAGCCGCGAGGGCTGTCGCAGCCGCCGCCCTCCGCTAGCCTTGCAGCCCCCTAGCGGGCCCTGGAGAGGTGCCGGAGTGGTTGAACGGGGCGGTCTCGAAAACCGTTAAGGGCGGTAACGTCCTTCGAGGGTTCGAATCCCTCCCTCTCCGCTTCTGGAACGCGCCGCGACGTCAGTTCGAGCGAGCGCGGGTGCCGCTGGGCTTGCCGTTCGGAGCCCGGGTGCCACTGCCATTGCGCTTGCCGTTGGCGCTGCGGCTGCCGTTGCCGTTCCCGTTCCCGTTCCCGTTGCCCTTGCCGTTCGCGTAGACCGGGGCCTCGGGCGCGACGCGGTCGGCCCACTGCATCAGGCGGTCGACGTGCTCGGGGCCGAGGCCGGTGCGGGAGTCGACGCGGACGAGCAGGGTCGGCTCGGCGCGGTGGGCGGCCCAGCGCTCGTGGCGGGCGACGAAGTGGTCGTCGAGCCAGGCGGCGGGGCGGTCGTCGGCGTACTCGTCGACGCGCTTGATCTTCCACTTCGCCGAGCCGCGGCGGGCGTTGCGGCCGAAGGTGAGGGTGGGCAGCGCCTCCGAGAGACCGAGCAGCCTCAGCAGGCTCGTGTTCGCGTGCTGCTGCCAGCCGGTGGCCCAGACGATGTCGAAGCGTTTCGCAAGCTCGCGGACGAGCTCGCCGGCGCGGTCGGGCACGTAGGCCGAGCCGAGCGCCAGCTCGCGCACGCGGCCGGGTGGATGTCCCTCGCCGAAGGGGCTGAGCGCGATGACGCCGTCGACGTCGAGGAACAGCAGTGGGCGCTCGCCGGGATCGACTGCGGCCGTGCCGGCAGCAGCGGCCCGGCGATGCGAGGCGATCGCGAACGCTGCCAGCGGACCGAGCAGGGCGAGCAGGAAGAAGAGCAGCGTCTCGGTCGCGCCCTCGTCGCCGTCGCCGAGGTCGACGCCGGGGCCGCCCTCGCGCACGTCGGCGAGGACGTCGCCCGCGGGGGTGGACCCGTCGAGCGCCCTGTTGCCGTCGGGGTCGCTCGCGCCGGAGGCCCGATCGCCGGCGGAACCCTCGGAGTCGTCCGCGCCGCCGAGCGTGGCCGCGGTCGTGCCGCCGGCTCCACCGCCGCAGACGCCTCGCTCCCCGGCACTCACCAGGCGCTGCAGGGCAGACCTTTCCAGCCGCACTGCGCCTCGGAGCGAGGTGCCCAGCCGGCGTGCGACGACGCGTCGCGAGGCCGGCGTGCGGCCACCCAGTCCCGCGCGCAGGGTGAGCGCCCGCTGACCGCGGTCCGACAGCACGCCGAGGCAGTCCTGGTACTCGGCGATCGCGGTTCGCAGCTGACGCAGGCGCTCCTTGCGCAGCGGGGTGTCGAAGATCCGGCGGACGATCTTGCGGCGCTGCGCGGGCGGCAGCTGCGCCAGCTCGCGGCGGCTCGGCACCTGCGCCAAGCCCGGAGCGGCCTGCGTCAGCGCGGCGATTGGAACAGCTGCGGCAGCGGCCGGTCCGCCGCCTGCGGCTGTCGTGCCGCCACCGATGACGCTCGCGGGAGCGTCGCCGCGGCCAAGCAGCGAGCGGACCGTTTCGCCGGCGCCCCGGCCGGCGCGATCGACGGCACCTGGACCATCGACTCGCGGGATCGACGGCAGGCCGGGCACGGACGGGCCCGATCCGCGGTTCGGGCCGGATCCGCGGTTCGGATTCCCCGCGGAGGGCGACTTGCCCGGGAGAGCGGGCTTGCCGGGCACGGCGGGCTTGCCGGGCAGAGCGGGCTTTCCGGGCAGAGCGGGCTTGCCGGGCAGAGCGGGCTTGCCGGGGAGGACAGGCTTGCCGGCCGGTGGCTTCACCGGGGCGGGGTTGACCGGCGCGGGCTTCACGGGCGGCGGCTTCACCGGTACGGCCGGCGGCTTCACGGGGACCGCGGGCGGCTTCACCGGCACCGGCGGAGGCGAGACCTTCACCGGTGGTACGGGCGCGGGCGGCGGCGGGACGGGCACCGAGGGGGTGGTCACGGTCACAGACGGCACCTGTAGCTGGGCCGTCTGGACCAGCTGGAGGTTGAGGGCCTGAGCCTCGTTGTCGCTGGTGGTTGCGGCCGTCGCGACGGCGAGCACCGCCACCAAGGCCAGTCCGATCCGTCTGATTACCCCTCCGAGCCTGCCGTTCAATGCTCAACCCTCGTCTTTAGCGAGTCGACGATGCACAGGGTTCGTACCCGAACCTGCGCAAGAAAACTCCTTCAGAAGGGGTGTTCTGGTACCGAAAAAGGACGAGCAGGCGGGTTAACCCTGGTTTGTGGCCCCCGCTTGCTCCCATTTGGCATAGGCGTCCTCGACCGCCTGCTTTGCGGCGGCATGGCGCTCCGTGGACTGCTCGGAGCGCTCGGGCGTCGACCACGCCGCCGGTTCGGCGAGCTCGTCCTCGAGCGACTGCAGCGCCGTCTCGGCGCGCTCGACTTCGCGTTCGAGCGCCGCGAGCCGACGGCGTGCGTTCTTCGACATTCCCTTCCCGGGTTGGTCGCCGGCCCCGTTCGCGCGAGGTTTCTCGCCGGCCAGGGGCTTGCGATCGACCGCACGGGCCTGCCGCGCCCGCTGTCCGTCACGACGCCGGTCCGCCTCCTGCTCGATCTCCGCCAGCCGCCGCTCCTCGCGCACGCGCGCGTAGTCGGCCCAGCCGCCCTCGTAGGAGCGCAGCTCGCCCTCCTCGACGGCGATCGTCCGCGTGCCGACGGCGTCGAGCAGCGCGCGGTCGTGCGACACGAGCAGCACCGAGCCCTCGAAGCCGCGCAGCGCGTCCTCGAGCGCCTCGCGGCTGTCGACGTCGAGGTGGTTGGTCGGCTCGTCGAGGATCAGCAGGTTCGCGCCCGAGTTGACGAGGATCGCCAGCGACAGCCGCTGGCGCTCGCCGCCCGAGAGGCCCGCCAGCGGCTTCTCCGCCTCGTCGCCGGAGAACAGGAAGCGGCCTAGGAGGGCGCGCGCCTTGTTCGGCGTCAGGCCGGTCTCGCGCTGGGCGGCCTCGAGCGCCGTGCCCTGGTCGCCGAGCCACTCGGCGTGCTGGGAGAGGTAGCTGAGGTTGACGTTGTGGCCGGTACGCAGCTTGCCCTTGGGCAGCTCGAGCCGGCCGGCGAGCGTGTCGATCAGCGTCGTCTTGCCCGAGCCGTTGGCGCCGACGAGCGCCACGTGCTCGCCGCGCTCGAGCCACAGCTCGGCTGGGTCGATCAGCGGGCGGGCGGCGTCGCCGTCGCCGGGGATGTCGATCCGTCCGCCCTCGAGCTCGAACACCACCCGTCCCGAGCGCTCGGGGGCCGAGAACTGGAACGACAGCCCGGCGCCGTCGCGCGGGTCGCGCTCGACGCGCTCCATCTTGTCCAGGCGCTTGACGCGCGACTGCGCCTGGCGCGCCTTGCTCGCCTTGGCCCGGAAGCGCTCGACGAACCGCTCCATCCGCTCGATCTCGGCGGCCTGCTTGTCGATCGCGCGGCCGAGCGCGAGCTCGCGTGCCGCCTTCTACTTGCGCCACGCGTGCCACGGCCCAGAGAAGAAGCGCGCCTTGCCGGCCTCGAGCTCGAGCACCGACGTCCCGACCGCCTCGAGGAACCAGCGGTCGTGGGCCACCAGCACGACCGCCGCGTCGAGCTCGGAGAGGTACTTCTCGAGCCACTCGAGCGAGTCGATGTCGAGGTGGTTGGTCGGCTCGTCGAGCAGCAGCAGGTCGGGCGCCCCCGCGAGCGCGCGCGCGAGCGACGCGCGCGTCAGCTCGCCGCCCGAGAACGTGTCGAGGCGGCGGTCGAGCTGCTCGTCGCGGAAGCCGAGCCCGTGCAGCGGCTCGAGCGCACGCCGGCGCCAGTCCCAGCCGCCGGCGTGCTCGAAGCGGTCCTGGGCGCGCGAGTAGCGGTTCAGCAGCGCCCCGTCGTCGGGGCGCTCGCCCATCTGCTGCTCAAGCGCTCCCAGCTCCTGCTCGAGCGCCGCCATGTCGCCGGCACCGGCCATCACGTAGTCGCGCACCGACAGCTCGCGCTCGCGCGGTGGGCGCTGATCGTGCAGCGTCACGCGCGCGCCCTTCTCGATGCTGAGGTCGCCGCCGTCGATCGAGGCCTGCCCGGCGAGCATCCGCAGCAGCGTCGTCTTGCCGCTGCCGTTGCGGCCCGACAGCGTCATCCGGTCGCCGCGCTCGAGCTTGAACGAGACGCCGCGCAGCAGCGGCGAGCCCGCCATGTCCTTGTCGAGGCCGGATGCGATCGCGATTGCCACGGCCGCGATGGTAGGCGAGGCCGCTAGCGGAGCGGGGCGAGCAGGGCGAGCTGGCGCGACTGGGCCAGCAGCGTGCCGTCGGCGAGGAACAGCTCGCCGTCCTCCTCCATCAGGCCCCGACGGCCGCGCTGGTGAGGAAGCGGCCGAGGACCGGCTGGTCGGCGAGGCCCCCGGGCGGGAGGTCGGCACGAACGTGGATCGTCAGGTCGATCGTCGGTGCGATCGCGAGCGCAGTCAGCGGCTCGAGCGAGGGCGGCCACCAGCAGTCGGTCAGCAGCGCGACGTAGACGGCGTCGATCGGCCGTGGGTCGGGCAACTCGATCCAGCCGCCGGTCTCCACCGCCTCCCCCGGCGCGACCTCACGGCCGGAGAACGGCGTCCCGCCGATCCGCGGAGCGATCTTCACGCGATGGACGATCGAGGGCATCTCCTCGGTCGGGGCGATCCAGGCGTCGCTGTCGCGCCCGTATTCGTCGGGGCCCAGCCGCTCGGCATCGCGCGCCGGCGCCGGCGCGACCGCCGGCGGCGAGGGCGTCCACGTCGCCGCCGCGGGCAGGTCGCGGGTGGAGTAGGCGGCGAGCGCGGCGATGATCTCCTTGCCGTTCTGGCTGACCGTCGCCCGCACGGTCGAGAAGCGCTTGCCGGCGCGCACCGTCGCGACCTCGATCTCGACCTCGCCCGGACGCGCGGGACGCAGGTAGTGAGCGCTCAGCGTGCGCAGCTGGCGCTCGTCGGCCGGGGCGATGTGGGCCTGCATCGCGCGAGCGACGAGCGCGGCGAGGTAGCCGCCGTTGGGCCCCGGCGGGGCGCCCCAGCCGTCCTGCACCTCGGCGGCGTAGCGGTCGCCCGGGAGCGGCTCGATCGCGGTCGCGCGGTCGAACTCGGTCGCAGGCGCCTGGAGCTGGGAGTCCACGGAGCCGAGACGCTATCGACCCCGCTCTGCCGGCCGGCTCGTGCCGTCCCCTACGCTTGGACGGTGAGGGAGGGACTGCGATGAAGGACACAGTGCGTGCACCGCTGAGAGCCGCCGCGATCGCGGCCTTCGTCGTCGGCACTCTGCTCTTCCTGATCAACCCGCCCGAGCTGTCCGGCGCCGAGGACCTGGTCACGCTGCTGCTCGGGGCGATCGCGCTGGTCCTGTTCACGGCCTGGGGAACCGTCGTCCTGATGGGCGACGGACCGAGCGAGCCCGAGGTCGAGCGGATGGTCCAGCGCAGCGAGACGCTCGCCAAGCTGCCCGTGCCCGACGAGGCCCCGACCCCCTTCGACGAGCTGGTCGTCGACGCGATCGACGACCTGCCCGACGAGTTCCAGGAGGTCCTGCGCCACGTTCCCGTCGTCGTCTCCCACCACGGCCGCGAGTACCGCGCCTACGGCCACTACATGGGCGACACCGTCGCCCGCGAGTACTACCCCGACAAGATCGTCATCTACCAGGACACCCTCGTGCGCGACTTCGGCTACGACCCCGAGCTCCTCCGCGCCCAGGTCACCCGCACCCTCCGCCACGAGCTCGCCCACCACCTCGGCTGGGGCGAGCGCGGCGTCCGCGACCTGGGTCTCTAACGCTCCAAGACGGAGAGGGTGGGATTCGAACCCACGATACGGTTTCCCGCATACACGCTTTCCAAGCGTGCTCCTTAAGCCACTCGGACACCTCTCCAGGTGCTGGCGGCAAATCTAGAGCTTCGGCGGGAAGCCGGACGTGCCGGCGGCCGAGCGCCCGGCGGGGCGCTCGGCCGCGAGCCTCTAGTGGTCGGCGTTGCGGTCGCCGCGCTCGTCCCAATAGGGGTCGCGCGAGCCGGCCTTCGCGATGCCGCGGCTGATCAGGTAGCCGACGGTGAGGATCGTCACGTAGAGCCAGACCTTGTCGGCGGCGAAGAAGTCGGCGCCGCCCTCCTCGCCCTCGATCGAGTTGCCCGCGATCAGGAGGGCGACGAGGATGACCACGTAGGTCCACCACTCGCTGGTCTTGAAGAACGACTTCGTCTCGGTGCTGAGCCGGCGCGCGCCCCTGCCGAGGCGGCCAGCGGTCGCGCCCGTGCCGGTCCCCGTGACGTCGGTTCCGGTGGCACCCGTGGTCCTGTCTCGTGCTGCCATTGGCCTTAGCTCCTTTCTAGGGAAGTGAAGCCACGGCGATGCCCGAGGCAAGCCGCCTCAAACCGCGATGCCGTAACCGAGATCGGATGCGCTGTCGAATGTGGGCGGCCTGACGCCTAGGCGCCGGGAGTGACGAGCCGCACGTGCGAGCGGGCGAGCATGAGGACGGGGGCGGTCCAGCTGTCGCCACCGTCGAGTGGGGTCAGCTCCGCGTCCTCGATCGTGAAGAAGACGAGCTCCTCGCGGTTGATGTGGTCCGAGAGGCGGCTGCGGAAGCCCTCCGCCGGGAGCGTCATCGATCCGGTCACGCGGTAGCGATCGGTCTCGACGACGACCTTCTGCTTCTGCAGGTCCATGGGCGTCGATCCTATGCCAGGCGGCGCGAGTACGGTTCAGCGCATGAGCGTCGCGATCGGGATCTGCGCCGCCCTCGTGCGGGCGCAGTGGAGTCATTGGGACGATCTCGTCGCGCTGACCCCGCGCAGCTACGTCGCGGCCGTCCAGCTGGCGGGCGGGATGCCGCTCGTACTGCCTCCGGACGACGATGTCGCCGAGACGCCGGATCCGCTGCTCGACAAGATCGACGGCTTGATCCTCGCCGGCGGCGCCGACATCGATCCCAACTCCTACGGCGCGACTCCCCACGAGCGCACGGGCGACACGGTCCCGGAGCGCGACCGCTTCGAGCTGGCGCTCGCGCACGCCGCGCTCGAGCGCGGCATCCCGCTGCTCGGCATCTGCCGCGGTGGCCAGATGCTGAACGTCGCCTGCGGCGGCACGCTGCTCCAGCACCTGCCTGACGTCGTCGGCCACGACGGCCACCTCGAGACGCCCGGCATGTTCTCCACGCACGAGGTCGAGCTCGAGCCCGGGTCGCTCGCCGCGCGCGCCGCCGGCGCCGAGCGCGTGACCGTAATGTCGCATCACCACCAGGCGGTCGACGAGCTCGGCGAGGGCCTGCGGGTGACCGGCCGCTCGGTCCCCGACAGCGTCACCGAGGCGGTCGAGTCCGACGGGCACGACTTCGCGCTCGGTGTCCTCTGGCACCCCGAGGCCGACGAGCGCAGCGAGATCGTCGGCGCGCTGGTCGGCGCCGCACGCGCAGGGGTAGCATCGAGGTCATGACCGAGTCGGGGGCGCCCAAGCGCGACACGCCGGACAACAAGGACTTCGAGGGCGCGCCGCAGGAGTCCGAGCAGCAGCCCGAGGAGGCTCCGCCGGAGGTCACCGAGCCGGGCGGGCGCGACGAGAAGCGCGGCGACCGCGAGGGGGAGCGCTAGCAGCGCCGTGCGCGTCGGCGTCCTCACGGGGGGTGGCGACTGTCCGGGCCTGAACGCGGTGATCCGCGCGATCGTCCGGCGTGGGTCCCAGAACGGTGCCCACGAGGTCGTCGGCTTCCGCAACGGCTGGGCCGGGGCGATCGTCGGCAACACGGTCGACCTGACCGTCGAGTCGACCTCGGGCATCCTCCATCGCGGCGGCACGATCCTCGGCAGCTCGCGCACCAACCCCTACAAGGAGGACGGCGGCGCCGAGAAGATCGAGCAGACGCTCGAGCGGCTCGGCGTCGACGCGCTGATCCCGATCGGCGGCGAGGACACGCTCGGGGTCGCCCGCCGCCTGCACGAAGAGGAGCAAATCCCGATCGTCGGCGTGCCGAAGACGATCGACAACGACCTCGGCGGGACCGACTTCACGTTCGGTTTCCAGACCGCCGTGCAGATCGCGACCGACGCGATCGACCGCCTGCACACCACGGCCGAGTCCCACCACCGCGTGATGATCCTCGAGGTCATGGGCCGGCATGCCGGCTGGATCGCCACCTACAGCGGCATGGCCGGCGGCGCCGACGCGATCCTCGTCCCGGAGCGACCATTCGACGTCGGCGAGGTCTGCGCGAGCATCGAGCGCCGCCATGCGGCCGGCCGCGTGTTCTCGATCGTCGTCGTCGCCGAGGGCGCGACGCCGGCGGGCGGGATGGAGACCGGTGACGGCCAGCAGACCGACGAGTTCGGCCACGTCCGGCTCGGCGGGATCGCCGTCGCACTCGAGCGCGAGATCGAGCGGCGGACGGGGTTCGAGAGCCGGATGACGATTCTCGGCCACGTCCAGCGCGGCGGCACGCCGATCGCCTACGACCGCGTGCTCGCGACGCGCTTCGGAGTCGCCGCGATCGACGCGGTGTCGGATGGCGCGTTCGGCCAGATGGTCGGCCTGCACGCGAACGACATCGTCCGGGTCGGGCTCGACGAGGCGCTGCGCGAGCCGAAGCTGCTCGACCCGAGCCTCTACGAGACCGCGGAAGTCTTCTTCGGCTGAGATGGCTGACGCACGCCGCACGAAGATCGTCGCCACGATCGGCCCCGCGTCGGCGGACGCCGAGACGCTCGCGCGGCTCGTCGACGCGGGGATGGACGTCGCGCGACTCAACTTCGCGCACGGGACGCCGGAGAGTCAGGCCGCGACGGCCGAGCGCGTGCGCGAGGCCGCGGGGCGCGCGGGCAGGCCGGTCGCGATCCTGCAGGACCTGCCGGGGCCGAAGCTGCGGATCGGCCCGCTGCGCGGCGACATCGCCGAGCTGCGCACCGGCGAGACGCTGACGCTGATCTGCGGCGAGACGATCGAGGGCGACGCGACGCGCATGTCCGTCGCCTGGCGGGGACTGGTCGACGCCGTCGAGATCGACGACGAGATCTTCCTCGCCGACGGGTCGGTGCGGCTGTGCGTCGAGGCGATCCGCCCGGGCGACGCCGAGGTCGACGCGCGCGTGGACCTCGGTGGGACGGTCGCCTCGCGACAGGGCGTGAACGTCCCGGGCGAGCTGATCGCGCTGCCATCGCTGCCCGAGCGCGACGCCGAGCTGCTGGCGGTCGGCGAGTCGATCGGCGTCGACATGGTCGCGCTGTCGTTCGTCCGACGCCCCGAGGACGTCAGCAGCGTGCGCGGCCACACCGCCCTGCCGCTGATCGCGAAGATCGAGAAGCCGCAGGCGGTGCGCAACGCCGAGGCGATCGTCTGTGCCGCGGACTGCGTGATGGTCGCGCGCGGCGACCTCGGGATCGAGCTCGCGCTCGAGCAGGTGCCGCTCGTCCAGAAGAGCGTGATCTCGACCGCCGGCATGCACGCGCGGCCGGTGATCACCGCGACGCAGATGCTCGAGTCGATGGTGACGTCGTCGCGGCCCACGCGCGCGGAGGTGACCGACGTCGCGAACGCGATCCTCGACGGCACCGACGCGCTGATGCTCTCGCAGGAGACGGCCGTCGGCGCCTACCCGGTCGAGGCGGTCGAGATGATGGCCTCGATCGCCCGCGCCACCGAGCCGGCGGCGCCGCATGCGACCTGGAACGAGCACCGCGTTCGGCGCGACGAGCGCGACCCCGCCTACACCGTCGCCTACAACGCCTGCGCGGCCGTTCGCCAGCTCAACCTCGCCGCGATCGTCTGCCCGACGCTGTCAGGCCGCTCGGCGCGGCTGATCTCGGCGCACCGGCCCGAGGTCCCCGTCTATGCGCTCTCGCCGAGCGAGGAGGTCGTCCGCCGCTGCAGCCTGATGTGGGGCGTGCAGGCGGCCGACATGCCGCGCCGCGAGACGACCGAGGAGCTGATGGCGGACGCGCTCGTGCGTGCGCGCGAGCTGGGCTGGCTCGAGTCGGGCCAGCGCGTGGCCGTCACGGCCGGGCTGCCGAGTGGCAGCCCGGGCACGACGAGCCTGCTGCAGATCCAGGAGATCTAGAGCGCTTCGCGCGCTGCGGCCGTCGAGCGTCTAAGAGCGCTTCGCGCGACTGCCGCCGGTCGAGCGCCGCGACGAGCCCGTGGCTTTCGATCCAGACTTCGCCTTCGCGCGCGAGCTGGTCGACTTCGACGCTGAGGATGCCGACCGACTCGCGGCCGCCGCCCGCGTCGCGGGCGTCCGCCGAGTCGTGGATCCCTTGGCACCGCCCGAACCGCGCGAGCCGCTCGAGCGTGATGAAGCCGCTCTCGATCGTGACGACGCCGAGTTGGATCGCGACGACGACGCCGAACGCGACGACCGCGCCTTGCTCGCGCCGCCGTTGCGCTGCGATGCCGGGATCTCGTCGCGCACGACCTCGCGCGTGAGCGTCTGGATCGTCTTCTCGAGGAACTTCGCCATCCGCTCCTCCTGGCGCCGGAACTCGCGCGCGAGCTTGGCGGTGTCGCGGTCGCCGAGCGCGTCGGCGAGCGTCTCGATCGCGTTGTAGTTCGCGATCTCCTCGGCCTCGTTCCAGAACTCCGTCTTGGCGTTCTTGAGCATCTTCTCGGCCTCGCCCGTACCGCGCACGGCGTGCAGCGGGCCCTTCGCCATCGCCATCGCCTTCTGCGCCGCGCCCTGCGCCGCACCGGCCACCTGACCGACGGCGTCCGGGCCGGGGAGGTCGACCTTCTCCGCCTTGCCGCCGAGCTGCTTGATCCGCCGCTCGAGGCCCCTGGCCTGCGCCTTGGTCTCCTTGAGGTGGTCCTTGAGGCGCTTCTTGTAGGAGTCGCGCGTGGTGAGCGAGATGTGCGCCTCCAGCGCCGTCACCAGCTCCTGCTCCTTGCCGTACGCCTCGTTCAGGTACTGGATCAACTTCGCCTCGCGGGCCTGCACCTCGGCCAATTGAATCGCCCCTCTCGTACTAGTCGACAGTCAGGTCCGTGTGGCCCGTACCCACAGGAAAGGTTCCGAACCATCGGCCGGCCTGCCGCCGACGCTCGTCGGCGCCGATTCGCCGTCGGGCGGACCTCGCTCAGAAGTCGCCGGCGCGCTCGCGCACGCCGTCGAGCACCGCGACGAGGGTCTCGAGGTCGTCGCGGTCGGCGCCCTCGAGCGCGAAGCCGGCGGCGTGCATCGCGTCGGTTGCGGCGGCGGCGGCGCGGCGTCCGGAGTCGGTGATCTGGGCGAGCACGGCGCGCCGGTCATCGGCGTGGGGGATGCGGCGCACGTAGCCCGAGCGCTCGAGCTGATCGACGATGTTCGTGACGCTCGTGCGGTGGACCTGGAGCCGCTCGCCGACCTTGCCGAGCGGCATCGAGCCGCGGCTCGCGAACGCGAGCAGCATCAGTGCCTCGTAGCGCGGGAAGGTCAGGTCGAGCGGCTTCAGCAGCGCATTGAGCTCGGCCATCAGCAGCTGCTGCACACGCATGATCGACGTGACGGCGGCCATCGGCAGCGCAGGCTCTGGACCCCAGCGCTGCTCCCACTGGCGCCGCGCCTCGGCGACGAGGTCGAGTTGTCGCGGGCTGTCGAGTGCGGTTGCCATGCGGACGTCGCCGCCCCTCAGAAGACCGGCGTCTCGCGGTACTTGCCGAAGACCTCTTGGAGCGCGCCGACGATCTCGCCCTCGCTCGCGCTCACGCGCGCGACCTCGATCAGGTGCGGCATCAGGTTCTCCTCCTCCGATGCGGCCGCCTCGCGCAGCCGCGCGAGCGCCGCCTCGACCGCGCCGTCGTCGCGCTTCGCCCTGACGGTCTCCAACCGCGTGAGCTGCTTGCGCTCGAGCGCTTCGTCGATGCGCAGGATCTCCATCGGCAGCTCGTCGTCGTTGCGGTGGCTGTTGACGCCGACGACCGGGCGCCGGCCTGAGTCGATCTCGTGCTGGAGGACGTAGGCGGCGTCGGCGATCTCGCGCTGCGGGAAGCCGGTGCGCACCGCCTCGACCATCCCGCCGAGCTCGTCGATGCGGCGGAAGTAGCGCCGCGCGGTCTGCTCGAGCCGGTCGGTCAGCGCCTCGACGAAGTACGAGCCGCCGAGCGGGTCGGCGGTGTTCGTCACGCCGGTCTCGCTGGCGATGATCTGCTGCGTGCGCAGCGCGACGCGGACCGCCTCCTCGGTCGGTAGCGCGAGCGCCTCGTCGTAGGAGTTGGTGTGCAGCGACTGCGCGCCGCCGAGCACCGCGGCGAGCGCCTCGACGCCGGTGCGGACGACGTTGTTCAGCGGCTGCTGCGCCGTCAGCGACACGCCTGCGGTCTGCGCGTGGAAGCGCATCAGCAGCGAGCGCTCGTCCTTGGCGCCGTAGGTGTCGCGCATCTCGGTCGCCCAGATGCGGCGCGCCGCGCGGTACTTGGCGATCTCCTCGAAGAAGTCGATCTGCGCGTTGAAGAAGAAGCTCAGGCGGGGGGCGAAGGCGTCGACGTCGACGCCGCGCTCGATCGCTCGCTCGACGTAGGTGAAGCCGTTCTTGAGCGTGAACGCTAGCTCCTGCGCGGCCGTCGATCCGGCCTCGCGGATGTGGTAGCCGGAGATCGAGATCGGATGCCAGCGCGGCATCTCGGCGGTGCACCACTCGATCATGTCGGTGACGAGCCGCATCGCCGGCTCGACCGGGAAGCACCACTCCTTCTGGGCGATGTACTCCTTGAGGATGTCGGTCTGGATCGTGCCCGCGAGCGCGTCGCGGCCGACGCCCTGGCGCTCGGCGGCGACGACGAAGAAGGCGAGCATGATCGCCGCGGGCGCGTTGACGGTCATCGACACCGACACGTCGGCGAGCGGGATGCCAGAGAAGAGCGTCTCCATGTCCTCGGTCGTGTCGATCGCGACGCCCTCGCGGCCGACCTCGCCGAGGCTGAGCGCGGCGTCGGAGTCGTGGCCCATCAGGCTCGGCATGTCGAAGGCCGTCGAGAGGCCGGTCTGGCCATGGTCGAGCAGGTAGCGGAAGCGCTCGTTGGTCTCCTCGGCGGTGCCGAAGCCGGCGAACTGGCGCATCGTCCAGAGGCGGCCGCGGTACATCGAGGGATAGACGCCGCGCGTGTAGGGGAACTGGCCCGGGAGGCCGATGCGATCGTCCTCGTCGTCGGGCAGGTCGGCCGCCGTGTAGAGCGGCGCGATCGGCTCGCCGGAGAGCGTGGTGAAGAGGGCGTCGCGCTCTGGGGTGCGCTCGTAGGCCTCGCGCCACTCGGCGAGGCGGTCGTCCGCGGCGGGGGTGGTAGGGGCCGGGGTCTCGTCGACCGGCGTCATCGCAGCTCCTCGGGATGGTTGGAAGCAAGATAGTAGGGCTTCCACGTATCTCTCGGGGAATTGAAGTGCCGGTCTCCTGCCCGGTCTGCGCGAGGCAGGCTGTTAGGGCAGCCTAAGTTTGGCTACCCTAACTCGCCATGACGACTCGATCCCACCGCGCCACGCTCGCTCTCCTTGCCCTGCTTGTCCTCGCCATCGGAGCATCGCAATCGACGCTCCCGGCAGCCGGGGCCGCCGCGCCGAAGCGGATCGTCGCGCTGACCCCGTTCAGCGCCAACACGCTCGCGGACCTCGGCGTCAGACCTGTCGCGATCGGCGAGACGCTCGGCGGCAGGGACCGCTTCTCGTCGAAGCTGAAGGGCGTCGACACGCTGACGCTGTCGCACCCGAACGGACCGAACATGGAGGAGCTGGCGGTGCTCAACCCGCAGCTCGTGCTCTCGTCGCCGACGTGGGCGAAGGGCGCGAAGACGATGCGCGACCTCGACATCGACGTCGTCGACAGCGACCCGCGCAGCGTCGAGGACGTCTTCGTCCAGACGCGGCGGATCGGGAGCCTCGTCGGCCGCAAGGACGCGGCGAAGACGCTCGCGGCGAAGCTGCGCAAGCAGGTCGCGAAGGCGCGCAAGGGGATCGCCCGGCGGCCGCGGGTGTTGCTCGTGCTCGGCGTCGGCCGCACCCCGTTCGTCTTCCTCCCGAACAGCTGGGGCGGCGACCTCGTCGCGAAGGCCGGCGGGCGCCTGGTCACCGCGGGCGTCGAGAGCCGGAGCGGCTTCGCGCGCATCTCCGACGAGGCGATCCTCGCCGCGAATCCCGACGTGATCCTCGCGATCCCGCACGCCAACTCGGACGACATCCCCGAGATCACCAAGTTCCTCAGAGCCAACCCCTCCTGGAAGGACTCGAAGGCGGTCGAGAGCGGACGGCTCTACGTCTCGACCGACAACACGCTGCTGCAGGCCGGCACCGACGTGGCGAACGTGATCCGCAAGCTGCGCCGCTCGTACCTGGACAACTGAGTGGCCGCGGCTCCGGGCGTCGCGGCGCCGCAGCGAGGGAGGTCGCTGGCGGTGGCCGGCCGGCGCAGCCTGGTCGTCCTCGTGCTCGCCGCGGCCGTCGTCGCGGCGACCGTCGCGTCGCTGGCGCTCGGCGCCGTCGACGTCCCGCTCGCCACGGTCGTCGACGCGCTCACCGGCAAGGCCGACCCCGGACCGCTGCGCCAGATCGTGCTCGACCTGCGCCTGCCGCGAACCGTCGAGGCGATCGCCGTCGGTGCCGCGCTCGGCGTCGCGGGGGCGCTGCTGCAGGGAGCGCTCGCCAACCCGCTCGCCTCGCCCGACATGATCGGCGTGACGGGCGGCGCGGGCTTCGGCGCAGTGCTGATCCTGATCGTCTTCCCCGGCTCGATCGCGCTGCTGCCGGTTGGCGCGCTCGTCTTCGGACTACTGGCGGCGGCGCTGGTGTTCGCGATCGCGTGGGCGGGCCCGAACGCGGGCGGCGTCGGGCGGCTGATCCTCGCCGGCATCGCGATCGGCGCGCTGTTCGGCGCCGGGACGACCTCGGTTCTCGTCGCCTACCCCGACCGCGTCCAGTCGGCGCTGTTCTTCATCGCGGGCGGCCTGACCTCGGACGGCTGGAGCGACCTGCGCGTGATCTGGCCCTACTTCGCCGCCGGGTTCGTCTTCGCGGTCTGCCTCGCGCGTCCGCTCGACCGGCTCGCGCTCGGCGACGACGTGGCGGCGTCGCTCGGCACGAGGCCACGGCTGATCCGTCTCACCGCCGGCGTCGCGGCAGCGCTGCTGGCGGCCGCTGCGGCGTCGTTGGCGGGCCTGCTCGGCTTCCTCGGGCTGGTGATCCCGCACGTCGTCAGGCTCGCGGCGGGCACCTCGACCCACACGTTCGTGCTGCCGGTGTCGGCGCTCGGCGGCAGCGCGCTGCTGCTCGCCGGGGACACGCTCGCGCGCACCGTCGAGGCGCCGATCGAGCTGCCGGTCGGCCCGTTCATGGTCGCGATCGGCGTGCCGCTGTTCCTGTTCCTGTTGCGGAGGGCGGTCTGATGGCGGCGGGCATGTCGCTCGAAGACGACCGCGACGCGCACCGCGGGGCTCCGGCGCTCGAGGCGCGCGACGTCCGCGTCACGATCGGCGACAAGACGATCCTGCACGCGGCCGATCTCACGCTCGAGGCCGGTCGGCTCGTCGCGGTCGTGGGCCCGAACGGCGCCGGCAAGTCGACGCTCGCACGAGCCGTCGCGGGGATGCAGAAGACCGCGGCCGGCGCGATCCGCTGGATGGGGGAGGACCTCGGTCGCCTGCGCGGGCGGAGGTTGGCGCTCACCCGGGCGTTCGTCCCCCAGCGGGCGCGCGTCCCCGACGGGGTGACGGTCACCGAGGCAGTCCGGATCGGGCGCTCGCCGCACCTGAAGCCGCTGCAACGGCCCACGGGCCGCGACCACGACGCGGTGGCGAGCGCGATCGAGCGAGCCGGTGTCACCCAGTTCGCCGAGCGCAAGCTCACGACGCTCTCGGGAGGCGAGCTCCAGCGCGTCCAGATCGCCGTCGCGCTCGCCCAGGAGGCGCCGGTGCTGATGGCCGACGAGCCGACCTCGCACCTCGACCTCGGCGCTACCGTGTCGGTCGCTAAGCTGCTGCGCGGCCTCGCCGACGAGGGCCTCGCCGTGATGCTCGTCGCCCACGACCTCTCGCTGGCAGCGGCGGTGGCGGACACGGTCGTGGTGATGTCCGAGGGCCGCACGGTCGCTGCCGGACCGCCGCTCGAAGCGCTCAGCGCCGAGCGCCTGGAGCACGTGTGGGGCGTCGACGCCTCCGTTCAGGCGGCGGGCGACCACACGGCCCTGCACGTCGCTTGGCTCGGTGGCGACAGACCTCCAACTAATAGTTAGGGTACCCTAACTATTATGCCCTTCAGCCCTCGCCAGACTTGCGTGTCCCGCCCCTCGACCTTGCTTGTGGCCATCGCCGCCTGCGTCGTCGCGGCGTGCTCCCCGGCAGCCGCCTTCGCCGCGAGCGGGAGTGGCGTGGTCGGCCTGACGATCGGCGGAGAGGGCAAGTCGGCCAAGGCTCTCGCCACGAACGGCGTCGCGGCGATCCCGATCGCGCCCGCGAAGAAGCGCGGCAAGCGCGTGGCGCTTCCGGTCCGCAGCATCGCGGTCGGCAAGTCGGCCGCGATCGAGCTGCGCGGCGGCGTCAGGGTCAAGGCCGGCAAGCGCTCGGTCACGCTCCGGTCGCTACGTGTGAAGCTCACCGCCAAGCACGCCACGGTCAGCGCTCGCGCCGGCAAGCGGCGGTTGGGAGTGTTCGCCGCCGAGCTTCCCAAGGGCGCGGCCAGGCTCGATCGTTCGAACGTCACCGCGAAGCTCGTCGGCGCCAAGCTCCGATTGACCCGCGCGGGCGCTCGCCTGCTGCGCGGCAGGCTCGGCCTGAGCCACCTTCCTCACGGCTCGCTCGGCAAGCTCGGCATCGATGCCAGGCCGAACGACGGCGGTGCGAAGGGCGGTGGCGGGGGCGGGGGCGGGGGCCAGGGCGGTGGCGCGCCGAGCGGCGTTCCACAGTCCGGCCCGATCTCGAACGAGTCGCCCCTCAAGCCGCGCCCCGCCTCGGCCGTCGACGTGACCGGCATCGCAATCGCCTGGTAT
>Ga0190275_10000438_pt1 | contig 37390 bp, 29 predicted proteins | sample Popmic550T_FD_133745 | JGI IMG/M metagenome (GOLD analysis project Ga0190275, IMG submission 133745) | Populus adjacent soil microbial communities from riparian zone of Yellowstone River, Montana, USA - 550 T | ecosystem: Environmental > Terrestrial > Soil > Riparian zone > Trees stand | place... | reverse complement strand
GAGGGGCGGTGCTTCTCCCAGAGCAGGCGCACGGCGAACACCCCCACCTCCCGGTCCGCGCTCTCCATGAGCCACGCCAGCCGCTCGGCCCCGCCCAGCCGCGCGTAGTGCCGGCGGATCAGCTCCACCGCCACCTCGCGGGTGGTGCGCTTGGTGCTCTCGGTTAGGGTGAACACCTTCACCGCGTCCAGCTCCTCGGGCTTGAGCGTGTGCCGCTCGTCCGAGCCCGCCTCACCGGCGTTCAGCAGCGCGTCATAGGCCAGGTTGCGGACCTCCTTCGCATCCGCCTCGGCGAGCTCGTACACCCGGGGGTGGTAGCCCCAGGCGCGCAGCTCCGCTCGGGTGATGGCCAGCGCGAAGCGGCGCACGTCATCCCTCGTGTCGAAGAGGGCGGGCCACAGCCGCTCGGCGGTGTACGCCTTGCGCGGGGCCTTGGGCTTGAGCTGATAGGACTTGGACTCGGGCTGCTCGGGGCCGATGACGGGGTGGTGGCAGCGCAGGTACGTCTGCGCGAACTGGCGCACGGGCAAGGGCTGCTTGGCTCCCACGGCCAGCTCGAAGAGGCGCTCCAAGCCCGCGGCCGCGTCCCCGGACTCGCTGAAGTCCGCGGGCGAGAGGTTCTCCAGCAGGTAGCGGTGGGCGAACTCGTGCAGCGTCGGGTCCGCGCGCCGCGCCAGGGCCAGCAGCCAGGGCACGGTGAGCTGCCGCGCGCTGAAGATCTTCCGGTTGCCCAGCAGCGCCAGCGCCACCTCGCGGTACTTCGCGTTGAAGACGAGCCCCTTCACCCGCTCCACGTCCAGGCCCGGTAGCGCGTCCGCGCGCATGAGCCACTTCTGCACCTGGGTGCCCAGGCGCGGGTGGATGGCGTTGTCCAGCAGCCAGTCCGCGCCAATGGCGGCAGGGGTATACGCGCCCAGCGCCTTGAGGGCGAACTGCTCCACGGGGCTGGCGTAGTACGTGGGGAACTTGCTGTGCCGCGAGTCCGCGAGCAGCTCCTTATAGAAGGAGGCGGGCAGCTCGGCGGCGGCGTACTTGGAGTCGATGTAGCCCTTCACCCACGCGAGCTGCTCGTTGCTCCCGTAGAACAGGTCGATGAGGAAGCGGTGGGGCAGCTCGGCGCGGTCGAAGGACTGCTCCAGCGCCTTGGCGGCGAAGGCGTTCGTGGCCTTGGTGGCGAGCAGGCGCCCGAGGAAGTCCACGCCCAGCTCGCGCGCATTGCGCTTCTCCAGCAGGGCGGCGGCGAAGGCCACGGTGTCCGCGGGGCCGGTGGAGACCAGCTCCGCCAGGCGCTCGGCCGACAGGTCCTGCGCGTGGGCGCGCGCGTACTCGATGGCGTAGGTGCGGGCCTTGGGGCTGGGCGACACGAGCAGGGCGAGCACGGCCTCGTGCAGCCCCAATGCGCGCAGCTTGCCCTGGTGGAACTCGGGGGAGCCCTGCAGCGTGTCCACGAGGAACTCATGGGCGCTGGCGAGCGGTCGCCGCGCGAGCCTGTCCAGCCACGCGGGTGTCACCTGGCTGCGCAGCACCTCGGGGAAGTCCTTGCGCAGCCCATAGATGGCGAAGCGCGCGGCGGCATCTGACTGGCAGGTGTCCAGCAGGCGCATGAGCGCGTCAGGCGAGCGCTTCCACGCGTCCGGGAACGCGCGGTGCTTCAAGGGGTCCGAGGGCACGTCGATGGTGAAGGACTGGGCGTTGTACTTGCCGCTCTCGTGGGCCCAGATGTGCATGGCCACCCACGTCTCCCGCCAGTTGGTGCCGACGGGGTAGTGGCGCAGCACCTCGACGGCGAACTGGGGATAGAGCTCCGGCACGGCGGCGCCCAGGTGGCGCAGGTAGCGCCAGGCCCGGCGGCGCAGGTAGGTGACGGTGCCGAGCGACACTTCTCGGTTGCGGGAGCTGTGGCGCTCGGTGTCGAAGCGCCAGGCGAGGATGCCGAACATCTCCGCGTCGTGGCGCTGCTCCGCGAGCTTGTAGATGCGCTTGAGGCCGCCCCAGAGCCCGAACTGGAGATCCGCACCGCGCACCAGCTCGAAGAGGGCCGCGCGGCTGGCGTCGGTGTTGCGCTCGTAGAGGGCGACGAGCAGGTCCGCCAGGGCGAAGCGCGGGGGCAGCGGCACGTCCTTCTGGGCGAGGAAGCGCTGCCAGGCCTCGTGCGAGGCGGCGCGGCGGCCTGCGGCGTCGTGGCGTGCCTGGGCCTGGAACAGCAGGCTCTTGAGGCCCTGGAAGTCGATGGCACCCTCGGGGAGGGGCTTCTCGGGAGGCTTCTCCGGCTGGACCAGGAAGGTGGTGACGGCCTCGGGCAGCTCCGGCGCCTCGGAGCGGGCCAGCCGCTGCAGGTCTGCTGTGGTCAGCTCTTCACTAGGGGCCATAACAGCGCGGGTTTAGCACAAGCCGCCCGCCATGGGACTCCGTGTGCGCGTGTGCCGGCTCAGCGCGTGTTCCAGGTCGGGCCCCGGAGGACACCGTGCGCCTGGCTCTGCTCGGAGCGGTCCCCGGCGATGGTGCCTCGCCCTTCGTTCAAGGGCCATGAGCCGACGAGCCCCGGTGCGTCATCCTTGGGGTCTTTGCGCATGTCCTCCTGGATCTGCTCCGGGGTGCGCGCGACCTTCCAGAGCCGCACCTCGGCGATGTCCCCATCGAAGAAGCGCTCGGAGCCGCCGCCGCGGGCCCCGATGGCCCAGGGCCCTTTGACGGGGAGGACACCCACCGGATCGGGGTTGGAGGCGATCTCCTTCCCATTGCGGTAGAGGCGCCACTTCGCTCCGTCGTACACGCCCGCCAGGTGGACCCACTCGCCCACGTCCTCGGGAGGGATGGGCGCGGTGACGACATGGCTCATGCCGTTCCACGAGCCGACCTGGTAGTTGCCAGCCAGGATGCGGAAGAGCAGCTCGCCGGGAGGGGTCAAGCTGTAGCCGTGGGCGAGGATGTTGTGGAAACCGCCCGTGGTCCGCGGCCGGATCCAGGCCTCGATCGTGACGTTGCCGGTGAAGTCGAGCGCGGGTGGTTCGCCTAGATCGACGTACGCGTTCTGGCCGTTGAAGCTCAGCGCCACGGTGGGCGCGGGTCCAGACCCACCGGCTCCAGAGTCATCCTTCCGCAAGAGGACGCCTGCGGTGATGGCGCCCACGGTGATGAGGAGCACACCGGCCGCCAGCAGGGCGATCCAGAGGGGAAACTTCTTCTTCGCAGGAGCCACGGCGCGCTGCACCTGGAAGCCCACCGAGGGACCGATGGCGAACTCTTCATCGGGGTTGGCGACGTCCACCACGACGGGGTGGAACGAGTAGGAGCCCTCAGGTGCGCCTGGAGGGGTCGACACCTTCACCGTGAAGGTCTGGGTCCCATCCGGGGCGAACTCTCTCTCGGGCTCCCCCACGAGGGTCAACCAGCCACGCTGGAGCGGTCCCTCTGGCTCGAGGACCGCCCGAGCGCGAACGGGCCGGCCCAGGCCATTCGAGACGGTGAACGTGAACTCCCCCTGGCCCGAGCCGTTGAGCTGGACCGAGGGCGTGGATGCAGTGATGGCGAAGCTGCGTGGCATATGGAATCCCCGGCAAGAATGGACATGGCTGGGGACGCATGTGAGGAAGGCGAGGATCTGCCTGGTGCCCCTCCGCTCATGGGGCAGGGAGGCGAGCGAGCCCCGGCCGCGCCGCGCGAATACGGCCGGGCTCCTCCGCGCTCACCCGCTCACTGCTGGTAGAGCAGGGTGGTGCCGCGCACCAGCTTGCGGTTGTTGGAGGTGCTCTCCACGAAGATGGAATAGGTGAGGTGATTGCCGGGCTTCACCTTCACATTGGCGCCGGCCGGCATGCCCAGCACATGGCGCGCCTGGTCCCCGCCGAAGATGGCCTTCGTCTTCTTGTCGAGGATGGCGATGTTCTTCTTCGGCTGCACCGTCTCTGGCTTCGTCAGCTCGTAGAAGCCGCGGCCCGGCTCGTAGGCGGCGCCCAGCTTCTTGCGCATCGCGGGGCTGGCCTGGAGCTTGGCGTTGACGAAGTCGCGGATGGAGCGCTCCTTGTCCACCGTCCACCGGGCGAAGCCCTTGGACAGATCCTTCAGGGCGGAGAGGGTCTTCACATCCACCTTGCTCATGTCGGTGGTGAAGAACGAAGTCACAGACTTCTTCCCGCTGGCGCGCGCCGCGTAGAAGGTGGAGAGGCCCGCCGACAGCTTCTCGTCCATGACCTTGGCGCCCGTGGCGGTGGCGTTCCAGACGGTGACGTTGCCCTTGGGGATGCCGAAGCGGGTGAGGGTGTTCTGGCTGCCCGGCGGCACCAGGAAGGCCAGGCTCCAGCGGCCCGTCTTCTGCGCCTGCGCGATGAGGCCCTTGAGGCTCTTCTTGTACGTGCTCGAGGCATTCTCGTGGCCGTCGGTGATGACGATGACGAGGAAGCTGGTGTTCTTGTTCGTGGCACCCTTGGCCTTCTGCAGCCGGGTGATGGCGGTGCCGACCGCGTCCAGCAGGGCGGTGGAGCCCCCGAGCTTGAAGTCCTTCAGGGCGAGCTTGGGGACACTCTCCACGGGCGTGGTGAGGTGGCGCGGCTTGTCCACGGTGCTGTGGAACATGAAGGTGCTCAGGAACGTCTTCTGCCCGGCGGACTTCGCGTTGCGCTGAACGGTGTCGAGCTGGTTGTTGAAGACCCGCACCACCTGGGCCTTGATGCGTCGCATCGAGCCGCTGCGGTCCACGACGAAGGCGATGTGGTTGACGAGATCGGCAGCGGGTGGGGCACTCTTCTTCACGGCCATGGGGCTTCCCTGGGGCGACGCGGTGGGACTGCGAGCAGGAGAGGATAGCCCACTTCTGTCGTCTCTCGGACCGCGCGGCGTGGGACCATTCCGCTACCATGGGCCTCGTGCTAATTCAGCCGAGGAGGCCTGTACGTCCCGCACCACCCTGAGGGGGGCATGAGCGCCAACGTCGTCCTGCATGCGTGTGCCGCCGGCGCTGGCCGCCTGCGCGTCTGGCTCGGAGCGAGGGAGAGGACCACAGCGCCCGCGCTGAGCTGGAGCCTGGACGGCCGGCCCGCGCAGCCTCGCGCCCTGCGCCCCATTCAGAGCGCGCGCTCCGGCCCGTTCCTCGGCGGTGACACCCCTCGTATCTTCGCCGGCCTCTATGAGTTCTCCGTGGCTGACGCCCCCCGCGCCTTCCGGGTGGGCGTGAGCGTGGAGGGAGCCCCGCCCGTCACCGCCTCCCTGCGCGCCGTGCCGCGCACCGTGCCCGCCGGGCTGGACTCGAGCTTCCAGTTGATGCTCGCCTCGTGCTTCTACTCGGACGAAGACAGGGGGGGAGTGGCGGGCGTGTCCATGGACTCCGTCCTTCGGGGCTGTACGCCGGACCTGCTGCTGCTCCTGGGTGATCAGGTGTACCTGGATCTGCCGCCGCTGCAGAACCTGCCCGATGCCCGGCCCGCGCTCGCGCGCAAGTTCGAGCAGGACTACGCGCGCAACTGGTTTGACGCCGGCGCCTACGCCAAGGTGGTGCACGCCGCTCCCTACGCGTGCGTTCCGGATGATCACGACTACTGGAACAACTTCCCCATGCCCTCGGTCCAGTCGCAGAACACCTGGAACGTCGCCGGGCGGGCGGCGTGGGCGGACGTGGCGCGCATGCTGTATGGGCACTTTCAGCATGTGGACCCCACTCCCGTGGGGACGCCCGTCCAGTTCGATGTGGAGCCGCTCTCCTTCTTCCTCCTGGACTCTCGCGCCTGGCGTGATCCGGACTTCCAGTTCACCATGACGCCTCAGGCCCGCGACGCGCTGAGCGACTGGGTGTCGCGCTGCATCCGCGAGCGCAAGCTGGGCGTCTTCGCCACGGGGCAGTCGCTGGCGATGCCCAGGGCGAGCGATCTGAACCGCCGGTTCGGCGACTCGACGATGAACAACTATGCCGACTTCCACTTCCTCTCCGGACAGCTGGATCGGCTCATGCGCGAGGCCGGTGACGTCCTGCTCCTCACCGGAGACATGCACTGGGGTCGGATCGTTCGCCTGTCACCGAAGGATGCCATCGACAGCGGGATGCAGATGATCGAGGTCATCAGCTCACCCACCTCGCTCGTCACGACGCCCGTCAGGGATCCGCTGGCGAAGCTCAAGGCGGACAAGAGAGACCCCTGGCCTCGGCACTCGGATGCCACACTCCTCGGAGGAGTCGTGGAGCTGGAGGGCGCCCGCTCGCCCTTCTTTGGGTACACGCTCTACCGTCACCGAGGCAACCATGTGTGCCTGCTGTCCTTCCGGCGCCGGGGCAACAGCCTCGAGGTGACGCCGCGGTACTTCCCGCTGCTCCCCGGCCTCCAGCCCACCTCCGCCCCCTCCTTCGTCCTCCGCCACCGCTAGCGAGTCCCCGCCATGCTCGAGATCCGCTCCTCCCCCGCCGCCGCGCCCAACCCGAACCTCGTGTCCCAGCCACGCGCTCGCAACCAGACGAACCTCGCCTGGCTCGAGCGCGCGCTGAAGGGGAAGGGGAAGAAGGGGGGCAGCTCGCCCCTGCTGGTGTTGCTGGGCGGCACGGATCCGGTCTCCTTCCGGCTGCGGGTGGCGCAGTCGCATGCGAGGCACGACCTGACGCCCAGCCCCTGGTCCCACGTGGTGCTGGTGGAGCCCGCCGGCGGTGAGCTCACCTCCGCGCCGGCCTGGGAGATCGCCTTGGATCCGGCGGGTGGCTTCGGCTACCCGCCGCCGACGAATGGAGTCCAGCGCGCGGACCTGCGCCGCTATGAAGACGCCGGACGCTTCCCCAACCTCGCCGTGCTGCATGTCCCGCTGGAGGTGGCACCGGTGCGCGACGCCGTGCAGCGCTTCATGCGGCAGCGCGCCGCGATGGACACGGTGGAGCTGGTGACGCGGTGGCTGCCGTACGTGTGGGGCGCGGGCCGAGCGACCAACCCGCTGCTGGACGGCTTCGGCCTGCCCTCCGCGGTGATGGCGGAGGTGGTGCTGGGCGCGGCCGGCTTCGAGCTGACGCCGGGAATTGCCAGCAGCGCCAGCTGCCCCGAGGCCATCTGGCAGGCGGCGCGCTGGTGGCACGAGTACCACGGGCGCGAGGATGGCACGCCGCTCACCGGCGCATACACCTCGGAGCACTCGCTGTGCGTGGCGCCCGGGTAGCTACTGGGACGGCGCCTCCACGTTGACGTACTCGGGCGTCTCCGAGGGCGGGCGGTGCTCCTCCTGCTCCTTCGTGGGACGCTGCGGCTTCTCGAAGGGCTCCAGCTTCACCGAGCGGCCGGTGCGTGCCGACTCGTACAGCGCGGTGATGATGCGCACGTCCGCCAGGCCCTCCCAGCCGCTCGGCTCCGGCTCCTGGCCTTCCAGGATGCAGTCGCTGAAGGCGAGGAGCTCCGGCGCGATCTGATCCCGCTGCGTCACCTTGCCCTTGCGGGTCTTCCCCTCGGACGTCAGCTCCCAGCGGATCTCACCCTTGTACTCGTAGGCGTTGTCCACCTTCAGCGTGCCCTCGGTGCCGACGAGCTGGTACGTGGCCACCGCCTCGGCCCCGAAGCTCACGGTGAAGGTCGCCAGCTTCCCCTCCGGGAAGCGCATCACGACCGAGGCGGCCTCCTCCACCTCCGCGAAGCGCGGATCCTGGCCCTTGTCGCAGAAGGCGAACACCTCCAGGGGCTCGGCGCGGAACAGGTAGCGGGCCGCGTTCACGCAGTACACGCCGATGTCCCAGAGCACCCCGCCGCCCTTGTCACGCTCGACGCGGATGTTGGGCGCCTTCACCTGGAAGCTGAACGCCGAGGAGAACAGGCGCGGATCACCGATCTTCCCCTTGCGCACCGCCTCCACCGCCGTGAGGTTGGCCTGCTCGAAGTGGAGCCGGTACGCCGTCATCAACCGGACATCGCTCTCCTCGCAGGCGCGGATCATCTCCATGCACTCGGCCTCGGTGGTGGCCAGCGGCTTCTCGCACAGAACGTGCACACCGGCCTTCGCCGCGCGCACCGCGTACTCCGCGTGCAGCGTGTTGGGCAGGGCGATGTAGACGGCCTCCACCTCGGGCATTGCCAGGCACTCCTCGAAGCGCTCGTAGCTGAAGACGGGCACGCCGCAGCGCTCGCCCAGCTCGCGCGCCTTCTCCGGGTCGCCGCTCACCAGCGCCACCAGCCGCGAGTTCTCCGTCGCGTGCTCGAAGGCTGGGAGGATCGCGTCCTGTGCGAAGTGCCCCAGGCCCACCACCGCGTAGCCCACCTGCCGCGCCGCCTTCTTCGTCCGCCGCCTCATTCCCCGCTGACGAGCCATCCCGCTCCTCCCAAAGAAGTCACATGCTCTACCGAGGGAAGCTCCGCATTCCCACGCGCACCGACAACACGCCACATGCTGCCTGGCTGCTCGTCCCTGGGCTCAGAAGCGTCAGGGCCCGGGGCGTCCTGTCCAGGCCCCGGGCCCTGCACTGGCTGAGGCTCAGCTCTGGCCGCTCAGGCTAGCGGGCCTCTTCGCCCGAGCCGCCGATGTCGCGCGAGTCGTCCCGCGAGTCGTCCATCATGTCGGGGCGATTCAGGTCGCGCTCATTCAGGTCGCGCTCATCGAGGACGCCCTGATCCACGTCACCCGCGGTCCCCGGATCGTTCACCGTGCCGGAGCCCCCGGTCCCCGGGTCCTGTACTGTGCCGGAGCCACCCGTGCCGCCCGGGTCGTCCACCGCACCGCCGCTCGGGCCCGTTCCTTCCAGCTCGGTCCCCGGCCGGGCGTCCTGTGGAGTATCACGGAGGGGGTCGGTGCCGCTCGGGAGGGTGGAGTCCCCCGTGCCCGAGCCGCCTGTCGCCGGTACCTGGGTCGGATCACCCGCACCCTGGGTTCCCAGATCCTGCTGGTCCCGGCTCCGGTCCTGACACCCGGTGAACGCCAGCGCCGAAGCCACCGCACCCAGAACCATCCATCGCTTGAACGTCATGTCCGTCTCCCATGGTTGGAGTTGCCCTCAAGGCTGGGGCCTCTCCACCCTGCAGGCATCGGACGAAGGAGCAGATGCTCCTACATGCTCCGTCTGCAGCCGGGCAGCCGAGGGCTGTCGCTCCTGGCCGCGCAGTGCATGGGGCTCAATGCGGGCGCCGCAGCACCATCATCCCGTAGTGCAGGCCTCCATCGAGGAATGCCTGCTGGAGCCTCAGGTGCTCGCGCTGGGACTCGGTCCGGCCCATGCCGCCCGGGCTCGAGCGCGGCGACAGCTCCCGCTCCCGCGAGAGCAGATCCAACGTCAGCGTCCAGAAGTTCACCGCCCGCCCGGAGATGTCCTGGTGGAGCTCCAGCTCCAGGCCCTCCGCGGCCCCTGAGCGGAAATACTCCTCCACCGTGCCGATGTGCGTGTGCCAGTACCGGTCGAATGGCCCCGCCAGCTCTGGCCGGCCGAGGAAGCAGTCCGCGAGGACCACCATGCCCCCCGGCCGCAGCAGCGAGTACACCTTGCGGAACCACTCGCGGCGCGGCAGGTAGCACGAACTCTCCACCGCCACCACCAGATCAAAGCGCTCCCGGCCTGGCACCTCCAGCGCGTCGCACAGCAGGGGGGTCACCCGATCCGCCACGCCCGCCGCGGAGGAGAAGCGGTTCACCCAGGCGATGTGAGCGGGAGCGATGGTGATGGCGGTGACGCGCGCGCGGTGCACGGCGGCCCAGTACAGCGCGCCTCCCCCCAGCCCACAGCCGACATCCAGCACCTCACAGTTCCTGCCTGGCATTCCCACCGCGAGCGCGAGCTCGCCCAGCAGCAGCTCCTGCGCCTCGTGGATGAGCGTGCGCAGGGCTGCCGCTGGCAGCCCGGGGGGCGGCGTGTCGTCCACCAGTCCGGTGTGGTAGTGCACGCGCGGACCGGGGCCGTAACGGCGGAGGATGGCCTCCGTCTTGGCGTCGTAGTACGCGGCGACTTCGTCGCGTCCGGTTCCTTCTCGCAACAGCTCGACCTTCATGGCACGACCTCCGGAAGAATCGGATCGATGCGCCGGATCGCCGCGTCCAGGCAGCGCAGCCCCTGGCGCCGCACGCCGTCCATTCCCGCGCGAGCCCAGCGCACCACCTCGCGCTGATCGGCCTCCGGCATGCTGAAGAACCGCGGATCCTTGGAGCGGATGTCCTCCGCCACATGGGCCGCGATTCCCAGGAAGTGCCCCGCCACGGAGCGCTCCGCCAGCGGTGTCCCGGCCCAGAGCAGGCGCAGGTACGCCGCCCACTGCTGCCCCGCCAGGCCCTCGGCCACTCGCTGGAAGACGGGCGCCGTCCACGCCAGCGTCCGCACCTCCAGCGCCTGAGGCCCCGCGGCCACCGCCAGCGCCTGGGCCGCCTCCGCCATCACCCCCGCAGGCACCCCTGCCCGTGCCAGCGTGGCCCAGGCCAGGTTCTGCAGGAGGAACTGCACGTAAGGCCCTACCCGCAGTGGGTGCATGTAATAGGTACAGTCGCCGTCGCTGAGATCGTCCGCGAGGTTGCCCGCGGCGAAGTTGAAGAAGATTCCCGTGCCTCGGGCCAGCAGCACCTCCCGTCGCAGCCCTGCCTCCACGCCCGCCTCGTACAGGAGCGCGAGAGGCCCCGGCTGCGCCGCCTCCAGCGCGGCCACCACGTCCTGCTCGGCCTGCTCGGGCAGGCCCAGCCGCCGCAGCACCCGCAGCGCTTCCTGGTAGATGGATCCGCCGCTCATGCGCGCACCTCCCGGGGAAGCAGTACGCGCAGCACCGCGCCCCCGGACGGTGCGTTCTGACGCTCCAGCAGACCGCCGCTTGCGCGGATCAAGCATTCGCTCGTGTAGAGCCCCAGCCCCGTACCCTGGGGCTTGGTGCTGGAGAGTCCCTGGATGGGCGCGGCCAGCCGCTCAGGTGGGAACCCTGGCCCATCGTCGGAGATGATCATCTCCAGCCTCCCACTTAACGGCTCTGTGCGTGCCGAGATGCGCACGGCCGCGGCCGCGCGCAAGCCGTCCCCCTCACATGCGTTGGTGACGAGGTTCTCCACCACTCGCCTCAGCGTCGTGGTGCCTCCACGCACCCACGCGCGCAGCGGCTCCTCCCGGCCCGCCTGCACCTGGATGTCCACCTCGGGGAAGCGCAGGCCCACGCTCTGGCGCACCGAATGCAGGACGGGCACCAGATCCACGCCTTCCGGATCACTGCCAATGTAGCGGCGGCCCTTCTGGTGGATCTCCATAACGCGCTCCCGGATGTGCGAGAGCTCCGCGTGGAGCTGCTGGACGAGCCGCTCCGGCTCTCCGCGGCCCAGGCTGCCGCCCCGCGCGACCAGGCCCTTGAGGAGATCCGCGGCGCTGCCCGCCGACAGCAGCTTCTCTCGGATGTCCTGGCTGTGGCTGATGATCTCCGTGAGGGCCTGGGACATGCGGCCCACGTCTCGCTCCTGCTGGGCCAGCATCTGCGCCTGGACGGCGGCGCGCAGCCGCTCCGCCTCCGCGGCGGTCCGGTCATGCTGGAGGGCGAAGGTGCCCAGGGAGAGCTCGGCCATGAGGGACGCGGGGCCGATGACGGCGAACAGGGGCAGGTTCTCGGGCCGGGCGATGAGGGCGGCCAGCACCAGCGCGAGCGCCGTGCCCACCGGGAGGAAGGGCGTGCGAGGCGTGACGCGGAAGAGGCGGCCGTGGAAGGCGGCGGTGAAGAGGAAGAAGCCGGCGAAGACGGTGGCCCCCTGCGTCGCGGAGACCGCCATGAGGCTGGCGACGAAGAACTGGAGCCCCGTGGTGCCCGTGAGCGACAGCACCCATCCCCACGCCTCGATGTGCTGGCGCTTGCGGTGCAGCAGGGCGAAGGCGAAGTCCGCCAGGGCTGGCCCCAGACACAGCAGCGCGGTGCCGGGGTCCAGGCCGAAGAACTCCCGGGCCCGAGGTGCCCAGGTGGCCGCCGCGAGCAGCACCAGGATCAGCGCGACGAGTGACAGCCACGCGCCGACGCTGCTGGCCGCCAGCACCTCGGGGACGCTCTGGGCGTTGACCCAGCGTCGGAAGGCAGCGCGCAGGCCGCTCCGGATGCGCGAGGGCAGGCTCATATGGCGGTGACAACCGTGTTGCCCGAGGACTGGTTGAGAGCGTTGGTCTCGTGGGTGGCCTGGGCCGCGCGGTGCTGGAGCTCCCGGAAGATGTCCGGCTGGCCCCCTCTCACGATGTTCACCTGCACCTCGCCTCCGGCGAGGACGTGGTGCATCGCCTCCAGGACGGGCTGAAGGGTGGGGCTGATCTGGACGTCGCCGTTGTGCCCCTCCACGGCTCCCAGGGCCCGGACGCGTTCGAGGTATTCCTCCAGCGAGGAGGCGAACGAGAGTTGGACGACGCGGAGAGGGTCGCTGCCGTTGCTCATGCGGTACTCCCTTGTGTTCAGGAGGGGCCCTGAGCAATGAAGAGATGTCCTGAGGCTTCATGCTGGTTCCCCCCCGGGTCCAGCGTTGAGTCACACGCCATTGGCGCGCGGAGCAGCGTGCCCCGCGCGTGGGAAATGAGAACCGAGCGGCGTGCGAGGCGTCAAACCGCAGCACGCCATGACTGTTGGCCAGGGGGCAGGAGCGTGGGTGGAAGCGGTTGTGAGTCGACACAACCCCTCCCTGGAAGGCAGGGTCGACTGCCTCTATTCAGCGGGATCCAAAGTGACGCGGAGCGCGCGCGCCTTCTTCGCCCGCTTGCGGCTGAGCTCCACGCCCACTGCGTCCATTCCCAGCGCATTGGCCACCGCCAGCACCGTGCCGTGGCCGCAGAACGGATCCACCACCGTGCGCGTCGCCGTGTGCTCGAGGATGAAGCGGCATGCCGCCACGCAGGCCTGCACGCCCATGCCGCGCGTCCACGTCACCTCGCCCGCCTCCGGCAGCACGTCCGCCGTCGCCCGGCCGAGATCCACGCGGACGCCTCGTGAGAAGCACAGCATGTGGGAGTAAGCCGGCCTCCCGAATGTCACCGTCCCCGGGGGACGGCGGCACACCACCTTGTGCCAGAGCGCCTCACAGCCGGCCTCCTCCGCGGCCTTGCTGATCAGATAGCCCTTGTCCACCCACGCCCCCTCCTTCTTCACGTCCGTCTGGTAGAAGATGGCCACGCCGCCCGCTGGCACCTTCCCCATCACCCGAGCCGCGGCGCGGATGAACCACTGCTTCCACTCCGCCAGCGAGAGTGTGGGGAACTCGGACACGTCCGGCAGCGAGGTGATGACCGAGCAGCCCTCCAGCGTCTCGCGTCCCTCCAGCCATGCGAGCGCATCCGCGCACTCCACCGTCCGCCGGCCCTCGGGCCTATCCACCGCTTCCCCTTCACCGTGCTCTGCCACGTGTCCTCCCGCTCTGGTGCTCGAACGTGGAGGGCGCGGATCGCCCCAGCACCTCCACCTGGAAGCCCGCGCTCTCGAGCTGCGGCCGCAGCGCCACCGCGTCCCCGAGGATGACCACCACCTCCGAGCCGAGGCTGAGCCGCCTGGCCAGCCCCTGCACGGCCTCGGGCGTCACCGCCGCGATGGCCTCCGGGTACCGCTCCCAGTAGTCCGGTGGACGGCCCAGGCGCTCCAGCTCGAGCAGCCGCTCCACCGCCGCCGCCGCCGTCTGGAAGCGCAGATCATAGCCACGCGCCACCTGCCAGCGTGCGCGCTCCACCACCTCGCGAGGCAGCAGCTCCGCCTCCAGGGTGCCCAGCTCGGCGAGGAGCTGTTCCACTGCGCCCGCCGCCGCGCTGCGCTCCACCGCCGCGCGGACCCTCAGCAGGGAGGCCCGTGGGCGGGCCTCGTGAGACACGCGCACGCCGTAGGTCAGCCCCAGGCGCTCGCGGAGCTGACGGCCCAGCCGGTGCTCCAGCAGCCACACCAGCGCGCTGGCCGCCGCGTCCTCCTGCGCTGACAGCTCGGGCCAGCGCAGCCCCACCTGCAGCTCCGCCTGGGTGGCGCCATGCCTGTCCACCACCACCACCTCACGCTGGCTCGGCAGCGGTGGGGCAGGGGGAGACTCCACCTGCCGGCCCTTGCCGCGCCACCGCCCGAGCATCTCCGCGACCTGGTCGCGCAGCTGGGGTAATGGCGGCAGATCCCCCACGAGCAGGAGCGTGGCCCGGTCCGGGTTGAGCTCCGCCTCCACCCAGGCGGTGGCCTGGGACGCCGTGAACCGCTTGGCCTCCTCCACGCTCGGCGCGAGGCCATAGGGGTGCCCTGGGAACAGGCGGGCCATCAACGACCGCTCCGCGCGCGTGTCCGAGCGGGATGCCTCCCGCTCGAGCTGCCGCACCTGCCAGGCTTGAACGTCCTCGAAGGGGCGGAGCTCCACCTCCGCGTCCCACATCCACTGCTGCATGTCCTCCAGCACGTGGATCAGGTTCCCCGCGGGAGCCGACACGGCGAGCACCGGCTGGCCCTCATCGCGGAGCTGGAGCGCCGTGCGCGCGCCCACCTTCGCCCCGTGGTACCACTTGCGGCCCGCCGACATGTACGAGCCGTGGACCGCCACGCGAGACAGCGTGAGGGCTCCCTCGGTGTCTGGGGTTCGCGTGCGCACCCACAGGCGGGCCTCCAGCAGCGGCATGCCTCCACGTCTCAGCGCCACCACCCGCAGGCCGTTGCCCAGGGTGAAGCGCTCGGCCTTCTCCAGCCCTGGGGGCCGGGCCACCTGACGCACCTCCAGAGCCCCGGGTGGGAGGATCAGCTCCTCGTCCCCGAAGTCCTCCGGGCCAGCCAGGGGAGAGAAGCGCTCAGCCACCTGCGGGCGCTCGGCGCCGGCCTGCTCCGGCACCATCAGCAGCAGGCGCGCGCGATCGCGCCGCACGTACTTATAGAGGTAGGGGCCGAGATCCCTCGAGAGCCCTTCGCGGATCTGCTGGGGCCAGCCAGTCACGTAGTCCGCCTTGCCCGTGGCGCGCAGGAAGCGGGTCGCCTCCCGGGCGGGGAACTGCTCCAGGGCCATGAAGGCCTCGGTGAGCAGCATGGAGCGTGCGCCCAGGGTGAGCCCTCCCAGCCTCCCAGGGTCTCTCACCAGATCCACGAGCTGATCCAGCGCGAGGTCCGCCACGTCCTCGGCATCCTCCGCCTTCATCAGATCGATGCGGGCGATGAGCAGCGTGACGCCATCCAGCACCTCCAGGGACACGGAGGTGCTGTGGGCCTGCTCCTCCCGGGCGAGCTGGGTGGCGAGCCTGTGGCCCAGCATTCCCTCGGCGGCGAAGGCGTGGGGCGTCATGCCCGAGAACAGGCCCGGCAAGGTCCACACCAGCCACAGGCGCGGGTACTCCACCGGGCCGTGTCTCACCACCAGGGGGGCGCGCTGGCGCAGCTCGGGAGGAAAGGGGGGCGGCACGCGGCGCACCGGCGGTGTGGGCGCAGCCTTCCCCGCGGAGGTGAGCTCCGCGAACCCGAGCGTCACCGTGCTCCGCACCGCGTCCGAGGCCAGCGGACCGGACACTCCCAGCACCACGTGCGCCGGCGTGTAGTGCGCCTGCACGAAGGCGCGCGCGTCCTCCAGCGTCAACCGCTGAAGGGACTCTGGAGTCCCGCCTGACGTGCGCCCGTAGGGGTGGCCCGGCAGCAGCACCTCATGCAGCCACCGCTGCTGCGCGCCCTCGGGGCTCGTCTCGTAGCGCTGGCGCAGCTCCGCCACCACCACGTCTCGCGCCACGCGGAAGTCCTCCTCGGTGACGTTCTCCAGCGGCGCTCTCAGCCGCTCGGCCTCCAGCGCCACCAGCAGGGGAAACTGCTCCGGCGGCGCGGTGAAGAAGTAGTCCGTCCCGTCATACGAGGTGACCGCGTTGTAGTGCGCGCCCGAGGCCAGCAGCAGGCTGGAGAGCCGGGGCGTCCGCTCGCCGCCGGGCCGCGCCTGGAAGGTGAGGTGCTCGACGAGGTGTGCCAGACCTTCCTTTCCCTCCGGCTCATCCGTGGCGCCTACACGGTAGGAGACGTTCATCGTCACCCACGACACCTGCGGCGCCTCGTGCACCACCAGCCGCAGCCCGCTGGGGAACTCCTCGTAGGCGCCGCGGAAGGCCACCGGCCGGGCCAGTGGCCGATTCGGAGGAAGCGTCAGCGCGGCGCAGCCCACGAGGAGGCTGGGCAGCAGGAGCAGCACCCGGCGGAGGGACATGGAACACACACTATGCCCCGATGTCCCCATCCCTCGGATCATCACCGAGGGACAACGAGAGTTGATCGAACAATGAAAACGCGCTAAACATACAAATCAAGAACTAACGAAACTAACGGGATGTCAGGGTCGGTCCTGCAAGCCAGTATTTCTGGAAGAGTAGGCCTGACCCTCTCAGGGCCTGAAGACTCCGAGGAGGAGAGACAATGTCCTGGAGAATGACGTTCGAGTACGACCCGCAGAACGACGTGGTGCACGCCCACTTCGCGCGCTGCCTGCTGGTGAGCGCGTCGGACGTGCAGCAGTGGCGAGCGGACATCGAGGAGAAGCTGTCGCAGTTCGGGCGCAAGGTGGATCTGTTGCTCAACTTGGAGGGGCTCGAGGTGACGTTCACGGCGGGCCGCCTCTTCGGCCAGGCTCGGCGTGAGGTGCTGGAGCGCTATACGCAGCGTGCGTACTGCTACGGCGGCGACGAGATGACGCGGATGTTCCTCAGCACCAGCGGCATTCTCCACGGACACCCGGTGAACCAGTACGAGACGCGGATGCAGGCGCTGCTGTCGCTGCTGTCGGATCGGGACGCGGTGCGGCGGCGGAGCCTCTCGCGGCCCTCCAGCGCCCACCAGCTCGCCGCGGTTCGCTGAGCGGCCCAGAGGAAGTCAGAGCGGCGACACGGGTAGGACACGTGGGCTTTTGACGCAGGGCTTCCTGCCGGTATGGTGGGTCGAGTTTCCGAGCGCTGAGCCGGAGGGCTCGACACATGATCCGGGGAGAGTCGAGGCACCTGTCACGGGTGGCCGGTGTGTGGATGCTGGCCTGGCTGGGCTGTGGGGCCGAGGTGCCGCCGGTGGAGGAGACCTGTGGCACGGGTCCCTGTGTGCAGAGCCGGCTGCCGCCCACCCTGCTCACGGCTTCGCCCACCTCGCTGAGCGCCCTCCCTGGGGAGCTGGTGACGCTGAGTGTCTCGGCTCGGGATCCCACGGGCCAGGGGTTGAGCTTCGCGTGGGTGGCAAACACCGGCACCCTGGGAGTCCCCGTGCAGCTGGGCAACCGGAGTGAAGTGCAGTGGACTGCCTTGTCCTGCGTGCCCGCTGGGGTGCTGCCCACGATCACGGTGACGATCACCAACTCGGGGGGGCTGAGCGTGTTGCTGGACTTCGAGGTGGAGTGGAGCGGTCCGGCCTGTGGCCCTCCGCCGTGCCAGGTGAGGCTCGAGCCGCTCCTCGTCACGCAGCAGGAGGACTGCACCACGGCCACGCCGGTGTTCATCCCGGATGGATACACGCTCCATGGCACGGGACACTCGCTCGTGGCGGTGGATCCGGTAGGGGGCACATTTGCTGGCGCCATCCTGCGCAACCGGGGTGTGACGGCACATGTGCGCAGCTTGAGGGTGCGGGCGCAGGGGCTCTTGAAGGACGGGCCGTGCGACGCGGGAGATGATCGGCTGCGAGGCATCTTGTTGCTGGGGGCGTCGGGCTCGGTGGTGGACAGCGAGGTGCTGGACATCCGCCGCAACCAACGCGTCGCTGGCAATCCAGAGGGCGCGCCGCGAGGGTGCCAGGAGGGACACGCCATCGAGGTTCGCAATGGGGATGCCTCGGTTCAGAGACAGGTGGAGCTGCTTCGCAACCAGGTCAGCCGGTACCAGAAGGTGGGCATCTTGGTTGCGGGGCGGGTGGACGCCACGGTGACGGAGAACACGGTGACGGGCTCGGGACCGGTGGCCCACATCGCGCAGAATGGCATGCAGCTCAGCGATGGAGCGACGGGCCGAGTGACGGGGAATCAGGTCTCCGGCCACTCGTACACGGGGAGCAGTGATGTGGCGTCGGGCATCCTGGTGGCGGGAGGCCCGTACTACGGCATCGCGCTGGTGAAGGACGCGCTCATCCAGGGCAACACGCTGGCGGGCAATGACGTCGGCATCTCCCTCAGTCAGGCTGAAGCGGACGGCAGCGGCCTCGCGACGGCGACGCGCATCCGGGTGTTCGACAACACGGTGCGGAACAACGCGGTGACGAACGGCTATCCGTACCAGGCGGGGATCTCGGACCTGGGGACTGGCAACCTCATCCACTCCAACACCATCACGGGAGCCGGGTACGATCCGGCCACGCAGCCGGGTGCCACCTTTGACGTGGACGTGGTTGCGGGGGCTGCGTCCCAGGTGGCGTTCCTCACGCCTGAGAGAGAGGTGGCGACGGGCCTGTGCTCGGGCAAGGTGGTGGTGCAGAGCCAGGATGTGAAGGGCAACCTGTCGAAGCCTGCTCTGGCGGTGTTCGACCTCGCGGCGAGCGGGACTGCGGCGCCGGGACTCACCTTCCACTCGGAGCCCGGGTGTGGAGGGCCCTCCATCAGCACGGTGGAGCTCTCCACGCCCGAAGCGGCGGCGACCTTCTACTTCAAGGCGGAGGAGGCCGGCGCGGTGACGCTCACGGTCTCCAACGGGCTGCTGAGCGGCTCACAGGCTCAGACGGTCAGCGGTCCCTGATCTCCACTGCTGGGGTGATACGGCACGGTGGTGGGAACCCGGTCCGGGTGGCAAGCTGCCAGGTGATGGCTGGTCCCTTCCGCTGGTTTCGGCGCAGACAGCTCCTGCGCCGTCCGATCCCACCCGAGTGGCAGGGATACCTCGAAGCGCGCGTGCCCTTCTTCCGCGCGCTGTCTCCCGAGCTGCGCGAGCGCCTCCTGGAGCTGCTCAAGGTGTTCGTCTGGGAGAAGGAGTTCGTGGGAGCCAGTGGGTTCCTCATCACGGACGAGGTGCGCGTTGTGGTGGGCGCCACGGCGGTCCAGCTCGTGCTGCACCTGGGGCTTGGGTACTACGACAGGCTGCGGGAGGTCATCGTCTACCCTGGAGCGTTCAAGCTCCCGGAGCGCACCGGGGTGGTGCTCGGCGAGGCGAAGCACTGGGGCCAGGTGATTCTCTCGTGGCAGGCGGTGCTGGCCGGGCTGAACAACCCGCGGGACGGGCACGACACCGCGGCGCACGAGTTCGCCCATGTGCTGGACCGTGCGGACGGGGCCTTTGATGGAACCCCGAAGCTGCGCGAGTACTCGCACTATCGCGCGTGGGCCTCGGTGATGGACGAGCACTTCCAGGCGCTGCGGCGGGGCCGGCCCATGGAGCGCAAGGTGATGGACGACTACGGCTCGCTCAACGAGGCGGAGTTCTTCGCGGTCGCCACCGAGTCCTTCTTCGAGAAGCCTCGGCAGATGAAGGAGAAGACGCCGGAGCTCTACGAGGAGCTGAAGCGCTTCTACGGGTGGGATCCTGCGGCCGGAGTCTGATGGGTTTTGGCGGCCCGAACTTGAACCTGTAGGGCCCTCCAACGGTCACCCACCCACCCTCTGGCACTCAGTTAGAGTCGAGAGATGACGGAGATCGGCTCTCGGGCACGACATGAAACAGCTCGGGTGGTCCTGCCCCATGAAGCGAGGCAAGCGATGCTCGCGCTGGTGGCGCTGATATGGATGACCGGCTGCGCGACCAGCAGTGCCGCGGGTCGACACTCCGCCTTCCAGGACGCAGGGGCCCCGTCCGAACTCGAGGATGACGGCGGTGGCTTTGGCATCTGGACGGAGAGGGATGACCTCCAACTCCTCCAGCAGTCGGCAGGACTGGAAGAGGACTCCTGGCATGAGGCGGGAGAGGAGCTGGAGACCGATGACGCGCAAGCGCTGTGGGAGGCGCTGGCTCGCACGGGGACGAGCCTCCAGAGTTTCGGTCCGCGTCGCTCCCTCCTCTTCGTGCTGCGCCAGGTGCTCACCCGGGAGGAGGACGTGCCTTATGCCGAGCTGTTGCAGCGCCTGCGCTCCTTCCACTTCCTGGTGGTGATGCGTCCGGACGGCTACCTGGTCAGTGCCCTCACGGGAAGGCCTCTCCAGCGCATGGGGATGGGCCGGGTGGAGCTACGCGAGGGAAGGCTCATGGCGGGCCACTTCGAGGTGGGGGCCTTCTACGTGGACAAGGGGGGCGTCTTCTATACCGTGGACGACTCGCTACGCCGGCCTGGAGTCATGGTGGGTGAGCTGGGCCTGGAACGGGACTGGTTCAACGCCGCTCTCGATGGCGGCGGGGATGCACTGGGGGAGATGGCGCAAGCCCTGGCCCACTTCGTCAATGACCCCATTCGAAGCCTCGAAGGGCTTGAGCAACTGCCGTCGGCGGTGGCCGCCCTCATTGCGTCCTCGCCCGACTACTTCGCCCGCTACTCCGCGCGGCCTTTGCAGGAGCAGATTCGCGAGGCCGCCCGGCTGTCCACGCACCTGGTGATGCTCTACGGCAGCGCGGCAGGTGCAGCCACGCGCTTCAGCACAGCGGGCGCACAACTGCCGGTGCTGTCCCTCACTGCCGAGGGGGTCCTGGCAATAGAGCAGATGGCGCTGCCCGTGGGCGCCACGGCGGCGGCGCTGGGGACAGGCGCCGGTGCTGTCTACGTCCTCATGGAATCCCCAAAGGCTCCAGGTGAGGGCAGTCAGGCTTCAGGTGCCGCGAAGGGGGCAGGGGGTGGCTTCAAGCCCTTCACGGAGAGCAACTTCCGGGAGAACCTCGCGCGCCTGACGGGCCAGCTACCCGAGGGGGCGCACGCCCATCACGTGTTTCCTCAGAAGCTCGCAGACAGATTTCAGAAGGCGGGGATCAATGTCCACGATCCGAGGTTCGGCGCATGGTGGAAGCAGTCCAGCCACCTCAAGAACGCAGCCGAATACCTCGGGCGGTGGCAGGAGTTCCTTCGCAAAGAGCCCACTTTTGAGCAGATTCTTCAGTACGGAAAAGAGCTGGGGGGTGAGTTTGGGTTCCAAGTCAATTTCTAAGGAATTCCCCGGCTTCGACAAGATCTTCTCTCTTGGGGAGTCAGGGTACAGCAGGGCGTTCAGAGGCAAGATGGCCGTGGAGACCGATGACGTCGGCTTGACGCGCGCCGAAGTGCACCCAGTCCACCCGATCCGAGTCGACTGGGCGATGGGGCGTGCCAAGCCGGCCGACCCAGTGATGTGGACGACGCATGCAGTACCGATCATTGTCGCGGATTCCCTCCTACAGCTTCTGCGGTCTCACGGGTTCACCGGGTGGTCTCGCTATGACGTCACCGTCCGGGACAAGCAAGACCAGCTGGTCCCAAGCTATAGCGGCCTGGCCGTCACAGGCCGGTGCGGCAACCTTGAGCACTCCATGAGTGTCGAGGTGCCCCGAATCTACCCGGCCGGCATCTTCCCTGTGTGGAAGGGGCTCCTCTTCGATCCAGCGTCGTGGGATGGCTCCGACTTCTTCATGCCGGCTCAACGCTTCGGGTTTGTGTTCGTGGTGGAAGAGGTGAAGAAGGCGTTCGAACGGGCGAAGATCAGGAATGTGAGGTTCACTGCGCTGGACCAGTTCGAAAGATCGTGGACGATCTGATGACGGACAACGAAGACTCGACAGGTGACGGACTCTTCTCCCGAGACATGGCCTCACCCTCTCGTCAGGTCCGGTGGCTCAAGGGGGGGGTGATCGGCGTCATCGCGCTGGTGTTGATTGGCACGTGGGTGTGGGTGCTCGGCTCGGAGAGCGGCTCGATCCGCGCCATGTCCCCGGCGCAGCGCGAGGCCCTCTACCAGGAGGCATGGGCGGACCAGCGCGCGAAGTGTCTCGGAGGCGACGGGCCGAGAGACACCGAGAGCCGCTGCCGCCAGCGGGCCGAGTTCCTCCTGCGCTTCCCTCAGTGCGACGAGGCCTGCCGCAAGGAGCTGGCCCCCTCGCTCCAAGGCGCCACGCCGTAACGGAGGGCTCCAGGGGATTCGGTGCCCCGGCGCGAGCGGTGGTAGGGTGTCCCGACGTGAGCGCTCCTCCGTCCTCCGCCCCTCGCTGGATGTTGTACGGCGCCTCCGGCTACACCGGCCGGCTCATCGCCGAAGAGGCCCTGCGCCGCGGCCACCGGCCCGTGCTCGCCGGCCGCTCTCGCGAGAAGCTGACGCCGCTGGCCGAGCAGCTGGGGCTCGAGGTGGCCGTGGTGGGGCTGGAGGACGTGCGCGGCCTGGTGGCCACGCTGGAGGGCCTGCCCCTGGTGCTCCACGCAGCGGGCCCCTTCGTCCGCACCAGCGAGCCCATGGTGCAGGCGTGCCTGGCCGCCGGCGCGCACTACCTGGACATCACCGGGGAGATCCCCGTCTTCGAGAACACCTTCCACCACGACGCGGAGGCGCGCGCGCGGGGCATCACCCTCATGTCCGGCGTGGGCTTCGACGTGGTGCCCACGGACTGTCTGGCCCGCTACGTGGCCGAGCGCGTGCCCGGCGCACATGAGCTGGATCTGGCCATCGCGGCCACTGGCCAGGCGAGCGCCGGCACGGCCAGGTCCGCGCTGGAGCAGCTCCCCTCGGGCGGGCGCGTGCGCCGCGGCGGTGCGCTCCAGCCATGGCCCATGGGCAAGGGCCTGCGCCGCGTGCGCTTCTCCGATGCCGAGCGCACCGTGGCCCCCATCCCCTGGGGAGATCTGGTGACGGCCTGGCACACCACCGGCATCCCCAACATCACCACCTATATGGCCCTGCCGCGCGGGGCCGCCCAGGCCCTTCGCCTCACCTACCCGCTGCTCAAGCGCATGCTCGCCGTGGACGCCGTCCGCCACACCGCCGAGCGCCTCATTGAGTCCCGCGTGCAGGGGCCGGATGCGGTGGCGCGCAGCCAGAACCGCTCCCACCTCTGGGCCGAGGCCCGAGCTGCGGACGGCCGGCGAGCCCAGGCGTGGCTGGATCTCCCCGAGGGCTACGCCTTCACGGCCGTCGCCGCCGTGCGCGCGGTGGAGGAGGTGCTGGCCCAGAAGCCTCTCGGCGCCCAGACTCCGGCGCGGGCCTTCGGGGCCGACTTCGTCCTCTCCATCCCCGGGTGCCAGCGCCAGGAGGTGCTCCCCTGACGAGAACCGCCTGGTTGCGCGCAAGCCCTCCAGGCAACCCAGGGGGTTGCTCCCAGTGACCCACTTTGTCAGGCCTGTAAGTCGATGTGGTGCTGAGGGTTGGATGACTGGCACACGCGGTGGGGAGTCCTTGAGTGGTAGGGGGAGCGGGTGGCTATCCTGCGGGGTAGGGTGTCCCTGCACTGTCGGCGCCTCGGCCTCGGCGGTCCTGGAAGGAAACGAGACATGTTCTGGCGCAGCACGCTCCGAGAGGGGATGCGCTTCACTCTCTCGAGCGAGGCGACGGTGAGTGGCCGCGCCGTGGCGACGCAGGTCCCTGTGCCAGGTATGAGCCGATGACGCTGACGTTCAAGCGAAAGATGATGCTGCTACCGGGGCTGGCCGCCGTGTTCCTGCTGGCCATCCTCGCGCTGACGATCCTGATCGGCATCAAGACGGGCAACGCCCACACCCTCATCGAGAAGGGCCACGCCCCGGCGCTCGCGCACAGCCAGTCGATGCTGGCTGACCTCCAGACGCTTCACCACGAGCTGCAGGACGCGGTGAGGATGAAGGACGCCAGCCGCAGCGAGCCCATGGATGCGCTGGCGCGCAGGTTCTCCGCGGACCTGGATGCCGCACGCCGCAACCCGGTTTTGAGCGCCCAGCACCTCACGGTGCTCCAGCAGGACTTCGTCCTGTACCACCGGGAGCTGCAGGAAGCGGTCGCGCTCCACGCCACCGTGGACGCGAACGGGGGCACGGCCGTGGACGCGAAGGCCCCGTCGGCGCTCAGGCGGGTGAACACGCGCTTCGAGTCCATGCAGAAGGCGCTCCAGCTGATGGTGAGCGAGCAGGAGCGCGGCCTGACGGACGCCTTCGTCCGGTCGAACAGGGCAGGCTCGCGTGGCCGGGTGCTCATCACCGTGCTCGTGGCGCTGTGCATCGCGTCGCTGGGCGGGCTGTCCTGGTGGATGGTGCGAGAGGTGGCCGAGCCCCTGGAGCGCCTGGCGGTGACGGCCGCGCGAATCGCCAAGGAGGGCGATCTGACGGTGAGCATCGACGTGAGCGCGAGGGATGAAGTGGGCCAGCTGGCCAGCAGCCTGGAGCTGCTGGTGAAGCGGCTGCGCGCGGTGCCGGTGGCCCTGCAGGGGGTGGTGGGCGAGCTGGCCACCGCGTCTGAGCGGCTGACGAAGGTGAGCCAGGAGCAGATCAGCTTCCTCACCGAGCAGGCCCGCAGCCTCTCCGAGGCGGGCACGACGATGGCGGAGATCGCCCAGACGTCCAGCGTGGCCTCCAGCCGTGCGGAGATGGTGCTCCAGGTGGCGGAGCAGGCGGACACCTTCACCGTGGCCAGCCAGCAGTCCATCGAGCAGAGCGCGCAGGGGCTGGAGCAGATCCGCCGGCGGGTGAGCGCGATGGTGGGCAACATCGGCCAGCTCTCCGAGCAGGCCGTGCACGCGCGGGAGATCATCGGCAGCGTGAAGGACCTGGCGGACCAGAGCAACGTGCTGGCGCTCAACGCGGCCATCGAGGCGTCGCGCGCGGGCGAGGGCGGGCGAGGCTTCGCGGTGGTGGCGCGCGAGATGCGGGTCCTGAGCGGCCAGTCGCTGCAGAGCACCGAGCGCATCGGGAGGATCCTGCTGGACATCAACACGGCGATCCGTCAGGCGGTGGCGCTCGCGGAGGGCGACAGCAAGCAGATGGAGGCGGGCATCGAGCAGGTGCTCACCTCGGCGGAGAAGCTGAAGGACATCACCCAGGTCATGCAGGAGAGCAGCAAGGCGGCGCGGCAGATCGTCGCCTCGGTGACGCAGCAGAACGCGGGCATCTCCCAGATGAACGACGTGATGACGCAGCTGTCGGGGATGATGGGTGACGTGGTGCTGGCCACCACCACCGCCGAGGAGGCGGTGGGGCAGATCAACTCCACGGTGTCCCAGCTGCGGAAGATCGTCTCCGAGTTCCGCGTCTAGGCAGGCCCGGCGAGGTGGCTCCTCGCCCTGCATGACCCGAGCTCAGAGGAAGCACTGGCATCTGCACCTCCCGGGCTTTCGTACCAGCAACCGCTCGATGGGCAGCGGCGTCCCCCCTGCCCACGGAGCGGGGAAGTGGTCATCTCCGGAGGCTGCTGGAAGCGTCTGGCAGACATCTTTCAACCGCCATGTGGTGACGACGAGTACGCATGGCAAGGCTCGTGCTACGCCCCCGTTATGGAGCGGACGCGCCCGCCTACCTCCCATCCGCCTCCGTAGGGCCCATCTCGCCCCAGAAAGTGCGCTTCGTCGAAGTGGGTGGGGTATTCCCCATGGCCAACTGTTCGAGAATGTCGAGACGCTACTTCCCGAAGACGCCGCGCAGGCGCTTCTTGGCCTCGTCCTCCGCCTTCTTCTTCGCCTTCTCCTGCTCGGCTCGGGCGGCCGCCTCCAGCTTCGCCTTCTCCTCGGCCGCCTTCTGCTCCAGCTCCTTCTTCTTGCGCTCGGCCTCCTCGCGCGCCGCCTGCTCGCCGCCCATGATGATCTGCTGCACCTGCTTGCCCTTCTCCCCGAGCAGCTGCCCCGCCAGCCCCGCCGCCGCCTGCTTCGCGATGGCCGTCACCGCCGGCTTCACATCCAGCCCTGTCACCTCGGGACTCCACGCCGGGCCCGTCAGCTTCAGCGTCACCGGGATCGCCTCCGTGGGCATCACCTTCCCCAGCGTGAGCTTGTGGATGGTCTGCGGCGTGAGGTTCACCGTGCCGTTCAGATCCAGCACGCCGTCCAGCCGGATGCCCCCCTCGAAGCGCATCGCCGCCTCCGGCCGCGTCCAGGTGATGGGCCTCTCCAGCTGCGCCACGCCGTTCTTGATCTCCACCCCGAACGGCAGGTTCTCGCCCAGTGACGTCACATCTTCACTCCTGAGCGCCTTGGCCGCGAAGGGCAGCGCCTTGGCCAGCGGCTCGGAGACCTTGGAGAGCACATCCACGCCCATGAACGTGCTGCCCTCCAGGTTGCCGTTGATGGCGCCCAGCAGCGTCTCCTTCAGCTTCTCCGGCGTGTAGCCCACACCCTGCAGATCGATGTTCCCGTTGAACTTGCCCGTCATCACCTTCTTCGGCGTGCGCGTCTCCAGCACCTGAGCCATGTCCACCTGCTCCAGCTTCACCTTGGCCGTGAAGGCCCGCTTCTCGGGCACTGGCCCCAGGTTCACCTGCGTGCCGTCGGCCACCACCGTGCCCCCGAAGGCCCCCGAGGAGAACTTCTCCACCTTGATCAGATCGTCCACCATGGTGATGTGGGCCACGATCCTGGACAGGTCCATCTCGCTGTAGCGCAGCGAGCCCACCTGGAGCTTGATGTCGCCCCGCATCCCATTGAAGCGCGTCGGATCATCCGGCGGCGCGGGCGGCGCACCGGGGCTTCGCGCAAGAACTTCTTCCTCCTTCATCAACAGCGCGTCCGCGTTCAGCCGCTCGCTCTTCATGTCCAGGCTGAACGTGGTCGTCTGCTTCTTGCCCTGTCCCGCCAGCGCGAACGACGCGGCGCCCCCCAGCGTGTCCTCCAGCACGTTCACCGTGAGCTGGCCGACGTCCACCTTCATTCCCTCCTTCGTGGGCTGGTAGGTGCCCGCGGCGGCCACGTCGAGCCGCTGCCCGGGGCCCTTGTTCAGCAGCAGGCCCGGGCGCAGGTCCGCACCGTCCAGGTTCGCCTTCGCGTCGAAGCGCAGGGCTCCGCCGCTGGCCGCTGCTCCCGTCACTCGCGAGGTGAGCCGCATGGGCGCCCCCGCCTCCTTGGTGAGCTGCGCGGGGATGCGCAGGCGCACCGGCGTGAGATCCACCTCCAGGTTCAGCGCCTGTGCCTCCTGCGTGCCGCTGCCCTTTACCGACAGGCCCACCGGCCCGGCGATCATGCCGTTGAGCTGCTTCTTCAGCGGCGGGTAGTACTCGGCCAGCACCGCCGGGTCGAGGCCATGGCTGGTCAGCTCGAAGCCCTCCACCGCGGGCGAGCCCCCCAGCATCCCCTTCACGCGGCCCTTGCCGCTGATCCCCGCCGGCCCGAAGTCCAGCTTGAACCGATCCAGCGCCAGATCGCCCGCGGCGAGGTCCGCCTTCACGTCCGTGTCCAGCACCACGTCCAGCGCCTTGCCTCCCTCGGCCCCCGCGAAGCGCAGGCCGAGCGCCTGGATGATGCCTTCCAGCCGAGTAGGCCCCTTGCCGCCCGGCACCGCCCCTCCCAGCTCTGCCTTCCAGTCCGCCGTCAGCGTGCCCGCCTGGAACCCCACGCTCGGCGGCAGGTACGGGCCGAGCGGCGCCAGGTCGATGCTCTCCGCCTTCAGCGTGAGCCGCTCTGGAGTCGGCACCAGCGTGGGCGGCAACGGCGCGGCCGCCAGCGTCACGAACAGGTTCTGCTTCTGCGCCAGCACCGCCGCGGCCAGCTTTGCCTCCAGCGGCTGGCCTACGCGCAGGTCCTTCACCTCGATGTCCAGGTCCGAGATGGCCAGCTCCTGCGCCTTCCCACCCGAGCGGTCCACGAAGCGGATGGTGCCGTCGGTGAGCGCGGCCCGCTCTACCCGTATGCCGGACAGGTCGGCGGGGGGCTTCTCCTCGGCGGGCGGCTCCTCCGGCTTCTGCTGCTCCGCCAGCTTGTCCATGAGGCGCTGCACGTTGGTGGTGCCGTCTGGGAGGCGGATGACGTTGACGGTGAGGCCCGTCACCTCGGCGTTGAGCACCTGGATGTCCTGGCCCCGCGAGCGGAGCAGCGGCATGGCCGCCACGCGCACGTCCAGGTTCTTCAGCTGCGTCAGCGGCAGCTCCTCGCCCTCGGCGGGGCCCACGGTGACGTCATCCACATCCACGCCCACGTGCGGGAACAGCTTCGTGGAGATGTCTCCCACCTCCACCGGCCGCCCGAGCTGCTGCGAGAGCGTGGCCGCCTGAGCGCGTGCCTGCTGCAGCAGGATGGCGTCGAGCCGCCACAGCACGATGGCCACGGCGATGACGAGCACGGCGATGATGCCCCCGAGCACAAAGGGCCAGCGTCTCTTCTTTTGAGCCTCCATCGCTTGCTACCTCCTCCAACCAGACCCAGGGCCTCCGGCTCGGCCCGGGACGGCATCTAGGGGCGGGAACCTAACCACCTTCCGGGACTCCTACAGCCCCCGACGTGACCAGACGGAAAAGACTTCACGCTTCCCAGGTTAATGGGGAGTAGCAGGGATGCCCGGCGAGCAGGGGAGAGGGCCCCCAGGAATACGAGCCCGGAGAGGCCATACCCGGGGAGGCGCTCACCGGGTGAGCAAGGGTTCCCAGCGGACGGGCCCCCACGGGATTCCCTCGATGGGTGTGCGCTTCTCCGAGGCCGCCGCAGAGCTGCGCAGGACGCGTCCTTGAGAGTCCAGGGCCAGCATCGAGCCCGCCGGCTCGGAGATCTGACCGAGCATTCGCCCGGCATCCAGGTCCACCAGCACTCCGGAGGACAGGACGAGCGGGCCGGCCGTGAGGTCCGAACGGATCTGCGACTCAGCGAGGACGGTCTGCGCTCCTGTCGCCAGGTTCAGCAGCGACACGCGGGTCTTCCTCCGGTCCCACGCTTCCCCCTTCTCGAGGGTCTCGGAGAGAAGCGCCCAGGTGCCTCTCATGGACTCAAGCTCTTCGAGGACAGGGCGCCGGGTGCGCTGCTCGAGATCCACGATGAAAGTCTCCTCCTCGAGCTGGGGGTCCAGGTCCTTGGCGGCGAGGGACGAGGCGATCGGAGTCGCCCTGTTGAGCTGGACGAAGCGCGAGGGCTCCTCGAAGAGGTTGTCTTTGAAGGGAGACTCCACGCTCAGGCCCAGCGGCTGGTGGATCGACGCGCCATGGAGCTCGACGGGCGCGGGGGCGTCATTCCCCGCGGCCGTGCAGGCCACCACCAGGAGCTGGCGCTCGGCATCCGCGTGCAGCACGCGGCCCTTGCACGCCGCGGGGACCCACTCGGTCTGTCGGCCCGAGGCATCCTCCACGAGCAGCTCGCCCTGGGCACCTCGTCGCAGCATGGACGGGCCTACGGGCCCGAGCACGTCCTTCCCTTCATAGAGAGGGCCCTCTTCCACGCGGCGAATGCGAGCCACGGGAATGTCGCCCTTCCAGCCCGACCTGCTGAAGGACATGACGGGACCGCGGCACCGCGCCGGTGCCAGGGAGGTCCTCTCGACAGGCCAGCGGAGCGTCCCATCCTTGTCCGTGTCCTCGACGAGCACCTGGAACAGGGCCCAGGCTCCAGAGGGTTCGAGCCACGCACGGCGCAGCTCGCCCGTTCCTGCATCCACCACCTGCTCGCGGCCAGAGGCCAGCTCGCGCACGATGGCGACCACCTTGCCCGCCTCCTTGCGCAGGAAGAGCAGCAGCCGCCCATCCCGAGAGAAGCGGGCGATGGGCGGAGGCAAGAGGGCATCATCCCTCTCTCGGTCATTGGGTTGGAGGGGTGCCAGCTCGCGCTCGGTGCCTGCCTGCGTGTCGATGAGCCGGAGGGAAGAGCCCCGGACCACCACGATGAAGCGTCCCTTACGGTCGGCGCTGATGAAGTCGTCGATGCGCTCACCGGGCCCGGGCTCGAGGAAGAGGTACTGCTCGAGCTTGTCCCCATGGATGTTGCCGTGGTGCCCGACGGCGACGCTGATCTTGCCGTCACCCGTCGTGTCCTCCCGGGCCTGACAGGCGATCAACCAGCGCCCCTCCGGTGAGACCGCCTGCAGCACGAAGGGATGCTCCGTCCCAAAGAGCCCACTCGCCAGGACAGGCGCAGGAGCGGTGGAAGCCGGAGCGGGCGGGGAGCTGACTGCCTCACCTGAGCTCGAGGAGCGCGAGGAAGCGCAGGCGGAGAGCAGCACCAGCAGTGGCAGCAGGTTCGGGCGCATGGCAGGCAAGGCTGCGAGAGACGGAGCGCGGCTGCAACCCCCAAGACAGCGGTTCTCGTTGCCGGGCTTCCATGCTCTTCTGCTGCGGTGTCCAGGCTCGGCGTCAGAGCTCGATGATCCTGGGCTTGCTGGGAGGCGTCTCGGCGGGCCTCTCCTCGTCGGAGAGCGTGAAGCCGGCCGGGGCCGCGACCTGCTCGGAGTCGTACATGTCCAGGTAGAGGATGACGGGCTGCTCCATGCCTTCGTAGATGACCTCGTACATGTCCAGCAGCCCCTGGCCCATGAAGCCGTTGGGGGTCTCGAACGCGCAGCAGCTCCCCAGCCGGCGCCAGGCCAGCGATTGGCCCTCGGGCCCGCGCAGCGCCTCCAGGAACGCGTGCTGTCCCTCGGGGCCTCCACCCACGTGGATGGGGTGGTCCGGAGAGAAGCCATAGGAGCCCTCTTCACCCCGTGCTGGCTGCCACGCCTCGGCGTGGACCAGGGATGAGCGCGGCCGAGCTTTGGGCGTGGAGGAGCACGCGGCGAGGACGAGCAGTCCGAGCGTGGCGAGGCGGGCGAGCGGCATCAGGAGCCTCCAGGAGAGAACGACCGGGTTTCCAACGCTTCGTCCAGGCTGGTCACGCCTCAGACCGTCCAGTAATAGCTCCACTTGAGCAGCAGGGCGTCCGTGGCAGGGCCGGAGAACAGCCGCCGGGGCAGCAGCGTGGCCGGAGGTGTCTCGCCGTCCGGCGTCGGCAGCCCCTGCTGCGAGCGCGTGTACACGAGGAAGAGCGTGGAGCCCAGCCGGTACTCCCAGCGCATCACCACGTTGAGGTTGAGCGCCACGTCGTAGAAGTTGTCTCCTTGGGCCTCGACGGGCGTCATCGCAGAGAACCGGATGGGGGTGCGCGCCCCATCTGACGACGCCTCGAAGAAGGGGCCATAGAGGCCATAGTCGGTGAAGAGCTGGGCATAGCCCTGCAGCGTCAGGTTCGGACGGATGACCCACTGCTGTCGCAGGGTGATGGAGAGGTAGTTGGACTGCAGGCTCCCCAGCAGGAAGCGCTGATCTCCCAGGTTGTCCACGAAGCGCGGGGCCGACTCGGTGCGGTCATCCATCACCTCCAGGCGCGTCTCCAGCGCGGGGTGCGGGCGCAGCGAGAGCGTCAGGTTCGCACCCCAGCCCCACGCACCCGGGGCCGGGCCGCGCTCATGGTGGCCGATGACCACGAACCCCAGGGCCTGGAACGCGCGGTTGCCATTGCTCTCCCCGATGAGGACGAGGAAGGAGGAGCGCTCCTGCTGGAGCGGGATGCCCGTGCGGTCCAGCTCGCGGATGTCGTAGCCGCCCACGTTCATGCCCGTCTCCAGGCCGATGTAGTCGTAGCTGGGCAGCTGCAGCATGCCGTTGAAGTTCACCCAGTTCCCCCGGTGGAGTCCGCGCCCGTCCGTCGTCCAGCTCGAGCCGCCCCCGAGGTTGGCGCGGAGCTCCTTGAACGGCCCGATGCCGTTGGGGCGCTGGTAGCGCAGCCAGACGTGCGGCGAGTGGTCGTTCTGCGTGCGCTGGAAGCCGGTGGCGTTCAGATCCAGCGTCGGCGTGGAGAAGTCATAGCCCGCCTGCCAGCGGAAGCCATCACCGCCGAACTTCCCCGCGCGCAGGTAGCCGCCGTAGCCGGTGGAGCCGGGCCGCAGCACCGTGCCGTCCCGCAGGGTGCGCTCGGGCAGCCCGCCCACGCTGCGGCTGGCGTCCACCTGTCCCAGCACGCCGTACTCGCTGTTGGAGGTCTTCAGGTCGAAGTCCGCCGCGGCTCCCATCCCGCCCCGGGCCAGGCACTCCGCGGGCTGGTCCTCCTCGTCCAGCGCTGCCTCCTCCGGGGTGCAGCCGCGCACCAGGGGCGTGGCCGCCACGAAGCTGCCACCCACCCGCGAGTTCTGTCCCACCGAGCCCCGCCCCACCGCGGCCAGGTAGTTGGTGGGGGGCTGCGGCCCGCCGGGCAGCGAGCTGTTGGGGCCCAGGTGCAGCGGGCGGCTGGCATGCGGGCGCCAGCGCCGGTCCGGGCGCTCCTCGTCATGCTCCATCCAGGGCCCGGTGACGAGCGCATTCAGCACCCCCACCTCCAGGCCCTTCACCGCTGTGCCCGTCAGCTTCGCCGCGCCGAGAATGGGCGTGTCCAGGCCGATGCGCCGCGAGTAGAAGAGCGTCTGCGGCACCGAGCCCGTCTCCTGGCCCACTGGCTGGAAGAGCTCCAGGCCCTGCGTGAAGAAGGAGCGCTTCTCGGGGAAGAAGGCCTCGAAGGTGGACAGGTTGAGGATGAGCTGGTCCGCCTCCACTTGGCCGAAGTCCGGGTTGAAGGTGGCGTTGAGGGCCAGATCGCTGGTGAGCGCCGCCTTTACATCCAGTCCCACATCCAACGTCGGGTCCAGCAGCCGCGGGCGGGGCACGGCCTCATCCGAGAACTGCGGCCGGAGGATGCCGCGCGTGGCCAGGTAGGGCACCAGCTCCACCGCCCGCTGGGGCTTGAGCCCCTCCAGGCCCGTGAGGTGCCCCAGCCGCGAGACGGTCGCGTTGCTGGTGCGCGGGTTGTCCACGGACTCGTGCTCCTCGTTGAGACGGGCGATCTCCCGGCGCACCGAGAAGCCCCACGTCTGCGCGGCCGCCACGGGAAAGCGCAGCACGGACAGGGGGATGGCGAACTCGGCCACCCAGCCGTTCGCCTGATGGCCGGCGACTCCGCCCCACACCGCGTCCCAGTCAGTGGTGTACGTGCGATCGTCGTAGAAGAGCCCATCCGACAGCACGCCGCCCGCGCTCAAGGAGAAGGAGTACGCAGTGCGGTGGTCGTGCGTGGAGTCGATGATGAGGTGCACCCAGTCCGTGGGGAGGGTGCTGTCCCGCCGGCCCAGGCGCCGGTCGATGAGCTCTGGCTTCGAGTCATGGGCGATGACGCCGAAGTAGACGCGGTCCGAGTCAAAGAGGATGCGCACCTCGGTGCGCTCGCTGGGAGCCGCCCCGGCGGTGGGGAAGCGCTGCACGAAGGCGTCGAAGACGGGGGCTCGAGCCCAGGAAGGCTCATCCAGCTTCCCGTCCACCTGGATATCACCGCTTGCGGGAGCCGCCTGGATGAACTGGTCCCGTCCAGGCCCCTCCACCGCGGCGCTGGCGGCCATGGCGCACAGCAGCACGCCGAGCCCCAGTCCATGACACAGCATTCCAGACTTCCCGTTCCTCAAAGTCGTCCCCCTGCGGCAGGGCGAGCCTACCAGCAGCGGCCCTCAGAACGCATGAGCGCGCCTTCCATTTCACGGTTTCCTGCGCGCGTCACCCTCCCTCTTGCCGCCCGAGAGGGAGCGCACAAAGTCCGAGTCGATCCCATGGATGCGCAGCTTGACCAGGTCCTCCGCCGAGAGGCTCTGGAGGCCCAGTCCCTTCATGTCGCGGATGAACTCCGGCGTCACGTTGTGGATGCGGCACTGGACGAGCTGCTCGAGCGACAGCTTTCCATACCCGAGCGAGGAGAGCGTCCGGATGTACTCTGCCGTCACCTGGAAGATGCCGACCTGGAACAGCTCCTCGAGGGGGAGGTCCCGGTAGCCGAGCGTCGCCAGCTCCTTGACTCGGGTGGTGGTGACCTCGAAGAGGGCGAGCTTGAATTGATCGTCCGGGGTGAGCTTCGGGTAGCCCAGCCCGGACATGGCCTTGGCGTAGGCCTCGCTCGGCTCGAACTGGTAGTGCCCCGCGCCCTCACCGCCAGCGAAGCGGCCCTCGAACGAGAAGGTGCCGGCCTCGCGCGTCATGCGGAAGGGCGCCGTGCTGCCCTCGGCGGTGGACAGGCCCTGAAAGGCCGTGAGCGGCACCGACATGCCCATCTGGCCGCCACGCTCGCCCTTGGTCCGGAGCGAGAGCTCGAGCTGGGCCTCCTTCTCCTTGACGCTGGCGGTCCAGGTGCCGGTGTGCGTGGAGGCGGCGAGCACGGGTGCGGCCACGAGGAGCGCTGCGAAGAGAGGGAGGAGGTGCGGTGAGCGGGTCATGGCTTGGGACTCCTTCGAGCAAGGCACGGCCCTTGGGCACGCGCTTGTGGGAGCGCGGCCCTGGGCACAGGGTGAGAGGGGGGAGGGGGACTACTTCCGAGGCTGCTTCATGCGGCGGATGAAGTCCGCGTCGATGCCGCTGGTGCGCAGCCGGATCAGCGCCTCCGCGTCCAGGGTCTCCAGGCCCGACTCGCGCATCTGCCGGATGAAGTCCGAGTCCACGCCGAGGGCACGCAGCTCGACGAGCTTGTCCGCAGGCAGGTCTTTCAGGCCCGCGTCACGCAGCGCGCGGATGTAGCTCGGGGTGACGCCCAGCGCGTGGAACTCCACCAACTGATCCGCGTCCAGCTTCGAGTAGCCCGACTTGGACAGCTCGGCGATGGTCTCCGGCTTCACGCCCACGGCGCGCAGCTGCGTCAGCGCCTCCAGGCCCAGCCCCGTGTAGCCGGCGGCCTTCAAGTCGCGCAGGTACTTCTCGTCCACGCCCACGGCGCGCGCGGAAGTCACATCCTCCGGGCTCATCTTCGTGAAGCCCTGGGCCTTCATTGCCTCCAGCCACGCGGGGGTGACACCGATGTGCTTCATCGCCACCAGGTCATCAGCGGCCACCTTCTGCCCGAAGCGGGAGTTCATGTCCTTCACGTACTCGGGGGTGATGCCGGCGTGACCGAACTGCACCAGGTTGCCCACCGTGGGCTCGTAGCCCATGCCCTTCACCGTCTCCACCATCTCCGGTGTGACGCCCGCGACCTTCAGAGAGACGAGCTGATCCACCGAGAGAGGGCCCTCGCCCACGCGGGTGCGGTCATCCTCGTCGTCATCGTCCCTGCCAGGGCGCGGATGGGGGTTGGGGTTGGGGTTGGGATGGGGGCTCGCGGCCATCAGGTGCCCGGGAGCGGGGGGGGAAGGCGGGCTGGGAGGCAGGGGCGCGGAGGAAGGGGACACAGGAGCGGGCGGCGCGACCCTGGCGGGCGGAGAGGGGGGCGTGGGCGCCGCAGAGGTGGGCGCCGCAGGGGTGGAAGGGGTCGCGGCGAGCACGGTGCGCGTGTGCTCGGCCGGCAGCATGAGGGCGGTGACGGGCGCGGCCACCGCGAGGCTGCTCATGAGCGTGAGGACGGAGGCGCCCGCGACCCAGCGTGAGGAGCACCGCGAGACGGGGGAGACCACCAGCCGGCGCACGCGCTCCGGCAGCGAGCCACCCAGTGCGGACAGGGCTGGACTCGGGGCAAGCGTGGGCAGGGCGCGCAGCTCCTCCAGCGCGGTGAGCGCCCGGGCGTAGGACAGGGGGCTGCCGCTCGTGCCGGCCGCGATGTCGTCGCAGCAGTGCTCGCGCTCCACGCGAATGACGCGGGACACCCACCAGACGGCCGGGTGGTTGAACAGCAGCGTCTCCACCAGCGTCTGCGCCAGGTTCACCACGAAGTCATAGCGGCGGATGTGAGCCAACTCGTGCGCGAGGATCATCTCGAGCTGGCGTGCGGGCAGGCCGGTGAGCGCGGAGGCGGGCAGCAGCACCACGGGCCGCAGCCACCCCACGGCCGAGGGCACGTCCACCGTGGCGGACTGGAGCAGGCGCACTGCGCGCTTCAGCCCCAGCCGCGAGGCCGTTGCCTCCAGCCGCGCCTGCCACTCCATGGGCGCGGGAATGGCCGCGCGCACCAGCCGGCGCAGGCGCAGCCATCCCGCCAGCAGCCGCAGCGAGGACAGCGCCACGCCCAGGCCCCACGTGAGCACCAGCCAGGGCAGGTGCTCACCCACGAACGCAGCGGCGCGACTCAGCAGCGGCGCGATTTCTGGGACGAAGGCAGCAACTGGCGCAGCCGCCACGGTGGAGGGGTGCGGCGCGGGAATCGTCGGAGCCGCGAACGTGCGAGCGGTCGGCACCGCGAGAGCCGAGGGCGTCGCGACAGCGGCCTCAGCCGGCTGGCCCTGCACAGCGGTGTAGTGACGCCAGCCCGTGGCCACCGGGAGGGCGAGCATCATCACCAGCGCGCCACAGGCCAGGCCATAGCGTGCGTGAGCGGCCCGGCGCCCGAGCACCCGCAGCGCGAGCGCCAGCACCACCGCCACGAGCGTGCCCTGCCACAGCAGGTGCAACAGCGCCCAACCCAGGGACTCCAGGACGAGACCGTTCACGGCTCCACCTCCTGCTCCAGAGAATCGAGGAGCCGGCGCAGCTCGGCCAGCTCCTCGGGGGAAGTCTTCTTTGTGGACAGCGCCTGCATGGCCAGCTGGGCCGGCGAGCCGCCAAAGGCGCGCTCCACCAGATCCGTCACCAGCTGGCGCTGCGTCTTCTGCTGCGTCACGCGCGAGCTGTAGACGTGGGCGCGCTGGGCCTCGTCGCGCACCACAAGCCCCTTCTCGGTCATGATCTGCATCATCTTGAGGACGGTGGTGTAGCCGCTCCCATCCTGGAGGGCCTCGTGCACCTCCCGCACCGTGCTGGGCCCTCGCGCCCAAAGGACGCGGAGGATGGCCAGCTCGGCATCGGTCGGTCGCGGCAGCTTCGATTCGCTCATGGCTCCCTCGACGTCCAGCAGCATCGGGAGAAATATACGAAGCTATTCGTAGATGTCAACGAAGGTTTTCGTAGATGGTTGGGAGTGCGCCTGGTTGTCCAGCAGGCACGGGGCACGGCTCCTGAGAGGCGGGGGTTCCACGCAAGAGAGGGGGGAGCCACCTTTCGGAGAGCATTGGACTCTGGAGGCGGCGATGGCGGAGACCCAGAAGACGGGCAAGCAACAATCAGCGGGGAAGAGCAAGGCCGGGCGGGCGAAGACAAACTCCGGGCGCATCCAGGTGCGCAAGGACACCGCGGAGTACCGGGCCGTCGCTCAGGAGCAGGCCGCGCGGGTTCGTGAGGAGATCGACATTGCCCTGGCCCACGCGCGGCGGATGCGTGAGGAGATCGAAGGGCGCATGGAGAACCAGTGGCACAACCGGCCCGTGACTCCTGCAGCCGGAGCGAAGGCCCGGACTGGGCGCGGTCGCCGCAAGAAGGCCTGAGCCCGCTCGCGGTGCGACTCCAAGGACCGGGGAGCGCATCGCAGGCGAATGTCAGACACGCCTAGTAAAACGCCTCATCCTGGTGGAACAAGCATTCACCGGGAACTGAGAAAAACAATCTTTCTCAGAAAAAGAAAGAGGCGTGTGTGAGTCATTTCGGTCTGAAGTTTCTGACAGGTGTGTTGACGGGCCTGGCCCTGGCGGGCTGTGGCACCGAGTCCATGCCGCAGCCTTCCGAGTCACCCTCCGGCAGCGCGAAGCAGGAGAAGCAGGAGCTGACGCGTGCCATCCCCGGCAAGCAGCTCATCCCCCATCGGTACATCGTGGTGCTCCAGGAGTCCAAGGGCTCCGAGCGCATGCAGGCGCAGGAGGTAGGGCGGTTCGCCGCGAGCCTCGCCCAGGAGCATGGCGCGAGGGTGGCCCGCACCTACACCCATGCGCTGCGCGGCTTCGTGGCGGAGATCGACGATGCGCGCGTGGAGAGCTTGCGCAAGGATCCGCGCGTGGCCTTCGTCGAGCAGGACGCGGTGATGAACATCGCCACGGAGCAGTCCAACGCCACCTGGGGCCTGGACCGCATCGATCAG
>Ga0190275_10000437_pt1 | contig 37545 bp, 35 predicted proteins | sample Popmic550T_FD_133745 | JGI IMG/M metagenome (GOLD analysis project Ga0190275, IMG submission 133745) | Populus adjacent soil microbial communities from riparian zone of Yellowstone River, Montana, USA - 550 T | ecosystem: Environmental > Terrestrial > Soil > Riparian zone > Trees stand | place... | reverse complement strand
GCCGAGATCCTCGGAGATCATCTCGCCGTTGGTCAGGATCGCGATGTCCTCGAGCATCGCCTTGCGGCGATCGCCGAAGCCGGGCGCCTTGACGGCCGCGACCTTGAGGCCGCCGCGCAGCTTGTTGACGACGAGCGTGGCCAGGGCCTCGCCCTCGATGTCCTCGGCGATGATGAGCAGCGGACGGCCGCTCTGAACGACCGCCTCGAGGATCGGAAGCATCGCCTGGAGGTTGGAGAGCTTCTTCTCGTGGATGAGGATGTAGGGGTCGGTGAGCTCGACCTGCATCTTCTCGGGATTGGTGATGAAGTAGGGCGAGAGGTAGCCGCGGTCGAACTGCATGCCCTCGACGACGTCGAGCTCGAACTCGAGGCCCTTGGCCTCCTCGACGGTGATCACGCCTTCCTTGCCGACCTTGTCCATCGCCTCGGCGATCTTCTGGCCGACGACGGTGTCGCCATTGGCCGAGATGATCCCGACCTGGGCGATCTCGTTGGAGCCCGAGACCGGCTTGGAGCGCGCCTTGAGGTCAGCGACGACGGCGGTGACGGCGATGTCGATGCCGCGCTTCAGGTCCATCGGGTTCATTCCGGCCGCGACCGACTTCATGCCCTCGCGGACGATCGACTGGGCGAGGACGGTGGCGGTGGTGGTGCCGTCGCCGGCGAGGTCGTTCGTCTTCGACGCGACCTCCTTCAGCATCTGGGCGCCCATATTCTCGAACTTGTCCTTCAGCTCGATCTCCTTGGCGACGGTGACTCCGTCCTTGGTGATCCGCGGGCTTCCGAAGCTCTTGTCGAGGACGACGTTGCGGCCCTTGGGGCCGAGGGTCACCTTCACCGCGTCGGCGAGGATGTCGACGCCGCGCATGATGCGCTCGCGGGCGTCGCGGGAGAAGCGAACGTCTTTCGCTGCCATGTTGATTGCTCCTTGATTTTAATCACGTCGCCCCGGCGAAAGCCAGGGCCTGGTTCAAAATTACGTCACCCCGGCGAAAGCCGGGGCCTCAGCGAGAATTGCACCGAGCCTTTCCGCGACGAGGTCCCGGCTTTCGCCGGGATGACGGGAATGGGCCGGCTGCGTGGACGTCAGCCCACGATCCCCAAAATGTCGCTTTCCTTCATGATCAGCAGGTCCTCGCCATCGAGCTTGACCTCGGTGCCGGACCATTTGCCGAACAGGATCTTGTCGCCGGCCTTGACGTCGAGCGGAGTGACGGTGCCGTCCTCGCCGCGCGTGCCGGTGCCGACGGAGACGACCTCGCCTTCCTGCGGCTTCTCCTTGGCGGTGTCGGGGATGATGATGCCGCCGGCCGTCTTTTCCTCGGCCTCCAGGCGGCGGACCAATACTCGGTCGTGGAGCGGACGAAAATTCATGCGCGTCACCTCTTCTTCGCTATTGCGGCTGCCGGCCCGATATGGGCGCAAGCGGCCGTTCCCAATGAAACTGTTAGCACTCGCCCCTAGCGAGTGCCAGCAACGCCGATCTAGGGCTTGTTCACCTGAGGTCAAGGGTTCGGGAGACGGATTTCTATCCGGCATTCCGGCGGAAGCCGGAATCCACGAACACAGCCGGTGCCGGTCGATCGCGATCCGTGTTCGTGGATCCCGGATCAAGTCCGGGATGACGGTAAACCGGCCAGGCACTTCCCGTGCCGAAAGAATTTACAGCGGGACGGCAGTGGTCTAGCCGATAGCGCACAGCATGGAGAGCAAGACAATGAGGTTCGCGGGCAAGGTCTGGAAGCTGCTCGTCGGAATCAAGGACGGGCTCGTCCTCCTGTTCATGCTGCTTTTCTTCGCGCTTCTCTACGCGGCGATGACGGCCCGGCCGACGCTCGGGGCCGGCGACCGGGGCGCGCTTCTGCTCAGGCTCGATGGCCCGATCGTCGAGCAGCCGGCCCAGGCGACGGCGAGCGAGGTCTTCAGCGGCGGCGGCCCGCGCGAATACAGGCTTCGCGACGTCGTGCACGCGCTTCGGACGGCCGCGGCCGACGACCGGGTGAAGGCGGTCGCGCTCGATCTCGACATCTTCTCCGGCGGCGGCCAGGCGACCCTGTCCTCGGTCGGCGAGGCGCTCGACGCGGTCAGGAAGGCGAACAAGCCCATCCTGGCCTACGCCACCGCCTATGACGACGACAGCTATCTGCTGGCCAGCCACGCCACCGAGCTGTGGCTCAACCCGATGGGCGGGGTGCTGGTCACCGGCCCGGGCGGCGCCAACCTCTACATGAAGGGCCTGCTCGACAAGCTCGGGGTCACCGCCAACGTCTACAAGGCCGGCACCTACAAGGCCGCGGTGGAGCCGTTCACGCGCACCGACATGTCGCCCGAGGCGCGCGAGGCGCTGACGGGGGTCTATGGCTCGATGTGGGAAAGCTGGCAGCAGGAGGTTCGCCAAGCGCGACCCAAGGCCCAGCTCGCCCCCTACGTAGCCGACCTCCCCGCCCGGATCGCCGCGGCCGGCGGCGACATGGCGCGAGCGGCGCTCCAGGCCGGAATGGTCGACAGGATCGGCGAGCGCGAAGCGTTCGACCGCCGGGTCGCCGAGATCGCCGGCAAGCGCTATGCCGAGCTTCCCGGAAGCTTCGAGCGGATCGACTATCGCAAGTGGGTCGAGGCCAATCCGGCCAGCGACAGCGGCGGCGAGATCGGAATCGTCACGATCGCCGGCGACATCGTCGACGGCGACGCGGATCTCGGCACCGCCGGCGCGGAGACGATCGTCCGGGCGCTGGAGAAGGGGCTTCGCGAGCGCGACCTGAAGGCGCTGGTCGTCCGGATCGATTCCGGCGGCGGCTCCGCTCTGGCCTCGGAGCGGATCCGCCAGGCGGTGCTCGCCGCCAAGGCGAAGGGACTGCCCATTGTGGCCTCGATGGGCAGCGTCGCCGCTTCGGGCGGCTATTGGGTGGCGACGGCGGGCGACCATATCTACGCCGAGCCTTCGACCATCACCGGCTCGATCGGCGTGTTCGGGATCCTGCCGAGCTTCGAGGGCACGATGACCAAGCTCGGCCTCGGCGCCGACGGCGTCAAGACGACGCCCTTGTCGGGTGAGCCCGACCTCCTCCGCGGCCCCTCGCCCGAGGCCGACCGGCTGCTCCAGATGGGCGTCGACGGCACCTATCGGCGCTTCCTCGCTCTGGTCTCGGCGGCCCGGAAGATCCCGGTCGCCCAGGTCGACCAGATCGCCCAGGGGCGGATCTGGGCCGGCGGCACCGCCCACCAGCTCCGTCTTGTCGACTCGTTCGGCGGGCTCGAGGATGCCGTCCGCGAGGCGGCGCGCCGGGCCAAGCTCGATCCCGAGCAGGCCAAGGCGGTGTGGCTGGAAAAGGAGCCCGACTTCGGCGACCGGCTCTTGATGTCGTTCGCCGGCGACGGCGAGGAGGAATCCTCGCCCGATGCCTTCAGCCGACTTGCCGCCAAGCCGAGGCTGAGGATGCTGGCCGCGATCGGCGAGGCCGAGCGGCTGGTTTCGGGCGCCGCCATCCAGGCGCGCTGCCTGGAATGCGCCGGCCACGGCGCGCGTCCCCGTGGCCCGCTCGCGTCCGGCCTGACCGGCTGGCTCTGGCGCCTGCTCGGCGCATGAAGCGGAGGGCCGCGACGCCCGACGACGCCGCGGCCATTGCCGATATCTACGCCCTCTTCGTCAGGGAAAGCGCGGTCTCGTTCGAGACGGAGCCGCCTGACGCGGCGGCGATTCGGGCGCGGATCGAGGCGGGGGGCGGCCTCTATCCCTGGCTGGTGGGCGAGGCGGAGGACGGGACCCTCCTCGGCTATGCCTATGCCGCCCGCTTCCGCGACCGTCCCGCCTACCGCTTCACCGTCGAGACCAGCGTCTATCTTCGCCCCGGCGCCGGCGGGCACGGCTTCGGGCGGCGGCTTTACGAGCCGTTGCTCGCCATGCTGGAAGCCCGGGGCTTCACCCAGGCGATCGCCGCCATCACCTTGCCCAACGAGGCCAGCGTGCGGCTCCACGAACGGCTCGGCTTCGAGCCCGCCGGGACCTATCGGCAGGTCGGCTGGAAGCTCAACGCCTGGCACGACGTCGGCTTGTGGCAGCGGGCGCTGGCTCCTGCCCGGATCCCGCCGGGGGAGCCGGTCGCTAATTCCTCCCCCGGTTTTCCGGGGGAGGGGGACCGCGCGTAGCGCGGTGGAGGGGTTCTACGGAGTCAGAAAGGCCCCCTCCACCATGCTTCTCATGGTCCCCCTCCCCGGCAAATGCCGGGGAGGATTATTCTCAATCCACCCGCCTATACCTGACCACTCGGCTTCCCGTCGGATCGGCGGCCGACCGGCTCACCGTCTCGTAGGAATCGGCGCCGGCCTTCCTCCACATCGTCGAGATCGTCGTCTTGCGCCCGTCGGCGCCGGTATAGGTCTCGTCGCCGAAATCGAGCTCTTCGCCTTTCGCCGCCATCGTCCCGCGGCTGACTCCGCCCGACGAGTTCCAATAGGTATAGCCGACCCGCTTCGCCGACCCGTCCCAGCTGTACAGGGTCTCGCCGCGATAGGGCGCGCCGGGGCCCTTCACCTCATGCCGGTCGCGGACGTGCTGGCCGCCATAGGCGCTCTCGAAGCAATGCGTGTCGATGGCGCCGCTTTTGAACTCGCCGCGCCAGCAATGGCCGAGGAGGAAGCGGAGCGGCTCCAGCTCGGTCCGCAGCGGCGGCGGAGCGGACCCCGCGAAGCGGGCCTTCAGAGCGTCGAGGGAGACCTGGTTGCCCTTTTCGAAGAAGCCGAGCAGGCGCCGTCCCGCCTCATTGTCCTCATAGCCCGTGCCGGTGAGCCTGACCCGGGTCCGCCCGTCCCCGGCCGGCTCCAGCTCGAAGGCGCTGACCACCTTCGCGTAAGTGTCGAAATCGGGGAAGCCGGCCGGGGCCTTGACCGTCCGAAACACCATCAGCCGCCCCGGCACCCGGATCAGCAGCTGCTGGCGGATCGTGGAAGGATCGCCGGGCTTCGCGGCGGGCGAATAGCTGGTCTCGATCATGTCGCCGGCCGGCGCCCAGGCGACCGGCACCGCCCAGCTCTTCCATCCCTCGGCGGTCGAGATCGCCGTCCAGACCTCCGCCGGCGAGGCGTCGACCAGGGCTTCATGGACCATGAAATGGCTGCCGTCGGGCGCCCGTTCCTTCGTCGCCGCCGACGCCGGCGAGGCCGCCGCCGAGCCGAGCAGCAGGGCCGCGATCATCCTTTTCATGCCGCCTCCTCTTCCTTCACCATCAGCATGTCGAAATAGGCGCGCAGCTGCGCCACCGACCGGTCGAAATGGCCGACGTCGCGGTGCGTGCGCGCCTGCATCACCCCGCCTTCCATCACGGTCAGAGCGAGCTCGGCCAGCGCTCGCAGGTCGGCGCCCCGCGGGAAGCGTTCCCGAGCCTCTTCCAGGCACCGCTCGACCGCTTTGACCCAGCCCTCGAAATTCTCGGCGAGCAGGCGCCGGACCGCCGGATCCGCTTCGTGAAGCTCGAGCGCGAGGCTTCCGATCGGGCAGCCGTAGCCGCAGTCGGTCTCGACGATCAGCGAACGGTATTTGCCGAGCAGGGCGAAGATCTTCTCAACCGGATCGGCGACCCCGGCCCAGGCCGGCTCGAGCAGCATCGGGCCGATGCCGTCGCGATAGGTTTCGAGCACCGCGATGAGCAGATCCTGCTTGCCCGGGAAGACGTGGTAGAGGCTGCCGCTGTTGACCTGGCTCCGGCTCAATATGTCGGCGATCGAGGTGGAGCCGTAGCCCTTCAGCCAGAACAGCTCCATCGCCGCATGGATGATTCGCCCGCGCGTGTCCTTGCCGCCCATGGCTGCTTGTTGATTGAACGTTCAATCAAGGTCAACCCCCTTCGTCATCCCGGACTTGATCCGGGACCCATGAACACGGCGACGGCGGATAATCCCAAGGGTCCGTGTCATGGGTTCCGGCTTTCGCCGGAATGACGGGCGTCGCCCTCCTCGCGGCGATAGGCGGGGAGCTTCCAGCCGAAATATATGGCTCCGGAGCGAAGCGCGAAGCCGGCCGCCGCGGCGACGATTCCGGCGAGCGCTACTGGCACCCCCGCCAGAAGCAGGCCGACCATCAGCGCCGCCGACAAGGCGGCGGCGGTCACGTACAGTTCCGGCCGCATCAACGTGGACGGCTCGTCGGCAAGCACGTCGCGGATGATCCCGCCAAGGCAGGCGGTGAGCACGCCCATCGCCATCGCCGGAAGGGGCGCCAGTCCGAAAGCGAGCCCCTTGGCGGCCCCGAAGGTGGCGTAAGCGGCGATTCCGGCGGCATCGAGCCAGAGCAGCGCCCGCCCCTGCCAGAGCGTTCCAGGCAAGGCCCAGACCGCCAAAGCAGCGGCGAAGCAGACGATCAGATGCCCGTTCGCGTGAACCCAGAAGACCGGCGCCCCGATCAGCAGGTCGCGGGCGGTGCCGCCGCCGACCCCGGTGACGACCGCGAAGAAGATGAGGGTCACCAGCGTCTGCTTCTTCGCCGCCGCGACCAGGGCCCCCGAGCAGGCGAAGACGGCGACCCCCGCCCAGTCGAGATAGGGCAAGGCGGAGCCCAGCAGGGCGGTCGGGCCGGTCACCGCCGGCGGCGCTTCAGGGTGAGCGGGAGCATGACCAGCGCCAGAAGGGTCGTCACCAGGGCCGCGATCCCGAAGCCGATGAGCAGCGGATTATGGGCGTCCTCGCGGGTCTCCAGGTCCATGATGTGAAGGCCCCACATGAAATCGTAGAAGCGCCACCAGGACGTTCGACGCGCCAGGATCTCGCCCGTGGCCGAATCGAGGTAGAAGCGGGTGCCGTCCGTCATCGTCACCCGCCAGGCCGCGACCTTGCGGCGCAGGTCGAGCGGCGGCGAGGCGGCAGAAGTGCGGTCGACCGCGGCGACCCGGGCCTTGCCGGTATAGCGCGTCTCGACGATCCGGGCGGCGTCGGCGGCGGCGAGGGGCGGCAGCAGCCGGCCGGTCGCGGCATCGGCCAGACGGGTGGCCCCGTCGGCATATTTGAGCAGCCATACCGCCCCGTCCGGGCGTGGCTCCAGCCGGAGCGAGGCGAGCGGGCGAGGGCCGATGGCGGGCGGGACGGGGGCGAGCCCGGCCGGAAGCGCAGGCCCTTCTGCGATCAGATCCTCGCCGCGCACCGTCTCGATCGGCCGGGCCACCATCACCAGGCCGGACACCGTCCAGGCGAGAAAGGGCAGGCCGACGATCCAGCCGAGCCAGATATGCCAGCGCCTGAGCCTTTGCCGCGTTTTCATTCGAGTCTCGTCACTGCCGCGAAAGCGGGAGGCCAGCTTCCTTCACCCGGCGCAAGAAAGAAAGTCTGGATTCCCGCTTTGGCCGGAATGACGGCTAGTTGAACCGCTCCCGGCATTTGTCGAGGACGGCGATGGGCGAGCCGAGCGCCGCCGCCGCGGCGAGGGCGCGGTCGCGTTCGCGGCTCTGGGCCTCGGTGCTGGAGCCGGCGCGGGCGCGCAGGGCGGGGGCGAGGGCGTCGTTAAGCTCGGTGCGCATGCGCCGGTAACCGGCGAGCTCGTTGCCGAAATGCACTTCCGAGCCTTCGAGCGCGACGCTGGTGAACTCGGCCAGCTCCTCGCAGGCTATCTGCGCCTGGAAGCGGCCGGACGGGAGCGAGACGTCGGTCTTTCCCGTAACCGGATAGGCCGAGTCGCAGACCGGAACGAGGTCGCGCCATTTGCCGCCGGTGATGCCCGCCTCGAGCTCGCGCATCCGCTTGTTGATTCGGTTCGCCGTCTCCGCCTCGAACTCCCCGCCTTCGGACGCAGCGAGCAGCGCATAATGGAAAATCTTGCCCTGCGCCGCGAGCGGCAGGGGCGCCTTCACGTCGATGACGGCGGTGCGCGCGGCGGCCGCGGCGACCACCCCGCAGGTCGCGGCGCGGTCGACCGGATCGGCGGGAAGCTCGAGCGGCTTGGGGCCGCAGCCGGAGAGCAGCAGGGCCAGCAGAGGCGGGAGACAGGACGGTTTCAACATTGGGCGCTTCGATCGTTACGTGAGGCTAACGACATGGCCAAGCCTTCGTTCCTTCAACCGGGAGCCGCCGGTGGACTCGCGGCGCCCGGACGGGGCATGCAGGTGCGCCGATCGGGGGCCGCGGAACCGCTGCTTCCGATTCGTAGCCGGTGAGCTTGTCGAACCGGCGTATCGAAGGACGGTCCTTCGATACGGGCCTTCGCCTTCGCTCAGTCCCTGCTCAGGATGAGCGGTTCAATCACAGATGATCGCGCCCTAGATATGGATCGGCTTGCCCGTCACCGCCATCGCCGCTTCCTTGATCGCTTCCGAATGGGTCGGGTGGGCGTGGCAGGTGTAGGCGATGTCCTCGCTGGTGGCGCCGAACTCCATCGCCTGCGCCGCCTGGGCGATCATCGTTCCGGCGACCGAGGCGATGATATGGACTCCCAGCACCCGATCGGTGCGGGCGTCGGCGATCACCTTGACGAAGCCGTCCGTGTCCCGGTTGGTCTTGGCTCGGCTGTTCGCCATCATCGGGAACTTGCCCGTCTTATACTCGATCCCGGCGTCCTTGAGCTCCTCCTCGGACTTCCCGACCGCGGCGATCTCCGGATAGGTATAGACCACGCTCGGGATGACGTCGTGGTTGATGATCCCGACCTGGCCGGCGAGGATCTCGGCGACCGCGATGCCCTCATCTTCGGCCTTGTGGGCGAGCATCGGCCCCGGAACGACGTCGCCGATCGCATAGACCCCTTCGATGCCGGTTCGGAAATCGTGGTCGACCTCGATCTGGCCGCGCGTGTTGAGCGCGATTCCGGCGGCTTCGAGGTTGAGGCCATCCGTATTGGGGCGCCGGCCGATCGAGACCAGGACCACGTCCGCCTCGATCGTCTGCGCCTCGCCGCCCTGAGCCGGCTCCACGGTGAGCACGACGCCCTCCCCGCTCTTCTCCGCTTTGGTGACCTTGGTCGAGGTGCGGATCTCGAAGCCCTGCTTCTTGAAGATCTTGGCCGCTTCCTTGCGGACCTCGGAATCCATTCCGGGCAATATCTGATCGAGATATTCGACCACGGTCACCTTCGCCCCGAGCCGCCGCCAGACCGAGCCGAGCTCGAGCCCGATCACCCCGCCGCCGATCACGACCATGTGGCCGGGCACCTTGGCGAGCTCCAGGGCGCCGGTCGAATCGACGATCCGCTCCTGGTCGATCTCGACCCCCGGAAGCGGAGTCACCGAGGAGCCGGTGGCGATGACGATGCTCTTCGCCGAATAGGCCTGGCCGGCGACGTCGATCGCGTTCGGCCCGGTGAATTTGGCGTGGCCCTTGAGCCAGGTCACCTTGTTCTTCTTGAACAGGAACTCGATCCCGCCGGTCAGGCCCTTGACCGCCTCCTTGCGCCCGGCGTGCATGACGTCCAGGTCGAGCTCGACCTCCTTCGCCTTGATCCCCCATTTGGCGAGCGTCCCGTGCGCCGCTTCCTCGAACAGCTCGGAGGCGTGGAGCAGGGCCTTGGAGGGGATGCAGCCGACGTTGAGGCAGGTCCCGCCGAGCGTCTCCCGGCTCTCGACGCAGGCGGTCCTCAGCCCAAGCTGCGCGGCCCGGATCGCCGCGACATAGCCGCCCGGGCCGGCGCCGATGATGATCACGTCGAATTCAGTCTCTGCCATTCCATTCCCTTTCACGTCATCCCGGCGAAAGCCGGGACCTCAGGACGAGAAGTCACGGCGTTCTCTCCGAGGCCCCTGCTTTCGCCGGGGTGACGAACCTATAGATCGATCAGCAATCTCGTCGGGTCTTCCAGCGCTTCTTTCATGCGCACCAGGAAGGTGACCGCCTCCCGGCCATCCACGAGGCGGTGGTCGTAGCTCAGGGCCAGGTACATCATCGGCCGCACCACGACCTGGCCGTCACGGACCACCGGCCGTTCCTCGATGCGGTGCATTCCGAGCACCGCCGACTGGGGCGGGTTGATGATCGGCGTCGAGAGGAGCGAGCCGAAGACTCCGCCGTTGGAGATGGTGAAGGTGCCGCCTTCCATGTCGGCCATGGTCAGCGAGCCTTCCTTGGCGCGCCGGCCGAAGTCGGCGATGGCCTTCTCGACCTCGGCGAAGCTCAGCGCCTGGGCGTCGCGGATGACCGGAACGACGAGCCCGTTGGGCGCCGAGACCGCGACCGAGACGTCGACATAGTCGTGATAGACGATCTCCTCGCCTTCTATGTAGGCGTTGACCGAGGGCACGTCGCGGGCGGCGAGCACCGCCGCCTTCACGAAGAAGCTCATGAAGCCCAGGCGGATTCCGTGCTTCTTCTCGAACAGATCCTTGTAGCGCCCGCGCGCCTCCATCACCGCCGTCATGTCGACGTCGTTGAAGGTGGTCAGCAAAGCCGCGACGTTCTGGGCTTCCTTGAGGCGGCGCGCGACCGTCTGCCGGAGCCGGGTCATCCGAACCCGTTCCTCCTTGCGCTCCCCCGGGGCGGCGCGGGGGGCCGGAGCGGCGGCCGCCGCGGGAGGCGGCGGCGGCGGAGCCGATGCCGGCGCCGGCGCTTCCTTCGCCTTGGCGGCGGCCGCGAGCACGTCGTCCTTGGTCAGCCGGCCGTCCTTGCCCGTTCCCTTGATCCGCGACGGATCGAGATGATGCTCGAGAACAATCCGCCGAACGGCGGGCGACAAAGTGAGATGGGGACTGTCGTCCTCGTCGGCCTGGTCGGCGCGAAGCTCGACATTCTCGCCCGCCCCTTCCGGATTGACCGGGACGGCGGCCGGGGTCGCCTGCTCCGACTGGGCGGTCGCCGGCATTCCCGACCCGCTCTCGATCCGCGCGATAGCGGCGCCGACCGCCACCGTGTCGCCGACCGCGACCAGCTGGTCGCCCATCACGCCGTCGACCGGCGAAGGGACCTCGATCGCGACCTTGTCGGTCTCGAGGCTGGCGACGGGCTCGTCGGCCTTCACCGGGTCGCCGGGCATCTTGAGCCACTGGCCCAGAGTCGCCTCGGTGATCGATTCGCCCAGGGTCGGGACTTTGACTTCGCTCGCCATGTGGTTCCTTTATCCGGCCTTGCGCTGCGCCGGCGCGTGACTGCTATGGCCGAGCGCGTCGGCGATCAAGGCCGCCTGCTCGGCGGCGTGGCGCTTGGCGAGGCCGGTGGCCGGCGACGCCGAGGCCGGACGGCCGGCATAGAGGGGGCGCTTCGGCTTCAGATTGGCCTCGCCGAGCCGGCGCTCGATCCGCGGCTCGACATGGGTCCAATAGCCCTGGTTTTGCGGCTCTTCCTGCGCCCAGACCACCTCCTCGAGATTGGCCATGCGCTTGAGGCGCGCCAGCAAAGCCTCGCCCGGGAAGGGATAGAGCTGTTCGATGCGGACGATTGAGCTGTGGCGGTCGCCGGCCTGGTCGCGCGCCTCGAGCAACTCGTAGGCGAGCTTGCCCGTGCACAGGACCAGCCGCTTAACAGCCTCGTCGGCCGGCGCCTTGGGATCGGAGAGGATCCGCTTGAAATGGCTGTCGCCGGTGAAGTCGGCGAAGCTCGAGACGGCCTGCTTGTGGCGAAGCAGCGACTTGGGAGTCATCAGCACCAGCGGCTTGCGGAAGTCGCGGTTCATCTGCCGTCTGAGGATGTGGAAATAATTGGCCGGGGTGGTGCAGTTCGCCACCTGCATATTGTCCTCGGCGCAAAGCTGCAGGAACCGCTCCGGCCGGGCGGAGCTGTGCTCGGGCCCCTGCCCTTCATAGCCGTGCGGCAGAAGCAGGACGAGGCCGCTTGCCCGAAGCCACTTCGCCTCGCCGGCGGCGATGAACTGGTCGATCAGCACCTGCGCGCCGTTGGCGAAGTCGCCGAACTGCGCTTCCCACAACACCAGGGTCTGCGGATCGGCGAGCGAATAGCCATATTCGAAGCCCATCACTCCGAATTCGGAGAGCGGGCTGTCGCGCACCTCGAAACGGGCGGGACCGACCCGGGTGAGCGGAATATATTTGCGGCCGTCCTTCTGATCGACCCAGACCGCGTGACGCTGGCTGAACGTTCCGCGCCCCGAATCCTGCCCCGACAACCGGACGGGATAGCCTTCGCGAAGCAAGGTTCCGAAGGCCAGCGCCTCGGCCGTCGCCCAGTCGAAGCCCGCGCCGGTCGCGAACATCTCGCGGCGTGCGTCGACGATTCGCGTCAACGTCTTGTGAACCGCCAGGCCGTCGGGAATGGTGGTGAGGATCGTCCCCACCTCGCGGGCCGTTTCCTCCGAGACTCCGGTGGGGACGTTGCGGCGCTCGGTGATCGCCTCCTGCGGCCGGTTGAGGCCGGCCCAGGCGCCCTCGAACCAGTCGGCCTTGTTGGGCAGATAGGATTTGGCGGCCTCGAACTCCCCTTCGAGAAGGGCGGTGAACGTGGCGATCTCCTTGTCGAGCCAGTCGGGCCCGATCACGCCCTCCTCGACCAGCCGCCCGGCGTAGAGCTGCGAGACCGGCGGATGGCCCCGGATCGCCGCGTACATGAGCGGCTGGGTGAAGCTCGGCTCGTCGCCCTCATTATGGCCGAAGCGGCGGTAGCACCACATGTCGATGACGATGTCGCGGTTGAAGCGCTGGCGATATTCGATGGCGAGCTTGCAGCAGAAGGTCACGGCTTCGGGATCGTCGCCGTTGACGTGCAGGATCGGCGCCTGGATCGATTTGGCGACGTCCGACGGGTAGGGCGAGGATCGGCCGAATTGCGGGCTGGTGGTGAAGCCGACCTGGTTGTTGATGATGTAATGGAGGCAGCCGCCGGTCGAGTAGCCGGGGATGCCCGAGAAGCCGAGGCATTCGGCGACGATGCCCTGGCCGGCGAAGGCCGCGTCGCCGTGGAGCAGCACCGGAAGCACCTGATCGCCGTCGGGATCGCCGAGGGCGACCTGCTGCGCCTTCGCCTTGCCCAGCACGACCGGATCAACCGCTTCCAGGTGGCTGGGGTTGGGGACCAGCGACAGATGGACCTTGATCCCGTCGAACTCGCGGTCGGACGAGGTGCCGAGATGGTATTTGACGTCGCCCGATCCGCCGACATCCTCGGGGTTAGCGGACCCCCCCGCGAATTCGGAGAAGATCGCGCGATAGGGCTTGGCCATGACGTTGGCGAGGACGTTGAGGCGGCCGCGATGGGCCATTCCGAGCACGATCGAGCCGACCCGGTCGGCGCCGCCATATTTGATCACCGCCTCGAGCGCCGGGATCATCGACTCGCCGCCGTCCAGCCCGAAGCGCTTGGTGCCGACATATTTGCGGGCGAGGAATTTCTCCCACTGCTCGGCCTGGACGACCTTGGCGAGGATCGATCTCTTGCCCTCGGGCGTGAAGCGTATCTCCGCCTCGGGCCCCTCCATCCGGTTCTGGAGGAAGCGGCGCTCCTCGAGGTCGTTGATGTGCATATATTCGAGGCCGATATGGCCGCAATAATTGCGCCTGAGGATCTCGACGATCTCGCGCACCGTCCCGGTCCGAAGGCCGAGCGCTCCGCCGAGCCAGACCTGCCGGTCGAGCGCGGCGCCGGTGAAGCCGTGATATTCGGGCGTCAGATCCTCGGGCATCTCGCGCTTGGCGAGCCCCAGGGGGTCGAGATTGGCGGCGAGATGGCCGCGCACCCGGTAGGTACGGATCAGCATCATCGCGCAGATGCTGTCGTTCGCCGCCTGCTCGACATCCTGCGGCGTCTTCCCGCTCGCGGCGGCGACCTCCTTCGCCTTGGCCGCGACCGTCTCGATCGTCATCAGGGTCGGGTCGAGGCCCGAATTGAGCGCGTCGAGCTCGGCGACGGGCCAGTTGGCGCGCGCCCAGCTCGGTCCCCGCTCGCGTTCGCTGCCGATGCTGTCCAAGTCCAAAAGCCTTCTCAAATCCGTGCAGGGAACGCTCCGCGCCCCGTGCCTATCCCTCAGCCCTTCAAAAGCGCGGCGAGGGTCAATCCAAGCTCAGATGGGCTCGGCGACACCGTAATTCCAGCCGCCTCCATCGCCGCGATCTTGTCCTCGGCGCCGCCCTTGCCGCCGGAGACGATGGCGCCGGCATGGCCCATCCGCCGTCCGGGAGGGGCGGTGCGGCCGGCGATGAAGCCGACGGTGGGCTTGCCTCGCCCCGCCCGCGCCTCGTCCGCGAGGAACTGGGCGGCGTCCTCCTCGGCGGCGCCGCCGATCTCGCCGATCATGATGATCGACTTGGTCTCCGGATCGGCGAGGAACAGCTCGAGCACGTCGACGAAATTGGTGCCGTTGACCGGATCGCCGCCGATCCCGACCGCCGTCGTCTGACCCAGGCCGGCATTCGAGGTCTGGAACACCGCCTCATAGGTGAGGGTGCCCGAGCGGCTGACCACGCCGACCGAGCCCTTGCGGAAGATGCTCCCGGGCATGATCCCGATCTTGCACTCGCCCGGCGTGAGGACGCCCGGGCAGTTCGGCCCGATCAGCCGGGATTTCGATCCCGACAGCGCCCTTTTGACCCGGACCATGTCGAGCACCGGAATGCCTTCGGTGATGCAGACGATCAGCGGCACCTCGGCCTCGATCGCCTCGAGGAGCGAAGCCGCGGCGAAGCGCGGCGGCACGTAGACGACGCTGGCGTCGGCGCCGGTCTCGCGCACCGCCTCCTGCACGGTGTCGTAGACCGGAAGGCCGAGATGGGTCTGCCCGCCTTTCCCCGGAGTCACTCCGGCGACCATCTTCGTGCCGTAGGTGAGCGCCTCCTTGGTATGGAAGGTGCCGGTGTCGCCGGTCATCCCCTGGGTGATGACCTTGGTTGCGGCATTGACGAGGATCGACATTCAAAAGCCTCCGATGGCCTGGGCGACGAGGATGTTGCCGCTGAGGCCGTAAGTTTTTCCGACCGGGTGATTCTGGGGAACGTGGTTGATCTCGAGCGTGATCCCGTCGCGCCAGCCGGGCTCCCAGAGGCGCTTCGTCAGGCCGGGCGCGGGCTCCTGGACTCCGGTCGGCGGCTTGCCCATCCATTTGTTCAGAAGCTTGACGTCGAGCGGCCTGGTCGCGTCGAAATCGTAGAGCCGGCAGCCGACGCCCCAGAAGCCCGATTTGTCCTCATAGCGCGAGACGATCAGGAAAATGTCCCGCCCGCCGAGCCTCCGGCGGTAGGTGGCGCCGGTGGACGTGCCGTCTTTCTCGGTCGCCTCCCGGCCCATCTTGACGAGCCGGGCAACCCGCGGCTCCGCCTCTTCGGCCATGGCGGCCCAGCCCGAGGCGGCCGAATCGGCCTTCATCGCCTCGATGTCGCCGGTGCGCGCGCAGGCCGCCTTGAAGGCGTCGAGCATCTCCCGCTCCGGCGACGGCTGGGCCGCGGGGGTGGCGAGCATCGCCAGCAGCGGCAGGACGGCCGGGATCACGAGCGGCGGCTCCCCATCAGCGCACCGCCGTCGCGGCCGCGCGCGCCGCCATCAGCACCGAATCGGCCGAGAAGCGGCCGCCGCGCATGGCGATCCCGTTGACGATGACCGGCGGGCTCGAACCCTCGGACCAGTTCCACAGCGGCACGAAGCGCTTGGCGCGCTTGCCGTTCTTCCTGACCGCCTCCGCGGCGTTGGACGGCGGGCCCAGCACCTTCGTCATTCCCTCGGTCAGCGCGGCGCTGGTCGGATGGGTGAGGGGATGGAAGGAGGCGCTGCATTGCGCCTCGCGCACGGCATAAAAGCCGTCGGTCCGGGCGACGACGATCCCGGGCCCGCTCCACAGCCGCAATTTCAGCTCGGGCCTTTTCTTGGTCGCGGTCACCGTGAAGTTCGTTCCGGCCAGCGCCAGCCTCCCGTCGGCCACCGCCGAGTCGATCGCCTCGGCCCGCCCGCCCGTATCCAGGCAGGCAGTCTTGAACAGGCGCGCCATCTCTTCGGGCGAGCGGTCGGCGCGGGCCGGAAGCCTATTGGCCCCGGCGAACACGATCGTCGTGATCGCGGTGTCGCCGGTGGCCCAGCTCGCGCCCATCTGCGCCGCGGCGGGCCCGCCGCCGCCGATCGCGACCATGGCGGCGACAAGGGCGGACAGGCGCTTCATGACCGGCTCCTCGGGCCCATCACGCTCAGGCGAGGCTGCCGTCGATCGCCCGGCAGGCTTCGAGCAATTCCTTCACCGCGTCGACCGAGACCTGGAAGTTCGCCTTCGCGCTTTCGTCCAGCTCGATCTCGACGATCCGCTCGACCCCGCCGGCGCCGATCACGACCGGGACTCCGACATAAAGGTCGTTCACGCCATATTGGCCGGTCAGATAGGCCGCCGCGGGAAGGACCCTTTTCTTGTCCTTGAGATAGCTTTCGGCCATCGCCAGGGCGCTGGTCGCCGGCGCGTAATAAGCCGAGCCGGTCTTGAGCAGGGCGACGATCTCGCCGCCGCCCGAGCGGGTGCGCTGGACGATGGCGTCGATCCGCTCCCGGGTCGACCAGCCCATCCGGATCAGGTCCGGTACCGGGATCCCGGCCACCGCCGAATAAGCCGGCACCGGCACCATCGTGTCGCCATGGCCGCCGAGCACGAAGGCGGTGACGTCCTCGACCGAGACCTTGAACTCCTCGGCGAGGAAGTGGCGGAAGCGGGCCGAATCGAGCACGCCCGCCATTCCGACCACCCGCTCGTGCGGAAGGCCCGAAAATTCGCGGAGCGCCCAGACCATCGCGTCCAGGGGGTTGGTGACGCAGATGACGAAGCTGTCCGGAGCGTGCGCCTTGATGCCCTCGCCGACCGCCTTCATCACCTTCAGGTTGATCCCGAGCAGGTCGTCGCGGCTCATGCCCGGCTTGCGGGCGACCCCGGCGGTGACGATGCAGACGTCGGCGCCCTTGATGTCGGCATAATCCTGGGTCCCGGTGAGCAGGGCGTCGAAGCCCTCGACCGGGCCGGCCTGGGCGAGATCGAGCGCCTTGCCCTGGGGGATACCCTCGGCGACGTCGACGAGGACGATGTCGCCCATCTCGCGGATCGCCGCGAGGTGGGCCAGGGTGCCGCCGATCATTCCGGCGCCGATGAGCGCGATTTTCGTGCGAGCCATAAGGGCTGCTCCAGCCTTTCTACGTCAGTCAAAGCAAGGCAGGCGGCAGGACGCCGCCAATGTGGCGCCCGCTTAGACCCGAAGGCGGGAGGGGGCAACCTGTGGGGACGTTGCAGGCGTGGAAAATTCCTCCCCGCGATTTCGCGGGGAGGGGGACCGCGCGAAGCGCGGTGGAGAGGTTCTTCGGGCCCTGTAAGAACCCCTCCACCAGGCTTCGCCTGGTCCCCCTCCCCGGCAAATGCCGGGGAGGAATAGGTCAGGCTTCCCCCTGCAGATCCTCGTACAGCATCAGCGCATTGTCGTCGGGATCGTAGAAGGTGAGCAGCCGGACCAGCCCCGGGATGTCGCGGATCGGGCCGTCCTGGCGCACCGAGCGGGAATCGAGCTCCGCCTTGGCCGCCTCGATATTCTCGACCCCGAAGGTGAGCGTCGCGCCGCCCTTGCCGCCGGCTTCCTCGACCTGGGAGAGGCCGAGATTGACCCGGTCGACGCTCGTCCTCAGCTCGCACCAGGCGTTGTCCTCCATCCGGTAGAGCAGGTCGAAGCCGAGCGTATCGCGATACCAGGCGATCGAGCGGTCGAGGTCGCTCACCCCCAGAGCGCAGGTCAGCCCGCCGTCATATCCAATCGCCATCATTTCCTCCCTTGTTTTGTACTATTTTTATAGCAACTATCTTTCCAGTCAAGTATAAGCGGCCGATGCTCCCCGAAGACGATCTCCGCTGGCTGGTCGGCAGCCGCTGGTTCGTGCCTTTGCTCGCTCTGGCGAGCCGCGAGGAGGGCGTGCGTTCCGCGGCTCTGGCCGCCCGCCTCGGAATCTCGCGCTCGATGCTGGCCGGAGTGCTCGACCGGCTGCTCCGCAAGGGCTGGCTGGCGCGCAATCCCGGCCACGGCCATCCGCTTCGCCCGGAATATGTGCTGACGCAGGCGGGCCGCCCGGCCGGCGCCTGGTGCGAGCGGGTGATGGAGGAGAAGCGCAATCTCGGCTTCGACCGGAACGCGCTCGGCCGCTGGGCCCTGCCGGTGGTGGCCCGGCTCGATCGCCGCTGGGAGCGTTTCTCCTGGCTCGAGACCCAGCTCAGCCCGATCAGCCCGCGCTCCCTCTCGCTCGCCCTCAAGCAATTGCTGGAGGTCCGGCTCCTCGACCGTCGCCTCGAAGACGCCTTCCCCCCCAGGCCCCTCTACGGCCTCACCGGCCGAGGCCAGCGTCTGGCGCGGGCGATGGGGTAGCGGTGGACCTGGTCATCCCGGACTTGATCCGGGATCCAGGAACTTGGCCATGCGAAGCCTCGCCCTTCCGCGTTCATGGATTCCGGCTTTCGCCGGAATGACGGTCGCTACTTCCCCGCCAGCGCCTTCATCATGTCGGTCCAATGATCGACATCGTCGTACAGCGCCTTGACCGGGAGCCGTTCGTCGCGGCCGTGGGCGCGTTCGTCGTCGGGTGAGATCCCCCAGCTGCCGTCGACTCCGTAGACCGGGATTCCGGCGGCGCGGAAATAGAGGCCGTCGGTGGCGCCGGTCGACATGCTGGGGATGATCGCCGCTCCGGGATGGCGCTTGCGGACCGCGTCGGTATAGGCCTTCACCACGTCGGCGCGAAGCGGCGAGGCCGGAGTCGGCGTGCCCGGATCGCTGACCGTGACCTCCACTCCCGCGCCCGCGACCCGCTTGAGCTCGGCCTCGACCTCCTTCGGATCGACCCCCGGCATGATCCGGCAGTTGATCGTGGCCCGGGCGAGCTGCGGCAGGGCATTGTCGGCATGGCCGCCCTCCAGCCGGGTCGCGACGCAGCGGGTCCGGGTCGTGCCGACCTCGAGCTCGCTCGCCTCGATCGCATCGGCGGCCTCGCCGTCATTCGGATCGGCAACCCAGCGGCGCATGGCTTCGCCCAGCGGCCCCTTCTCCATCTTCGAGCGCTCGGTGAAATAGGCCCGGGTCGTCTCGTTCAGCATCGGCGTGAAGCGGTGCCCCTCGAGCCGCTTGAGCGCTCCGGCGAGGTCGTAAATGGCGTTGTCGGGGCGCGGCCTCGAGCTGTGGCCGCCCTTGTTCCTCGCCGAGAAGGTGAAGCTCTGATAGGTCTTCTCGGCGGTCTGGATCCCGAAGCCGAGCGAGCGCCCGTCGGCGGTGAAGGCGCCGCCGCCGGCGTCCGAGTTGAGCGCGAACTCGGCATCGGTCCACTCCCGCCATTCCTTCGCGCCGAGCGCGGCGCCTTTTCCTTCCGTCTCCTCGTCGCCGGTGAAGAAGATTATCAGGTCCCGGGTCGGCTTGAAGCCTTCCGCCCGGAGGCGGAGCAAAGAGGTGGTGATCGCCACCATCCCCGCCTTGTTGTCCATTGCGCCGCGGCCATAGAAATAGCCGCCTTCCTCCCGAAACTTGAACGGATCGGCCGACCAGTCGGCGGCGAGCGCCTCGACCACGTCCATATGGGCGAGCAAAAGGATCGGCTTCCTTCCCGAAGGCTTCGCCGCCCGCCAGCGCACGATCAGCGCCGCCGTCTCGTCTCCCGGCCGGGCCTGATAGGGCATGATCTTGATATCGCTCTCGGGGAAGCCGCCGGCCTTGAACTGGTCGGCGAGGTAGCGGGCCTGAGCCGGCATCTGGCCGCGCCCGGGAACGGTGGGGATCTCGATCGAGCGCGCGAAGATCTCGCGCGCCTTGGAGTCCCATTTGTCGGGCGCGGCGTCGGCCGCGAGGGCGGTCGAGGACAGGAGGCCGAGGGCGAGGGTGACGGCAAGGCGCATGGAGGAGGCTCCCGCTATATATGAGGCGGGCGGAAGCTGGACCGGGCCGAAGAGGGCGTCAACGCCGATTAAACCCCTCTCCCGTCCTTACGGGAGAGGAGGGGCCCGCCGCGAAGCGGTGGGAGGTGAGGGTCTGTACCGCTGAGTCAGCAAGACCCTCACCCCCCAAGCCTTCGGCTTGGGTCCCCCCTCTCCCGCGAAGGGCGGGAGAGGTAGATTCACTCCTCGCCGTGCCCCGCCGCGAGATAGTCCCACGACTGCATCTCGATCAGCCGCGATACCGTCCGCTGGAAATCGAAGGCGCCGTCGCCGGCGGGATAGAGGCCGTCCGGGGGCGCGTCGGCGGCGGCGAGAAGCTTCACCTTATGCTCGTAGAGCGCGTCGATCAGGATGACGAAGCGCGCCGCCTCGTTGCGCCGCTCCGGGCCCATGACCGGGATTCCGACCAGGATGACCGTGTGGTAGCGGCGGGCGACGGCGAGATAGTCGGCGGCGCCCCGGGCCTCGCCGCACAGCCGTTTGAACGCGAAGACGGCGACGCCTTTCAGGCTCTTGGGCACGTGCAGCGTCCGGCCGCCCTGCACCGGGATGTCCTCGCTCGGCACCTTCGCCCTGTCCTCCACCGAACAGTCGGTGAGCCGGAAGAAGGCGGCGCTGAGCGCCTCGGTCGCCTCCGGCCCGTTGGGCACATACCAGGTCGGGAATCCGCCGAGCCGCTCGAGCCGGTAATCGGTCGGGCCATTCAGCGGCACCACGTCGAGCTCGCGCTCCACGAGGTCGATGAACGGCAGGAACAGCTGTCGGTTGAGCCCGCCGAGATAGAGGTCGCGGGGCGGCCGGTTCGAGGTGGTGACGACGGTCACTCCAGCGTCCAGGAGCTGGGAGAAGAGCCTCGAAAGGATCATCGCGTCGGGGGGATTGTTGATCACCATCTCGTCGAAGGCCAGGAGCCGGGCTTCCGCGGCGATCGCAAGCGCCACCGCGGGGATCGGGTTCCCTTTCGCCTTTTTCCGCTCGGAGCGAAGCCTGTCGTGCACCTCGAGCATGAATTCGTGGAAATGGACCCGGCGCTTGGGCTCGGCCGGGATCGCCTCGAAGGCGAGGTCCATCAGCATCGATTTGCCGCGCCCGACCCCGCCCCACAGATAGGCGCCGCGCGGCGCCGGCGGGGCCTTGCCGAACAATCGCGTCCAGGGCGTCCGTCTTGGCGCTTGCGCAAGCTCGGCCGCGATCCGGTCGAGCACCGCCACCGCCCGCGCCTGGTCCGGGTCCGGCCGAAGCTCCCCGGCGCCGATCAGCGCCCGGTAGCGCTCGGCGACCTCGCTCACCGCGACAGCTTCCTCAGGGTCCCCGACCAGGAGGCGATCGTCTCCCCCGCCTGCTCGACGAGACCACGCATCACCGCCAGGCGCTTGCTCTCGCGAAGCAATTCGACCGAGCAGTCGAGCGGAAGTCCGAGCTTCGCTCCGGACAGGAACTGGGCGGAGAGATCGAGGGTCACCGAAGGCCCCAGGCTCGCCCCCGCCGCATAGCCGCCGGCGAACATCGCCATGTCGACGAAGGTCAGGATCGCCCCGCCATGGACGATGTTGCCGAGGTTGCTCTGCGCCACGTCGGGAAACATCCGGCACCGCGCCTTCCCGTCCCCTTCGCCCCGCACCAGCAGCTTGCCGAGAGTCGCATTGAAGCGATTGTCGTCGCTCTGCAGGTCCCAGGTCATCCAGCCGGGATGGTCCGGGTCGGGCTCGTGGCGGATGAGGGGATGGAGGCGGCGTTCGGTCATCTCGGGAAGGGGCGCGTCATCCCGGCGAAAGCCGGGACCTCAGGACGAATGGTCATTGCGGGTCTCCACGAGGTCCCGGCTTTCGCCGGGATGACGGGCGGGGTCGCCGCCCCGCCTCCCCGTCGCGTCAAACCGCCCGCTCCACCAGCAATTTCTTGGTCTCGGCGATCGCCTTGGCCGGGTTGAGCCCCTTGGGGCAGACGTTGGCGCAGTTCATGATCGTGTGGCAGCGATAGAGGCGGAACGGATCCTCGAGCTCGTCGAGCCGCTCGCCCATCCCCTCGTCGCGGCTGTCGGCCAGCCAGCGATAGGCCTGGAGGAGGATGGCGGGGCCGAGGAACTTGTCCGAATTCCACCAGTAGCTCGGGCAGGAGGAGGAGCAGCAGGCGCACAAGATGCACTCGTAGAGGCCGTCCAGCTTCGCCCTGTCCTCCGGCGACTGGAGCCTCTCCTTGCCGGACGGGTCCGGCGTCGCCGTCTTCAGCCAGGGCTCGATCGAGGCATATTGGGCGAAGAAGTGGGTGAAGTCCGGCACCAGGTCCTTGATCACGTCCATGCTTGGCAGCGGCGTGATCCTTATGTCGCCTTTATAATCCTCGATCGCCGTGGTGCAGGCGAGGCCGTTGCGGCCGTTCATGTTCATCGAGCAGGACCCGCAAATCCCCTCGCGGCACGAGCGGCGGAAGGTCAGCGTCGGATCGATGTCGTTCTTGATGCGCAGGAGAGCGTCGAGCACCATCGGCCCGGTCTCGTCGAGGTTGAGCTCATAGGTATCGTAGCGCGGATTCTCGCCCGCGTCGGGATCGTAGCGATAAATCTTGAACCTGCGCGTCCGCCCCGGCCCCGCTGGATCGGTGAACTCCCGCCCCTTGCCCTTGATCACGCTGTTCTTGGGGAGGGTGAACTCGGCCATCGTCTATCCTTTGCTGGCGCCCGCTTAACCGCTCACGAAGGCGGGCTCAACCACCCTCACTTGGCGCGTCAGCGCCAATCCTTCAACGCTCCTGCGAGGATAAACTCCGGATTCTCGTTCACGCGGAGGCGCGGAGGCGCGGAGAGGGCGAATGCCACTAACCCTCGTCGCGTGCTCGGCCCCTCCGCGCCTCCGCGCCTCCGCGTGGAATCATGAAGCGGCTTCGCCGCGAGGCGGCCAGGAGTCTCGCTCAGAGTAGCCCGTGCCTTCTCAGGCTCTCCGCCAGGATCGTCTCGATCAGCTGCTCCTGGCTCAGCCCGGCCAGAGCCGCCGAGCGGCCGTAGACCTTCTGGGACCAGAGGTTGGCGTTCAAATTGATCTCGAGGAACTGGACCTTGCCGCTGTCGCGGTCGAAGCGGAACTCGTAGCGGCCATAGTCGAAGGGGCGGAACTCCTCGGCGATCCGGCGGGTGTAATCGGCGATGACCGGCATGAATTCCGCGTCGTCGAACTCGACCAGCTGATATTTCTGGCTCCGGTCGACCAGATCGCGCTTCTCGTAATAGGTGCGAAGGTGCGACGGATCGGCCTGCTCGAACAGCATCATCGGCATGATCACCGGCTCGCCGCCGATCGTGATCACCGGCACCTCGACGTCGCTGCCGTTGAGGAAGGGCTCGACGATCGCGTCATGGCCTTCCGAATGGATGCTCGCGATCGCCGCCTCGACCCCGGCCCAGTCGTTCGCGTCCTGCACCCCCCAGCTCGCCGACGAGGCGTTGGGCTTGATCACCATCCGCTCGCCTTCGGGGCAGCGGGCCCGCTCGACCGGCGCGCCGCGGCGGTAGATCGCCCAGGGCGCGGTGGGGATCCCGCGGGCGGCGACCGCCATCTTGGTCAGATGCTTGTCGTCGGACATGCCCCTCAGGATCGGGCTCGCGCCGAGGAAGGGCAGGCCGTGCCGGGTGCAGAGCAGGGGCAGCATCATCTCGCTGTTGAGGAAGCCGCCGCGGTTGAGCAGTGGAAAGACGAAGTCGACCTCGGGCCTGTCGAACAGGGCCTCATATTTGTTCGCGAGCTCGAGGTTGAGCCCGAGCCCCTTCAAAATCTCGCGCACCTCGACATGATATAAAGCGTGGTTGCCGTCCTCCGGGTGAAGCCCGCCGCCCCACAAAGCGTGCTTGGCGATGAACAGGATTCGCAGCCGCTCCTTGGCTTCGGGCGGGATGGTGAGCGGACGGAGGTTTGACACGCGGGACTTGGCCTTTCAGGGGGGAGGGCGCGGCGGACATAGTGCCGTCGCTACGGAAGGCCAAGAGCGTAACCTTTGTGACTGCCCCCAACCTCGCCGCCGGCGACGCGACCCGATTGATGACGACCGGCGGCGACGCCCGGATCGTCCTTCGCCCCGAAACCGGCCTCAACCGCTACCGTTCGGCGCCTCGGCCGAGCGGGGTGCTCGCCTATGCCTCGTCCACGGCGAACGACATTTCCGCCCCGGCCTTCGCCCATGTCCAGGCGCTGCTCGCCGAGATCGGGCCGGACCTTTCCGGCCGCGCCTATGCCGGTCGCCTCGAGGCCCTGCGCGGGCGCATCCGCCGCGCTTATGCCGTCGCCGACGAGGTCGACATCGTCTTCGCCCCGTCCGGCACCGATCTCGAATATGTCGCGCTTGCCTGCGCCGCGGGCCGCGGCCGCGGCGGCACCCACAATATCCTGCTCGGCGCCGACGAGGTCGGAAGCGGCTGCATCCATTCCGCCTTCGGCCGCTATTTCGCCCACGAGACGGCGCTCGGAGTGGCGACGGTGCCGGGCGACCCGGTTCCGGGCCTGGGCGAGACCCATGTCGAGATGATCGACGTTCCGGTCCGCGACGGCCACGGCCGCGCCCGGCCTTCGGCCGAGATCGCGGCGCGGATGGACTGCGCGATCGCCGAAGCCGAGGCGGCGGGGCGCCACGTCCTCGTCCACGTCGTCCACGGCTCCAAGACCGGGCTTATCCTGCCCTCGCTCGAGGATATCGACCGTCTCGCCGAAACGCATGGCGACTCCGTCACCCTGGTCGTCGACGCCTGCCAGGCGCGGATCACCAGCCCCGCCATCGCCGATTATCTGGAGCGCGGAGCGATCGTCTTCGTCACCGGCTCCAAGTTCATGGGCGGTCCCCCGTTCAGCGGCTTCGCCCTCGTTCCCCGCAATTTCCGGGGCTCGGCGCGGCCCCTCGCCCACGGCCTCGCGACGATCTTCCGCAGAGGCGAATGGCCGGAAGGCTGGCCGGGCGCCGAAGCGCTGGAGGACGGTGCCAATCCGGGTCTCCTGCTTCGCCTCGAAGCCTCCATCTTCGAGCTCGAGCGCTTCCAGCGTCTCACCATCGACGAGGTGACCCGGATCATCCTGTGCTTCCACCAGGCGGTGCGCGAGGAGATTATCGAGCGGACCCCCGCCCACCGGGTCGCCCCCTATCCGCCGGGCGAGAAGGAGACGGCCGACACCCACCCGATCGAGATGCGCACTTTATCGACTCTCGACCTCAGCGAATTCTCCGGCGGAGCGGCGTTCGAGGATTCGGTCCGCTGGCACAAGGCCATGCTCGACCACTCAGTCCGCCTCGGCCAGCCGGTGAAATGCGTCCGGCTGGACGACGGAAGCTGGGGCGCCACCTTGCGGATCGGCCTGTCGATGCCGATGGTGGTGGAGCGGGCAAAATTGGACGACGAGGCGCTTCGGCGCTCGTTCGCCGAAGACATGGCGAAGGTCCGGGCGGCGCTGGAGGCGGTGGCGGCCTGATCGTCATCCCGGCGCCGCTTGAACGCGCTTCGGGGTCCGGCGCGTCACCCGCGCCGACGTCAGGCTGTGGGACGAACGCTCGCCCGCACCTCCGGCGCCTAGGCGCCGATTTCAAAGAGAAGGCGCAAAGGCGCAAAGGCGCTACGTAGAGCGCAGGCCTTTTTCTACGTCGCGCCTTTGCGCCTTCTCTCAAAACATCCAGGTTCTGCCGGCCCGGCCGGACAATCTCACGATGCGCGGCTCAGTACACCCGCGCCTTGGGCTCGATATATTTGATCTCGTCGGTGAGCGTATATTCGTGGACCGGCCGGTAATCGATCCGGACCCCGCCGCCCTGGCCGCCCCAGCCCTCGAACCCGGCCGCCGTATGCTTCATCCAGTTAACGTCGTCGCGCGTTGGATAATCCTCGTGCATGTGGGCGCCGCGGCTTTCCTTGCGGTTGGCGGCCGAGTGCATCGTCACCACCGCCTGGGCGATGAGGTTGTCGAGCTCGAGGGTCTCGACGAGGTCGGTGTTCCAGACCAGGCTCCGGTCGGTGACCCGGACGTCCGCCATCTGCCTGTAGACCTCGTCGATCCGGCCCTTGCCCTCTTCGAGCGTCGCCTCGGCCCGGAAGACGGCGCAATCCGCCTGCATCACCCGCTGCATCCGGTTGCGGATCTGCGCCGTTGGGCTTCCCCCCGCGGCGAAGCGGAACTTGTCGAGCCGGCCCAGCGCCATTTCCTCCGAGCCCTTGGGCAAGGGCCGTTGCGGGCCGTTCGGCTTGAGGATCTCGCCGGCCCGGTGGCCGACGGCGCGGCCGAAGACGACGAGGTCGATGAGGCTGTTCGAGCCGAGCCGGTTCGCCCCGTGCACCGAGACGCAGGCCGCCTCGCCGACCGCGAACAGGCCGGGCACGACGCTGTCGGGATTGCCGTCCCTGATCGTCACCACCTCGCCGTGGAAGTTGGTTGGGATTCCGCCCATGTTGTAATGGACGGTGGGCAGCACCGGCAGCGGCTGGCGGGTCAGATCGACCCCCGCGAACACCTTTCCGGTCTCGGTGATCCCGGGCAGCCTTTCGGCCAGGATCTTGGCGTCGATATGGTCGAGGTGAAGGTAGATATGGTCCTTGTCCTTGCCGACCCCGCGCCCCTCCCGGATCTCCATCGCCATCGAGCGCGAGACGACGTCGCGGGAGGCGAGATCCTTGGCGGACGGGGCGTAGCGCTCCATGAAGCGCTCGCCTTCCGAATTGGTCAGATAGCCGCCCTCGCCGCGGGCGCCTTCGGTGATCAGCACCCCGGCGCCGTAGATACCGGTCGGGTGGAACTGGACGAACTCCATGTCCTGGAGCGGCAGCCCGGCCCTCAGCACCATCGCATTGCCGTCGCCGGTGCAGGTATGGGCCGAGGTGGCGGTGAAATAGACCCGGCCATAGCCCCCCGTCGCGAGCACCACCGCCTGGCTCGAGAAACGGTGGATCGAGCCGTCCTCGAGGCACAAAGCGATCACCCCCCGGCAATCGCCGCCCTCCATGATCAAGTCGATGGCGAAATATTCGATGAAGAAGTCGGCGTCATATTTGAGGCTCTGCTGGTAGAGCGCGTGGAGCATCGCATGCCCCGTCCGGTCCGCCGCCGCCGCGGTCCGCTGGGCGGCCGGCCCCGCCCCCATGTTCTGCATCATCCCGCCGAAGGCGCGCTGGTAGATCTTGCCCTCCGCCGTCCGCGAGAAGGGCACTCCGGCATGCTCGAGCTCATAGACCGCCGCCGGCGCCTCCCGGCACAGATATTCGATCGCATCCTGGTCGCCGAGCCAGTCCGAGCCCTTGACCGTGTCGTACATGTGCCAGGTCCAGTGGTCCGGCCCCATGTTCCCGAGCGACGCCGCGATCCCGCCCTGCGCGGCGACGGTGTGGCTGCGGGTGGGGAACACCTTGGTGATGCACGCCGTCCGCAGCCCCTTCCCCGCCGCCCCCATCGTCGCCCTCAGCCCGGACCCGCCGGCGCCGACGACGACGACGTCGTAGCTGTGATCGACGATCTTGTAGGCGGTGGTAGCCATTCGGGAGCGCTCGCGGCTGGGGGACGGGTTGCGGGCGCTTTTAGGCGTCGCGCGAGGGGATGCAAGGGCGAGGCGGCGCGGGAGGCCGAAGCCTGGGCCGGTGCGAGACCGGACGCGGGGGGCGGGGCATCCAGTTTTAGTATATACAAAAACCCTTGGGTCGAGGAGCGGGATCGACTATAGCGCAACGGTGGAGATCGAGTTCGATCCGCTCAAGGACGCGGCCAATGTCGAGAAGCACGGCGTATCGTTGGCGCGGACCGGACAGCTCGAGATCGTCGCGGTGACGGAAAACAGTCGCCCGGAGGAAAGGGAGCGCCGATTTCGGATTTACGGGTTGCTGGAGGGCGAGCCCTATTGCGCGGTCCTCACCTGGCGGGACGGGACGGCGCGGGCGATCAGCCTGCGCAAGGCAAATCGGATGGAAAGGAAACGGCATGGGGTTCAGCGCGGAGATTGATCCGGAGAATCCGGAGTGGACCGAGGCCGACTTCGCGGCGGCCAAGGCCCCCGAGGCCCTGCCGTCCGCCCTGCTCGCCGCCTTTCCCAACACGAAGGCGCGCGGCGGCCGGCCGGCCGGCTCGGACAAGCAGATGGTCTCGATCCGGCTCGACAAGGAGGTCGTGGAGAAGTTCAAGGCGACCGGTCCGGGTTGGCAGACGCGGATCAACGCGGCCTTGAGGCGCGCGCGGGTTTAGTCCGGCCCCACAGGAAAATTCAGCCTGCCGCTTTCTCACCTCTCCCGTAAGAACGGGAGAGGGGCTGGAGCGAAGCCGAGGCGCGTATCCTCTTGCGAAGTTCACTCTCTGTCCTATCAGGACGTGGCAGCTCGAAAGTCCCTGCCGACGGCCGATTAGGAAGCCCATGTCATTCTCGAAACTCCGGATCGCGGCCGGGCTCACCCTTGAGGATGTATCCAGGAAGTTCGGAATAGCGCCGGCCGCGGTTCGGGATTGGGAGGAGGGGAAGGCACAGCCTCCCCGTTATGTGGCCCAATCGCTCGACGCTATCGGCGGTTCTGCGGCGCCGGTGGAGACGGGCGGGCCTGCGGACACGCCGGCCGCCGGCCTGATCAGGTCGAAGCAGCGAGTCGCCGATCACGGGGAGGTGTTCACGCCGGCCTGGCTGGTCGGCAAGATGCTCGAGCTGGTCAGGGACGAGACCGAGCGCATCGATTCCCGCTTCCTGGAGCCCGCTTGCGGGAGCGGCAATTTCCTCCTGCCCATCCTGCAACGCAAGCTCGCCGCGGTTGAGCTTAAATATGGCAAGTCCGATTTCGAGAAGCGGCACCACGCGCTCCAGGCCCTGACGTGCCTGTACGGGATCGAGCTGCTGGCCGACAATGTCGCCGAGTGTCGCGCCAGCATGCTGGCGGTGTTCGCCGATTATCTGAAACTGGACGAAGCCGAGGATCTCTATCGCGCCGCCTCGACGATCCTCTCTTTCAATCTCATCCATGGCGATGCGATGACCATGCTCGGGGCCGACGGCGAACCGGTGCGAGTGGTCGAATGGGGCTATCTCGGCAAAGGCAAGTTCCAGCGGCGCGATTTCCGGCTGGACGTCCTGACCGGCATGGCGTCGTTGCGCGATGAAAGCTCGCTGTTCGCCGGGCTTGGCAATCACGAGATTTTCAAGCCCGTCGAAAGCTATCTGCCGATGACCGTTCGCGACCTCGCGGCGGCGAATGAAGCGGAGCCTGGCGCATGACCGGCCAGGCGGCTTTCTCCTTGCGCGGGCGCAACCCGGACATCCTCACCTGCATCGCCAATCTGTCGAACGACGAGGTGTTCACCCCGCCCGAATTCGCCAACCGGATGCTCGACACGCTGGCCGGGATCTGGGCGGCGGACCATGGCGGCGCGAGCCTGTGGGCCGACAGCTCGGTCACTTTCCTCGATCCCTGCACCAAATCGGGCGTGTTCCTGCGAGAGATTGCCGCTCGGCTGATCAAGGGGCTCGAGCCCGAGATCCCGGACCTCCAGGCCCGAGTCGCCCACATCCTGACGAAGCAGGTCTTCGGCATCGGAATCACTCGGCTCACCAGCCTGCTCGCCCGTCGCAGCCTTTATTGTTCGAAGCATGCCAACGGGGAGCATTCGGTCGCGAAGGGCTTCCAAAGCGACGACGGCAATATCTGGTTCGAACCGCTCCAGCACACATGGGTCGGCAGCAAATGCTCCTTCTGCGGCGCCAGCAGGGAGGCGCTGGATCGCGGCGAGGGGCTTGAGACCCACGCTTATGCCTTCATCCACACCAACGACATCAAGGCTCGCGTCGCCGAGCTTTTCGGAGGCGACATGCAATTCGACGTGATTATCGGCAACCCGCCCTATCAGCTGGACGACGGCGGCTTCGGAACCAGCGCCGCGCCCATCTACCAGATGTTCGTGGAACAGGCCCTGGCGCTCGAACCCAGATATGCCGTGTTCGTGACTCCATCGCGCTGGATGACCGGGGGGAAGGGGCTGGACAAGTTCCGGGAGCGGATGCTGTCCGACCGGCGCATCCGCAGCATCGTGGATTATCCGAAGCTCTATGAAGCCTTTCCGGGCGTGAAGGTCCGTGGCGGCATCTCCTACTTCTTATGGAATCGCGACAATGCGGGGCCCTGCGAGGTCCGGACCGTCTGGGATGGCGAGCCGACGGGGCCTTCCGAATGCCGCTATCTGGATGCCTACGACGTGCTCGTTCGGCGCAACGAGGCGGTGCCGATCCTCGAGAAGGTGAAGCAGCGGAATGAGCCCACGCTCGTGTCCCGGGTGTCGAGCGGCAAGCCGTTCGGGCTTCGCACCTTCTTCCACGGCAAGCCCAGCTCTTCCGGCCTGTCCGAGCCCGTCAAGCTTTTCGGATCGCAAAAGGTCAGCTGGGTGGAGCGCTCCTCCATCGTCGTGAACCCCGACTGGATCGACAGATGGAAGGTGCTGATGACCGCCGTGCAGGGGACCAGCGCGGCGGTTGAAACCAAGTTCCTCAGCAAGCCGATCGTCGCCGAGCCGGGGACCGCCTGCACCGAAACCTATCTTGTCGCGGGACATTTCGCCGATGAGGGGTCCGCCAGGAATTACGCCACCTATCTGCGCACCCGATTCGTCCGGTTTCTGGTGTCGCTCCGCAAGGCCACTCAGCACGCCACTCGGGATGTCTATGCCTTCGTTCCGGATCTGCCGCTCGATCGGCCATGGACCGACAGCGCGCTTTACCGGCGATACGGACTGACCGGGGAGGAAATCGCCTTCGTCGAGTCACAGGTCGCCGAGCATAACGACGCGCAACTGTTCGATGAATAAGCCGATCATCGAGGAAATTCTCACCCCCAAGCCGGAAATCCGGCCGCGCATTTACGCTTATTCGATCCCCGGCCCTGCGCACGACGGCTTGCTCAAGGTCGGCCAGACCACCCGCGACGTAGGCCGCCGAATCGCGGAGCAAACCCGAACCGCCGCCATTCAGGCCCGGATCGAGCTCGACGAAAGCGCCGAGCGCGACGACGGCACGATCATCACCGACCATGAAATCCGCGAGGCGCTCCGCCGGAAGGGCTTCGACAATCCGCAGCTCGAATGGATGCGCTGCTCGCTCGCCGATCTGCATACGGTGCTCACCGAGCTGCGCACCGGCCGCGCCTATTCGGGGACTCACGACCTGACCTTCCCGATGCGCCGCGAGCAGGCCGAGGCGGTGGAGGCCACTCACGCTTATTACCGGTCGCGCTGGCAGCAGGATCCACGCGCCGTCCCGCGCTTCCTGTGGAATGCGAAGATGCGCTTCGGCAAGACCTTCACCGCCTACCAGCTGGCGAAGCGGCTCGGCGCTAGGCACATCCTGGTCGTCACCTTCAAGCCCGCCGTCGAGGATGCCTGGCAAACCGATCTCGACCGCCATGCCGATTTCGACGGCTGGCAGTATCGCTCGCAGAAATCGGGCGGTGGCGCCATCGAATATGACCGCCAAAAGCCACTCGTCTATTTCGGCTCGTTCCAGGACCTGCTCGGCCGCGACAGCGCGACGGGGCGAATCAAGCTCAAGAACGATTGGATCCACAAGGTCGATTGGGACCTTGTCATATTCGACGAATATCATTTCGGAGCCTGGCGGGAGAGCGCCCGCGAGCTGTTCGAGGGCGAGGAGGAAGCGATCGGCCGGGCCGAGGCTTTGCTCGAAGACAGCAAGCGCCTTCAGGACAAGGTCGCCGATCTTCAGCAGGCGCTGGAGCCCGAGACGGAGTTCCTTCCGATCGCCGCCAAGGCGTATCTCTACCTCTCCGGCACGCCGTTCAAGGCGCTCGCCACCGGCGAGTTCATCGAAGAGCAAATCTTCAACTGGACCTACACCGACGAGCAGCGGGCCCGGGAAGAGTATGCCGCACGCCATCCGGGCCGGCGCAACCCCTATGGCGCGCTGCCGCAGATGCGCCTGCTGACCTACCAGATGCCTGAAGAGCTGCTCGCGATCGCCAGCGCGGGCGAGTTCGACGAATTCGACCTCAACGAATTCTTCGCCGCTTCGGGCACGGGCAAAGACGCCGAATTCACGCACAAGGACGATGTGCAGAAATGGCTGAGCATCATCCGCGGAGTCGACGTCGCTCGAAGCGTCGAGAGCCTCAAGACCCGCGAGCGCCCGCCCTGGCCCTATTCGGACAGCCGTCTTCTGCCCTATCTCCAGCACAGCTTCTGGTTCCTGCCCAACGTCGCCGCCTGTTATGCGATGCGGAACCTGCTTGCCGAGAAGCACAATGTTTTCTGGCACGATTATGACGTGGTCGTGGCGGCCGGGCCGGCGGCGGGAATCGGGCTCGCCGCGCTCGAGCCGGTGCGCAAGGCGATCGGCAGCGGCACCGGCACGAAGACGATCACTCTGTCCTGCGGCAAGCTGACCACCGGGGTGACCGTGCCGCAATGGTCGTCGATCCTGATGCTGCGCAATCTCAAGTCGCCCGAAACCTATTTCCAGGCGGCCTTCCGGGTGCAGTCGCCCTGGTCGATCGGCAACCCCAACGGCAACGATCCGAACGAGGAGGAGGTGCGCAAGCCGGTCTGCTTCGTGTTCGACTTCGCGCCCACCCGGGCGCTTCGCCAGCTGTCCGACTATGCCATCGGCCTCTCGCCCGGCGAGCCCAACCCCGAGAAAGCCGTTGCGGACCTCGTCTCCTTCCTGCCCGTGCTCGCCTATAACGGCGCGGTCATGAAGCATATCGACGCGGGCGAGATACTCGATACCGCGATCGCCGGAACCTCGGCGACGTTGCTCGCGCGCAAATGGCAGTCCGCCTTGCTGGTCAATGTCGACAACGACACGCTCCGCCGGGTGCTCGACAATCCGGAGGCGATGGCGGCCGTGGAGCGGATCGAAGGCTGGCGGACCCTCGGCGACAATGTGCTCGAAACGATCATCAACAAAAGCGACAAGATCAAGAATCTCAAGAACAAAGCCAAGGGCAGCGATCTATCGGATAATGACAGGAAAGAGCTCACCGCTGAGGAGAAGGAATATAAATCCAAGCGCAAGGCGGTTCAGGAAAAGCTGATCAAATTCGCGACTCGGATTCCCGCCTTCATGTACCTGACGGATTATCGCGAGCACACGCTGAAGGATGTCATCACCAAGCTGGAGCCGGAGCTTTTCCTGACCGTCACCGGGCTAACCGTCGCGGACTTCGATCTCCTCGTCCGCCTGAAGGTGTTCAACACCGAGCAGATGAACGCCGCCGTCTTCGCCTTCCGCCGCTATGAGGACGCCTCACTGCGCTACACCGGAATCGACAGCCATGAGGACCTGACCCATGTCGGCGGCTACGACACCGTCGTGGCTCGGGAGTGAAGGCCGGTCGCCGTCTCCGCGCCGCCCGATCGGCTCAGCGCGCGATCCCCGCCGCGGCGAAGGCGATCTTCACCACCGCGAAGAGGGCGAAGGCGGCCGCTCCGACCGCGGCGAAATTGAGCAGCAGGATCGTAAGGAACCTATTGCCCTCGTCATGGACATAATCCTCGACGATCACCTGCAGCCCCATCTTCAGATGCCAGAAGGTGGCGAGGATGAGGAGAAGCATCGGCACCGCCGCGAGCGGGTCCCTGAGCCATTCGGTCACGCCTCGATGGTCGAGCACGGGCAGCCGGAGCAGCGACACGATCAGCCAGACGAAGAGCATCAGCACCGCGACCGAGGACAGTCGCTCGTGCCACCAATGCTCCGCGCCCTCGCGCGCCGAGCCGGTGCCGCGCACCCGCGCGGGCGGGGTTCCGGTCGCGGGATCGGTGGCCGGGCTGGCTCCGGGCTCGCCGGTCCGGGTGGTTTCCACAATCATGCTCCCCTCACCATCACGATATAGAGCCAGAGCGCGGCGGTGAGCAGGATCGATCCCGCCAGAGTCATCGTCGCCCAGAATTTGTTGCCCCGGATCTCGAAGCCCGCGCCGATGTCCATGACGAGGTGGCGAAGGCCCGAGAGCAGGTGCTGGAAGAAGGCCCAGCTGAGCCCGACCGCGATCGCGATCCCGAGCCACGAGGTCGCCCAGCCGGCGAAGCCTTCATAAGCCTCCTCGCCCGACGCGGCGGCGACCAGCCACCAGACCAGGGCCGCCGCCCCCACAGTGGCGAGCCCCGCCCCGGTGACCCGGTGAAGGATCGAGACCAGCATGTGCGGGCCCCATTTGTAGACGCCGAGATGCGGCGAAAGCGGACGGTTCGGGTTGCGGGACATGAAGAGCCTTCCTGTTGGCTCGCGCTTTTACGGCCAATGCGGGGGGATGCAAGGGCGGGGGTGGCGAGCGCCGCCGCCGGATTGGCTTTTGGGATGGCGCTTCGGCTGCGATAAATGAGTCGCCCTGCTGAACCGCACGGGGAAACCGTCGTCATGACCGAGGTTGATCGATCTACGCCAATGGCGTATGAACCATGACGCTTGTGAGCGTCGTCGAATCGCCGCTGTACCTCGCTCGAGCCGAAGGACTGATAAGCGAAGCGGAACGTGAGCAGGTAATCGACATCCTCGCGGCCGACCCGACCGCGGGCGTCCGAATCAAAGGCCTGAACGGGTTCCGGAAGATGCGGATTCCGCTTCGGGGCCGGGGCAAGAGGGGCGGCGGACGGGTCGTCTATTGGTTTCGTTCGACCGATTACCCCGCGGTGCTCATGCTTCTCTTCGCGAAAAGCGCCGCTGCCGATCTGTCGGGCGAGGACAGGAAGCGTCTGGCGGCAATCGGTACGAGGTTGATGGCGCAATTCGGAGCCGAGGAATGAAAAAGGAGGATTTCGACGCGCTCGTAGAGAGCATGGAGCAGGCGGCAGCCTGGCTCAGGGGCGAGGACGTGCCCGGCTTCCGAGTCCACTTCCCGCCGGGTGGGGACGTCGCCGCGATCCGCAAGCGCACCGGGCTTAGCCAGGCCGCCTTCGCGCAGCAGATCGGCGTTTCGCTCGGGACGCTGCGCAACTGGGAGCAGGGCCGCCGCTGCCCGGACGGCCCGGCCCGGGTGCTCCTGGCGCTGCTCGACAAGGACCCCGGAATCGTCGCCCGGACGCTGTCGAAGGCGGCTTGAGGGCCGATTTCGAAGCGGCGGCGGACGGGCTGGCAGGGACGGATCGCTGGCGTCCCTTCCGCCTGTCATTGCGAGGCGCGAAGCGACGCCCTTCGCGTCGCCTCGACCTCTTTGGTCCTTTGGTGCTTCGGGTGAAACAAATTGATGCTTCGAAGAACAAGGCCGTGAAGCCTAGCCCCCGATCGCCCGGATCGACTTCCTCGTCAGCCGCCGCCTCAGCTCCTCCAGGCTGATCCGCTCGGCCGCGGCCTCCTTGTCGGCGGCGGCGACCACGGCCGCGAGGTGGCGCAGATTCTGGTTGATGAGGTCGAGCGCCTGGAGCGAGGCGCCGTGGCGGTGGAGGAAGGCCGGATCGGAGACCAGCGCCTCTCCGACCTGCTCGATATGGCGGGCGGCAAGCTCCACTTCCTCGGCGACCCGAAGGTCGACTTCCCGCTCCGACCGGGCCGGCCGGAGCGGAGGCGGCCGGAACAGGCCGGGCCGGCCCGGGCCTTCCGCCCGGATCGCCGCCTGGAGGGCGTCGACCCGCGCCTGGTGCGGGGGCGGGACATGGTCGCGGGGCGCGGGGGCGGCTTCAGTGCGCATGCGTAACCTCCTGCTCCCAGCCCCAACGCTAAGCCGTTGAGATTGGTTCACTTATTAACCATCTTCTTGTGAATCGCCCCCAAATCCCTCTCCCGCTTTCCGCGGGAGAGGAGGGGCCCAAGCCGAAGGCTTGGGAGGTGAGAGTCTTGCTGAGTCCGGCGTACAGACCCTCACCTCCCACCGCTTTGCGGCGGGCCCCTCCTCTCCCGTAAGAACGGGAGAGGGTCACAGAGGCCGCCCCCCAACCCCCAAGCGATTTTTGAATGCGCTCGGCGCCCTGATACGCCCCCCGTCATGCCGCCCGTGAAGCGTCAAATCAGCCCGCATGCCGCGCCCCTGCGCCGCAATTCGACCGACGCGGAACGGCTGCTCTGGTCGCGATTGCGCGGGCGGCGCCTCGGCTGGAAATTCAGGTCGCAGCACAGCCTGGGACCGTTCGTCGCGGACTTCGCCTGCCTGGAGCGGAAGCTGATTGTCGAGGCGGACGGCGGCCAGCACAATCCAATCGCGGACCGAGCGAGAACCGCCTATCTGCGCCGTCGCGGCTTCCGCATCCTGCGCTTCTGGAACCACGACATCCTCCAGAACATCGACGGGGTGGTGGAAACGATCCTGATCATCCTCGACGGCGGCAACGACCCGAGGAAGTAACTCCCGCAAAACCCCTCTCCCGTCCTTTACGGGAGAGGAGGGGCCCAAGCCGAAGGCTTGGGAGGTGAGGGTCTTGCCGACTCAGCGATACAGACCCACACGGCCCCCTCCCGATGGATGAATCGGCGCTTCCGGCCGCTCCTTCCCTAACGCGATGTTAACTCTTTGCGCCCAGAACCGGCTCTCAACTCGGACGTGGGCAGAAGGCATTGTAAATGAGCGCGGAATTCACTCAGGTGATGGTGGCGGACCGGATCTCCCTGTTCGACGTCGACGGCAGCCTCGAGGCCAATTGCCGCGAGGTCGCCGCTTTGCTCGCCAATGACAGCGTCCGGGTCGCGCGCCGATTCTGGACCCATCTCGCCGGCGCACCGGAGGTCAACGCCGCTTTCTCAGAGGCCGAGATGGACGAGAATGTCCGCAAGATCCTCCCCTATCTCGCCGCCAAATATACCGACGTCCGGGGCCAGGCCTGGGCCGACATGGTCGGCGGCTATGTGCTCGAGGCGCAATCGACCCATGTCTCGCTGACCACGCTCATCTCCTCGATCAGCGCCGCCGCCGAGGAAGGCCACGACATATTGGTCGAGAAGCTCGCGGGCGATCCCGAGCGGCTCGGCCGGCTCGGCCGCTGTCTCACCCAGGCGACCCTGCTCGAGGCGGACATGTTCGCCGCCCATTTCAGCCTGCTCCAGGACCGCGCCGAGCGCGAGAGCCGGCGGGCGCACGGCAAGGGCTTCACCGACGACGTCGTCAGCGCGGTCGAGCGCACCGCCTCCGACAGCCGGATGCTCCGGGCCCAGGCGTCCGAGGCTTCGGCCTCGGCCCGCGGAATGCTCGGCAAGACCTCCGAAGTCGCCGCCGCCGCCGAGCAATCGGCGCTGGCGATGCGCGACGCCGCCGAGACCGCCGCCGGCCTCATCCGGGCGATCGAGGACGCCCGCCGCGAGGTCGAGCTGGCCGGCGAGGTCGCCACCCGCGCCGGCGACCAGGCCTCGGATGCCGCCCGGGTCAGCCAGGCTTTGTCCGGCCATGTCGAGGCGATCGAATCGATCCTCGGCCTGATCCGCGACATCGCCGGCCAGACCAATTTGCTCGCGCTCAACGCCACGATCGAGGCGGCGCGGGCCGGCGACGCCGGCCGGGGCTTCGCCGTCGTCGCCCAGGCGGGGAAGTCGCTCGCCGCCCAGACGGCCCGGGCGACCGACGACATCACCAACAAGATCACCGCCATCCAGCAGGCGACCCGCCAGACGGTCGAGGCGAACAGCTCGATCCAGGGAACCGTCGAGGAGGTCCAGACCTCCGCCGACCGGATCCGCGAGGCGATGGAGCTCCAGGCGCAGACGGTGACCATGATTACCGCCGCGGTCGACGAAACCGCGCTCGCTGCCGATTCGATGAGCTCGACCATTGCCGCGATCCGCTCGGACACCGAGAATGTCGCCAAGGACATCGACGAGGTCGAGCACGGCTTCGGCCGCTTCAGCGAGCAGATCTCCGACTTCAAATCGACG